>Ga0207713_1000154_pt1 | contig 103232 bp, 90 predicted proteins | sample KBSS64metaG_FD_184404 | JGI IMG/M metagenome (GOLD analysis project Ga0207713, IMG submission 184404) | Switchgrass rhizosphere microbial communities from Kellogg Biological Station, Michigan, USA - KBS S6-4 metaG (SPAdes) (version 2) | ecosystem: Host-associated > Plants > Roots > Rhizosphere...
TCGATGGAGGCGCATTATAGGGAGTTCTCGCGGCACCGCAACCGCTAAATGACAGAAAAATGACTGACTGCTGCATTCCACAGCAAAACCCCGCCTTATACCCATTTATACACAGATTTATCCACAACTCGGCCAAAATATCACGATGCGAGCCTAAGAAAGATGGTGCGAATCAACTATACTAGCGGCAAGTATCCCCCTGCAGGCCACTCTCATGATCGCTCAACGTCTCACCCGTGACTGGCGCATCCCCACAGCAGGACTGATGGTGATGTTAATCTTGTTTGCCGGGTTTACCCTGCATACTCACTGGAACGCCTTTATCCAGTGGTGCCTGGCCACACAAATTACCCTGCACCGTTATCTGGTGATGTACCTGCTGCAGCTTAACAACCACCAGTACAGCGGCGGATTCTGGCTATTAACGGGCGCCTTCCTTTATGGCGTACTTCATGCCGTTGGCCCAGGGCATGGCAAATTCATCGTGACGACCTATCTCAGTACTAATAAAGAAAGCGAACTTGCCACTCGAGTCGTGCCATTTCTTGGCAGCCTGATGCAAGGCGTTACCGCTATTCTCTTTGTCTTTATTCTTGCTGTCGGGTTTAACCTCGCCTCCGGAGATCTCAGCACCAGTCGCTGGTATGTAGAGAAGGTCAGTTCAGTGTTTGTTGGCGCATTCGGTGTATTTGTCATTTACCAGGCGCTGAAAAGCCTGCGCCCACGCAAACTGGCAATCTCATCCATCAAACCGCTTCACGAGCATGATGCACACTGCGGTTGCGGCCATCATGGCGTGGGAGCGGATTTAACAAAAGGGGACTGGAAAACCCGTCTTGGGGTCATTCTGGCAATCGGTGCACGTCCTTGTAGCGGCGCAATTATGATTCTGATGTTCGCGAACGCCATCGGTATTGTCACCTGGGGCATCGCCGCCGTCATGACGATGTCTCTGGGGACTGCACTTTCAATAATGGGGTTATCGCTGGCGGTACGTTATGCCCGCGAGCGTACGGTAGCCTGGTTTGGTAACAGCGCTTCAATGGACTGGATGGTTCCAGCGTTCAGAATTGCCGGAGGAATAATACTGATCTTGTTCGCGACCGTGCTGTTCCTGACGGTGATACCCATCAGTGCGAACGGCGATTACATCGCGGCGGGATGCTAATAAAAGAAAACCCGCCAGTGGCGGGTTTCATGATTACTCATTAATGCGGGGATGCTGATCCACCAGTCGGGAGCGTTTTTTCTGTAGCTCTTCAATCTCTACATCAATGTCTTCAATCTTCTGCTCTACGTTATCGTAGTGCTCACGCAGGATCTCTTTCGCTTCCTGGATATCGGATGCCGCAGGCGTCGCCCCTTTCAGCGGACGGTTCGCCGTCTCCTTCATCGTAATCCCCGTAATCAAACCAATCACCGCGATAACCATCAGGTAATAAGCCGGCATCATCAGGTTCTGCGTGCTTTCTACCAGCGAAGCCGCAAGTGTTGGCGTCAGGCCCGCAATCAGTACGGAGATGTTAAAGGCTGCCGCCAGCGCACTGTAACGAATGTGCGTTGGGAACATGGCTGGAAGTGTCGACGCCATCACCCCAATAAAGCAGTTAAGGATCACGGCCAACATCAGCAGACCGGCAAAAATCAGGCCCAGCACATTGCTGTTAATCAGAATAAAGGCCGGGATTGCCAGCGCGAACAACGCAACACTGCCCAGAATGATAAATGGACGACGACCAAAGCGGTCACTCAGCAGGCCCATAATTGGCTGCACAAACAGCATGCCCACCATGATGGCGATAATAATCAGTACGCCGTGATCTTCCGAGTAGTGCAGGTTATGCGACAGATAGCTCGGCATATAGGTCAACAGCATGTAGTACGTCACGTTGGTGGAAATCACCAGGCCGATACAGGTCAGCAGGCTACGCCAGTGCTTGGTCGCAATCTCTTTGAAGGAGACTTTTGGGCCGTCCTGCAGACCTTCACGATCGCCCTGCTCAAGTTTCTCAACGTGCTGCTGGAACGCGGGCGTCTCTTCCAGAGCATGACGCAGGTACAGGCCAATAATACCCAGCGGCAATGCCATAAAGAACGGGATACGCCAGCCCCATTCGAGGAAGTTATCTTCCCCCACAACCGTCGAAATCAGAACAACGACACCCGCCCCCATGACGAAGCCGGCGATTGAACCAAAGTCCAGCCAGCTCCCCATAAAGCCGCGCTTACGGTCCGGGGAGTACTCGGCGACAAAAATCGACGCGCCGGTATATTCTCCGCCAACGGAAAAGCCCTGGGCCATCTTACACAGCAGCAGTAAAACAGGAGCCCAAATGCCGATAGTGGCGTAAGACGGTATCAGGCCGATACAGAACGTGCTGATCGACATAATGACAATGGTGATGGCAAGGATCTTCTGGCGGCCGTATTTATCACCCAGCATACCGAAGAACAGACCACCCAGCGGGCGGATTAGAAAGGGAACGGAGAACGTACCTAGCGCAGCGATCATCTGTAGGCTGGGATCGGCACCAGGGAAGAACACTTTACCTAACGCGTAGGCAACAAAGCCGTAGACACCAAAATCGAACCATTCCATCGCATTACCGAGCGAGGCGGCGGTGATCGCTTTACGCAGTTTTGCGTCATCAATAATGGTGACATCGCGAAGCGTGATGGGTTTAACCTTTTTCCTTCTAAGCATAGCTTTCCTCGTAGACTCAGCCCTGTCCGTTTCACAGTCCAGTTCGCGGTCTGTGAACCTGAGATTCGCTTCATGCGAATCTCCTTATTCAAGCGTAGCAGGTTTACTTACATTGACGTTTTACGTCGATACAACCGAACCTGTTGACGCCTGTCTGGGCAGTTAATGACCTTTTTACCCTACCAGCGTTTATATATGTGATCAACTTCACACATATCTTTCCGTTGTGTCAGTTGATGCCAATTTTTGTCAATGGCGACGATCTAATCGTCCTGCAAGGTGCGTCTCCCGCATGTTATTCCTCCCTTACGTAACAAAAAACCAATCACATTTCTTCACATCAAATTCACATCAATCCTAATTACCAAAACCCTCATACTTTGTTTACATTGAATATGTGATGAACATAACTAAAACATTGTTTTATTTTCATTGAATCATAATTCCAATGATCGCATGATAAATCCCAAGAAAACGCAACATGTGTATCAGGGAAATTCAATGAATAGCGATAATTTAATTTTATTGCATTTCCAACGAATTAACCTCTCCATGTAATTTTCAATACATTGAATTTATTGATTTATTTTCAACAACCTTCCGATAACCATGCGGGACAAGATGTGAGGTTTGAATATGCGAATTAAAGCCACAATTGAACGCATCCCCGGCGGGATGATGCTTGTCCCACTGGTGCTGGGTGCCATCCTGAATACATTGGCCCCAGATACCGGAGCTTATTTTGGCGGTTTTACAAAAGGGATGATCACGGGAACCGTCCCCATTCTGGCGGTATGGTTCTTTTGTATTGGTGCATCCATTAATTTACGGGCAACAGGGACCGTACTACGCAAATCCGGGACGCTGGTGCTCACCAAAATTGCGGTTGCGTGGCTTGTGGCAATGCTCTGTGCGGTATTCATTCCAGAGAACGGAATTCAGACCGGGTTCTTCGCCGGATTGTCCGTCCTGGCTATCGTCTCGGCGATGGATATGACCAACGGCGGACTGTATGCCAGCCTGATGAATCAGTACGGTACAAAAGAAGAGTCGGGTGCCTTTGTGCTGATGTCTCTGGAATCAGGCCCGCTGGTGACCATGCTGATTCTGGGGTCTGCAGGTCTGGCTACGTTTGAGCCTCACCACTTTGTCGGCGCGATCCTGCCCTTCCTGATCGGCTTTGCCTTGGGCAACCTGGATCACGATCTGCGCGATTTCTTCAGCAAAGCCACACCTGTGCTGATTCCGTTCTTCGGTTTCGCGCTGGGGAACACCATCAACCTGAATGTGATCCTTGATACCGGTCTGCTGGGAATTGTGCTCGGAGTTGCGGTTATCATCATCACCGGCATTCCGCTGATTATTGCCGACCGCGTGATTGGAGGAGGAAACGGAACTGCGGGTATCGCAGCATCTTCAGCAGCAGGCGCTGCGGTGGCGAACCCGGTGATTATCGCGCAGATAAACCCGGCCTTCGAACCGGTCGCCGCTTCTGCCACGGCGCTGGTCGCTGCCAGCGTGATTGTGACCGCCATTCTGGTGCCCATCATCACAGCGCTCTATGCCAAACGCTTCGGCAGCGTTCCGGAGCCACAGGCCACAGCCTCTCCAGTTCAAATGCACCACTGATCTACCGAACCGACGCCCCTCGTTCCTGGCGGAAGAGGGGTTTCAGGCAAATATCTCTTCCACCATCCCATCGACCAACCGTTTTGCCGAGCACAGTCTCGGCATACCCAGCGCGACAGTCTGCCAGTTTTGCGTAACCGACCAGCTTACCGGGTGTTTATCTGCCTGACACCAATCCCCCAGCCAGCCCAACATGTCTTTATGATCCATTAATCCTGTCGCTGAAGGTGTAGCCAGCCATTGATGATAGAAATGTCGGGTAGACGGGGAAGCATTAATCCCCTGCGCCAGATAGTTTGCCGCCATGCTGCGCAGGTTATCCTTGAGCATTGCCGCCACGTCTTCATTTGCCAGGCGGCAAGCATCACCAAACGCGCCCCAGCGCAGCTCTTCCAGCGCGATGTAGCAGCGCCCAACTAACGACCAGCCATCATAGTGCCCGGCACGCCAGCGGGTAAAAATTTGCTCGCTGTGTTCACCCGCCTGCACCGTCAACCCACGCTGGGTGAGAGCCTTCTCTTTATAGGCGGCACGCTGATTGAAGTGAGAATAGAGTTCCTCGTACTGCTGCATCAATCCGGGAGATTGCTGCGCTCGCGGGTTTGTTTGCTGACGCAGGGCGGTCAGTTTATCGACCATGCGGGTCAGCGCCAAATGGCCAGGGTCAAGCATACCGGCTAACTTTTCGGCCAGCCCCAGACGCAATGCCGCATTTTCGTTGAGCATTCCCGCCATCGCCCAGGGTCGTAGCCGGGTATGGGTCATGATTTCCTGCGTCAAACGCTCACGAAACTGCAGCTGTTGCGGCCCCTGGAGGGCATGACGCCCCGCGTCTACCCCCTGGACGAGATCGACCATAAATTTAGGGTGAATACACTCCAGCGTCCGCCCGGGACCGTCCAGTAGTTGTGTTGTCATGGTTGCTCTGCCGCGAATAAAGTTTGAATGTCATCGCGTAACAGTCGGGTATCTTCCTGAATCCACGTCGCAGTAGAAATACTTTGCTTCAACAACTGGCTGAGCGCTCGGGTCGAATGCTCATTTTGCTGACGTACTGCGAGGCTATCACGCAAGCTTTCCTGTAACCCAGTCAGGCATAGCGAAAATTCTGCAAAGAACGTCGCCATACCCGCCGTAACAGAGACATCGACCTGGGCAGCCAAAGCTTTACAGATTTGTTCACAAAAATGATCAACGTGCTGCTTGAGCTTGTCACAAAGTAGATCAATATCGATAACATATCGCGTGCGGGCGACCACGTAATCATCCCAACCCCAGCCCGGGTTATTCAGCCAGCGGGACACCGTTTCACGCATGCCGCCCACCCCTGATGGCTGTGCTCCCAGACGGTTGTCCAGGGCAATCGCATCATTAAACAGTGAATGTGTGTTGAAATTAAGCTGGTTAGCCTGAAAGGCCGGGAAGCTGATCCGCGCCCGAAAACCGGCATGGCTGAGCTGTTCTTTGATCCGCGTTTCAATTGGCCTCATCGCCTCATTTAGCGATCGCGCCAGCGTAGACTCCAGCTGATCGAAACGTAGCGCCAGTTCACGGCTGATTTTGGTCTGCGCATCCAGCACGATCAGTTCGCAGGAAGAACGGATTTTACTTAGCACAATCTGCGCCTGCCCTTCATCCTCAAGCACCAGCTGTTTTAACTCTGCTGCTTCGTCATGACGAAGATTCAGCGGGTCAATACCCGCCAAATTGAGAATATTGTGTCGGCCGAAGACATGACCGATGGCCTGCTGCAGTGCCCTTTTCTGTAACGCCATAAAGTCATCAGTGGCGCTCAGCGTCTGCTCAACTTCATGTTTCACCTCGTCACTGACCACACACTGGCGCGTATGAAGCAGCGTCATGTCCTCTTCGAGGCGCGAGATATTCAGCTCCAGCTCCTCAAAGGCCACCGTCAGGCCCTGATAGCGGAAATCGAGATACTCCCTGGCATTTTGCGCGTAGTTAAGCAGCTTATGCGAAGCCGAACGCAGCGCGAACAGCGAGGCGTTAGCATAGGCGGCATAAATCAGTTTGCGGATCGGTTGCTCAAACAACGAGTCTTCCCAGAGTAAATCCGCGGCATGCCGAATATGGTCAATATCGTCCAAATCCGCCGTACGCCAGCGGCGTCCCAGCGCGGCTTCAGCAAAATCCTGAACCCAGCGCTGCTCCTGGTGATCCGGCAGCCGTCCGTTGACGGTCATCTCGTAGCGAGCGCGGTTTGCCAGATACGCCCACATCGAGGACACGGGATAAATCTGCCCAGGCGAAATATTGCCCTTCATTAAGGTGCCGGAAATCATCGCCCTGACCTGCTCTTCGTCGTCGCTGTTACGGTCTTTCTGATCGAATTTATTGACCAGGGCATACAACGGCACCGATTTTCCCGCAGCCGAAATCGCCTGACGGACTTCCTCATCAGAAATGGATTTGAGCTGGGTGTAATCCATCACTGCCAGCACCGCCGACGCGCGTGCCAGCTGCTCACTGAGCATTTTTTGCAGATGCGGCTGACCGGCTTCATTTGGCCCCGGCGTGTCGAGCAGCGTCAACTGCCCCAGGTGCGCATCCAGACCCGCAAGATGCACAAACTCCACCTCAATCACTGGAATATGTTCAATCGCGGCGTACTCGGAGAAAGGAAACTCAACGCCCAGCGCCAGGGAAAGCCGCACCAGATCGTTCAGATTTTTCAGGCAATGAAATATTGGCTGCGCGCCGAGGTGGTGTTTTTCAAACGCTTCACCCTTTTCGATTCGCTCCAGCAGCGTATTCATGTCTTTATCAATTTCAAGACGTTGTGCCAGCTTACCGCGATCGTAATCGCAGAGTTTTTGCTGCAACAGCAGGATCAATTCATCTATTGGCGCAGCGTGAGCGAAATGCAGTACCGGCTCCTTCTGGCCCGGCGTATGGCGGATGAGCGTTGGGAGTGCCGTCATGGGACGGTTACGATTCGGCAAGACTTCCGTGCCCACAATCGCATTAATCGTGGTCGATTTTCCTGCCTTCATGGTGCCAACAATCGCCAGCACCATTTCAAGACGCGTTATTTTCCGTAATTCATTATTCAACATCGCCTGCTGGGCTTCGACGCCCCGTGCGCTGAAATGCAAAGGCAAGACGTTGTTCTTTTCACCCGTAATGGCTGCTGTCGTGTTGTCCAGCATTGCAGTCGGCATTGATTTCAACGTATCAAGATTCTGCAAAGCGAGCTGTAGCAAACGCTCCGCTTCCTGGCTTAATTCAAAAATGGTCTGTGTGTGCATGATAAAAGTCTTTCCTTAACGCAAATTTATTACTTTTATTAAGCCACCTGATTTTTATTATACTGTTCTGGCTTATATGCTTACGTGTGGAAAACATGTTCACTGAAATATAACTGATTGATGGCAATCAGAAATAAATCGTTATCCTTGCATGGCGTGTAAAGCTTCCCTCCTGGCCAGATAGCCAAAAGATAAAAAGCGTAGCCCATTTTTAGGAAACTTCAGGATATATCATCATTATTTACCCACCTAAAAAGGGAGGTAATTTGCCGCCACCCTAAAACAGGTATGAGGGTGAACACCACGGATAAATAACAATGAGTGACTTCACCTTATCCGAAATGGAGGAACGTAGCAATTTGATGCAATAAAATATTCGATATATTTAGCGCCATTTCTTTCCACCGCGTTAATGACGTAAGCATCGCCTAACTGACTGACAGAAAGTGTCACTCCCGACACGCTTTTGTATTTTTTTTATTAAATAATAGCACCGACAAGATTGTGGATTTGCGCTATACTTGCCCTCTTTTTCGGCATTCTGCCGTCATTTAGCTGGCACTTTCCAGCGTGTTAAGCACTTTTTGAGGATACCCCTATGCAACTCCCCCACTGCCCGAAATGCAATTCTGAATATACCTATGAAGATAATGGCATGTTCATCTGCCCGGAATGCGCTCACGAATGGAATGACGCCGAGCCGTCGCAGGATGCCGATGCGCTCATCGTTAAAGATGCTAACGGTAACCTGCTGGCAGATGGCGACAGCGTCACCGTGGTGAAAGACCTGAAGGTAAAAGGCAGCTCTTCTATGCTGAAAATCGGCACCAAAGTGAAGAACATCCGTCTGGTCGAAGGCGATCACAATATCGATTGCAAAATTGACGGCTTCGGTCCAATGAAACTGAAATCAGAGTTCGTGAAAAAGAACTGATGTGCCAGCCCGGTGGCGCTTCGCTTACCGGGCATACCAGAACTACACTTAACGGGCTTCTCTTACCTGAGGTAATGATTATGTCGTTAAGTCCCTACGTCTCTTTCGCCGGCAACTGTGCAGAAGCAACCTCCTTTTATCAGCAAGCCGTCGGCGCAGAGGTTCTCTACAAAATCACCTTCGGCGAAATGCCAAAAAGCGATAACAGCGAAGAAGGCTGTCCGTCGGCTATGCAGTTCCCGGATTCCGCTATCGCCCACTCTAACGTCCGCATCGCAGGTAGCGATATCATGATGAGCGATGGGCTCCCGCCAGGCAGCAAAGCGCAGTATGCCGGGTTCACGCTTGTTCTCGACACCCAGGACGCCGCGGAAGGTAAACGCTGGTTCGACAACCTTTCCGCTGGCGGTACTGTCGACATGCCCTGGCAGGAGACATTCTGGGCGCATGGTTTCGGTAAAGTCACCGACAAATACGGTTTACCGTGGATGATCAACGTCCTTAAACAGCACTAATCCCCCGGCGGTGGGCAGTCTGCCTCCGCCTGTCATCAAATCTCGCTCAACTCTTCAACTTCCCGCAACCCAGACTTAACCCAAATGTCATATTGATGCGCCAGCATGAGGCCACATTTAACGTGAGGCCCAGCCTATGCAAGCTGTCATCCGCGTCGAGAAACTGAACAAAAGCTTTCACCGTAATAAGGTTCTTCATGCCGTTGATCTGACCGTCCAACAGGGCGAGATGGTGGCACTGCTGGGGCCTTCTGGTTCCGGAAAATCCACCCTTTTGCGGCATATGAGCGGCCTTCTCACGAGCGATAAAACGCCGGAAAGCCATATTGAGCTGCTGGGGAATACCGTGCAGCGCGCAGGTCGCCTGGCGCGCGATATTCGCAAAAGCCGCGCCCAAACGGGCTACATCTTCCAGCAGTTCAACCTGGTGAACCGCCTGACGGTGCTGGAGAACGTGCTGGTTGGCGCCCTCGGCAGCACTCCATTCTGGCGCACCTTTCTGCGCTGGTTCTCACCTTCCCAAACGCAAGAAGCCCTGCAGGCGCTGACCCGCGTCGGTATGGCTCACTTCGCCCACCAGCGCGTGTCCACCCTGTCCGGTGGACAGCAGCAGCGCGTGGCCATTGCCCGTGCGCTGATGCAGAAAGCGAAGATCATTCTTGCCGACGAACCCATCGCCTCGCTGGATCCTGAATCCGCTCGCATTGTGATGGAAACCCTGCGTGACATTAACCAAAACGACGGTATCACCGTGGTGGTAACGCTGCATCAGGTGGATTACGCCCTTCGCTACTGTGAACGCATCGTCGCGTTACGTCAGGGACATGTGTTCTTTGATGGCACCAGCCACCAGTTTGATAACGAACGTATTGACCATCTCTACCGCAGCATTAATCGCGTCGAAGAGAACGCGCAGGCTGCTTAACTTCCCCATGACGAGGAAAGGAAATGAGCTATAAAACGGTTGCCGCGCTGGCCTTCACCAGCATGTTCAGCATCAGCACTCTGTTAAGCCCTGCATACGCTGAGGAACAGGAAAAAGCGCTGAACTTTGGCATTATTTCGACGGAATCACAGCAGAACCTGAAACCTCAGTGGGAACCGTTCCTGAAAGATATGGAAACCAAGCTGGGGATTAAAGTGAACGCCTTCTTCGCTCCGGATTACGCGGGCATTATCCAGGGGATGCGCTTTAACAAAGTCGACATCGCCTGGTACGGCAACCTCTCCGCCATGGAAGCGGTGGATCGCGCCAACGGCCAGGTCTTTGCACAGACCGTGGCGGCTGATGGCTCCCCGGGCTACTGGAGCGTGCTGATCGTTAACAAAGACAGCCCAATCAATAACCTCAACGACATGCTCGCCAAGCGTAAAGACCTGACCTTTGGTAACGGCGACCCGAACTCTACCTCTGGCTTCCTCGTTCCTGGCTACTACGTCTTCGCCAAAAACAATGCTTCCGCCAGCGACTTCAAACGCACCGTCAACGCCAGCCATGAAACAAATGCCCTGGCCGTCGCCAACAAGCAGGTGGACGTTGCCACGAACAACACCGAAAACCTCGACAAGCTGAAGGTCTCCGCGCCGGACAAGCTGAAAGAGCTGAAGGTTATCTGGAAATCTCCGCTGATCCCGGGTGACCCGATCGTGTGGCGTAAAAACCTGTCCGAAAGCACCAAGGACAAGGTGTACGACTTCTTTATGAACTACGGCAAAACGCCGGAAGAGAAAGCGGTTCTGGAACGTCTGGGATGGGCGCCGTTCCGCGCATCAAGCGACCTGCAGCTGGTGCCGATCCGCCAGCTGGCGCTGTTTAAACAGATGCAGGGCGTGAAGGACAACAAAGGGCTGAAGGAAGAAGAGAAGACCAGCAAAGTGTCTGAGATTCAGGCGCAGCTGGAAGATCTCGACCGCCTGACCGCCGCCCTGAGCGCCATGACCAACGTGAATAAAGTGGTGCAGTAACTCAAGTCCCCTCTCCCACCGGGAGAGGGGGAACAGATAAAGGAGTATGAATGCAAACCATCACCGTCCCACCGCCAAAGCGTAACTGGTTCTCACTCTTCAGCTGGGCCATCCTGCTGGCGGTACTGGTTGTCTCCTGGAAGGGTGCGGAAATGGACCCGCTGCTGCTCTTCAGAGACGCCGGCAACATGGCAACCTTCGCCGCCGACTTCTTCCCGCCGGACTTCAGCCAGTGGCAGGATTACCTCGGTGAGATGGCTATCACCCTGCAAATCGCCGTCTGGGGAACCGCCCTGGCCGTCATCCTCTCGATTCCGTTTGGCCTGATGAGCGCCGAAAACATCGTTCCCTGGTGGGTGTACCAACCGATGCGTCGCCTGATGGACGCGTGCCGCGCCATCAACGAAATGGTCTTCGCCATGCTGTTCGTCGTCGCCGTCGGTCTTGGCCCGTTCGCAGGCGTGATGGCGCTGTTCATCCACACCACCGGCGTGCTCTCTAAATTGCTCTCTGAAGCCGTTGAAGCCATTGAGCCTGGTCCGGTCGAAGGCATTCGCGCCACCGGTGCCAATAAAATCGAAGAAATTCTTTACGGCGTGCTGCCACAGGTCATGCCGTTACTGATCTCCTATTCCCTGTATCGCTTCGAGTCCAACGTCCGCTCTGCCACCGTCGTGGGCATGGTTGGCGCAGGCGGGATTGGGGTCACACTGTGGGAAGCGATTCGCGGCTTCCAGTTCCAACAAACCTGCGCCCTGATGGTGCTCATTATCATCACCGTCAGCCTGCTGGATTTCCTTTCTCAACGTTTGCGTAAGCACTTCATCTGAGAAGCGAGGCTTTGATTTATATGCACTTATCCAGACATCCGACCAGTTACCCTACACGCTGGCAAGAAATTGCAGCAAAGCTCGAAGTCGAACTGCGCACGCACTACCGCTGCGGAGACTATCTGCCCGCCGAACAGCAGCTCGCGGATCGCTATGACGTGAACCGTCACACCCTGCGCCGCGCCATTGACCAGCTGGTCGAGCGCGGTTGGGTACAGCGCCGTCAGGGCGTCGGCGTGCTGGTGCTGATGCGCCCGTTCGACTACCCGCTTAACGCCCAGGCACGTTTTAGCCAGAACCTGCTCGATCAGGGCAGCCACCCGACCAGCGAAAAGCTGCTGTCGGTATTGCGTCCAGCCTCCAGCCATGTGGCCGACGCGCTGGGGATTCAGGAGGGTGAAAACGTTATTCACCTCCGCACCCTGCGTCGGGTGAATGGCGTCGCAGTGTGTCAGATTGACCACTACTTTGCTGACCTGACCTTCTGGCCGGTACTGCAACATTTCTCCAGCGGTTCACTGCATGACTTCCTGCGTGATGCCACGGGCATCACGCTTAAGCGCACCCAGACACGGATCAGCGCCCGCCGCGCGCAGGCGAAAGAGAGCAAGGTGCTGGAAATCCCCAGCATGGCTCCGCTGCTTTGCGTACGGACCCTTAACCACCGTGACGGCGAGATCAACGCGACGGAGTACTCCGTCAGCCTGACCCGCGCCGACATGATTGAATTCACCATGGAGCACTGAATGCATTTCGACACCTCCACCCGTCAGCACTGGATGCGCGTGCTTGCCCACAGCCAACCTTCGGCGTTGTCCGGCCGCATGAATGCGCTCTGCCTGACACCAGACTACGAAACGCTTCGCGCGCCGGAAATAGGTCTGGTACAGATCCAGGCGCGCATGGGCGGCACCGGCGAGCGCTTCTTTGCCGGGGATGCCACCCTCACCCGCGCGGCGATCCGCCTGACCAGCGGCACGCTGGGCTACAGCTATGTGCTCGGTCGCGATAAACAGCACGCCGAACGCTGCGCGGTGATCGACGCCCTTTTGCAGGAACAACCCCATTTTCAGACCCTGATGGAAACCCTCATTGCCCCGCTGGAAGCCGACCGCGCCGCACGCATTGCCGCGCGCCAGGCCGAAGTGAACACCAGTCGGGTCGACTTCTTTACGCTTGTTCGCGGAGACAATGCATGACGCTTCAACCTGCCTTTACCCTGGCCGTCCAGGATGCCCAACAGAGTTTTCGTCGCCTGCTGAAAGCCATGAGCGAGCCGGGCATGATCGTCTCATTGCACCAGCTCACCCAGGGCTGGCTGCCGCTGAATCTGGCGACCACCAGCGTGCTCCTGACCCTTGCCGACAATGACACGCCGGTGTGGCTTTCAACCAGGCTGTCGAACGATATTGCCAGCCAGAACCTGCGCTTTCATACCAATGCCCCGCTTGTTGACCAGCCCCAGCAGGCCGTGTTTGCCGTCGCTGATGAGCATATCAGCCATGAGCAACTCAACGCCCTAAGCGAAGGCAGCGCCGTCGCCCCCGAAACCAGCGCCACCCTGATTTTGCAGGTCGCCAGCCTGAGCGGTGGCCGCATGCTGTGCCTGACGGGCGCAGGTATCGCCGATGAACGCATGGTCGCGCCGCAGCTTCCTGAGTGCATCATTCACGAACTGACAGAACGCCCGCACCCGTTCCCGCTCGGCATTGATCTGATCCTGACCTGCGGCGAACGCCTGCTGGCGATACCGCGAACCACCCATGTGGAGGTGTGCTGATGTACGTGGCCGTTAAAGGGGGCGAAAAGGCGATTGCCGCCGCCCATACGCTGCAGGCGCACAGACGGCGGGGCGACGAACAGCTTCCCGAGATGAGCGTCGCCCAGATTGAACAGCAGTTAAATTTGGCCGTAGACCGCGTCATGACGGAAGGCGGCATTGCAGACCGTGAGCTGGCGGCGCTGGCGCTGAAGCAGGCCAGCGGCGACAACGTGGAAGCCATCTTCCTGCTGCGTGCCTACCGTACAACGCTGGCGAAGCTTGCGGTGAGCGAGCCGGTAAATACCGCGGAGATGCGCCTGGAGCGCCGCATATCAGCCGTTTATAAAGATATCCCCGGCGGCCAGCTGCTGGGTCCCACCTATGATTACACGCATCGCCTGCTGGATTTCACGCTGCTGGCAAACGGCGATACTCCTGCGCTCAACGCCTCTGATACCGCGCAGGAACCCTCGCCGCACGTCTTCGGCCTGCTGGCGAAACAGGGGCTGGCGAAAGCGGAAGAGGATTCTGGCGCTACGCCTGACGATATCACCCGCACGCCGCCGGTTTATCCGTGTTCGCGTTCGTCGCGCCTGCAGCAGCTCATGCGCGGTGACGAAGGTTATCTGCTGGCGCTGGCCTACTCCACCCAGCGCGGCTACGGGCGCAACCACCCGTTTGCGGCAGAAATTCGCAGCGGCTACATCGACATTGAAATTGTGCCGGAAGAGCTGGGATTCGCGGTAAACATCGGTGAACTGCTGGTCACAGAATGCGAGATGGTCAACGGGTTTGTCGCCCCAGAAGACGATGCCCCGCACTTCACCCGCGGCTACGGCCTGGTGTTCGGTATGGGCGAACGTAAAGCCATGGCGATGGCGTTGGTTGACCGGGCCCTGCAGGCTCCGGACTACGGTGAACACATTACCGGCCCGGCGCAGGATGAAGAGTTCGTGCTGGCTCACGCGGATAACGTCGAAGCCGCGGGCTTTGTCTCGCATCTCAAACTGCCTCACTACGTCGATTTCCAGGCCGAACTGGAACTGCTGAAACGCCTGCAACGGGAGCGCCCCCATGGCTAACTTAAGCGGCTATAACTTTGCCTATCTGGATGAACAAACCAAGCGCATGATCCGCCGCGCCATTTTAAAAGCGGTCGCCATCCCCGGCTATCAGGTTCCGTTTGGCGGTCGTGAAATGCCGATGCCCTACGGCTGGGGCACCGGCGGTATTCAGCTTACCGCCAGCGTGATTGGCGAAGCCGACGTGTTGAAAGTGATCGACCAGGGTGCAGACGACACCACCAACGCCGTGTCGATCCGCAACTTCTTTAAGCGCGTGACGGGCGTCAACACCACCGAAAAAACCGAAGATGCGACGCTGATCCAGACCCGCCACCGCATTCCGGAAACGCCGCTGACGGAAGATCAGATTTTAATTTTTCAGGTGCCGATCCCGGAACCGCTGCGCTTTATCGAGCCGCGCGAAACCGAGACCCGCACCATGCATGCCCTGGAAGAGTACGGGATCATGCAGGTGAAGTTGTATGAAGACATCGCCCGCTTCGGCCATATCGCCACCACCTATGCCTATCCGGTGAAGGTCAACGGGCGCTACGTGATGGACCCTTCGCCGATCCCGAAATTCGATAACCCGAAGATGGACATGATGCCCGCCCTGCAACTCTTTGGCGCCGGGCGCGAAAAGCGCATCTACGCCGTGCCGCCATACACCCGCGTAGAGAGCCTCGATTTCGACGATCACCCGTTTACGGTGCAGGAGTGGGACGAGCCGTGCGCCATCTGCGGTTCGAAGCACAGCTATCTGGATGAAGTGGTGCTGGATGACACCGGCAAACGGATGTTTGTCTGTTCCGACACCGATTACTGCCGCCAACAGAGCGAGGCGAAAAGCCAATGAAACCGCTGCTTTCGGTTAACAATTTGACCCATCTGTATGCGCCGGGAAAAGGCTTCAGCGACGTGTCGTTCGAGCTATGGCCGGGCGAAGTGCTGGGCATTGTCGGTGAGTCCGGTTCCGGTAAAACCACCCTGCTGAAATCCATCTCTGCGCGCCTGACGCCGCAGAATGGCGACATTCTGTATGAAGGCCAATCCCTGTATGGGATGAGCGAAGCGGATCGGCGTCGCCTGCTGCGCACCGAGTGGGGCGTGGTTCATCAGCACCCGATGGACGGGCTGCGCCGCCAGGTGTCTGCGGGGGGAAATATCGGTGAACGGTTGATGGCCACCGGCGCACGACACTACGGCAACATCCGCGCCACCGCTCAACGCTGGCTGGAAGAGGTCGAAATCCCCGCCTCGCGCATCGACGACCTGCCAACCACATTTTCCGGCGGCATGCAGCAACGCCTGCAGATCGCACGCAATCTGGTTACGCACCCGAAGCTGGTGTTTATGGATGAACCCACCGGCGGGCTGGATGTGTCTGTCCAGGCGCGCCTGCTCGACCTGCTGCGCGGCCTGGTGGTGGAGCTGAACCTCGCGGTGGTGATTGTCACCCACGATCTGGGCGTTGCCCGCCTGCTGGCCGACCGTCTGCTGGTGATGAAACAGGGTCAGGTGGTGGAAAGTGGGCTAACCGACCGCGTGCTGGACGACCCACACCATCCGTACACCCAGCTGCTGGTGTCATCGGTATTGCAGAATTAAGAGGCCAACATGATCCGCGTAGAAAACGTGAGTAAGACCTTTGTGCTCCACCAGCAAAACGGCGTGCGCCTGCCGGTGCTGCAAAGCGCCTCGCTGGAGGTCTGCAAAGGCGAGTGCGTGGTGCTGCATGGCCATTCCGGCAGCGGTAAATCCACCCTGTTGCGCTCCCTGTACGCCAACTATCTGCCTGACGACGGCCACATTCACATTCGCCACAACGATGAATGGGTCGATCTGGTACAGGCTCCGGCACGAAAGGTACTGGAAGTACGCCGCTCGACGATCGGCTGGGTCAGCCAGTTTCTGCGGGTGATCCCGCGGATCTCCGCGCTGGACGTTGTGATGCAGCCGCTGCTGGATCTGGGCGTTCCGCGTGAAGACTGTGCCGCTAAGGCCGCCAGCCTGTTGACGCGCCTCAACGTCCCGGAGCGGCTGTGGCATCTCGCCCCCTCAACCTTTTCCGGCGGCGAGCAGCAGCGCGTCAATATCGCCCGCGGCTTTATCGTCGACTATCCGATTTTGCTGCTCGATGAACCGACCGCGTCACTGGACAACAAAAACAGCACCGCAGTGGTTGAACTGATCGAACAGGCCAAAGCGCGCGGCGCGGCGATCGTGGGGATCTTCCACGACGACGCCGTTCGCGCCCGTGTTGCAGACAGAGTGCACCCGATGGGGAACAACGCATGATTATCAATAACGTAAAGCTGGTGCTGGAAAATGAAGTCGTGGGCGGTTCGATTGAGATCCAGGACGGCACGATCCGCGCCTTTGCCGAAACCCAGAGCCGTTCGCCCGAGGCGATGGACGGCGAAGGCGGCTGGCTGCTGCCGGGGCTGATTGAGCTGCATACCGATAATCTGGATAAATTCTTCACCCCGCGCCCGAAGGTTGACTGGCCCGCCCATTCAGCCATGAGCAGCCACGACGCGCTGATGGTCGCCAGCGGCATTACCACCGTGCTGGACGCCGTGGCAATCGGCGACGTACGCGACGGCGGCGATCGTCTGGAGAATCTGGAGAAGATGATCAACGCCGTGGAAGAGACGCAAAAACGCGGCCTCAACCGTGCCGAGCACCGTCTGCACCTGCGCTGCGAGCTGCCGCACCACACCACCCTGCCGCTGTTTGAAAAACTGGTGAACCGTGAGCCGGTCTCGCTGGTGTCGTTGATGGATCACTCGCCGGGGCAGCGCCAGTTCGCCAACATTGAAAAGTATCGCGAGTACTATCAGGGCAAATATGCGCTGACGCACGAAGAGATGGCGCGCTATGAAGAAGAGCAGCTTCAGCTGGCGGCGCGGTGGTCGCAACCGAACCGTCTCTCCATTGCCGCAATGTGCCGCGAGCGCCATATTGCCTTAGCCAGCCACGACGATGCCACGCACGATCACGTGCTTGAATCACATCAGCTTGGCAGCGTCATCGCTGAATTTCCCACCACGCTCGACGCGGCGCAAGCGTCCCGCAAGCACGGGATGAACGTGCTGATGGGCGCGCCGAACATCGTGCGCGGCGGCTCTCACTCCGGCAACGTGGCGGCAAGCAAGCTCGCCTCGCTTGGCCTGCTGGATATCCTCTCTTCCGACTACTACCCGGCCAGCCTGCTGGATGCCGCTTTCCGTGTGGCAGACGACGAGCACAACGCGTTCACCTTGCCCCAAGCCATTCGCCTGGTGACCAAAAACCCGGCCACGGCGCTTAATCTTCACGATCGTGGGAACATCGCCGAAGGCAAACGGGCGGATCTGGTGCTGGCACACCGCAAAGGCGAGCACATCCATATCGACCACGTCTGGCGTCAGGGAAAAAGGGTATTTTGATGGGAAGACTGATCTGGTTAATGGGTCCTTCTGGCTCCGGTAAGGACAGCCTCCTGTCGTCGTTACGGCAGCGAGAACACGCACAGCTGCTGGTGGCGCATCGCTACATTACCCGCGCGGCCAATGCCGGGAGCGAGAACCATATCGCCCTGAGTGAACAGGAGTTTTTCACCCGGGCCGGGCAAAATTTGCTGGCGCTAAGCTGGCATGCCAACGGTTTTTACTACGGCATCGGCATCGAGATCGACCTCTGGCTTCACGCAGGGTTTGACGTGCTGGTTAACGGTTCGCGCGCCCACCTGACCCAGGCCCGCGCCCGGTATGAAGATGCGCTGCTGCCGGTTTGCCTGCAGGTTTCACCCGATGTGCTGCGCAGCAGGCTGGAGAGTCGCGGGCGCGAAAGCGCAAAGGAGATAGACCAGCGGCTGGAGCGCGCAGCGCGCTATACCCCTTCGCAATGTCATGTCCTCAATAACGATGGAAGTTTGTTACAGTCAGTCGATACCTTTTTATCGTTAATCCGCCAGAAGGAAAAACAGCATGCCTGACTGCCAGCTTCGCCCCGCCACCGCCAACGATGTACAACATGTTTACGCCCTGATTTGCGAGCTTAAACAGGGTGAATTTGACCATCAGGCGTTTCACGCTGGCTTTCTTGCCAATCTGCAGGATAAGACCCTCCACTATCAGCTGGCAGAGCTGGACGGGCAGGTCATTGGAATGGTGGGGATGCACCTGCAGTTTCACCTGCACCATGCCCGGTGGATTGGCGAGATCCAGGAGCTGGTGGTGATGCCTCAGGCTCGCGGGCTTAAAGTGGGCAGTACGCTGCTGGCCTGGGCGGAGGAGGTGGCGAGGCAAGCTGGCGCAGAGCTGACGGAGCTGTCCACCAGCGTGAAACGGGTGGATGCCCACCGTTTTTACGTTCGTGAAGGGTATACGCAGAGCCATTTTCGCTTTACCAAACCCCTGTAGAGGTGCGCGATGAGTCTGACAATCACGTTAACGGGCACCGGTGGTGCCCAGCTGGTTCCGGTGTTTGGCTGCGACTGCGCGGCGTGTCGTCGGGCGCGTTTGCAGGAGGAGTATCGCCGCCGCCCCTGCAGCGGGGTGGTCAAATTCAACGATGCCGTTACCCTGCTGGACGCAGGGCTTCCACACCTGATGGACGACTGGCCAGCAGGCAGCTTCCAGCAATTCTTGCTCACCCACTACCATATGGATCACGTTCAGGGGCTGTTCCCCCTGCGCTGGGGCGTGGGCGCGACCCTTCCGGTGTACGGCCCGCCGGACGAGGCAGGGTGTGGTGACCTGTTTAAACATCCGGGGATCCTGGATTTTAGCCACAGGGTCGAGCCGTTTGTGGTGTTTGAGCTACAGGGGCTGCGGGTAACACCGCTGCCGTTGAACCATTCGAAGCTCACCTACGGCTATTTGCTGGAATCTGCCCACAGCCGCGTGGCGTGGCTCTCGGATACCGCAGGGCTGCCGGAGAAAACGGTGAAGTTTCTGCTTAATAACCATCCGCAGGTGATGATCATTGACTGTAGCCATGCGCCCCGTGAGGAGACGCCGCGCAATCACTGCGATCTGAATACCGTGGTTGCACTCAATGACGTGATTGGCTGCCCGCAGGTGATCCTGACGCATGTCAGCCATCAGTTTGATGTATGGATGATGGATAACCCCCTGCCAGAGGGGATTGAGGCCGGGTATGACGGAATGGTGTTGGTGCTGGAGTAGACTTTCTCCCTCTCCCGAGGGAGAGGGCTGGGGTGAGGACAACGGGCCGCACTTATCCGCGATCGTAATCTTCCTCTAACCGCCGTTCATCATCTTCGAGCCGACGCCTGTCGTCATCAAGCTGGCGCTGGCGTTCATCTAAGCGGCGACGTCTGTCCTCCAACTGCCGACGACGGTCGTCATACTGTCGAGTGTCGGTTTGGCGGCTGCGGTCGTAACGATCGTCATTATTCTCGCTGTCGTTGCGGTTATTACTGCTGGGGTTGTAGGCATCGTTGATCGCCTGCTGAATATTACCAATGGCATCATCAATAATATCGGCGTGAGCCAGCTGGCTGGACAGTGACAGCAAAGCAAAAAACAGCGCGGTAGAGTAACGTTTCATAAAGCCAGTCTCGCAGGTGGGCTGGCGTTACAGTAATGAACAGCTGACGGGTGAGGTAGCGGAGGAATCTCAAATTAGCATCACCCTGCGCAGCGCCTGCGCCAGCTGTACACGCGTAAAGGGTTTTCGCAGGAGCGCCACATCCGGCAGCTGCGGGTTATGCGCTGGACGTAAATCCTGACCGCTGATCAACAGCACCGGCAGCTGCGGATAATGGGCCCGCACGGTGTTAATCACTTCAGCCCCGCTCAGGCTTCCCGGCAGCATTAAATCGCTGATAAGCATGCCGATATCAGGCGACGCCTCCAGCATTTTCAGCGCCTGTTCGCCGCTATCCGCTTCAAGCGTCAGGTAGCCAAGCTGATGCAACTGCTCGCACAGCGTCTGGCGCACGTCGGCCTCATCCTCCAACACCAACACCAGCCGCTCAGTTTCGACCGTTGCCGCCGCAGCCAGCGTTTCATCTTCAGCAACGGCTGGCTGCGTTGAGCGCGGCAGGTGGAGCCGCACGGTCGTCCCCTGTCCCGGCGCGCTCTCAATTTCAACACGACCGCCGGACTGACGCACAAAACCATAGACCATCGACAAACCCAACCCGCTGCCGCTGCCGGTCTGCTTGGTGGTGAAGAACGGCTCAAACACCTGCGATTTCACCTGCTGTGACATTCCGCTGCCGCGGTCGATCACTTCCAGCGCCACCATATCTTGCCGGCGCCCGTCGCTGCGGGTCACGCGCTGATTCCAGGTGCGAATTTTAATCACGCCAGCCTGCCCCTCCATCGCATCGCGGGCGTTCATCACCAGGTTGATAATGGCGTTTTCCAGCTGGCTAACGTCTATCCATGCTGGCCACGCCGGAGACTGTGCCTCAATGTCCAGGGTGAGGGTGGCAGGCAGCGAATGGCACATTAACTCGCTGAGGTTTTCCAGCAGCGGCTTCATCTCCACCGCATGCGGGGTCAAGGATTGCTTGCGGGAAAACGCCAGCAGGCGCTGGGTTAGCAACGCCCCACGTTCGGCGGCCTTGAGGGCACGGGTGATGCGTGGCGCATCGCCCGATGAGGAATCGGTCAACTCAAGGCTGCCGATAATCACCGCCAGCAGGTTGTTAAAATCATGCGCCAGCCCGCCCGTCAGTTGCCCGACGGCCTTCATCTTCTGGCTGTGCAGCAGCGCCTCTTCCAGCCCCTGACGCTCGATGCGATCAATCTCCATCTGCGAGGTTTTTTCTTTCAGAAGCCGCGTCGTGTGCTCCAGCGAAGCGGTATTGCGGGCGAAGACGTTAAACGCGCGCGCCAGTTCACCCAGCTCATCACGCCGCTGCAGCGCGGGCACCGAAACATCCTGCTCGCCGTGGGCGAGGCGCGACATCGCCCTTGAGATGGCCGTCAGGTTAGAGCCCAGATTGCGATAGATATACCAACACGCGCACCCGGTGATGATCAGCGCCAGCACGGCGAACACGCTGATAAACACGCTGATAGAACGCAGCTCCTGATGGCTCTGGGCGGTGCGAAGCGTGGAGGCCTGCGCCACCTGCTCGACGTACTGGTTGATGTCGCTGTTGAGTATCGCCACCAGCGCCTTGATGTGGAACATATACCAGCTGATCGACAGATCGCTCTCTTCCAGCTGTTTCGACAGCGGCGCAAGCTTGCGCAGTTCGTCGTTAAAATCAGGCAACACAAAGTTCACCACGGGCTGGGTGGCGCTGCGGGGCAACGTCGCCGTGACGGCATCCAGCTGCTGAACCGTCGCGCGCGGTGAAGGGGTATCGATGGCGGCAATAATCAACCTGTCCATTTCCGTGAGCTGCTGCGCATCCGGGACATTGCTGCCGTAACGGCGATTAATGTCCTGCAAATGCCGCAAATAGCTTTGGCTCTGGTACAGCGCGCTAAGCAGCGCATTACGTTCCAGATGACGCCGCTGCCCGCGCTCCAGCATACCCGTCACGCTCTGCTGCAGTTCATTGCTCCTGCGGATAATTCGCGCCACCAGCGCCGGTTCCTGCACCGCCAGTGGCGCATCGGCAAGTTGTTTGAGCGAATGGCGTAGCGCCGTTTGCATCTGCATGAGCCGCTCGGCTTCACTTTTGTATTCCAGCGCCCCCACCACTTGCGAAAGCCGCACCGCCGCCGTTGCCACGTTGGCGGTATCACGAGCGAGATTCATGCTGCCGGTCATGTCATCGAGCGTTTGCTGTTGAACCTGCTCCTGAATTTGGCTGGCATGACGAAACCCCAGCACCGCCACGCCGCTGACCATCAAGGTCACCGCCACCACCAGCAGGTTAAATATCAGCAGACGACCACGGGCGCTGGCGAAGAACGGGGGACGACGTGATGGCATCTGTTTGGCTCCTTTGCAGTCTGGTATCCCCTCACCCTGACCCTCTCCCCAAAGGGGCGAGGGAAAGAGAAATGTGACGGCGATTAGCTATTCATAACTATGACAAATATGAACAGCTTCTGACATTTTGTATTTATCAGGGTGTGATGAAGTGCGGATATCGACGTTCACAGGAGATCCGCCATGAGCAGAACCCCGGTTTTAGAGATGCGCAACATTGCCAAAACCTTTGGCAATTTCCACGCGCTCAAGGGTGTGGATTTGACGGTCTTCCCCGGTGAGATCCACGCGCTGATGGGTGAAAACGGTGCGGGTAAAAGTACGCTGATGAAGATCCTCGCCGGGGCCTACACGGCCACCAGCGGTGAGATCCTGATCGACGGCCAGCCGTTTAACATAAAAGGGCCAAAAGATGCCCTGGCCGCAGGCATTACCCTGATTTATCAGGAAATGCAGCTTGCCCCCAACCTGACCGTGGCAGAAAACATTTTTCTGGGTAGCGAGCTGTCGCGCGGCGGGCTAGTGCAGCGTAAAGAGATGGCCGCCCAGGCGCAGGCCGTGATCGACCGCCTGGGCGCGCAGTTCACCTCCACCGACCTGGTGATGAAGCTGACCATTGCCGAACAGCAGCAGGTAGAGATTGCTCGGGCGCTGCACCGTAACAGCCGTATTCTGGTGATGGATGAACCCACCGCCGCCCTCTCCTCGCGCGAAACCCACCGCCTGTTTGAACTGATTTTGCGTCTGCGCGATGAAGGCATGGCGATTATCTATATCAGCCATCGTATGGCGGAAGTGTATGAGCTTTCCGATCGCGTCAGCGTCCTGCGAGACGGGCAGTACGTCGGTAGCCTGACGCGAGACAAGCTGAACGCGTCGGAGCTGGTGAAAATGATGGTAGGTCGCCCGCTAAGCGATCTGTTCAACAAAGAGCGCGATATCCCGCTCGGCAGCCCACGTCTGAATGTGCACCACCTCACCGACGGTAAAAAAGTGCTGCCCTGCAGTTTACAGGTTCGTTCCGGCGAAATCGTCGGTCTTGCGGGACTGGTCGGGGCCGGACGCTCCGAGCTGGCCCAGCTGATCTTCGGCGTGCGCAAAGCCACGGGCGGCATGATTGAAGTGGACGGCGAACCGGTCGTGATCCACTCCCCGCGCGCGGCCATTGAGAATGGCATCGGTTTTCTCACCGAGAACCGCAAAGAGCAGGGGCTGTTTCTGGAGCTGGCCGCGCAGGAGAACATCACCATGGCGACGCTGGAGCGCGACGCGACCTTCGGCATGCTTAACCGTAAAAAAGCGCAATCCATCTCTGATGACGCCATCGCGTTGCTCAACATTCGCGTGCCCCACTCACAGGTGCGGGCGGGTGGGCTGTCGGGCGGCAACCAGCAAAAGCTGCTCATTTCACGCTGGGTAGCCATTGGCCCGCGCATTCTGATCCTCGACGAGCCGACGCGCGGCGTGGATGTCGGTGCGAAAAGCGAGATCTACCGCATCATGAACCAGATGGCGCGCAAAGGGGTGGCCATTTTAATGATCTCCAGCGAACTGCCGGAAGTGGTAGGCATGAGTGACAGAGTGTACGTCATGCGTGAAGGCAGCATCGCGGGCGAGCTGCACGGGCAAGACATCTCCCAGGAAAACATAATGACGCTGGCAACCGGCGTGAACGACTCTCATCATCAGGCGGTGCAATCATGACAACTCCAACCCATCCGCAGCAGGTGGCGAAATCCGCCTCCGCCAAAAAAATGCTGATGAGCGACCTGATGCAAACGGTCGGCATCTTGCCAATATTGATCTTGATTGTGGCGGTATTTGGTTTCATCGCGCCAAACTTCTTCACCGAAAGCAACTTGCTCAACATCACCCGCCAGGCCTCGATCAACATCGTGCTGGCGGCGGGTATGACCTTCATCATTTTAACCGGCGGGATTGACCTCTCGGTTGGCTCGATTCTCGGTACCACGGCGGTGGCGGCAATGGTCGTGTCGCTGATTCCCGAATTCGCCATGCTCTCCATTCCGGCCGCATTGATGCTCGGCATGGTGCTGGGGCTGTTCAACGGTGCGCTGGTGGCCTTTGCCGGTCTACCGCCGTTTATCGTCACGCTAGGGACCTACACGGCACTGCGCGGCGCAGCCTATCTGCTGGCGGATGGCACCACGGTCATCAACTCCAACATCAGCTTTGAATGGATCGGCAACAACTATCTCGGCCCCATGCCGTGGCTGGTGGTGATTGCCCTGGCGGTGATTGCGTTGTGCTGGTTCATTCTGCGCCGTACCACGCTCGGGGTTCATATCTACGCGGTGGGCGGCAACATGCAGGCGGCACGCCTGACGGGCATTAAGGTCTGGCTGGTGCTGCTGTTTGTGTATGGCATGAGCGGGCTGCTCTCGGGCTTAGGCGGGGTGATGAGCGCGTCGCGCCTGTACAGCGCCAACGGCAATCTCGGGATGGGCTACGAGCTGGATGCAATTGCGGCGGTGATCCTCGGCGGCACCAGCTTCGTCGGCGGGATCGGCACGATCACCGGCACGCTGGTGGGCGCATTGATTATCGCCACGCTTAACAACGGCATGACGCTGATGGGCGTCTCTTACTTCTGGCAACTGGTGATCAAAGGGGCGGTGATCATCATTGCGGTGCTGATCGACAAATACCGTACCCGACACCATCAAAGTGCATAACAACAAAACCCTACAGCTTCGAGGAAAACAATATGCGTTTGAAACCGTTAGTGACCGCGCTCTGTGCTGGCGCACTGCTTGCCGCAGCTCCGTTTGCGCAGGCGAAAGACCTGAAATCCATCGGCGTGACGGTGGGTGACCTGGCTAACCCGTTCTTCGTGCAGATCACCAAAGGTGCCGAGCTGGAAGCCCGTAAGCTTGCCGGGGATAACGTCAAAGTGACGCTGGTCTCCAGCGGTTACGATCTGGGCCAGCAGGTAGCGCAGATCGACAACTTTATCGCCGCGAAAGTGGACATGATCATCCTCAACGCAGCGGATTCCAAAGGGATCGGCCCGGCGGTAAAACGCGCGAAAGATGCGGGGATCGTGGTTGTCGCGGTTGACGTGGCGGCGGAAGGGGCTGATGCAACGATCACTTCCGATAACACCCAGGCGGGGGAAATGGCCTGTAAATACATTACCGATCGCCTTAAAGGCAAAGGCAATGTGGTGATCATCAACGGACCGCCGGTGTCTGCGGTGCAAAACCGCGTGGAAGGCTGCCAGACCGAGTTTAAACGCCACCCGGATATCAAAGTGCTCTCTGACAACCAAAACGCCAAAGGCAGCCGTGAAGGTGGTCTGGAAGTGATGACCTCTCTGCTGGCGGCGAATCCGAAGATCGACGGCGTGTTCGCGATTAACGATCCGACGGCGATCGGTGCCGATCTGGCGGCTAAACAGGCACAACGCAGCGAATTCTTTATCGTTGGCGTGGATGGTTCCCCGGACGGTGAAGAAGCACTTAAGCGCGAGAACTCCCTGTTTGTGGCTACGCCAGCGCAAGATCCGCAGGTGATGGCGGCAAAAGCGGTAGAAATCGGCTATGACATTCTACAGGGCAAACCTGCGCCTAACGCGCCTGTGCTGATCCCGGTGACGATGATCGATAAAAAGAACGTCGGAACGTATAAGGGATGGACGGTTAAGTAACCCCCTCACCCTAACCCTCTCCCGTCGGGAGAGGGAACTCTTTTCAAGGAGTTCCCATGAAACGCTCCGACATCAACGAAATCCTCGGCCATACGCGGCAATTTTTTTCCATGCACGATGTGCATCTCCCTCCGTTTGCCAGCTTTCCCCCCACGCATTGGCAGCAGCTTGATCAAGGCGCGTGGCGGGAGGTGTTCGACCTCAAACTCGGCTGGGACGTGACGGCCTTCGGCGGTAACAACTTTGCCGCACAGGGCCTGACGCTGTTTACCCTGCGCAACGGTTCCCCCAACGGTATGCCTTATGAAAAATGCTATGCCGAGAAAATCATGCACGTGCGCGATGGCCAGGTGACGCCGATGCACTTCCACTGGCGCAAGCGGGAGGACATCATTAACCGCGGCGGCGGGAATCTGATCGTTGAGTTATGGAATGCCGGGCTGCATGAAGAAACCGAAAATACCGACGTCACCGTGACGATCGACGGCTGTCTGCAAACCCACGCCCCCGGAAGCCAGCTGCGCCTCGCGCCCGGGGAAAGTATCTGTCTGACACCCGGCCTGTACCACAGCTTCTGGGGCGAGCGCGGCTTTGGGGACGTGCTGGTCGGCGAAGTGTCCTCGGTCAATGATGATGAACACGATAACCACTTTTTACAGCCGGTTGCCCGCTATAACAATATTGAAGAAGACGAACCGGCAGTGCTGGTGCTGTGCAACGAATACAACCTGTTTCGGGTATAAGGAGTGAATGATGCCATTGATTTCTCTTGCTGACGGTCTTGAGCATGCCAGGGAACACCGGTATGCGCTGGGTGCGTTTAACGTTCTGGACTCCCACTTTCTGCGCGCGCTGTTTGCCGCCGCAAAACAGGAACGCTCCCCTTTTATTATCAACATCGCAGAGGTGCATTTTAAATATGTGTCTTTGGATTCACTGGTCGAGGCGGTCAAATTCGAGGCCGCTCGGCACGATATCCCCGTGGTGCTCAACCTCGACCACGGCCTGCATTTTGACGCCGTGGTGCGCGCGCTGCGCTTAGGGTTCAGTTCCGTGATGTTTGATGGCTCAACGCTGAGCTACGAAGAAAACGTTCGCCAGACCCGGGAGGTGGTGAAAATGTGCCACGCGGTGGGCGTCTCGGTGGAAGCAGAGCTTGGGGCCGTCGGGGGCGATGAAGGCGGCGCGCTGTATGGCCATGCGGATGAAGCCTTCTTTACCGACCCTCAACTGGCGCGGGAATTTGTCGATTTGACCGGCATTGACGCGCTGGCGGTCGCCATCGGCAACGCGCACGGCAAATACAAAGGCGAGCCAAAGCTCGACTTCCCGCGTCTGGATGCCATTCGTCAGCAAACTGGCCTGCCGCTGGTCCTGCACGGCGGCTCCGGCATTAGCGATGCCGATTTCCGTCGAGCCATCGAACTGGGGATCCATAAAATCAACTTCTATACCGGCATGTCGCAGGCGGCGCTGGCGTCGGTGGAGCATCGCATGTCACACCGCCAGCCGCTGTATGACGAATTTGCCGAGCTGCTGCTGGGCATTGAAGAGGCGATAACCGATACGGTCGCGGAGCAGATGCGCATCTTCGGCAGCGCGGGGCAAGCATAATGGAACGCAAGGGCATTATTGCCGCAGGTAATATGCTGGTGGACCATGTCCACCAGATTGTGCAATGGCCGGAACGCGGCTGGCTGGCGGAAATCACCCACAGCGAACGCTCAACCGGCGGCGCGCCGCTGAACGTTTTGCTGACGCTGGCGAAAATGCATGTCGGCCTGCCGCTGCAGGCGGTTGGGCTGATTGGCGAAGATGGCGACGGTGACTACATTCTGGCGATGCTCGATCAGTATCACGTCAACCGTCAGCGCGTACAGCGCACCACCTTTGCCCCCACCTCAATGTCACAGGTGATGACCGACCCCAGCGGACAACGCACCTTCTTCCACTCACCGGGTGCCAACCGCCTGCTGGATCTCCCCGCCTTTGACCGTCTCGACGGTGCAATGAAAATTTTCCATCTCGGCTACTTGTTGCTCCTCGACAGCCTCGATATGCCGGATGATGAATTCGGTACGCGCAGCGCACGCCTGTTGGCGCAAATGCGCGACCAGGGGTACGAAACCTCGCTCGATTTAGTCTCCCGTAAGGGCGACCCGCGCTACCAGCCGCTGGTGCTCCCAGCCCTGCGTCATCTTGATTATCTGGTGATCAACGAGCTGGAAGCCGGGGAGTTTAGCGGACTGGCGATCCGCGACAGCAACAATGTGCTGAACACCGCCCATATAGCGCAAGCGGCGGCGCAGCTTCTGGCGGCAGGCGTTCGACAGCGCGTGGTGATCCACTGTCCAGAAGGGGCATGGGGGGAAACGCCCGGTGAGGAAGGGCGTTGGATCCCATCGTGGCTGCTGGAGCAGGAAGAGATTATCGGCAGCGTCGGCGCGGGTGATGCTTTTTGCGCAGGCTTCCTCTACGGCTGCCATGAATCGCTGCCGCTCACGGAGAGTATTTATCTGGCGCACGCCTGCGCGCGGGCAAGCCTGCTGGCCGCCAATGCCATTGACGGCGCGAAAACGCTGGCAGAGCTACAGCTGTTTATTAAAGAGAAGACTTAGGCCGCTTTCTCGCTGTGCGAGACATCCGTGGCAAAAACATAGCCTAGCCCGCGGATGGTTTTAATGAGCGCAGGCTGATGCGGGTTGGCCTCAATTTTTCGGCGCAAGCGCATGATCAAAACATCAATGGTGCGGTCGAATACTTCGGCACTTTCACTGTGGGTCAGCTCAAGAAGCTGCTCCCGACTGAGCACCCGGCGGGCGTTTTGCGTCAGCGCCAGCAGCAGCCCGTACTCGCCCTGCGTTAACGACACGGTATTGCGCTGGGGATCGCTAAGCTCGCAGCGCGTGGTATCCAGCGTCCAACCGTTAAAGGCGATGCCCGCTACGCGGGGCGTCGTGGTTTCTGCCGCCAGCGCCCCGGTACGACGCAGCACTGCTTTCACGCGGGCAACAACCACCCGCGGGTTAAACGGTTTGCCGATATAGTCGTCGGCCCCCATTTCCAGCCCGACCACCACATCCGATTCGCTGCCGAGGCCCGTCAACATCACCACCGGCAGCTCCGGGCGTTGCTTCTGTACCTGAAGCAAAACCTGCAGGCCGTTGATATCCGGCAGCATCATGTCTAACAGGACCAGTGCAATATTCGGATCCTGTTGAACCAGGGCGAGTGCATCCTGACCGTTATGGCAGACGAGCACGGTGAAGACGTGCTCGTTAAGCACATCCTGCAGCAGTTCACACACTGCCGTATCGTCATCAACCACCAGAATCGCCGGTTTCATCGCATGCTTCCGTTAGGGGATTATGTTAAGTCTGAACCATTCTGCAATCGGCTCCAGCCAAATTGTTTTTTACGTGACGGAATTTCAACCCATGTCACATCCGCTGCCCTTTCGACACGTCAATTTTGACGATTGCCTGTTTTTCGTCAGGGTTTTGCGGGGATATCGGTCGTACAGTCTGGAAATACCCACAACATAAACATGGCATAGAAGCTGCATTACGGGTGGGAATGCATTGTTTAACTGGAGCAGACTGATGAAGAAAGTCGTCACGGTGTGTCCGTATTGCGCCTCGGGTTGCAAGATCCACCTGGTGGTCGATAACGGCAAAATCGTCCGGGCGGAGGCGGCACAGGGGAAAACCAACCAAGGCACACTGTGCCTGAAAGGCTACTACGGCTGGGATTTTATTAACGATACCCAAATCCTCACCCCGCGCCTGAAAACCCCTATGATCCGCCGTGAGCGCGGTGGCAAGCTAGAAGCCGTCTCCTGGAACGAGGCGCTGGATTACGTCGCCACGCGCCTGAACGCGATCAAAGCCAAATATGGCCCGGATGCGATTCAGACCACCGGTTCCTCGCGCGGGACGGGTAACGAAACCAACTATGTCATGCAAAAATTCGCGCGCGCCGCTATTGGTACCAATAACGTCGACTGCTGCGCTCGCGTTTGACACGGCCCTTCGGTTGCAGGTCTGCACCAGTCGGTCGGTAACGGCGCAATGAGTAATGCGATCAACGAAATAGACAACACCGATCTGGTGTTTATTTTCGGCTATAACCCAGCAGATTCGCACCCTATTGTCGCGAACCATGTCATTCGCGCTAAACAGAATGGGGCGAAAATTATCGTCTGCGATCCGCGCAAAATCGAAACTGCGCGCATTGCGGATATGCACATCGCCTTGAGAAACGGCTCCAATATCGCGCTCCTGAATGCGATGGGGCACGTGATTATTGAGGAGAACCTGTACGATCGGGACTTTGTTGCCACCCGCACAGAAGGCTTTGAAGAGTACAGGAAGATTGTCGAAGGCTATACGCCAGAATCGGTTGAAACCATCACCGGGGTTAGCGCCCAGGAGATCCGCCAGGCGGCGCGGATGTATGCGGCAGCGAAAACCGCCGCCATTCTGTGGGGTATGGGCGTAACCCAGTTCTACCAGGGCGTCGAAACCGTGCGTTCACTGACCAGCCTCGCCATGTTGACGGGTAATCTGGGCAAGGCGCACGTCGGTGTGAACCCGGTACGCGGTCAAAATAACGTACAGGGTGCCTGTGATATGGGCGCGTTGCCGGATACCTATCCAGGCTACCAGTACGTCCAGTTCCCGGAAAACCGCGCCAAGTTTGCGAAAGCCTGGGGCGTGGAGAGTCTGCCTGAGCATACAGGCTACCGCATCAGCGAGCTGCCGCACCGAGCGGCGCATGGCGAAGTGCGTGCGGCCTATATTATGGGTGAAGACCCTCTTCAGACCGACGCCGAGCTGTCTGCGGTACGCAAAGGGTTTGAGGATTTGGAACTGGTCATTGTTCAGGACATCTTTATGACCAAAACCGCGGCGGCGGCGGATGTGATTTTACCGTCTACCTCCTGGGGAGAGCATGAAGGTGTGTATACGGCAGCAGACCGTGGCTTCCAGCGCTTCTTTAAAGCGGTAGAGCCGAAGTGGGATCTGAAAACCGACTGGCAGATTATCAGCGAAATCGCCACCCGTATGGGCTACCCGATGCACTACAACAACACCCAGGAAATTTGGGATGAGTTGCGGCATCTGTGCCCGGACTTCTACGGGGCGACGTACGAAAAAATGGGTGAGCTGGGGTATATCCAGTGGCCGTGCAAGGATGAGTCAGAGGCCGATCGGGGTACGTCCTATCTCTTTAAAGAGAAGTTCGACACCCCGAACGGGCTGGCGCAGTTCTTCACCTGCGACTGGGTTGCACCCATCGATAAACTCACCGATGAGTATCCAATGGTACTCTCCACCGTGCGAGAAGTGGGCCACTACTCCTGTCGTTCGATGACCGGTAACTGTGCCGCGCTGGCAGCGCTGGCGGATGAGCCAGGCTATGCGCAAATCAATACCGCCGACGCTGAACGCCTTGGCATTGACGATGAAGCGCTTGTTTGGGTGAATTCGCGTAAAGGGCGCATCATTACCCGTGCGCAGGTCAGCGACCGTCCGAACAAAGGGGCGGTCTATATGACCTACCAGTGGTGGATTGGTGCCTGTAACGAACTGGTGACGGAGAACTTAAGCCCGATAACCAAAACGCCGGAGTATAAATACTGCGCCGTACGCGTGGAGCCGATTGCTGACCAACACGCTGCCGAAAAGTATGTGATCGATGAATATAGCAAACTGAAAGCCCGACTGCGTGAAAGCGCAATGGGATGAAGCGGTTAATTAATCAATGAATAAAGGGGGTGATATATTCACCCCCTTTTTATTTCCGCTTAATTCATTAAATATATCAATTATTATTCTGGAAAGCGGCTCGCAGAAATAATGTAATTTATGCAGAACAGAATTACATCTTTGCATTTTGATTCAGAGGGATAAGATGTGCGGCGGGTGCTTAAGGCTTTCTGTCTTGAGCATTGTTGAGGGACAGAAAGTAGAAAGCCACGGGAAATTTTCATTTACCCGAGGCTACTCCCTCAACTCCAGACCAGTTGAGAGTAGCCTCTTATTCTTTTTTTGACAAGGAGTAAAAGGCATGACGCCATTAAAAACTGCGTTAGGCATCGTCTTTATTATTTGCCTGACAATAGTGATATTTACCTTTATTACTCGCGGGAAGCTATGCGAGCTCACAATAAAGGGTGAACATCAGGAGGTGGCGGCAAAATTAGCCTGCGTCGCAGGCTAACCTCTGCGGGTGGAACGGAAGTTCCGCCCGGCTTGTCGGATGCTGAGGTCTTAACGCACCCGTTTTTTTATTCTGTCGCCGCGATTATACTGCGCGACATGTACCCAGATGATAAGAGTCTATGAAACAATTTTTTCTGTTGTTGTTACTTTTTACGTCTCTCGCCCGTGCCGATGAGATTGGCAGCCAGTATAAAGCGCAGGCTGAGGCCGGTGATGCGCGCGCGCAGTATTACCTTGCCGATACTTACTTCAGTTCTGGCGACAGCAAGCAGGCAGCGCTGTGGGCGGAGAAAGCGGCAAAGGGGGGGGATGTCGACGCGATGGCATTACTGTCCCAAATCCTGTTTACGCAGGGTGATTACGTGCAGGCCAAAGCGCTGGCGCAGCAGGCTACCATCGCAGGCAGTAAACGGGGAGCGATCATGCTGGCACGCGTGCTGGTAAACACCCAAACAGGGAAAACCGACTACCCGCAGGCCATCAAACTGCTGCAAACGGCCACTGAAGATATCGACAACGACTCGGCGGTAGACGCGCAAATGTTGCTAGGGCTGATTTATGCTAACGGCGTCGAAGTGGCCCAGGACGATGCCCAGGCGGCTTCATGGTTCAAGCGCAGCTCTTCGCTGTCACGCACCGGTTACGCAGAATATTGGGCAGGTATGTTGTTCCAGCAGGGCGAAAAAGGCTTCATCACGCCAAATAAACAGAAAGCGCTGTACTGGCTGAACCTGAGTTGTACCGAAGGGTTTGATACGGGATGTGAAGAGTTTGATGCGATGAGCGGGGAGTAGTTTCCCCTCATCCTAACCCTCTCCCCAACGGGGAGAGGGTAGAGAAGTGAATTATTGATCTGCGGTCTTATCAAAGCGACCGAGCACCTCGCGTTCATACGCCAGCGCTTTTTTGCGGTCGAATTTATGTTCCCACTTTGCGATAACCAGTACCGCCAGCGCGTTACCTACCACGTTCAACGCGGTACGTGCCATATCGAGGATACGGTCAACGCCGGCAATAAACGCCAGACCTTCCAGCGGAATACCCACGCTGCCCAGCGTGGCCAGCAGCACCACGAAGGAAACGCCCGGCACGCCTGCGATGCCTTTTGAGGTCACCATCAGGGTCAGCACCAGCACAATTTCCTGCCACAGAGACAGGTCAATCCCGTACAGCTGCGCGATGAAGATTGCCGCAATACTCTGGTACAGCGTTGAGCCATCGAGGTTAAAGGAGTAACCGGTCGGCACCACGAAGCTGGTGATCGACGCCGGTGCGCCATAGGCCTCCATCTTCTCAATAATACGCGGCAGCACGCTTTCAGAACTTGCCGTGGAATACGCCAGAATCAGCTCATCCTTCAGGATGCGGATCAGGATCCAGATGCTCAGCCCGCACAGTCGCGCCACAATCCCCAGCACCACCAGCGCAAAGAACAGGATCGCGAAATGCACCAGAATCACCAGCTTCGCCAGCGGCCACAGAGAGGCAAAACCGAAGTTCGCCACCGTAACCGCGATCAGCGCAAACACCCCTACCGGCGCGTAACGCATTACCATGTGGGTCACTTTAAACATGGTTTCGGAGATAGAGCGGAACACGGTCACCAGCGGTTCGCGGTGCGTTGCCGGCAGGGAAGAGAGCCCCAGACCAAATAATACCGAGAAGAAGATGATGGGCAACATTTCGCCCTTCGCCATCGAAGCCACAATATTGGTTGGCACCAGCGACAGAATAGTGCCCATCAAGCCATGCGCGTGGCTCTGCACATCTGCGGTTGTGCTTTGGTATTTCGAAATATCCACCGTCGCCAGCTGCGACATATCAATCCCGGAGCCTGGCTGGAAGACGTTCGCCAGGGTGATGCCCAGAATGATGGCAATCGTAGTGATCACTTCGAAATAAATAATGGTTTTCGCACCAATACGGCCTAACTGCTTGGCATCCCCTACACCGGCAATACCCACCACCAGCGTTGAGATAACAATTGGAACTACAATCATCTTGATCAGATGAATAAAGATATCACCTGCCGGAGAGAGCAGGTTTGCGATCAGCCAGTCGCGGCTGTCGCTGTGATAATGGAGATAACTGCCCAGCAAAATGCCCAGCACAAGGGCGATTAAGATTTGCCAGGCGAGGCTGACTTTAACGTTTTTCATAGAAACTGACTTCCTCAATGAAGCACCTTATTCACACAAACTGCATGAATATGGGGACATACTGAAAGGGTATGAATTGTGTTGCGTCGGTTTATGGAGTTTTTTAACGCGGCGTATGAGTATCATTTGCACGGCATGCTGCGCAAGCCTTAAAGAACGAGGCATTTCACTGAAAAAAGGGTCTATCACGTTAATTTGTAATAATTCTTATAAATAACCTTTTGTTATAAAAACGCTTTTTTCCGCTAAAATGTGAATAATCCTTCAACTAAATTATTTCCCTTCAAAGTTTCAATCGCTCATTTTTCAACCTATTCAAACAATGCGTGATCTGTCGCCCAAATCATAAACAAAGCTTGTAAAGCCCCTACTATTAACGTTTTTGCGACATATTATTAACATCTTACAAGGAGAAAAAAAGCCATGAGCCAAATCCATAAACACGACATTCCCGCAAACATTGCGGACCATTGCCTGATCAACCCGGAGCAGTACCACGAGAAGTATCAGCAATCCATTTCCAGCCCTGACATCTTCTGGGGCGAACAGGGGCATATCCTTGACTGGATCAAACCGTATCAGAAGGTGAAAAACACCTCCTTTGCGCCTGGAAATGTCTCTATCAAATGGTATGAAGACGGCACGCTGAATCTCGCGGCAAACTGCCTGGACCGCCATCTTGTCGAACGCGGTAATGAAACAGCGATTATCTGGGAGGGCGACGATGCCTCGCAGAGTAAGCACATTACTTATAAAGAACTGCATCGCGACGTCTGCCGCTTCGCCAATGTCCTGCTGGATCAGGGGATTAAAAAAGGCGACGTGGTGGCTATCTATATGCCAATGGTGCCGGAAGCTGCGGTTGCCATGCTGGCCTGTGCGCGTATCGGTGCAATCCACTCCGTTATTTTTGGCGGCTTCTCGCCAGAAGCGGTTGCCGGGCGCATTGTCGACTCCAGCTCGAAGCTGGTGATCACCGCTGACGAAGGCGTGCGCGCCGGGCGGGGTATTCCGCTGAAGAAAAACGTCGACGAAGCGCTGAAAAACCCGAACGTGAAAACCATCAGCAACGTCATTGTCCTTAAGCGCACCGGCGGCAAAATCGACTGGAACGAAGGCCGCGATCTGTGGTGGAGCGATCTGATTGAAAAAGCGAGCGACCAGCACCAGCCGGAAGAGATGAACGCGGAAGATCCGCTGTTTATCCTTTATACCTCTGGCTCCACCGGCAAGCCGAAGGGCGTACTGCATACCACCGGCGGCTATCTGGTTTATGCCGCGACCACCTTCAAATACGTGTTCGACTACCATCCGGGCGACGTTTACTGGTGTACCGCCGACGTGGGCTGGGTCACCGGTCACAGCTACCTGCTGTATGGCCCGCTGGCGTGCGGCGCGACGACGCTGATGTTTGAAGGCGTGCCGAACTGGCCAACCCCGGCGCGTATGTGTCAGGTGGTCGACAAACACCAGGTCAACATTCTCTATACCGCGCCAACCGCAATCCGTGCGCTGATGGCCGAAGGCGACAAAGCCATTGAAGGGACTGACCGCTCTTCCCTGCGCATCCTCGGTTCCGTGGGCGAGCCAATCAACCCGGAAGCCTGGGAGTGGTACTGGAAGAAAATCGGCAACGAGAAATGCCCGGTGATCGACACCTGGTGGCAGACCGAAACCGGTGGCTTCATGATCACCCCTATTCCGGGTGCAACCCAGCTCAAAGCCGGTTCAGCCACGCGTCCGTTCTTCGGCGTTCAACCTGCACTGGTCGATAACGAAGGCAACCCGCAGGAAGGCGCAACCGAAGGCAACCTGGTGATCGTCGACTCCTGGCCGGGTCAGGCGAGGACGCTGTTTGGCGACCATGAGCGTTTTGAGCAGACCTACTTCTCTACCTTTAAAAACATGTACTTCAGCGGTGACGGCGCGCGTCGCGATGAAGACGGCTATTACTGGATCACCGGCCGCGTGGACGACGTACTGAACGTTTCCGGCCACCGTCTGGGCACGGCAGAGATTGAATCCGCGCTGGTGTCCCATCCGAAGATTGCTGAAGCTGCAGTAGTCGGCATTCCGCACAGCATTAAAGGCCAGGCAATTTACGCGTACGTGACGCTGAACCACGGTGAAGAACCTTCGCCAGAGCTGTACACCGAAGTGCGCAACTGGGTGCGTAAAGAGATTGGCCCGCTGGCAACGCCGGACGTACTGCACTGGACGGACTCGCTGCCGAAAACCCGCTCCGGCAAAATCATGCGCCGTATTCTGCGTAAGATTGCGGCAGGTGACACCAGCAATCTCGGTGATACCTCAACGCTCGCCGATCCTGGCGTGGTGGACAAACTGCTCGAAGAGAAGCAGGCCATCGCAATGCCGTCGTAACCCCTCACCCTAGCCCTCTCCCCATAGGGGAGAGGGAATTAAAACAACCCTCCCCAAAGGATTTCGCGTTGCAGGAAGGCGGCAAGCGAGAACATCCCCAGGAGCATAGTTCACTATGTGACTGGGGTGGTCGAGTGCGGCCAACGCACCTGCAGCGTGAAAGACGAAGGGGAACCTCTGGAGACTCTGTGATGAATAACGATATTTGTCAGCAGATAGAGAATAGTGCGCACTACAGGGAGCTCGTCGAAAAACGGCAACGGTTTGCCTACATCCTTTCCATCATCATGCTGATTATCTACGTCGGCTTTATTCTGCTGATCGCTTTTGCTCCGCACTGGCTCGGTACACCGCTGCACGCGGGAACCAGCGTCACGCGAGGTATTCCGATTGGTATTGGCGTCATTATCATTTCTTTTGCGCTGACGGGCGTCTATGTCTGGCGCGCGAACGGCGAATTTGATCGTCTCAATAAAGCGGTACTGCGTGAGGTAAAAGCATCATGAAGCGAGTCCTGACGGCGCTTGCCGCCACACTTCCCTTTGCTGCAAACGCAGCCGATGCCATTACCGGCGAGGTACAGCGCCAGCCTACCAACTGGCAAGCGATCATCATGTTCCTGATTTTCGTCCTGCTGACGTTGTATATCACTTACTGGGCGTCGAAACGCGTACGCTCCCGTAGCGATTACTACACGGCTGGCGGCAACATCACCGGTTTCCAGAACGGCCTGGCGATCGCGGGCGACTTTATGTCTGCCGCTTCGTTCCTCGGGATCTCCGCACTGGTGTATACCTCTGGCTACGACGGTCTGATTTACTCGCTCGGCTTCCTCGTGGGCTGGCCGATTATCCTGTTCCTGATCGCCGAACGCTTACGTAACCTTGGGCGTTTCACCTTTGCTGACGTGGCGTCCTACCGCTTGAAACAGGGGCCGATTCGCATCCTCTCAGCCTGCGGTTCGCTGGTGGTCGTAGCGCTGTATCTGATTGCACAGATGGTCGGCGCGGGCAAGCTGATCGAACTGCTGTTCGGCCTGAACTACCACGTGGCGGTCGTGCTGGTTGGCGTATTGATGGTGATGTACGTGCTGTTCGGCGGCATGCTCGCCACCACCTGGGTACAAATCATTAAAGCGGTCCTGCTGCTGTTCGGCGCAAGCTTCATGGCCTTTATGGTGATGAAGCACGTCGGCTTCAGCTTCAATAACCTGTTTACAGAAGCCATGGCGGTTCACCCGAAAGGAGAAGCGATCATGAGCCCCGGCGGGCTGGTAAAAGACCCGATATCCGCGCTCTCGCTCGGCCTGGGTCTGATGTTTGGTACCGCCGGTTTACCGCATATTCTGATGCGTTTCTTCACGGTGTCAGATGCCCGCGAAGCGCGTAAGAGCGTGTTCTATGCCACCGGTTTTATGGGTTATTTCTACATTCTGACCTTTATCATCGGCTTTGGTGCCATCATGCTGGTCGGGGCAAATCCGGCGTTTAAAGACGCGGCGGGCGCGCTGATTGGCGGGAATAACATGGCGGCGGTGCATCTGGCTGACGCCGTGGGCGGTAATCTGTTCCTCGGCTTTATTTCGGCCGTGGCCTTCGCCACCATCCTTGCGGTGGTTGCTGGCCTGACGCTGGCAGGCGCGTCTGCGGTATCGCACGACCTGTATGCTAACGTGTTCCGTAAAGGTGCGACCGAGCGTGAAGAGCTGAAAGTCTCTAAAATCACCGTACTGGTGCTGGGCGTCGTCGCCATACTGCTGGGTATTCTGTTCGAGAAACAGAACATCGCCTTTATGGTGGGGCTGGCCTTCTCAATTGCGGCGAGCTGTAACTTCCCTATCATCCTGCTCTCGATGTACTGGTCAAAACTGACCACCCGTGGCGCAATGATTGGCGGCTGGCTGGGACTGCTGACGGCGGTGATTCTGATGATCCTCGGCCCAACCATTTGGGTGCAGATCCTCGGTCACGAAAGCGCTATCTTCCCGTATGAGTACCCGGCATTGTTCTCAATCGCCGTGGCGTTTATCGGCATCTGGGTCTTCTCCGCGACCGATAACTCACCGGAAGGTAACCTGGAGCGCGAGAAATTCCGTGCCCAATTTATCCGTTCACAAACCGGCCTGGGCGTTGAACAAGGCCGCGCGCACTAACCTGTACATCCTCCCCGGTCACCTGGCCGGGGAGTTTAAAACATCACCCACGCCACCAGCGGCGCAATTAATACCATCACCACGCCCGAGAGCATCATCACCAGGCTTGCGACCACGCCCTCCTGCTGGCCCAGTTCATACGAACGCGCCGTACCGGCACCGTGCGACGCCGCACCAAACCCGGCACCTTTCGCCATCCCTTCCCGGATCGACAGGCGCAAAAACAGCATATCCCCCACCGCCATTCCGAAAACGCCCGTGACCACCACGAACAGTGCGACCAGATCCGGCTGGCCGCCAAGCGGTTTCGCTGCCGCCAGGGCAAACGGCGTGGTGACGGAGCGCACGGCCAGGCTGCGCTGGATTTCATCGGACAGGGTAAACAGCCGCGCCAGCCAGACAGAGCTACATACCGCGACGACCGTGGCGGTAATAACGCCCGCGCTGAGCGACATCCAGTGGCGTTTGATAATCGCGAGGTTGTCATACACCGGCACCGCAAACGCGATGGTAGCCGGGCCGAGCAGCCACAGCAGCCAGTGGGATTCACCAATGTAATTCTGCCAGGAGATATGCCCGAAGACCAACATCAGCACCAACAGGATCGGCGTGAAGACCAGCGGCATCAGCGGCAGGGCGTGAAAACGGCGATACAGACGCTTGTTGGCAAAGTAGATGACCAGGGTGGCAATCAGGCACAGCACGCTTATCTGAAAGTTAGTCATGCTTCTGCCTGCTGATTTCAAAGCGATAGACTTTATCCACCACCCAGGCGGTCGCGCCCAGAACCATCAGCGTACTCAGCGCGATGACCGCAAAAATACGCCAGCCGTCCACCATCAGCAGCTGCGCATAGTTCACTACCGCCACCACCGCAGGCACGAAGAACAACAGCATCTCCGCTAGCAGCCAACGCGCACCAGCGCGGACCCAGTTGAGGGGAATAACGCGACAGAGGATTAAGGTCAGCATCAGCACCATCCCCACCAGATTGGCAGGCAGCGGCAAGCGCAGCCAGCCGACAAGATATTCTGCGAAAACAAACAGTCCCGCATAAAGCAGTACCTGAACCGGTACCTGAAGTCGTTGCACAACGGCAGGCGTAACACGACTTAACGCCACGGCCATGGGTGATTTCCTCAAAAATGAGACGAGGCGCCAGTATAGTGACCACACGTAATGGACTGAAATGAATTAAAATCATCGAAGGTATAGTTTCGAGGAATAATCATGGACATAAGAACGCTGCGCTATTTTGTCGAAGTGGTTCGTCAGCAAAGTTTTACCCGCGCAGCGGAAAAGTTGTTTGTGACCCAGCCCACCATCAGCAAGATGTTGAAAAACCTCGAGGATGAACTGAACTGCACCCTGCTTATCCGCGACGGGCGCAAGCTGCTGCTGACCGATACCGGCCGCGTGGTTTTCGAGCGCGGGCTGGCGATCCTGGCAGAATTCCGCCAGCTGGAAGCCGAGCTTGGGGATATTAACCACCTGACGAGAGGGCTGCTGCGCCTGGGCATTCCCCCAATGGTCGGTATGATGATGGCCGGGCCAATCGGCCTGTTCCGCCAACGCTACCCCGGGATTGAGCTGAAAATTTCTGAGTTTGGCGGCCTGACCGTACAGCAAGCGGTGACCAACGGCGAACTGGACGTGGCGATGACCGCGCTCCCCGTTGAGGAAGAAAGCGGGCTGGCAACGCTCCCGCTCTTTAGCCACCCGCTTTGCGTGCTGGTGCCGCGCTCCGGCGACTGGCTGAAGGTGGACTCGGTGAAGCCCGAACAGCTCGGCGAGCACCCGTTACTGATCTACAACGAAGACTTCGCTCTGAGCCGCCAGCTGATGACACTCTTTAGTCAACATAACGTGAAACCGCGCATTGCCGTGCGCAGCGGCCAGTGGGATTTTCTCGCCGCAATGGTACAGGCGGGTGTGGGGATCGCCATTTTGCCGCAACCAATTTGCGAACGGCTGGATAAAAACACCTTGCGCTGGATCCCGCTGGAGAGCGATTTGCACTGGCAGCTGGGCATGATTTGGCGCGAAGGGGTGTATTTGTCACACAGCGCGCAGGCGTGGCTGAAGTGCTGTGAGGGGTTTTGGGTTTCCCCCTCCCCATAGGGGAGAGGGAAAATGATTACTGATTTTCTATCAATAGCGCTTCCAGTAAGTCCAGATCGTGCAACAGTTTTTGCAGCGTCTCGTTACTGATTTTGCGCGTAGCGCGCAGGTGATACAGTTCGGCGCGTTCAGAGCGCAGCGCCGCCAGACGGAAACGACGCTCCAGGTTTTCTTCCTGTAGCGAACTTTCCACATCATTTCGCCCGTCAGCACGACGGCGCAGATTACCAATCACGCGCGAACTGACTTCCGTCAGCAGCTGATTGTCGATGTTCTCTTCGGCATCTGCCGCCAGCCGCTCTTCCATTTTCTGGATCGCCACAATTGCCACTTCAGCGGTGGCCGCGCGGGCAATACGCTCTTCTTTGTGCTGCTGGGTCGAGTCACCGGTATCAATATGCTGCAGCAGAATCGGCAGCATCACTACGCCGACAAACAGTGAGAACAAAATCACACCCGCCGCCAGGAACACAAGCTCATAGCGCGCCGGGAAGACATCGCCGGTGGGTAAAAGCAGCGGAATGGAGAGCACACCGGCCAAGGTTATGGCACCGCGAACGCCGGCAAAGGAGGCAATCAGCAGCTCACGCGTGGTCCACGATCCGAACTCCATGGGTTTTTTCTTCAGGAAACGCACGCTGAACTTTTTCATCGTCCACAGCCAGCCAAAGCGCACCAGCATCAGCGCCAGATAAATCAGGATGATATCGGTGAACAGCATCCAGGTTTCAACGTTCGGGTCGGCTTCTGCCGCCACCAGCGAGGACTCCAGAATGCCCGGCAGTTGCAGACCCAACAGCAGAAACACCATGCCGTTAAACACAAATTCGAGCATCGCCCAGGTGCTGTTTGCACGCAGACGCATCGCCAGCGGTGCACGCCGCATAACGCCCGCGCGGGTGATGGTCATCCCTGCAGCAACCGCCGCCAGAATGCCCGACACGCCTATATGTTCAGCAATCAGGTAAGAGGCAAACGGCAGCAGGAACAGCAGAACGATCTGCGTCGCCGGTTCATCGCCGCCCCAGCGGCTGAGGAAGCCCAGCGAGCGGCCATACAACCAGCTCACCACGAAACCGGCCAGGATACCGCCAATCGCCACCTTGAAGAATTCAACCGTCGCTCCGCCCACGGTGAAGACCATGGTCCCCATGGCTACCGCCACGGCAAACTTCAGGGCGACCAGGCCGGAGGCGTCGTTCATCAGCGCCTCGCCCTGCAAAATGCCCATGATTTTTTTCGGAATGCGCCCTTCGCCCACGATACCGGAAAGCGCCACGGCATCGGTTGGCGACAGCACGGCCGCCAGCGCAAAGGCAGGAATCAGCGGAATGCCCGGTACCGCCCAGTAGATCAAGAAACCAATTCCGACTACCGTCACCACCACCAGCGCCAGCGCCAGACCGAAGATCTCTCGCCCGTGTTCCAGGAATTCGCGCGTGGGGGTTTTCCAGCCATCGGCAAACAGCAGCGGCGGGATAAATAACACGAGGAACAGTTCCGGGTCGAACTCCACGTGCAGGCCAAACGTCGGCCACGCCAGCAGCGCACCGATGGCGATTTGCATTAATGGCAGCGGTAATTGAAAGGGCAGTACGCGTGTGACCACCCCGGATAACGAGACCACAAGGGTCATGATGAGTATTGTGAAGAAGATTTCCATGCGTTCCCTGTTTGCTGTGTGTCTTATAAGCCAAACCTAAGGCAAGGCGTCGTGCCTTTTATTCTATCGTCTTCAGATTACCGCAAAAGCCAACAAGATGAGTCCTGAAAATAAAAACGGGCGGCCTAGGCCACCCGTATTCGCATAAAAGGACAACTTAGATTGCCCAACCGCCCGCGTAGAACGCAACCAGCGCAACGGCAATGACGACCGTGCCGATGTTCAGCTTGCGCCACTCACCGGAAACCACACGACCAATCACCAGGGATGCAAAACCGATCATGATGCCGGTAACAATGTTACAGGTCAGGACGATAAATACCGCAGTGATAAGGCCAGACATCGCATCCACGAAGTCGGCAAAGTCGATTTTCGCCACGTTGCTCAGCATCAGGAGACCCACGTACATCAGCGCCGGAGCGGTTGCGTAAGCGGGGACCAGATAGGAGAGCGGGGAGAGGAACAGGATCAGCAGGAACAGCACGCCGACGGTGATTGCCGTCAGGCCCGTTTTACCGCCAGCCGCCGTACCCGCAGCGGATTCGATATAGACCGCCGCCGGAGCCGCACCCACCAGACCAGAAAAGACGCTGCTCAGGGAGTCGGTGGTCAGCGCTTTGCCGCCATCGATAATCTGGCCGTCTTTATCCAGCAAGTTTGCCTGACCCGCTACCGCACGAATGGTACCGGTGGCATCAAACACCGCGGTCATCACCAGTGCCAGCACGCTTGGCAGGATCACCGGGTTCAGTGCGCCAACGATATCCAGACTGCCAATCAGCGAGTTGCCGTTGTCATCGCTCAGCGACGGCATGGCGAAGATACCGGAGAAGTGTACGGTCGGGTCGAAAATCAGGCCCACAATGGAGACGCCGATAATGGTCAGCAGAATGCCACCCGGGACTTTCAGTTTTTCCAGGCCAATAATCACCGCCAGCCCCACCAGGGACATGATCACCGGAAAACTTGCGAAGTGGCCCAGCGCAACAGGCAGACCGTCCAGCGGATTCTTGACCACCAGACCAACACCGTTAGCCGCAATCAGCAGCAGGAACAGGCCGATACCAATCCCCGTACCGTGGGCGACGCCCTGCGGAAGGTTGCGCAAAATCCAGCTACGAATGCCGGTTGCAGAAATGACGGTGAACAATACGCCCATCAGGAACACCGCACCCAGCGCGACAGGCACGCTGATGTGCTGGCCCAGCACCAGGCTGAAAGCGGTAAAGGCAGTCAGAGAGATGGCACAACCGATCGCCAGCGGCAGGTTCGCCCACAGGCCCATGACGATGGAGCCCACGCCCGCCACGAGGCAGGTGGCGACAAAGACGGCAGCAGGTGGGAAACCCGCTTTGCCCAGCATACCCGGCACAACAATGACGGAGTAAACCATCGCCAGAAACGTTGTCAGACCGGCAACAACTTCCTGACGCACGGTGCTGCCGCGAGCAGAAATTTTGAACATGGCGTCAAATGAACCGCCAGTACGCGCAGATGGCGTAGACATAGAAAACATCCCCTGAGAGTTTTTATAGAAAGTCCGTAAGCGTGGTGGAGACTCCACTGCCAGCAAAACGTCAAATCCTTGTGCTGCGTTTATGACGAAAGGGGCATCATAAAAAAAGCAAACGTTTAGCTCCGCGCTTACAAAACAGGTGGTCAAATTAAGGCAAACGATTATCTAGCCTAATACCCGCCCTTTTCAACTTAACTTTCACCTTTTTCGCTAAAATTCCCTTATGACGCTGAAGAAATAAGCAGAGGATGCGCAAACGTTATCGTCCATGCGCAATTTAGTAACATTTCACCCTTCTCCCGGAATGTTTAATGGGCCGCCCTGTTCGAGGGTTCGTTGCCAGCCAGGACGGTTTTCAACTTTTTTCCGCCATGCCTGCGTATGCGGCAGATTTTCAATTCCCCCTCGCGCCAGGAGCGCAAACACGGGAAAGCTCATCTGAATGTCGGCCATACTGAGCGTTTCGCCGGCAAACCAGCCGTTTTGCGCAAGATGTGATTCGATAAAGCGCGCGTGCGTTTCAAGCTGGCGGCTAAGCCAGGCTTTTTGCACCCCCTGCCCCAATGCTTTACCCAACGTGCGCATGCCAAACGGAACCGGGGGTTTGCCCAGGCTGCTAAACACCAGCTTCATTAACAGCAGCGGCATCAATGAACCTTCTGCGTAGTGCAGCCAAAAGCGATACTGCACTTTATGCGCGGGGTCGAGCGGCTTAAGCCGTGATTCAGGATCGTAGGTTTCCTGAAGATACTCCAGAATGGCGCCCGACTCGGCAAGGATCAGACCGTTGTCTTCAATCACCGGTGATTTGCCCAACGGGTGCACTTTCTTAAGGGATTCAGGTGCCAGCATGCTCTTTTCACGCTGATAGCGAACGATCTCATAAGGCAGGGAAAGTTCTTCCAGCGCCCAAATCACCCGGTGTGAGCGCGACTGGTTAAGATGGTGGAGCGTTAGCATTGTTCTCTCCTGTTATTCACACTGATTAACTATAGAAAATCGAACAACATCGCGAAAAAAATTTGGCAAAAAAGCGCCCTCACGCGCTGGCGAAAACCGGGGTCTTGCATAGACTTAAAGTGTCAGTACAAACCGGAACCTCATCAACCAGCTCGACACGAGGGGTGCTGACGTCGGGGGAAACCCTCCCGTGAACCAGCGGGATAGAGAGAAAGACAAAGACCGGGAATAAACTAAAGCGCCCTCGTGTGGCGCTTTAGTTTTTTTACTCCTCTTCCAGCAGCCTTGCGCCGGTTCCCTGCTCGCCCAGCTTGTCTCCAGGGTTACGTAGCGGGCAATCGCTGCGAGACAAACAGCCGCAGCCGATACAGCCGTCCAGCTCATCGCGCAGCGCCACCAGCGTGTGAATGCGCCTTTCCAGCTCGTCACGCCACTGGGATGAAAGCTCCCTCCACTCTTTCGCACTAAGCGAATGCCCTTCCGGCAATACGCCGAACGCATCACCAATGGTCGCCAGGGGAATTCCGATTCGCTGGGCAATTTTGATAATCGCTACATAGCGAAGCACATCCCTGGTGTAGCGCCGCTGGTTTCCGGCATTACGGATGCTCTTAATTAAGCCTTTGCTTTCATAGAAGTGGAGCGCCGACACCGCTACACCGCTTCGCTTGGCCACTTCACCGGGGGTTAAAAGCGCTTTTATTCTCGGCAATCTCTTTTCCATAAAACCTCTTTACCTCAAGTTAACTTGAGGAATTATACTCCCCCGCAGAGAAAACGACGAATCAACAGAGATAGTTGTATGTAAAGAGGGGCAACCTTATGTCACATCAGCAAATTATTCAGACACTTATTGAATGGATTGATGAACATATCGACCAACCGTTAAACATCGATGTGGTCGCTAAGAAGTCAGGCTATTCGAAATGGTATTTACAGAGGATGTTCCGCACCGTCATGCACCAGACGCTGGGGGAATACATTCGCCAGCGCAGATTGCTGCTGGCGGCTCAGGCGTTACGTTCGACGAAACGACCCATTTTTGATATCGCGATGGATCTGGGTTATGTATCGCAACAAACCTTTTCCCGTGTGTTTCGCCGCGAGTTTGACCGCACGCCGAGCGATTACCGCCATCAGCTGAATTAATGAGTCTTAGCGCAACGGCTGCTGCTGCCAGGCCATAAACTCCTGGGGCGGCATCGCTTTCGCGAAGTGCCATCCCTGACAGTACTGTACGCCACGCTTCAACAGCCAGCTCACTTGTTCTGGCGTCTCCACGCCTTCCGCAATGGTTTTGAGCCGCAGGCTCTGCGCCATCTCGATAATATGCTCGGCAATCAGGTGGCTGGTGCTGTTGGTCGTTAAGGTATCAATAAAAGATTTATCTATTTTCAGAATATCGACGTTCAGCGAATAGAGGTTGTGCAGGTTCGAGTAGCCGGTACCAAAATCATCGATCGCCACTTCATAACCCGCCTGGCGGAAAGCCTGAATGACGGGCGTGGTTTTAGGCACATCAATGAACCCGCGTTCCGTTACCTCGATTTTGATCTGCTGCGCACGCACGGCGTAGTGCCGGGCTTTATCCGATATCATGGCGATCAGGCGCGAAGAGTGGAAATCAGAGGCCGACAGGTTAATTGAAATATAGAGGTGCGGATTGGTTGCCAGAAAATGCCCCAGATCGCTGAAAACCTCTTCCACGACATAATCTGTAATGCGCTCAATCATGCCCTCTTTTTCCGCGAGCGGAATAAATTCAGCCGGACTCATGACTTGGCCGTTAAAGCCAGGCCAGCGCAGCAATGCCTCTGCCCCCACGCACTGGTTATTCTTGATATCGATAATCGGCTGGTAGTGCACGCAAAGCTGGCGTTTATTCAGCGCCCGGTGCAGTAAACGCCCAGGGGAATTGAGTTCACGATGGGTACGGGACCACACCAGCAAAATAATGATGCTGCAAATCATCCCCAGCGGCAGCGTCAACGTCGCCTGATGATAGAGCGTTTCGTAAAAACGTGTATTGGATGTCGAAACAATGGCAGCAATAGGACGTATATCGGATTTTACGATCGTATAAAAACGGTCATCTTTTTGAAATGCCGACGCCTTATCCCGAATCATTGAATTTAATAATGAAACATTTGCCTTCGGGCTGACGGAAAAGAACGCATTCGTGACCGTGTCATACACGCCCCAGGACAGGGAATTATCCGCTGACATAACTTCGCTATAGGAAAGCGGATTAACCACCACCACATAATTCCCACGCTGCATATATGTCATTTTATAGCCAGTAAAAAATGGCGTATCGCGATAATAATAGATTGCAACATCGGGTTTGCGTTTGTAATTGGCGGTAGGTATCGCGTAAGGATGTTCAGGGGTAAAAACGGTTGAACAAAGAAAATTCTGACCTTCTGCATAAATTAAATCAGCGACGAACAGACGACCGCGAACAACATTCAACATATATTGACGGTGTGCAGGCGTACAGAGTTCACCCTGATATTTTTCAGCGCCGTCCCGAGCCAGATCAACCTGTTGAATTACAAGTTCAGTTTTATCTAAAGCCAGTCCGGCAAATGTGCGTAGTTGGGCGCTTGTTTCTGATACGGCTCTTAGCTGGGCAAACCATAGCGCAAGCATCACCGGCAGCATTACTACCATGATGATCCCTACAATTCTGAGCACCTTGCGCCGTGCGCTACGATTCATTTCCCGCCCTATATCCCTGCATTTTGTACGCCTGTAGTAATGAAGGCCGGATGCTATGACAAACAGGTGATTACGTTGCATGAATCATACGAAGTTAGCAACTGACTTTTAGTATTAAAAATCTTAAATTTCGTTATGACGATAATATTTGTCCGTAAGCCAAACTAAAAGTATTCGTTCCGTTTCTATTAAGGAAAATAATTATCCAGCGCAGAGGAGAGGTTTTAAGATAGCACAACGGAGGATCGTTGATTAAGACAAACGGCCAGCAGCATGAAAAAACCGCAACATGAACATGAAATGTTATGCAATTGCTCACCGTATTTTTAAGTTTGATTTATAAATAATCAGAAGCCACTACCGTTTTTCCTCGCCCGGCACGTTTTGCATCATATAACGCTTTGTCGGCGTGCGTCAGTAATGTCGAGGTATCGCGTTGTGCCTGGCATACCTCGACAACGCCAGCACTAAATGAAAGCACCAGTTTATGATCCCCCACAAGCAGCGGCTTCGTGGCCAGGACAGCCCGTAATCGGGTGGATAATAGCGTCGCGGTATGCTCATCGGCCCGGGGCAGCAGAAGCAAAAACTCTTCCCCACCCACACGCCCCAATGACGAGTCCATCGGGCTAATCTCCCGAATGCGGTCACAGAAATGAATCAGCGCCGTATCGCCAACCTGATGTCCCCATTCATCATTGATCTGTTTGAAGAAATCCAGGTCAAACATCAGCACACAAAAATGGCTACTCGTATCCTGCCTGGAACTGGCCGCCAGCGCCGATTGCAGATGTTGTAAAATCGCAGAACGGTTGAAACAACCGGTGAGGTCGTCGGTCGTGGCTTTCACCTCCAGCTGCTGCTCTGCTTTTTTGCGTTCAGTAATATCAAGCCCGATATTCAGGATGGAGTTATCAGGCAACAAAATGTTCGACCACAGAATAGTCAGCTGTGTCCCATCTCTGCGAATCGGATGCCACTCATACATATCCTTAAGCGGTGAGACATGCACTGACTCCCGCACCCGCCGTCGTTCCTCCGGGTCGGGGTAGAACAGCGACAGTGGATCGGAATGTGCGCCGATCTCCGCCATCGTCCAACCAAATACTTTCTCACACTCCGCATTCCACAATACGCAGCGGTTATATTTGTCGAACGAGTTCATCAAAACAGGGGCCCGTTCAAATAAGGTCTTATACTGCGTGACAACGCGCTGCATTTCTCGCGCCGTTTTTTCACGCGCGATAATTTCTTCAAAATAGTCTTTTAATTTTTCGACCAGCACGACGACGACATTTTTAAGGATAGGCAGCGACTCAAGTTTCTCATCAAAGGCTAAAAAGAAGTATCCGCTACATCGCCAGTCCTGGGTGAAAAGCTTGCATAAAACACCGCTTTGCAATTGTGTATACCCCGGATGTTGGGGCGGAAACATTGCCCTGCCGATGTTCTCTTTCCAGTACACAACCCGCCAGGCCCGCTGATGCCGCCGCAACAAGGTGCTGGCCAGAAAATCACTGACCTCAAATGCGTGGCAGGTTACGTCGCCTGCGCTAACCAGGCGTTGCGAGTCATCGCTATCCACACTCACCCACGCGAGCGTTGACCCTAGCGTTCTGTTGATGGTTTCAAGAATCTCTGCCAGTGAACACTGCGCGTTAAGCTGTGGCAATAACCTGGCCAGCGCGTGCAAAGCAAGCATGCTGTCATTAACAATCTCACGCCTTTTTTCTTTCATCATTTTTTCGCAGATTATTAAACGATAAGACGATCGCAATGAATAATTCAGGTAAAAGCAGAGTTAAATAACGATTAATATCTCAGAAGTATTAAACGCGCTTGCTGTGTAAAAAAAACAATACAAAATACAAAAAACATCACCTAATTCAATCACCTGAATCATTAACCACAAGTATATTTATTTTTCCAATCAAGCATAATCTATAGGTTGTAAACTGTAAATATTATACAACTTAAGGACTATTGCAGAGGTTTTGCTATCTTAATGAATTCATTGTAGAGAATGTAAAAACGTTTATCTTCAGGGCTGAAGATATATCTTCTTTTCACGATCAACCGCATAAATCATGGTTATAAATCCTCAATATTTCATCATGACGACACTGGCGAATAAACAATCAAATGTGATATAGTTCACACATATTGTGTAACGAGAAACGTTGTTTCATTACAGTTCGTCTGTTTGTTGAGGATGGGTTTTATGGCGACCATTACCACCAGCATGGTTCTTCTGCGCTGGCCGTTGTTGAGCGCGGTTTTGATGTTTTTAGCCAGCACGCTGAACATTCAGTTTCGTAAATCTGACTACGCAGGACTGGCGGTGATCAGCACCCTACTGGGGCTGGGCGCGGCCTGCTGGTTTGCAACAGGGCTGCTGGGCATTACTCTGCTGGATCTCTCCGCTGTCTGGGAAAATATCAAAGTGGTCATGGTGGAAGCCATGAGCCATACCCCGCCAGACTGGCCGATGGTCATTACCTGATCCCAGAGTGAATAAAAAAACCCAGACAGCTGTCTGGGTTTTTTCTTTTGCACGTCAGGAAATCAGAACGGGATGTCGTCGTCGAAGTCCATTGGTGGTTCATTAGACGGAGCCGGAGCAGACTGCTGCTGTGGGCGAGACTGCGCGCCACCGCTGAACTGGTTGCCGCCCTGTGGCTGCTGAGGCTGACCCCAACCGCCCTGCTGCTGGCCCTGGCCGCCACCTGCTGGTGCACCACCGCCCTGACGGCCACCCAGCATCTGCATGGTGCCGCCGACGTTGACCACAACTTCGGTAGTGTATTTTTCAGCACCGGCCTGATCGGTCCATTTGCGCGTACGCAGCTGGCCTTCAATATAAACCTGAGAACCTTTACGCAGATATTCACCGGCCACTTCAGCCAGTTTGCCAAACAGCACAACACGGTGCCATTCGGTCTGCTCTTTCATCTCACCGGTCGCTTTATCACGCCAGGATTCGGAAGTAGCCAGCGTAATGTTGGCAACTGCACCACCACTCGGCATGTAGCGTACTTCCGGGTCCTGGCCCAGATTACCGACGAGAATCACCTTGTTTACGCCTCTGCTGGCCATGTTCGTGTCTCCTGAATACGTTTCTTAATAGTGTAAACGCGCGAGTGTACCATTTCCATGCTGCACTTTGATAGTTGCGTAGCACGTTCCAGAGTTCTCTCGCAACTCGACATTGTTACACAGCCAATCAGAAAATGCATTCCAATACTGTATATTCAAACAGGTCAAATTGTGTCATAATTAGCCGTTTCTGACAGCCGTTTGTCCTTCAAACAAACCAGGCAATCCGTGTTCCAACCGGGAAAGGTGAATGGATAAGATCGAAGTTCGGGGCGCCCGCACCCACAATCTCAAGAATATCAACCTCATAATCCCTCGCGACAAACTCATCGTCGTGACCGGGCTTTCGGGGTCTGGCAAATCCTCACTGGCTTTCGACACCTTATATGCCGAAGGACAGCGTCGTTACGTTGAATCACTCTCCGCGTACGCACGTCAGTTCTTATCGCTGATGGAAAAACCGGATGTTGACCATATTGAAGGGTTATCCCCTGCTATCTCCATTGAGCAAAAATCCACCTCGCATAACCCGCGCTCAACGGTCGGTACTATTACCGAAATTCATGACTACCTGCGCTTGCTGTATGCGCGCGTAGGCGAGCCGCGCTGCCCGGACCACGACGTCCCGCTGGCGGCGCAAACCGTGAGCCAGATGGTGGATAACGTGCTGTCGCAGCCGGAAGGCAAACGCCTGATGCTGCTTGCGCCGATCATCAAAGAGCGCAAAGGTGAGCACACGAAAACGCTGGAGAACCTGGCAAGCCAGGGCTATATCCGCGCCCGCATCGACGGTGAAGTGTGCGATCTGTCCGATCCGCCGAAGCTGGAGCTACAGAAGAAGCACACCATCGAAGTGGTCATCGATCGTTTCAAAGTACGTGAAGATCTGGCGACGCGTCTGGCCGAATCGTTTGAAACGGCGCTGGAACTCTCTGGCGGCACGGCGGTGGTTTCCGATATGGACGACCCGAAAGCGGAAGAGCTGCTCTTCTCCGCCAACTTCGCCTGCCCAATCTGCGGCTACAGTATGCGCGAACTTGAACCGCGCCTGTTCTCCTTTAACAACCCGGCGGGCGCGTGCCCGACGTGTGACGGGCTGGGCGTGCAGCAATATTTCGACCCGGACCGCGTGATTCAGAATCCAGAGCTATCGCTGGCGGGCGGCGCGATCCGCGGCTGGGATAAGCGTAACTTCTACTACTTCCAGATGCTGAAGTCGCTGGCAGAGCACTATAAGTTCGACGTTGAAGCCCCGTGGGCCAGCCTGAGTGCAAACGTGCACAAGGTGATCCTGTTTGGTTCCGGTAAAGACAACATCGAATTCAAATACATGAACGATCGCGGCGATACGTCCGTGCGTCGCCACCCGTTCGAAGGCGTGCTGCACAACATGGAGCGCCGCTACAAAGAGACTGAATCCAGCGCCGTGCGCGAAGAGCTGGCGAAGTTCATCAGCAACCGCTCCTGCGCCACCTGTGATGGCACCCGCCTGCGCCGGGAAGCGCGCCATGTGTTTGTCGAAAACACCGCGCTGCCGACCATCTCAGACATGAGCATCGGTCACGCGATGGACTTCTTCAGCAACCTGAAACTTTCCGGTCAACGCGCAAAAATCGCCGAGAAAGTGCTGAAAGAGATCGGCGATCGCCTGAAGTTCCTGGTCAACGTCGGCCTGAACTACCTGACGCTGTCTCGCTCTGCAGAGACGCTTTCCGGTGGTGAAGCACAGCGTATCCGTCTGGCAAGCCAGATCGGCGCCGGTTTGGTGGGCGTGATGTACGTCCTCGACGAACCCTCAATCGGCCTGCACCAGCGTGATAACGAACGCCTGCTTGGCACACTGATCCACCTGCGCAACCTTGGTAATACGGTGATTGTGGTTGAGCATGATGAAGACGCGATCCGTGCCGCTGACCATGTTATCGATATTGGCCCGGGTGCAGGCGTGCACGGCGGCCAGGTCGTGGCGGAAGGTACCCTCAAGGACATTATGGCGGTGCCAGAATCACTAACCGGCCAGTACATGAGCGGCAAGCGTAAGATTGAAGTGCCGAAACAGCGCGTGCCGGCGAATCCGGAAAAAGTGCTGAAGCTGACCGGTGCCCGGGGTAACAACCTGAAAGACGTGACTCTGACGCTGCCGGTTGGGCTGTTTACCTGTATCACCGGCGTGTCCGGTTCAGGTAAATCGACGCTGATAAACGATACGTTGTTCCCAATTGCCCAGACCCAGCTGAACGGCGCAACGCTCGCAGAGCCAGCACCGTACCGTGATATTCAAGGGCTGGAGCATTTTGATAAGGTTATCGATATCGACCAAAGCCCGATTGGCCGTACTCCACGCTCCAACCCGGCAACCTACACAGGCGTTTTCACGCCCGTGCGTGAACTGTTTGCGGGCGTTCCTGAATCACGCTCGCGCGGATATACGCCAGGACGCTTCAGCTTTAACGTCCGCGGTGGCCGCTGTGAGGCATGTCAGGGCGACGGCGTGATCAAGGTTGAGATGCACTTCCTGCCGGATATCTACGTGCCGTGCGACCAGTGCAAAGGTAAGCGCTATAACCGCGAAACGCTGGAGATCAAATACAAAGGCAAGACCATCCACGAAGTGCTGGACATGACCATCGAAGAAGCTCGTGAGTTCTTTGATGCCGTCCCAGCGCTCGCGCGTAAGCTGCAAACGCTGATGGATGTCGGCCTAACCTATATCCGCCTGGGGCAATCCGCGACCACGCTTTCCGGCGGGGAAGCGCAGCGCGTGAAGCTGGCGCGCGAGCTGTCCAAGCGCGGCACCGGCCAGACGCTGTACATTCTGGATGAGCCGACCACTGGCCTGCACTTTGCGGATATCCAGCAGTTGCTTGAGGTTCTGCATCAGCTGCGAGATCAGGGCAACACCATTGTCGTGATTGAGCACAACCTGGACGTGATTAAAACGGCGGACTGGATTGTGGATCTCGGGCCGGAAGGCGGTAGCGGCGGCGGTGAAATTCTCGTCTCCGGCACGCCTGAAACCGTTGCAGGGTGCGAAGCCTCGCATACCGCGCGCTTCCTCAAGCCGCTGCTGTAATCATCACACGGAGAGTTGCTGCCGGGTCGTTTCCGGCAGTAGCTCAACCGCCTGTTGATATGACGCATCCACCAGGTAATAAATTTGCGAGCCCGGCAGTGAGCCATCGAGATAGACGGTGCTCCAGTGGGCTTTATTGAGATGCTGACTCGGTCTGACGTCGTGATGCTGCTGGCGCAGCAAATCGGCAAGCTCCGGGCTGGTTTTCAGTGACGCCGCCGGACGGCCTTCAACCTCTTTCACCATCGCAAACAGAACATCGCCGACCTTAATCTGCGTCGCTTTCCAGTCGCTATGTACGCTCTGCTCCGCGCCGGGTTTACTCATGCAATACTGGAGTATCTCCGAAATTGTCATCTTTGCTCCCCTGTAAATAGGTTGAACGCAATCTGCATGCTTGCCTCTTTTAAGTGTGCAGCAAGACGCCAAAAGGTAAACCCGGCAGACCTGATTTGTTCAAAAAACCAGCATACCTCAGTATTCAGAATTAACAATCACCTCTTCGCCAAACTTCCCGGCCATCGGCAGCGGGCGGTAGGTGGAATTTGAGGCACGCAACACCCTGATCCCTCTGGCACCCACATCGTGAGCAGCGGTGATATCGTTATCTGAATCACCGTAGAAGACTTTAATATTTTTCTGCTCCAGCCACTGGGTTTTGCTGTTTTGCCCCTCTTTATCACCGGCAAAAATCACCGGGTTCATGCTGGTCGCGGGGATCAGAAAATCGTCCTGCAGGGTCCTGGATACGGTTTCAGTTTTAGTCTGGCTACGACCGGTCACAAAGTAGATGCTGTCGCCGCGCTTCACGTGCATGGCAATCAGGGCGCGGGCCACTTCTTTCGGGATACTGAACGCATCCCAGCCGTTGTTCATCTTTTCCCAGAATTCTGGGTTCTTCAGATATTCTTCGCTGTCCGGTGAAAAGGTTTTCTTGCCGCGCCAGAAACCCGGGCTGGAAAACAGCACGGTATCGTCAATATCGAAGCCAACGGCCATCGGCGGGCGACCCATCAGGCTATTTTCAATTTGAGCGACCGAAACCCAGTGAACAGGTGCCTGCTCGGCGAGAATTGCGGCAGTGGTTCCGGTGTAAAGCGGCGTCGGTGCGGAAGCCCGCGCAACGACAGCACCGTTGAGCGAAAACAATAAGCAGGCGGCGCTGAGCGCCAGTGTGATCTTGCGCATATTTTCCCCTGAATATTCAATTTGTTATCGTTTTAATTTGAGCGGATGGTCAAAAAACTATCCGACCATAACCCCAGCCGGGGGGGAAGGAAAGGAGTTTTTGCTTATCAATCTGAATAAAAAGAAGAAGATCACAGATGAGACGTTGAACCGAGGCGCACTCTGATACCCCCTCCTAAAGGAAGGGGGCATCAATGGTAAGTAAGTACTTACATTACTGCAGCGAACGCCTGCGCCACGCGCTGAACGTTGCGGGTATTGAGGCCTGCCACGCACATACGGCCGCTGGCGATCAGGTAAACGCCAAACTCTTCGCGCAGGCGATCGACCTGCGCGGCGTTCAGACCGGTATAGCTAAACATCCCGCGTTGCTGGAGCAGATAGTCAAAGTTATGTCCTGGCACGGCGTCTTTCAGCACGTTCACCAGTTCCTGGCGCATCGACAGGATACGTTTACGCATCGTTTCCACTTCGGCAAGCCAGGCCGCTTTTAATGCGTCGTCGCCCAGAACCGTTGCCACAACCTGCGCACCAAATGCCGGCGGGCTGGAGTAAATTCGGCGTACTGTCGCTTTCAGCTGACCCAGCACGCGGGCTGCGGCTTCAGCGTCTTCACACACAACCGACAGGCCGCCAACGCGCTCACCATACAGAGAGAAGATTTTGGAAAACGAATTGCTGACCAAAGCAGGCAGCCCGGCACTGGCAATAGCGCGGATCGCATAGGCATCGTCTTCCATTCCGGCACCAAAGCCCTGATAGGCGATGTCGAGGAACGGGATCAGGTTGCGCGCTTTCAGCACCTCGATAACGGCATCCCACTGGCTGTTTGTGAGGTCAGCGCCGGTGGGGTTATGGCAGCACGGATGCAGCAGAACGATACTGCGCTCTGGCAAGGTATTCAGTTTTTCCAGCAGCGCGTTCACGCGCACGCCGTTGGTTTCACTGTCGAACCACGGATAGGTTGCGACCTTAAAGCCCGCGCCTTCGAAAATGGCCACGTGGTTTTCCCACGTAGGGTCGCTGACCCAGACGCCGGAATCCGGGAAGTATTTTTTCAGGAAATCCGCACCCACTTTCAGCGCACCCGAACCGCCCAGCGTCTGAATGGTCGCCACGCGTTTTTGCGCAAGTACCGCGTGTTCGGCACCAAACAGTAACGGCGCGATGGTGTTGCGATAGGTGTTTAATCCTTCCATCGGCAGATAGAGCGACGCGCCGTGCGGCGCAGCGTTTAGACGCGCTTCAGCTTCCGCTACAGCCTGCAGCTGAGGAATGATACCGTCCTCATTGTAATAAAGACCAATGCTGAGGTTCACTTTATCGCTGCGAGGATCTTCTTTGAAACGCTCCATTAAGGAGAGAATGGGGTCGCCGGCGTAGGCGTCAACTTTCTGAAACACGCGATGGTTCTCCGGATTTCTATGAGGCAGGGATTTCAACAATAAACCGGATATGGCAGAAGATCGAGAGGATGTTAATAAAGTTGGAGTGAGGATAGCGCCTCACTCCACAGGCAGATCAGTCCAGGTATTTCATCGCCACCCGTGACGTCAGGCGCGTGATAAGTTCGTAAGCACTCACTTTCGTAATTTCAGCAATGCGTTCAACGGGTAAGCCTTCGCCCCATAACACAACATCGTCGCCGGCTTTGTCCCTGGCGTCAGGTCCGAGGTCGACACAAATCATGTCCATTGCCACACGACCGACAATCTTCACTTCACGGCCATTCACCAGCACTGGCGTACCGGTCGGCGCAGCGCGAGGATAACCATCGCCATAGCCCATTGCCACCACGCCCAGCCGCGTATCGCGGTCGCTGGTCCAGGTACCCCCGTAACCCACCGGTTCACCCGCTTTATGCTCGCGCACGGCGATCAGATTAGACACAAGAGACATCACCGGTTGAAAGCCAAATTCCGGCCCCCAGGGCTTGCTCTCCAGCGGAGACACGCCGTAGAGAATGATGCCCGGACGTGCCCAGTCAAAATGCGATTGTGGCCACAGCAGAATACCGCCGGATGCCGCGATAGAGCGCATTCCGGGCTTGCCTTCACAGAAGGTTGTAAAGATGTCGAGCTGCTGTTCGGTTGCGCCGCATTCAGGCTCATCGGCGCGCGCAAAGTGGCTGACGATATTAACGGGCTGACGCACGTTCTTGCACTGGCACAGGCGCTGATAAAACGCGTCTGCATTTTCCGGGCGCACGCCCAGACGGTGCATGCCCGTGTCGAGCTTCATCCACACCGTTACCGGCTCGCTCAGTTCAGCCGTTTCGAGCGCGGTAAGTTGTTCATCGTTGTGCACCGCCGTGTGCAGATGTTGGTCTGCAATGGTTGGCAGGTCTGAGGCTTCAAAAAAGCCTTCAAGCAGCAGAATCGGTTGGGTAATTCCGCCTGCGCGCAGGCGGAGAGCTTCTTCGAGACGGGCGACACCAAAGGCGTCGGCATCGGGGAGCGTTCGCGCGGTCTCAAGAAGACCGTGTCCGTAAGCGTTCGCTTTCACGACTGCAACGAGCTTGCTGGCAGGGGCCAGTTCACGCAGACGTTGCAGGTTGTGTCGCAGAGCGCGGCGGTTAATCACAACAGTTGCCGCTTGCATTTGAATTCCTTAGAAATTACTCATCATCATATTGAGGACCGGCGTAGTTGTCGAAACGCGACCACTGTCCGTTAAAGGTCAGACGTACCGTGCCGATGGGGCCGTTACGTTGCTTACCAATAATAATTTCGGCGATCCCTTTCAGGTCGCTGTTCTCGTGATAAACCTCATCACGGTAGATGAACATGATTAAGTCGGCATCCTGCTCGATGGAGCCGGATTCACGCAGGTCGGAGTTAACCGGGCGTTTATCAGCACGTTGTTCCAGGGAGCGGTTGAGCTGGGAGAGCGCGACCACCGGTACCTGCAACTCTTTGGCTAATGCTTTGAGAGAGCGGGAAATCTCGGCGATTTCGAGCGTACGGTTGTCGGAGAGCGACGGCACGCGCATCAGCTGAAGGTAGTCGATCATGATAAGGCCGATGCCGCCGTGCTCGCGGGCGATACGGCGCGCGCGGGAACGCACTTCCGTCGGCGTCAGGCCGGATGAATCATCAATATAGATGTTCCGTTTGTCCAGCAGAATACCCATGGTGCCGGAGATCCGCGCCCAGTCTTCATCATCGAGCTGGCCCGTACGAATGCGGGTCTGATCCACGCGTGACAGCGACGCCAGGGAACGCATCATAATCTGTTCCGATGGCATCTCAAGACTGAAGATCAGAACCGGTTTATCCTGCAACATCGCCGCGTTTTCAACGAGGTTCATCGCAAATGTCGTCTTACCCATCGACGGACGCGCCGCGACAATAATCAAATCTGACGGCTGCAGGCCGGCGGTTTTCTTGTTGAGATCGTCATAGCCGGTATTTACGCCGGTAACGCCGTCATGCGGCTGTTGGAACAGCTGTTCGATACGCGCAACGGTGGCATCGAGCACATCGGCGATGTTTTTCGGGCCTTCATCTTTGTTGGCGCGGCTTTCGGCGATTTTGAAAACGCGGGATTCGGCAAGATCGAGCAGATCTTCACTGGAGCGCCCCTGAGGGTCAAAACCGGCTTCGGCAATTTCATTAGCGACCGAAATCATCTCACGCACTACCGCGCGTTCACGCACGATATCAGCATATGCGCTGATGTTTGCCGCGCTTGGCGTATTTTTTGAGAGTTCTGCCAGATAGGCGAACCCGCCGCAGCTATCGAGCTGCCCCAGACGCTCAAGCGATTCCGCAAGCGTGATCAGGTCAATCGGGCTGCCCGACTCCTGCAGACGCGCCATCTCCGTAAAGATATGGCGGTGCGGGCGGGTGTAGAAATCTTCAGAGACCACGCGCTCGGCGACGTCGTCCCAGCGTTCGTTATCCAGCATTAAACCGCCCAACACCGACTGTTCCGCTTCAATCGAGTGCGGCGGGACTTTTAACCCGGCAACCTGGAAATCACGTTCACGGGGTTCAGTCTGTTTGTTGAAGGGTTTGTTTCCTGCCATAGTGAATGGAGTTACCGAGATAAAGAGTGGGTCGAAAGATTACCATATTTTTCTTACGGAGGGAGCATGGCAACGCGCATTGAGTTCCAGAAACATGGTGGGCCAGAAGTGCTAAAAGCGGTGGAATTTACCCCCGCAGCGCCTGGTGAAAATGAAATCCAGGTTGAAAACAAAGCGATCGGCATTAACTACATCGACACCTACATTCGCGGTGGGCTTTACCCGCCTCCATCGCTGCCGAGCGGCCTGGGCACCGAAGCGGCAGGCGTGGTCATCAAGGTGGGGAGCGCCGTTAAGCACATTAAAGAAGGCGACCGCGTGGTTTATGCGCAGTCTGCGCTGGGTGCATACAGTTCTGTTCACAACGTTCCGGCCGATAAAGCCGCTCTGCTGCCCAATGCCATTTCATTTGAACAAGCCGCCGCTTCGTTCCTGAAAGGGCTGACAGTGTATTACCTGCTGCGCAAAACCTATGAAATCAAGCCCGACGAGCAGTTCCTGTTTCATGCCGCAGCGGGCGGCGTGGGGTTGATCGCCTGCCAGTGGGCTAAAGCGCTGGGGGCCAAGCTTATCGGCACCGTGGGCAATGCGCAAAAAGCGCAGCGCGCGCTTCAGGCCGGAGCATGGCAGGTGATTAACTACCGCGAAGAGAGCATCGTTGAGCGGTTGAAAGAGATAACCGGCGGCAAAAAAGTGCGCGTGGTCTATGACTCGGTGGGCAAAGACACCTGGGAAGCCTCGCTGGACTGCCTGCAACGTCGCGGCCTGATGGTCAGCTTTGGTAATGCGTCCGGCGCCGTGACCGGCGTGAATCTGGGCATCCTGAACCAGAAAGGGTCACTGTATGTTACTCGACCTTCGCTTCAGGGTTACATCACCAACCGGGAAGAGCTTGAAGAAGCCAGCAATGAGCTGTTTTCGCTGATCGCCAGCGGCGTCATTAAAGTGGATGTGGCAGATGCGCAGAAGTACGCGCTGACGGATGCACAGCGTGCGCATGAGGTGCTGGAGAGCCGGGCAACGCAGGGATCGAGTCTCTTAATTCCCTGATCCCTAAAAAGAAATTGGGCTTCCTTTTCAGGAAGCCCTTTCTTTTTTTAGTTCGGCTGCATGTAGGGTACAGCTCGATGAATTCTTTAGCGGCAGCCATAGTGACAGATTCGATAAGTAAATCCTATTCTGTTCTAAGCAATGCTGCCGGAAAAGTTGCAGGTATGTGACGGACCCCTCAATACCTTAGTAACGAAAACGGTTATTGCGCTGATAATTGGGGACTTTTGGTGATTTAATCGTCCGTATAACCCACACAACCGCAATTGCCAACAGTAACCACGGAAGTAGCTTGATCGTCAGGGCAAATAACCCGCCGATAAACATCACCGCTGTCGCCACAACGATCGCGGCAAGAATGCCGAGCAGTGAAACACCCGTCACCAAGAGCATGACAAAAAAGCCAATCACAAAAAGTAGTTCCAGCATGATGTTCTCCCACGAGTTCCCAGATAATGCAGAGAACATTACAAGAAGCATGCCAAAATTAACTTATTGTTTTGAAAACAAAACGCCCCGCAACAACGTGCAGGGCGTGGTGAATTTGACGATCTTTTAGCGAATTTTATCGCTTATCGGCAACCAGACGTAGCGCGTGTTCCAGCACGTTAATATCTGCACCGGCTTTGTGCGCATTCTCGCTCAGGTAGCGTCGCCACTGGCGCGCCCCCGGAATGCCCTGGAAAAGGCCGAGCATATGGCGAGTGATATGGCCAAGATAAGTCCCGTTACTCAGTTCGCGCTCAATGTAGGGATACATCGCCCGAACGACCGCCACCGGATCGGTATCTGCCCCGTCAATACAGTAGATTTCACGGTCGACCGTCGCCAGGATGCCTGGGTTTTGATACGCCTCGCGCCCAACCATTACGCCATCCATATGCTCCAGATGTGCTTTGGCCTCATCCAGCGACTTGATGCCGCCGTTAATCGCCATGGTCAGGTGCGGGAAATCGCGCTTCAGTTGGTACACGCGCGGGTAGTCAAGCGGCGGAATTTCACGGTTCTCTTTCGGACTAAGGCCAGAAAGCCAGGCTTTACGCGCGTGGATGATAAACATTTCGCACTCGCCTTTTCCGGCAACGGTATTGATAAAATCACACAGGAATTCATAGCTGTCCTGGTCATCAATACCAATACGGGTTTTGACCGTTACCGGAATGGAGACGACGTCGCGCATGGCTTTGATGCAATCCGCTACCAGCTGCGCGTTACCCATCAGAAACGCGCCAAACATACCGTTTTGTACGCGATCGGACGGGCACCCAACGTTAAGGTTAATCTCGTCGTAACCGCGCGCCTCAGCCAGCTTCGCACACTGTGCCAGCGCAGCCGGATCGCTGCCGCCCAGCTGCAGAGCAACCGGATGCTCTTCTTCGCTGTACGCCAGGTAGTCACCCTTACCGTGAATAATTGCCCCAGTAGTTACCATTTCGGTATACAGCAGCGTATGGCGGGAGAGCTGGCGCAGGAAATAGCGGCAGTGTCTGTCCGTCCAGTCGAGCATTGGCGCAATTGAGAAACGGTGTGCAGGGAAAACAGTCTGTGATTCTGACGACATGGCGAAGTTTTAGGCATCTGGTGGAAAAGGGGCGCTACTATAGCACAAAGAAAAGCCGGAGGCGCAGCGCCTCCGGTGTCGTTTAGAACGTCAGGCTCAGCTGCGCCCCTGCGCCCCAGGTTTCGTTTTCGCCGTACAGTCCCATCAGGTCCACGTGCACTGTATCAAGTGGCGCAAAGCCCACACCCGCCGTAAAGACGTTGCTGTCGTTGTCTTTCACATCCGCACGGTAACCTGCACGTAGCGCCAGCCAGCCCAGCGGCGTAACTTCTGCACCCACGCCAACGTACTGGGAGTTCTCTTCGCTTTTGAAGCCTTTGGTTTCGGTCAGATCGCCATCGGCGGTCAGAGTCACCAGATCGTTATGCCAGGCGACACCTGCCGTGACGACAGGGCTAATCTGGTACGTATCACGCACTCCCCCCACCTCTTTGGTGTCGATATCGCGGGAGAAGAGGTTTTGCCCGGTCAGGCCAACCGTCCAGTTCTCGCCGAAATCAGCCGCCAGGCCCGCATCAACGTTAAACCCGGTATCATCGTTGCGATAACGGCTGCTGTTGATATCACCGCTGTCGAAGTTGTAGATCGAGACGGTGTAGTTATAGAGCCAGGTTTTTTGCAGCTTCGGGGTGATCCCCACTGAAACCGGCACGCCGCTAATGTCAAACTGACGCGCCACCGCCACGCCGTAATCTGAAACAATGGCCGCACGCCCGAAGCCTTTGGATTTCAGATCGTTCGGGTCAACACCGAACACGGTCGCAGGGACGGCTTCTACCGCACGCAATTTGTCGATATCGCCCTGATCGATGTAAGAACTCACGCGTGCACGTGCATTCGCTTTGGCGACAAACGCCACCGAGAGCACGTCATTAGGAATGCTTACAGCGATCCCACCACCGGCTTTACCGCTGGCCGTTTTTCCTTTCAGTGATTGCAGCTGATCGGCAAGATCGCCTGCCGCAGAAGAGACTTGTTTGGATGCCGCGCTTGAGGGATCCAGAAGATCGAAAAGATTGATGTTTTCCAGCGTGTTGCGATAGTTGCTGACGTCGTCACTGATATCATCAATTTTGTCACGCAGGTTGTCTTTGTCAGAGAGCTGCGCGCCAATGGAAGGCAAGATGAGCGTCACATCATCGTCAGGTTTCGCCTTAGCCAGCAAGGCGGGGTTGATTAACACCCCACTGCCATAGCTGCCTGCCGCTACGCCCGTGCCACCCATCGCGTCGCTACGCGCTTCTGTCCAGGTATTGGCTGCTCCCGCCTGATTTGCCATAAACAAGGAGACAGCGATGCTTACCACCGAAAATTTAAAATGTTTCTTCACAGTATGCTCGTCATATAGTTTGTTATGAAATAACCCCTGTCTGTTATCACCCAAACAGGAACGAACTATTGCTGTGAATAAGTACTAAAAGACCTGCTTTTTCCTTAAGTTAAACTACAACCAAGCCTATTGTAATTTGTGATGGCCCTCAATATTTATAGAAGAGGATGTTATTTTCGCCCAGGTTTTCCGCTGTGCGGGCCAAAAAACTGAGGGGGATGGTCAACCCAGCGATCCTCACGCGTGGCGGCATACTCTGGGTTATGAGGGTAATAGATACGGTTGTGCTTTTTGTTGGCCTCCCCCACCACCAGCAATCTCACCTCGTCATCCGTATTATTAATGAAGGTGTGGCATACGCCTGTCCCGGCGGGAAATCCAACGCTGTCCCCAGGCTCAAGCTTCCACAAATAACCGTTAATCCAGGCGTCAGGGTAGCCTTCCAGCACATAGATAAACTCTTCTTCCTCACTTTCCGCATGCGGGTAGGAAGTCCGACGCCCCGGCGGCAAACGCTCATGGTGAATACCAATGCGCCCTAACCCCAGCTTGCGGGCCAGCGGTGCACCAATCGAGAACAGCTCGGCACTGTCAGGGTAAGTCGAATCATCAGCACCTTCTACGTCGCGCCAGTGCCGAATGCAGTCAGGTCTTTTCATTATAAAATCCCCAGGTTGTGATGCGTCAGGTATAGCACAGCCTGGCGGATCTCGGTGTTTTTACCAGAACATGGTAAAGTGAGGGTTTTCCTTACCCTAACATCCGAGGTGCTAAATGGATAAGTCCACAAAAGAGCTGTTAGCGCAGGCAGAAAAGCTATGTGCGCAACGCAATGTGCGCCTGACCCCGCAGCGCCTTGAGGTATTGCGCCTGATGAGCCTGCAGCAGGGCGCGATCAGCGCATACGATCTCCTCGATCTGCTGCGTGAGAGCGAACCCCAGGCAAAACCCCCAACGGTTTACCGTGCGCTGGATTTCCTACTGGAACAAGGGTTTGTGCATAAAGTCGAATCAACAAACAGCTACGTGTTGTGCCACCTGTTTGACCAGCCAACCCATACATCGGCCATGTTTATTTGCGACCGCTGTGGGGTGGTGAAAGAAGAGTGTGCAGAGGGTGTTGAAGACATTATGCATACGCTGGCCGCTAAAATGGGCTTTGCCCTGCGACATAACGTCATTGAAGCGCACGGGTTGTGTTCAGCGTGCGTAGAGGTGGAATCCTGCCGTCATCAGGATGAATGCCAGCACGACCACTCTATTCTCGTGAAGAAAAAGCCCCGCTAGCAATTATTAAAAAGGCGGCTCACGGCCGCCTCAGGGAGTACATCCTTGTACTTGCGGGTAGAACCCGGTTACCAACGGTAATCGTTACGTTTTTCCCAGTCGCCAACTTCTTTTTCGGCCTGGTCTTTCGCATAGCCATAACGTTCCTGGATCTTACCGACAAGCTGATCGCGTTTACCTTCAATGACGGTCATATCGTCATCCGTCAGCTTACCCCACTGTTCTTTCGCTTTACCTTTAATCTGCTTCCAGTTGCCGCCGATTTCGTCTTTATTCATCATCGTGTCCTCATGTTAAGCGTCGGTTTCGTAACGTCCGTTACGTTCTTTTCTGCTGGACGTGATAATAATTGTAGTTAAGCATTCGGCAGGTATTTTCATATTCGGAATCTTTAACCATCACGACAGTTCGTGATGAGACGAAAACCAGGTATTGTTTCGCCAGTGTCGACGCCAGATCACCGCCAAAGAAAGCCCTCGTAACGAGAGGAAAACAGCCAGCGCGAGCCACAGGCCATGATTCCCCAGGTAAGGCACCGTCAGCAGCGTCAGGCCAAAGCCCGCCGCCGCAACCGCCATACTGTTGCGCATTTCCGCCCCTCGCGTCGCGCCAATGAACATGCCGTCCAGCAGGTAACACCACACACCCACGACCGGTAGCACCACCTGCCAGATAAGGTAATGATTTGCCAGTTCACGCAGGCGGGGAAGAGACGTGAGCAACGCAATGATATGTTCACCGAAACAGGCGTACATTAACGCAAACGCCAGCGCCACCAGCCCTGACTGGCGACACGCGGCTCGCCACACCTCGCGCAGTTGTCCACTTTCACGCGCACCGTAAGCCTGGCCGGAATGCGCTTCAACGGCATAGGCAAAGCCATCGAGCGCGTAAGCGGTAAACGTCAGTAGCGTCATCAGCACCGCATTCACCGCAACGATCTCTGGCCCGAGGCGCGCACCGTAGACCGTCAGCGCGCCGAAGCAGAGTTGCAGCAAGAGCGAGCGCAGCATGATGTCACGGTTAAGCGCCAGCAGCTTGCGGATATTGCCGCGCCATGCGGTTTTCAGCAGTGAGAGGGAGATCCCGCGCATTGCCAGAACACGCCAAACCATCCACAGGCCGATCAAAAACGTCCCGTATTCCGCAATGGCCGTCGCCAGCGCCGCGCCCTGCACGTTCATGTGCAGCCCTATCACCAGCCAGAGATCGAGCACGATATTGAGCAGGTTCCCCACCACCAGCAGAATGACGGGAGCACGGGCATACTGGACACCCAGCAACCAGCCAAGCAGGACCAGGTTTGCCAGAGATGCAGGCGCACTGAGCCATCGAATTTCAAGGAAGCGTCGCGCCTGTTCAAGTACGGCGTCACTCCCCCCAACGATATGCAGGGCCAAATCAATCAATGGGGTGCGCAGCAAAACGATAACCGCGCCGGCTCCTAGCGCTAAAACCAGCGGCTGGACCAGCGCGCGAGCCAGCCGCAGCGGGTCTTTCGCACCATAAGCCTGTGCCGTCAATCCGGTGGTACTCATGCGCAAAAAGAGGAGCAACATAAAGAGGAAACTGGTCGCCGTCGCACCGATCGCCACGCCGCCCAGATAGACGGGGGAATCCAGATGGCCAATAACGGCCGTGTCGACCAGACCCAGCAAAGGAACGGTAATATTGGAAAAGATCATCGGCAGTGCAAGACGCCACAATGCCTTATCAGAAGCTGTCAGCAGTGACATGAAAAATACCGGGCGTGGGAAAAGAATCAGGCTACGGAGGTTCCGTAGCCTGTCAGGAAGAGATTACAGCCATTCACCGTTGCGAATTACGCCGACTGCCAGCCCTTCGATAGAGAAGCTCTGTGCGCGGAGATCCACCTCAATCGGAGAGAACTCGCTATTTTCAGGCAGAAGCTGAACGGTATTACCCTGTTTTTTCAGGCGCTTAACCGTGACTTCATCATCGATACGCGCAACCACGACTTGGCCATTACGCACATCCTGCGTTTTGTGAACCGCCAGCAGATCGCCGTCGAGAATACCAATGTCTTTCATGGACATTCCGCTGACGCGAAGCAGAAAATCAGCGCTCGGTTTGAACATACCAGGGTCAACCTGATAGTGGCCTTCAATATGCTGCTGGGCCAATAACGGTTCACCCGCTGCAACACGACCAATCAGCGGAATGCCGGTCTCTTCTTCTACCAGCAAACGAATGCCGCGCGACGCGCCTGACACAATTTCAATCACGCCTTTACGCGCCAGCGCTTTAAGGTGTTCTTCGGCAGCATTTGGAGAACGGAAGCCCAGACGCTGAGCGATTTCCGCACGCGTGGGTGGCATACCCGTCTGGCCGATATGATCCCGGATGAGATCAAACACCTCTTGCTGCCTGGTCGTTAACGCTTTCATTCCGCCCCCTGGGTGTATATACAGTTATGCTGTGAGTATATACAGTTAAAGGCGATTTTGAAACCAAAAACTGCACAAAAAACCAGGGACTTAATTATTCCTCGAGGCTCATCGGAAATGCGACCAAAGCAGCGTGACCCAGGTGATAACCGCGATGATAATCGCCAACAAGACCGCTGCAGACCCCATGTCTTTTGCGCGGCCAGAGAGCTCATGGAAATCAGAACCAATACGGTCCACAACGGCCTCAATAGCACTATTGAGAATTTCAACTATCATCACCAAAAGCACGGATCCGATGAGAAGAACGCGGGTTATAGCATCAACATCAAGGAAACACGCCACGATAACCGCGACGATAGCGGCCACGCCTTCCTGGCGAAAAGCGGCTTCATTGACCCATGCGGCACGGAAACCTTTCCATGAGTAGCCAGCCGCTTTGATGATTCGAGTTAACCCAGTGGTATTATTGGCCATTAAAAGAACCTTTTATTAGAAATATCGTCAGTAACTATAGACACAGTGCGTTTTGCTGTAGCCCGAAGTATGACGGGTAACAACAGAAATTTTGCGCGCTTTCTGTTATCCTTGCGCCGCAATTGCATTATTAACCAGAGGCTTTACATCGTTTATGTCTGGCTGGCCACGAATTTACTACAAATTACTTAATTTACCATTAAGCGTCCTGGTAAAAAGCAAGTCTATCCCAGCAGAACCCGCGCTGGAGTTGGGGCTCGATACGTCGCGCCCTATTATGTACGTTTTGCCTTATAACTCGAAGGCAGACTTGCTGACGCTTCGCGCCCAGTGTCTGGCGCATGATTTACCCGATCCGCTCGAACCGATGGAAATCGACGGGACTCTGCTGCCGCGCTACGTCTTTATTCACGGCGGGCCACGCGTGTTTACCTATTACACGCCAAAAGAAGAGTCCATCAAACTGTTCCACGACTACCTCGACCTGCACCGCAGCCATCCTGACCTGGATGTGCAGATGGTGCCCGTTTCGGTGATGTTTGGTCGTCGTCCGGGCCGCGAGAAAGGAGAAGAGAACCCACCTCTGCGCATGCTCAACGGTATCCAGAAGTTCTTTGCCGTCTCCTGGCTGGGGCGTGACAGCTTTGTGCGTTTCTCCCCTTCCGTTTCACTGCGCCGCATGGCGGATGAACACGGCACCGATAAAATCATCGCGCAAAAACTGGCTCGCGTAGCGCGCATGCACTTTGCTCGCCAGCGTCTGGCCGCCGTTGGGCCACGTCTGCCGGCACGTCAGGATCTCTTCAACAAGCTTCTGGCGTCCAAAGCGATCGCCCGTGCCGTTGAAGATGAAGCGCGTAGCAAGAAAATTTCGCATGAAAAAGCGCAGCAAAACGCCATTGCGCTGATGGAAGAGATTGCGGCGAACTTCTCCTACGAGATGATTCGTCTTTCGGATCGTATTCTCAGCTTCACCTGGAACCGTCTCTATCAGGGCATCAACGTTCACAACGCGGAGCGCGTGCGTCAGCTCGCGCATGACGGGCACGAGATTGTCTATGTGCCTTGCCACCGCAGCCATATGGACTACCTGCTGCTCTCCTACGTGCTTTATCACCAGGGGCTGGTACCACCGCACATTGCTGCCGGTATTAACCTGAACTTCTGGCCAGCCGGCCCGATTTTCCGCCGTCTGGGCGCGTTCTTTATTCGCCGAACCTTTAAAGGCAATAAGCTCTACTCCACCGTGTTCCGTGAATATCTGGGCGAGCTGTTCAGCCGCGGTTATTCCGTTGAGTATTTCGTGGAGGGGGGGCGTTCCCGTACCGGACGTCTGCTCGACCCGAAAACCGGCACGCTGTCGATGACTATCCAGGCCATGCTGCGCGGGGGGACTCGTCCCATCACGCTGGTCCCTATCTACATTGGTTATGAACATGTGATGGAAGTGGGGACTTACGCCAAAGAGCTGCGCGGTGCAACCAAAGAGAAAGAGAGCTTGCCGCAGATGCTGCGCGGCCTGAGCAAATTGCGCAATCTCGGCCAGGGCTACGTTAACTTTGGCGAGCCGATGCCGCTGATGACCTGGCTGAACAACCGTGTACCAGAGTGGCGTGAATCTATCGACCCCATCGAAGCGGTTCGTCCCGCCTGGCTGACGCCTACGGTGAACGGCATTGCGGCTGAGTTGATGGTGCGTATCAACAACGCAGGTGCGGCAAACGCCATGAACCTGTGTTGTACCGCGCTGCTGGCCTCACGTCAGCGTTCACTGACGCGTGAACAGCTCACGGAACAGCTGGATTGTTATCTGAACATTATGCGTAATGTTCCTTATTCGGTTGATTCAACTGTGCCAACAAGCACGGCGAGCGAACTCATCGAGCATGCGCTGCAGATGAACAAGTTTGAAGTCGAGAAAGACACGATTGGCGACATCATCATTCTGCCGCGCGAGCAGGCCGTACTGATGACGTACTATCGCAACAACATTACGCATATGTTGATGCTGCCGTCGCTTATGGCAGCGATCATTACCCAGCACCGCCACATTTCACGTCAGGAGTTGTTGCGCCAAATTGGGGCCATCTATCCAATGCTGAAAGCAGAGCTGTTCCTGCGCTGGAGTAAGGATGAGCTCGCGGCAGAGCTGGATAAGCTGACAGAAGAGATGCAGCGTCAGGGGCTGGTCACCGTCACCCATGACGATCTGAACATCAACCCATCCCGATCTCGTACGCTGCAGCTTCTGGCAGCCGGTGCGCGTGAAACGCTGCAGCGCTATGCCATTACCTTCTGGTTGTTGAGTGCTAACCCATCCATCAACCGCGGCACGCTGGAAAAAGAGAGCCGTACCCTGGCACAGCGCCTGTCTGTTCTGCACGGTATTAACGCGCCGGAATTCTTCGACAAAGCGGTATTCAGCTCTCTTGTGCTGACGCTGCGTGATGAAGGGTTTATCAGTGATACGGGCGATGCCGAGCCGGAAGAGACGCTGAAGATTTATCAGATGCTGGCAGAGCTGATTACCTCTGATGTGCGCTTAACGATTGAGAGCGCAACGCAGGACGAGTGATGTGAGGTCGCAGCCTGATGCCCTCACCGACAAGGTGAGGGGCAATACAAAACGGCAGCCAGTTGGCTGCCGTTCTTTTATGAGAAGTAGCTCATCGCCAGCCCTAAAAACAGCACCAGCCCTACATAGTTATTGTTCATAAACGCCTTAAAGCAGGCATCGCGATCCCGCTTCGCAATCAGCTTCTGCTGATAGGCAAACAGCAGCCCGGCAACCAGCACTGACCAGTAAAACTCCCAGTTCAGCCCGTTCAGGCGGCCAATCGCCACCATCAGCACCAACACCGCCACCTGCAGAATACCGATGATCAGCTTGTCCTGACGGCCAAACAGGATCGCCGTCGACTTGATGCCAATCTTCAGGTCGTCATCACGGTCGACCATCGCATACTGGGTATCGTAAGCGACAGCCCACAAAATATTCGCCAGGAACATCAGCCAGCAGCTGAGCGGTACTGACTCACTGACCGCAGCAAATGCCATCGGAATTGACCAGCCAAAGGCCGCCCCTAACACAACCTGCGGCAGATGGGTGTAACGCTTCATAAACGGATAAACCCACGCCAGCAGAAGCGCCGCGATGGAAAGCGCAATGGTCATGGTGTTGAGCGTGAGCACAAGCAGGAACGACAGCAGCACCAGCACGATAAACAGCCCGCGCGCTTCGTTCTCCGTCACTTGCCCACTGGGTAACGGACGATGGGCAGTACGTTTTACATGCCCGTCGAATTTACGATCGGCATAGTCGTTGACTACGCAGCCGGCCGCACGCATCAGCCAGACGCCCGCGACAAACACGCCCAGGATCCACAGCGGTGGCACACCTGGGGTCGCCACCCACAGCGCCCATAAAGTTGGCCACAGCAGCAGTAACGCACCGATAGGTTTATCCGTGCGCATTAAGCGGTGATAGGCCAGCAGCTTGTTCTGCGTCAGGCTCCACTCCATTTTTTCTTCCTCTTAGTACAACGGCGACGCCGGTAAAAAAAGCTCCGTGAGTATTAACGGTTTACCACTTAGGCGAAGGCGGGAACGACGCCCCCACAGTTCGGCATCACGACCAATCTCAATAAAATCTCGGGTCAGTTCAGACGAGGTGAACAGATACCGCCCCAGCGGGGTTTTACCCAACTGTTGCAGTGCCAGCTCTGGCCCTGAAAGGGTGGATGCGGGGACTACCGTCCGCCCGGCAAGCCACGGTTCACCATCCGCACACAGTAAAATTTCACGTAACCAATAGCGTTCTTCTTGCGGCAACAGCGGCAGCTCGCTGGCAATGTCGCTGGAAGAGACAAATCCTTCCTGAATCATCGTCACCGTGACCGTTTTGCCCTGTTGTTCAAAACGTTTCGTCATGGAATCTTCCAGCAGCAGCCAATCCAGTTGCTCTGGGTCAAGCGCGGGTATTTGGTCAAAATAGCGCAGAGCACGCAGCTGCGTTAGCGCGGGGTGTGACATGCCAGACTCTCCGATACATAACGTATGAGGCATTGTATCGCAGAAAAGCGTATTGAGGGCGGCCAAACGTTATTTAACGATCACTATCGCAACAATGGTGCAACCGTGCGGGTGGCACAAAAAAAAGTGCGCCCACTCAGGCGCACTAAAACTAACAAATCAGCACTGTGGGGAGATGGTCACCCCTTGCCTTTTACACTGCTGATAAAGGTGGAACGGGCAGTGGTTGAACCTAAACGCTCGGCTTCATCAAGCAGTTTCAGCGCTTTATCGACGTCGCCGCTTTTCACTGCCTGCTTAATGGCGTTATTAAAGTAGGTTTCGGTATCGTTCAGCACCGGTTCAGATGGTTTCGTCGGCGCTGGGGCAGCAACCGGTGCAGCTGCCACAGGTGCCGGAGCAGCATAGACAGGCGCGGCAGTATTACCCACGGTAACAGGGCCGGTGCCGGAAGAGCCAAACAGTGGACCCACCAGGACACTCGACGCATTGTTAGTAGAAACCTTCAGCTTCAACAGGCCATCGGTGACATGGCGCGCTAGCGGGTCCGGGATATCCGGAACAGAGTTACCCGTTCCTTTGGCATAGGCTTTTGCTGGATCGGTCAGTTTTGTGGTTTGCTGCAGGTCTTTTTCGGTTGTGAAGACCAATACATAAATCTTCTGCTGGCCCAAAGCAGGCGTTAAACGCATTTTCCCTTCCAGGCGGTCAGCGCTCATCACGCCAGGCTCCTGGTAGCTAAAGTATTCGCTTGGGAAGAAGGCAGACGGCGTCATATTCTGATCGAGGATCAGCACGTTTGGCGCAAATACGCTGGTTTGCTTGCTCACTTCACTGGTCAGGGTCAGGGTCAGTTCACCGATGTTCGCCGGTACGCTAAAGGCGGCGACCGGGCCGGAAATCCCCGGTACATTCAGCTGCTGGCCGCCCGCAGAGAGCTGCGTTGACTGGACTTTAGATTGATCGACAGGAGTCCAGGTGAGTTGCTGGAGCGCCGCAGCCGGGATGGCAGGCGCAGCGCTGGTGTTTTGAGGAACGAAATTCACATCTGCAAAGGTGACAGCTGGAACACTGGCCAGCAGCCCCGCAGAGAGGCACAGCGCGACGAGACTTTTCTTCATTTTCATTGTTATTACCTCTGATAGCGTGAGCACTGCGGTGGCCAGGCAATAGCGCGCAGTACCCTAAGGAGAGAGGGGCTTTCGCCCCTCTTTTTAGGTCATTACGTCAGGTATTACGTATTACCACCAGATTTCCATCTGGGCACCGAAGGTCCACTCATCAGAGTCGCCGCGGCTGAAGGTTTTCGCGGACGTGTCGCTGTACGCTACACCAGAGTCGTAAGCTGCGCCGGAGTCGCTGTTTGCATAGCCCCATTTCTCATCCCACTTCGCGTAAGTTGCAAAGACGCGGAGCGCTGGACGGGACCAGATGCTGTCGCCAGCCTGCCACTGTTGTGCCAGAGTGATTTTGTACTGGTTGTTGGTATCGCTGGTTTTCTGGGATTTGACGTTGTCGTAGCCCACTTCCAGCAAGGTGCTCATGATTGGCGTCCATTTGTACATTGGACGAACACCGACGGTCCACCATTTGGTACCGTTGTTGTTATCCAGGCTGATGTCCTGGTACATGCCCACATACATCAGATCCCAGGAGTCGCCCAGAGAGATTGCACCATGATCCAACACGCGCCACATGTCGCCGTTGTTATTGATGCTGCCGCCCTGAGGTACGCCCTTACCGTTAGAGGTCATAGAGTCGGTTGCATACTGCAGCACGAACTTGTTGAAGCCCTTCAGCATGCTCTGGGTATGCTCGGCAGTGAACATCCAGCCGTCTTTAGACGCGCCTGGCTGCAGGTAATAGTTGTCCGGCAGGTTGGTATGACCGTAGTCAACACCAAACTCCAGCGTACCGCCTGGGTTAACTTCCATTTGTGCTAAACGGACGTCGAAGACATCGTTCGGTACCAGGTTGTCGTAAATACGGTTGCCCAGTGCATCACGCTCAGCGAAGGTCGCAGAACCGCCCGCTTCGGAAGAACGGGTTGCTGCGAGAGACAGTTTACCGAAGCCCAGATCGATGTTTTCAATACCCGCACCAGGACCAGAAATATCCCAGTAGTAGAAGTCGATCATGTGGACGTCATGACGTTGATAGAAACGCTTACCTGCCCAGATGGTAGAACCTGGCAGTGCGTCGATGAGGTTTTTACCCTGCACGTTTGCTTCACGGAAGGCCGGGCTGGTGGATTCCCAGTCGTTCTGCTGAGAAACGGAATACGCTACGTTAGTATCGAAATAGAAGCTCTTATCGCCCTCTTTCCATACTTCCTGACCCAGTTTTAACTCAGCATAGGTTTCACATTCGTTACCAAGACGGTATTTACTTTGAGCACCTGTTGCCTGGAAACACTGTTGTTCACCGCCACTCCCGGTCCAGCCAATGCCGGAACGAGCATAACCTTTAAAGTCCACGGCACCCGCCTGGGCAGACAGGATGCCTGCCGCAATGGCGATTGCCAGAGGGACTTGTTTGCGCAGAGTAATCATTATTCTATCTCCTGAGATCATTGCTTTTCTTTGAACACTTCACCTGTCGGTTTCGTGTCTTCTTTTGGGATTGCTTAAACGCCCGGCTCTTTATGCAACCGACGACATGCGGTGCCATCTTCACGGAACAGATGGCAACGCTCTGGCGGCAAACCGATAGCGAATGTGGCACCCTCTTCTACCAACACCACGTCATTCTGGCGGTAAACCAGGTTCTGACGGATGGCGGGGATCTGGATATGAATCTGTGTTTCATGACCAAGCTGTTCTACAACCTGAACAACACCTTCCAGCGTCACATCTGCGATGTGGCTCGGCAGTAAATGCTCAGGGCGAATACCAAGGGACATGTTTGCCCCTACCTGTACGTTGGCGCTGTCGACCGGCAGCCAAATTTGCTGACGGTTTGGCAACTCCACCTGTACCTGTTCAATGGCTGTCGCGGTCACTTTGACGGGCAGGAAGTTCATCTTTGGCGAGCCAATAAAGCCCGCAACAAAGCGGTCTGCCGGGTAGTGATAAAGCTCCAGCGGTTTACCCACCTGCGCGACGCGGCCCGCGTCCAGCACCACGATTTTGTCGGCCAGCGTCATCGCCTCAACCTGATCGTGGGTGACGTAAATCATCGTGCGGCCAAGGCGCTTGTGCAGGCGGGAGATTTCGATACGCATCTGGACGCGCAGTGCGGCATCCAGGTTGGAAAGAGGTTCATCGAGCAGGAACACGCGCGGTTCCGCCACCAGCGTACGGCCAATGGCAACGCGCTGGCGTTGGCCGCCGGAGAGCGCTTTAGGTTTACGCTCTAACAGGTGTGCCAGCTGCAAGACTTCTGCCACCTGGGTGACGCGCTGGTTAATAACGTCTTTCTTTGCGCCGGCCAGTTTCAGGCCAAAGGACATGTTTTCGGCAACGGACAGATGGGGGTAAAGCGCATAAGACTGGAAAACCATGCCGACGCCACGTTCGGCAGGCGGGATGTCGTTCATGCGGGTTTCACCAATCAGCAAATCGCCGCTGGTGATGGTTTCAAGACCGGCAATCATACGCAGCAGAGTAGATTTACCACAGCCTGATGGGCCGACGAACACCACGAATTCACCTTCGTGGATATCCAGATTGATGTCTTTTGACACCACTACGTCGCCCCAGGCTTTCGTTACATTACGCAGCTGTACGCTCGCCATGCCCTTCTCCCTTCGTTACAACCTGTCACCGACAGAAACATTCAAGATAAGTTCACTATCGGGTATTCATTACTTTTACGAATCCTCCACCCCCCAGCTTTTTTATGGGGGAGGAGGCGGGAGGATGAGAGAGCTGACTCTGCGACCGCCGCTGGAGGGCGGAGGCGAAATTCGTGAAGTCACCTGCAAAATTCAGTGTGCTTTTATGTGCGCCAGCACCCATAACTTAATTTTATGCAACAGAGATCACACAAACGGGGGGTGGGGCGTAGGGCTCAGGAGGATGGAAAGAGGATGTCAAATAAGGAGACTGAGCCACGTTGAACCACCTCAGTGTATCCACGAGCACATCACCAAAAAGGATGGCAGATATGAAGATTAAGACTGGCGCACGCGTTTTCGCATTGTCCGCCCTGGCAGCAATGATGATTTCCGCACCGGCTCTCGCCAAAATTGAAGAAGGTAAGCTGGTTATCTGGATTAACGGCGATAAAGGCTATAACGGCCTGGCCGAAGTGGGTAAAAAATTCGAGAAAGACACGGGTATCAAAGTCACCGTAGAGCACCCGGACAAACTGGAAGAGAAATTCCCACAGGTCGCGGCAACAGGCGATGGCCCGGACATTATCTTCTGGGCTCATGACCGTTTTGGTGGTTACGCACAATCTGGTCTGCTGGCTGAAGTCACGCCAGAAAAAGCCTTCCAGGACAAGCTGTTCCCGTTCACCTGGGACGCCGTTCGTTATAACGGCAAGCTGATCGCTTACCCAATCGCGGTTGAAGCCCTGTCTCTGATTTACAACAAAGACCTGGTTCCTAATCCACCGAAAACCTGGGAAGAGATCCCGGCGCTGGATAAAGAGCTGAAGGCGAAAGGTAAATCTGCCCTGATGTTCAACCTGCAAGAGCCGTACTTCACCTGGCCGCTGATTGCCGCCGCCGGGGGTTACGCGTTCAAGTTTGAAAACGGCAAATATGACGTGAAAAACGTGGGCGTGAACAACGCTGGCGCGAAAGCGGGTCTGACCTTCCTGGTTGACCTGATTAAGAACAAACACATGAACGCCGATACCGATTACTCCATCGCGGAAGCGGCGTTTAACAAAGGCGAAACCGCGATGACCATCAACGGTCCGTGGGCCTGGGCGAACATCGACAAGAGCAAGATCAACTACGGCGTAACGCTGCTGCCAACCTTCCAGGGCAAGCCGTCTAAACCATTCGTTGGCGTGCTGAGCGCAGGTATTAACGCCGCCAGCCCGAACAAAGAGCTGGCGAAAGAGTTCCTGGAAAACTACCTGCTGACCGATCAGGGTCTGAATGAAGTGAACAAGGACAAACCGCTGGGTGCTGTTGCGCTGAAATCCTTCCAGGAAACCCTTGAGAAAGATCCGCGTATCGCCGCAACGATGGCTAACGCCCAGAACGGCGAAATCATGCCGAACATCCCACAGATGGCAGCGTTCTGGTATGCCACCCGTACTGCGGTCATCAACGCCGCAAGCGGTCGTCAGACGGTAGAAGCCGCTCTGAAAGATGCGCAGGCTCGTATTGTCAAGTAATGCCGTAGTTCCCTCTCTCCTAAGGGGAGAGGGAGAACAGAATACGCTGTAGAGGAAGAACCCCATGGATGTCATTAAAAAGAAACACTGGTGGCAAAGCGACACGCTGAAATGGTCAGTGATTGGTCTGCTGTGCCTGCTGGTGGGTTACCTTGTTGTTTTAATGTACGTACAAGGGGAATATCTGTTTGCCATCATGACGCTGATTTTAAGCTCTGCTGGCCTGTATATTTTTGCCAACCGTAAAGCCTACGCCTGGCGCTATGTTTACCCGGGTGTCGCCGGGATGGGTCTGTTTGTCCTGTTCCCGCTGATCTGTACCATCGCCATCGCGTTTACCAACTACAGCAGCACCAACCAGCTCGCGCAAGAGCGCGCAACCCAGGTGCTTCTCGATCGCTCATTCCAGGCCGGCAAGACCTTTAACTTCGGTCTGTATCCCGCGGGCGACGAGTGGAAGTTAGCACTTACTGACGACGCGAACAGCAAAGTCTACCTTTCCGACGCGTTCAAATTTGGCGGCGAGCAAAAGCTGACGTTGAAAGAAGCGGCAGCCCTGCCTGAAGGTGAACGTGCCAACCTGCGCATCATTACCCAGAACCGCCAGGCGCTGAATCTGCTGACTGCCGTACTGCCTGATGAAAGCAAAGTGACCATGAGCTCGCTGCGCCAGTTCTCCGGCACTCAACCGCTTTACACCCTGGCGGATGACGGCACGCTGACCAACAACCAGAGCGGCGTGAAGTACCGCCCAAATAACGACATTGGTTTCTATCAGTCCATCACGGCCGACGGCAAATGGGGTGATGACAAACTCAGCCCAGGCTATACCGTGACCATCGGCTGGGACAACTTTACCCGCGTCTTTACCGACGAAGGCATCCAAAAACCGTTCTTCGCCATCTTCGTCTGGACGGTGGTCTTCTCCGTGCTGACCGTGATCCTGACCGTGGCCGTCGGCATGGTGCTCGCCTGCCTCGTCCAGTGGGACTCACTTAAAGGCAAAGCGATATACCGCGTGCTGTTGATTCTGCCGTACGCCGTGCCGTCGTTTATTTCGATTTTGATTTTCAAAGGGCTGTTTAACCAGAGCTTCGGTGAAATCAACATGATGCTGAGTGCGCTGTTCGGCGTCAAACCCGCCTGGTTCAGCGACCCTACCACTGCCCGTTCGATGATTATTATCGTCAACACCTGGCTGGGTTATCCGTACATGATGATTCTGTGCATGGGGCTGCTGAAGGCTATCCCGGACGACCTGTACGAAGCCTCGGCCATGGACGGTGCGGGTCCGTTCCAGAACTTCTTTAAGATTACGCTGCCGCTACTCATTAAGCCGCTGACGCCGCTGATGATTGCGAGCTTTGCCTTTAACTTTAACAACTTCGTGCTGATTCAGCTGTTGACCAACGGCGGCCCGGACCGCCTCGGCACCACGACGCCAGCAGGCTATACCGACCTGCTCGTGAGCTACACCTACCGTATCGCCTTCGAGGGCGGCGGCGGTCAGGACTTCGGTCTGGCGGCAGCCATTGCCACCCTGATCTTCCTGCTGGTTGGCGCGCTGGCGATTGTGAACCTGAAAGCCACACGCATGAAATTCGACTAAGGAGGGCACAGAAAATGTCTATGGTCCAACCCAAATCCCAAAAACTGCGCCTCTTCGCAACGCACTTAGGCCTGCTGATTTTTATCGCTGCCATCATGTTCCCGCTGCTGATGGTCATCGCCATCTCCCTGCGTCCGGGTAACTTTGCGACCGGGAGCCTGATCCCGGACCAAATCTCCTGGGAACACTGGAAATTAGCGCTGGGCTTCAGCGTCGAACACGCTGATGGCCGCGTTACTCCGCCGCCGTTCCCGGTCCTGCTGTGGCTGTGGAACTCGGTGAAAATCGCAGGGATCACGGCGATAGGTATCGTGGCGCTGTCCACCACCTGTGCCTACGCCTTCGCCCGTATGCGTTTCCCGGGCAAAGCTACGCTGCTAAAAGGGATGCTGATTTTCCAGATGTTCCCGGCGGTTCTGTCGCTGGTGGCGTTGTATGCCTTGTTTGATCGTCTGGGCCAGTATGTACCGTTTATCGGCCTGAACACGCACGGCGGCGTGATCTTCGCCTATCTTGGCGGTATCGCCCTGCACGTGTGGACCATCAAAGGGTATTTCGAAACTATCGATGGCTCCCTGGAAGAAGCGGCGGCGCTGGACGGCGCAACCCCATGGCAGGCATTCCGCCTGGTGCTGCTGCCGCTGTCAGTGCCTATCCTGGCGGTGGTGTTCATCCTGTCGTTTATCGCTGCCATCACCGAAGTGCCGGTCGCGTCTCTGTTACTGCGTGACGTGAACAGCTACACCCTGGCCGTAGGCATGCAGCAATACCTCAACCCGCAAAACTATCTGTGGGGCGACTTTGCCGCTGCGGCCGTGCTATCCGCCATCCCGATTACCGTGGTGTTCCTGCTGGCGCAGCGCTGGCTGGTCAACGGCCTGACCGCGGGCGGTGTGAAAGGTTAAGTTTTACTGTGTTATGCCACTGCAACCCTCAACTTTAGACGTATTGTATTGACCCAACTTGTGACTGTTTTAGGCGGCCTTCGGGCCGCCCTTTTTTTATTCGCGTTTCAGACGCTTTGAGTTACACAGCCAGAGGGTAATCACCAGCAGCAGGATCGCCGCCGAGTAGATCAGCACGTCGAGCGGGGATTTATGATCAACGATAATCAACCGCACAATGGCGGTGATCCCAATGTAGACAAAGTAACGCAGCGGAAAGTGAAAGCCCGACTGGAAATACTTCACAATCAGGGCGATAAATTCAAAGTAGAGAAAGTAGACCACCAGTCCTTCCACCAGCGCATATTTGCTGGTTTGTTCAGGGGCGAACAGCACGTCTGCCAGATGCACCGTTTCTTTACCCAAAAAGACGACCAGTATCAGGCCAAGGCTCAACAGACCGAGGTTCAGCACGGTCTGGAGGACGGTTGAGATAAACTCAACGCGCGGGCGAGTCAGGGATGTCATACAGCACCTCATTCTCCAGGGCGAGGTTCCTGTATAACGCAAAAATGTGACGGGGATCTATATTTTTTAATTATGTTTTACGTAGGGAGCACACCGATGGATCGCAAACCAACCGGCATTCGCAACGTGACTTACGGCGACAACGTGACCGTATACGAACCCACTAACCTGTATGACTGCACGTTGGGCAACGGGGTGTTCGTCGGCCCCTTTGTGGAAATTCAGGGCAATACCCATATTGGTGACGACAGCAAAATTCAGTCCCACGCGTTCATTTGCGAGTACGTCACCCTTGGTAAACGCTGTTTTATTGGTCACGGGGTTATGTTTGCCAACGATATGTTTCGCGAGGGTAAACCCAACGCCGACCGGGGCAGCTGGGGGCACATTACGCTGGGTAATGATGTCTCTGTAGGCAGTGGCGCCACGATTCTGGCGGTCTCCATTTGCGACGGCGTGGTAATTGGCGCCGGGAGCGTAGTGACAAAATCGATCGTTGAGAAAGGTGTCTATGCCGGTAATCCGGCAAAGCTGCTGCGACGCCTGTAATTCGCCCGGTGGCACGGCGCCACCGGGCACAACTGCATCATCTGAAGTTGATGTTCTTATCGCTGGTCATGTCATACAGCTGGAACTTACGTCCAAGCTGCTGGCCACCGTCGCGCGTCAGCGGCGTCCAGCCAATGGCCGCGCGACTGCGGGTTGGGCCTGACGAGAACAGATCCAGCGGAATCGAAACATACACCCCTTTGGTGAAGTCCCCTTCTCCGTACTCATCCGGAGAGACGTTGGTGATGGTGGCGTAACCGCCTACCACGACGCCGCTGTCAAAGTGTTTGGAGATGTCCAGCGTGCCGCCCTTATCGCCTGCCAGATACTGGCCGACGCTAGCTTTTACCAGCACATCAGGAGCAAACGACGGCGTCCAGTAGGCCGTCAAATGACCGGTTTTGACGCTATAGTCGGTAAACTTCATCATGTCCTGCGCGCTGCGCCAGTCACGCTGTTTGACGTAGTTTGCATCAACGCCAAACGCCCAGTTGCTGTCGACGGGTCGGTAAAGCACTTCTGCGCCAGCACCGCCGTACATGGTTTCCAGATAGCCGCCGTAAACCTGGCCGTAGAACCCGTTGCCGAAGTACTGGAAGTAGTTGGCCTGCAGGTTATTCACATAGGCATTGTTTTGAACATATTCACGCACGCGGGTACGCACACGCGGCAGCTTCGAGTCGTTTGGCGGGTTGGTGTAGTTGAACTTATCGTAGTTGTTGGCGATGTTGCCGAACAGGCTACCGGTCGTCAGCAGGTGATCTGTCACCCACAGATCCGCCGTCGCCATTACGCCCAACTGGTACATATAGAAGTTTTCTGGCCCGCCAACGGACTGGTTCAGCACCGGATCGATATGGAAATCAAAGCGTGATTTATCGATATACCAACCCTGCTCGGTGGTTTCGGGCACCACCGGTTCAACGCGTTTTTGCACCAGCTCGGTTTCATGCCCCAGCGGTTCACCTTCCAGATGGCGCTTCAGGCTGGCAACGTCCGTTTCTGTCGTCACCTGCGGCAGATTGAGGCGGTTCTCCGTGACGCGGATCGTGCGGATCCCGTCCGGGAGATCGTTCATGACGATCCGGTTTGCCCGTACGATCCCTTCACGCGAGTCGCGGTATTTTACCTGCTCGCCGGTGACGTACAGCGTATCGCCTTTCACCTGAATTTTCGGATCGGCCAGACCGGCGTTGTATTTCAGTAACGTCAGCTGGTTGGCAACCACGGAGTGCTGGATAATCGCATCCTGCGGCTCTGGCTGATACGCAGGCCGGGCATTGTCGTTGTAGTGCGGGCGCATGTCGTTAAAGTTGGTACGCAGCGTGAAGCCAAACATCACGGTGTTACCACGCTCATAGCTGAGGTTAACGTCGGCCCAATCGGTGACGCGGTAAATGGCGCCGACGTTAAACTTGCTCTTTTGCTCAATCTTCCCGGCAAAATCTTCGCTGTAGTTGTTTCCTTCGTACTCCAGCTTCAGGCGCAGCGGCTGCCAGGGCGTTTGGTACTCTACGCCACCAAACAGTGATGCCGGACCGTGGAACATTTGATCGCCGCTGACCGAGCCCGCTTTCTTATAGCTATTGTCGCGGTAGCAATACTTGTCGCTGTAGGAGCAAAACGGGTTTTTCACGTTGCCGCTGGTGCCCAGGTAACCCCAGCCCATGCCGAGTGAGAAATCAAATGGCCCCCAGGCTTTACTGGCGACAACGTACTCTGCATCAAACAGGCCGGTACCGCCGATATCCCGCGCCCCGACGGACACCTGCGGCATCCAGTAGCTCTCTTCCCACAGCCGCAGCTTGACGTCGAACGCTTTATCTTTGTAGGTCTGGTTGCCGGAGAACGCCTCAACGCTGCTGTACTCTTTGGTACGCACATCGGTATAGCGCAGCGTCGTTTCCAGCCACGGAAACAGCTGCACCGACGCAGAGTAGTAGCGATATTGATCGTTATCGCGATAGTTAAGGCTTAATTCCCCTTCCCGCGCCATCCGCGCGGTGGGGGTTTGCAGTAAGCCGACCCCGCCGAAGTCTGACTGAGACGGGCCAATGGGTGCCGGATACGTTTCTGCATGGCAGGCGGCGCTTACGCACAGCGCCAGCATGCTGTAGAGATAGGTTCTTTTCATTAATCCGGTATCCGCTGTATCAGGGAGCGAAGGATATCGGCATTGAGTCCGTCATAGGCCTTCGTCCAGAAGTGGTCGGCAAAACCGACAAAAATGATGCTGCCGGGCATGGGTTCGATATGGCGTTTATTCCAGTAGGCCACCGGGGCTTTTTGCGTGCGTCCGTCAGGGTAAATCACCCAGGCGTAGCTGTTATCCGCACCGCGAAGCAGGCTCTGCTCGTCGAGGTAGCTCGCCACATCGCGACCTGGCGCAAAGGGCTTTTTGCCTGGGCTGCTGATAAGCCCCATCACGGTGACGGTAGAAGGCTGAGCCGGCAGCCAGAGGGTGTAGTCCCCTTCCAGCCTCGGGTTGCCCCTTTCCGCCACGCGCACGCTATCCGGGTCGAGGTTCACCTTCTGGCGTCCCGTCACCTTCCATGCCTGGAGCTGCTGGCGAACGCTGTTGATAGCTGCGGCATCGTCGCCGTCTTCCCGATCCGCCAGACCCGTCAGGCGTGCCAGCAGGGCAAGGTGTTGTTGTTCCGCCACGACCGTTGCCTGCCGCTCGCCTATCACCGCCCCCGGCCACCAGCTGTTAGCCAGCCTGGGTTGCCCGACGAGATCGAGCAGGTGCTCTGCACCGGTTAAGGTTTTCGGCTTTTCGCCGTTCGGTGTGTAAACCATCACGGTTCCGGCAGACCATGCCGCAGGGGTGAACAGGCTCGCGATCAGCGCAGCGCGGATAAGTGTTTTCATGATTTCGCGGCCTTGATCAGGGTGGTTTTCACCGGGAAAAATCCCGCGCCGAGATACTGCAATGACTGACGGATCTGGCCGTCATCATCCACCCAAAAACGGTTATGCCACGTTTCCTGGTCGGTCGTAACCTCTTCATCCAGCACGCGAACGCGCGTTTCGTCGCTGCCCACCCTGACGCTGTCGGTGCCGTTCCAGCGGAAGGTTGAACGCGCGATGGCGTAACGCACCTGCTTGTGCTCGGTCCAGCCCATCGTGCGCGTCCAGCTTGCGCCGTCGATGATGCGGTTCGGCGTGATGAGCGGGTCGGCGGCGATGTTGTTCACCTCAAGCAGGTTGTCTCCGCCAAGCAGGGTTTTCACAATACGGCCATGCTGCGTCACGATGGTGGCCTGATCCTGCGTCACCCATTTCTGCTGCCCGTTTTCATCGAAAGCGAGCACCACAAACAGCTGCGGCCCATCGTTTAACTGCATGTACTGGCTGGCATACGGCATGTTCTGCAGTTCGTCATCGGTCAGATGCACGCCCGGTGTACCAAACATACTGTCCCACAGCGAATTCCCCAGCCCTTTGGTGGTGGCTGAACACGCCTGCAGGAGCAGGCAAATCAGGATGATTGCAGGTCGCTTCACGACTCTTCTCCGAAGGGCGAAATAACCACACCGAAGTGTGGTTATGATTAAAACACCCGGTATTACTGGGTGCTGGTCGTCGTGGTGGTCGTGGTTCCGGTATTGGAGCCATCACCGCCACCGGTTGCCGCCAGCGCGACACCCACTGCTGAACCTACGGTGCTGGTGCTGGCTGCAGTAGAACTCCCCGCAGACGCAGACGTGGCTGCCGACCCTGCTGCTTCACCGACCTGAACCGGAGCCGCATACACAGATGTCGCCGCAAGCGCAGATATGGCAAAAATGCCATACAGTACTTTCTTCATAACAATTTCCCTTCATTGAATGAATGGAGATGTGCCCAAAAAGAATTTCAGGCGGAATCGAGTATACACAACTAACGCAGAGGGATTGCCGTACAGGTAAATAGAGGAAGGGTTTTCAGACTATTGGATAAAATGGAAATAAAAGAATAATAAAATAAATAGATAATCCATTAAAATCAACAAGTTGAAATAACAAATTAAAAAGATATTATCCGTATATTCCTAAAATAAACCGCAATAATTAGCGGGTTATCATGTTTTTTCAGATAAAACTCATGACGGGAATTTGAGTTAACTAACAGACATCAGGAATTATCCGATAAAAAAATGCCGGCATATTGCCGGCATTTTTCATGACATATTAATTACGCACGCCAGGCTTTATAACGGTTAATCAAACCATTTGTAGAACTGTCGTGGCTGTTAATCGCTTTATCATCACCCAGCTCTGGCAGAATGCGGTTTGCCAGCTGTTTACCCAGCTCAACGCCCCACTGGTCAAAGGTGAAGATGTTCAGGATTGCGCCCTGGGTAAAGATTTTGTGCTCATACAGGGCAATCAGCGCCCCCAGGCTGAACGGCGTAATTTCGCGCAGCAGGATGGAGTTGGTCGGGCGGTTGCCTTCGAACACTTTGAACGGCACTACGTGGTCCAGCGTGGCCGGATCTTTACCCTGGTCACGGTATTCCTGCTCAACGACATCGCGGGATTTACCAAACGCCAGCGCTTCAGTCTGTGCGAAGAAGTTAGACAGCAGCTTCGGATGGTGGTCGGACAGCGCATTGTGCGTAATCGCTGGAGCGATGAAATCACACGGCACCATTTTGGTCCCCTGGTGAATCAGCTGGTAGAAGGCATGCTGGCCGTTAGTGCCCGGCTCGCCCCAGATGATTGGGCCCGTCTGGTAATTCACCGCGTTGCCGTTACGGTCAACGTATTTACCGTTGGATTCCATATTGCCCTGCTGGAAGTAAGCAGCAAAGCGGTGCATGTACTGGTCGTATGGCAGGATGGCTTCGGTTTCAGCGCCGAAGAAGTTGTTGTACCAGATACCGATCAGCGCCAGCAGTACAGGCAGGTTTTTCTCTGGTGCGGTGGTGGCGAAGTGTTTATCCATCGCGTGTGCGCCGCTGAGCAGCTCAACAAAGTTGTCGAAGCCCACGGAAAGAATGATGGACAGGCCAATTGCAGACCACAGAGAGTAACGGCCGCCAACCCAGTCCCAGAACTCGAACATGTTCGCCGTATCAATGCCGAACTCGCCAACCGCTTTACCGTTGGTAGACAGCGCAGCGAAGTGTTTCGCCACGTGTTTGTTATCACCAGCTGTTTTCAGGAACCAGTCGCGCGCGCTGTGGGCGTTGGTCATGGTTTCCTGGGTGGTGAAGGTTTTTGACGCTACCAGGAAGAGAGTCGTTTCCGGATTAACGTTTTTCAGCACTTCGGCGATGTGGGTACCATCGACGTTAGAAACGAAGTGCATGTTGAGGTGGTTTTTATACGGACGCAGCGCTTCGGTCACCATGAAGGGGCCGAGGTCAGAACCGCCGATACCAATGTTCACCACGTCGGTGATAGCTTTGCCGGTGTAACCTTTCCAGCTGCCAGAGATGATCGCTTCAGAGAAAGCCTTCATCTTTTCCAGCACCGCGTTCACTTCCGGCATCACATCTTTGCCGTCAACGATGATAGGAGTATTGCTACGATTGCGCAGCGCCACGTGCAGCACGGCACGATCTTCGGTGCGGTTGATCTTCTCACCGGAGAACATGGATTGAATGGCGTCAGTAAGCTCTGTCTCTTTTGCCAGAGCCTGCAGTTTTGCCAGCGTCTCTTCGGTAATGCGGTTTTTGGAGAAATCCACCAGCATCAGGTCATCGAAGGTCGCGGAGAATTTCGCGAAACGATCGCCGTCCTTCGCGAACAGATCCGCGATGGTGACATCTTTCATTTCATCAAAATGTTTCTGGAGTGCCTGCCAGGCAGCGGTCTGCGTTGGGTTGATGTTTTTCATTAGCAATACTCTTCTGATTTGAGAATTGTGACTGCGGTCGATTGTAGCGCCTGCAAATAAAAATTGTGATGGTTTTTATGCCATTGCCCTGGTCTGCATCAAACGCAGGTGAAAAGACCCGAAAAGTATAGCTGCTGATGTGCCCTCCCGGGGCGGCGAAATGTCGTCCAAAACAGGCTAAAACGGAGCATAAAATATGGCCCTGTTATAAGTCCTGTTTCTAAGGGATACCCCCCCATGAAAAATCCGCATAATCCCAGCATTGACAGGACCTCCCCCGCATTTTATTTATAGGGCCGTATTTTGCGCCTGCACCTGTTTCCATTTCATTCTTGTGCCATGGTCGCTTATTCATTCCCTGACACGAGGTTGTTATGACGAGTTTTGTGGTCGCCAAGTTTGGCGGCACCAGTGTGGCAGATTACGATGCCATGAACCGCAGCGCCGATGTGGTGCTGGCCGATCCGAATACCCGCCTGGTAGTGCTTTCTGCCTCTGCTGGCGTGACGAACCTGCTGGTTTCTCTGTCTGAAGGACTGGAAGCGACTGAACGTTTCGTGAAGCTGGATGCACTGCGCAAAATTCAGTTCAACATCCTTGAACGTCTGCAAACTCCAAACGTCATCCGTGAGGAAGTCGAACGTCTGCTGGAAAATATCACCACCCTGGCAGAAACCGCGTCTCTGGCAACCTCTACCGCCCTGACGGACGAACTGGTCAGCCACGGCGAGCTCATGTCCACCCTGCTGTTCGTTGAGATTTTGCGCGAGCGAAATATTCAGGCGCAGTGGTTTGACGTGCGTAAAGTGATGCGCACCAGCGATCGCTTTGGCCGTGCTGAACCGGACGTCGAGGTGCTGGCCGAACTGACTAACCAGCAGTTGTCCCCGCGCCTGGCGGAAGGCATTGTGATTACCCAGGGCTTTATCGGCAGCGAAGCCAAAGGCCGCACCACCACGCTTGGCCGTGGCGGTAGCGACTATACGGCAGCCTTGCTCGGCGAGGCCCTCCACGCAACGCGCGTGGATATCTGGACTGACGTGCCGGGGATTTACACCACCGATCCACGCGTGGTGCCTGCGGCAAAACGTATTGATGTGATTGCGTTTGAAGAAGCGGCTGAAATGGCCACCTTTGGCGCGAAAGTGCTGCACCCGGCAACCCTGCTGCCGGCCGTGCGCAGTGATATTCCGGTCTTCGTTGGCTCCAGTAAAGATCCAAAAGCGGGCGGTACGCTGGTGTGCAAGAAAACCGAAAATCCGCCGCTGTTCCGCGCGCTGGCCCTGCGCCGCCGCCAGACGCTGGTAACGCTGCACAGCCTGAACATGTTGCATTCTCGCGGCTTCCTGGCGGAAGTGTTTGGCATTCTGGCTCGCCACAATATCTCCGTTGATCTGATCACCACCTCCGAAGTGAGCATTGCGCTGACGCTGGACACGACCGGTTCAACATCGACGGGCGATACCCTGCTGACGCAGTCGCTGCTGATTGAGCTGTCAGAGCTGTGCCGCGTTGAAGTGGAAGAGAACCTGGCGCTGGTGGCAATCATCGGTAACAAGCTGTCGCGCGCCTGTGGCGTGGGCAAAGAGGTCTTCGGCGTGCTCGACCCGTTCAACATCCGTATGATTTGTTACGGCGCGTCCAGCTATAACCTCTGCTTCCTGGTCCCTGCAGACCAGGCGGAGCAAGTTGTGCAGAAACTTCATCAGAATTTGTTTGAATAAAATTCGTTAGCACGATAAACAATATCTATAAGCCGGGCACAGACCCGGCTTTTTCATAACTAAACAACACGACAATACTGCAAGGAAAACCTATGTTATCCGCTATTACCCGGCTGTTTCCGCTGTGGGCGCTGCTGCTCTCAGTGCTCGCGTACTACACTCCCACCACCTTCACCGGCATCGGCCCGTGGGTGACCACATTACTGATGCTAATTATGCTCGGCATGGGCGTGCACCTGAAAATTGACGACTTTAAGCGCGTGCTGTCGCGCCCTGCGCCGGTCGCGGCCGGGATCTTCCTGCATTATCTGGTGATGCCGCTCGCGGCCTGGCTGCTGGCGATGGCGTTTAAGATGCCGCCGGATTTATCCGCCGGCATGGTGTTGGTCGGAAGCGTAGCAAGCGGGACGGCATCCAACGTCATGATTTACCTGGCGAAAGGTGACGTCGCCCTCTCCGTCACTATCTCCTCCGTATCGACCCTGGTCGGCGTCATTGCCACGCCGCTGCTCACGCGTCTGTATGTGGATGCCCATATTCAGGTCGACGTAATGGGAATGCTGCTCAGCATCCTGCAGATTGTGGTGATCCCGATTGCACTCGGACTGGTCATTCACCACCTGTTCCCACGCGTGGTCAAAGCCGTTGAGCCTTATCTGCCGGCATTTTCGATGGTCTGTATTCTGGCAATTATCAGCGCCGTTGTGGCGGGCTCTGCCTCGCACATTGCTTCCGTAGGCTTCGTGGTGATCATTGCCGTGGTGCTGCATAACACCATTGGTCTGTTGGGGGGCTACTGGGGCGGGAAACTGTTTGGTTTCGACGAATCAACCTGCCGTACGCTGGCGATTGAGGTAGGCATGCAGAACTCCGGTCTGGCAGCGGCGCTGGGCAAAATCTACTTCTCGCCGCTGGCGGCTCTGCCTGGCGCGCTGTTCTCGGTGTGGCATAACCTGTCAGGCTCTCTGCTGGCGGGTTACTGGTCCGGTAAACCCATTGAGGAACAGACGAAAAAAGATGCGGTGAAAGAGAGTTAATTGCCACCACTTGCTTTACACTGAAGCCTCTCTATCAGGAGGCTTCAGCGATGGCAACACCACGATTAACTCAAAAAGACATGACCGAAGCCGAACAGCGTGAACTGAAAACGCTGCTCGACCGCGCACGTATCGCGCATGGCCGCATACTGACGAACGCCGAAACCAACCAGGTGAAAAAAGAGTACATCGACAAGCTGATGGCTCAGCGTGAAGCAGAGGCGAAAAAAGCCCGCAAACTGAAAAAACAGCAGGCTTTTAAGCCGGATACCGAATCGACCTTTTCCTGGTCGGCCAATACGTCAACCCGTGGAAGGCGCTAATTAGCGCCCTTTCTTTTTGCGGCCTGGCTGGGCAAAGCGCTTCCCGTTTGCCGGTTTGCCGCGTCCTTTGTCTTCCGCCTGCGGGGCTTTCACAACCGGACGTTTGATGGCCTGCGTTTTTGGCTTCGCTTTGGTTTTCGGCTTCGCGTCGGAAGAAGAGTTCTCAATCAGCTTAAACAGCTCGATCAGCTCATCACCGGTTAAATCGCGCCACTCGCCCAATGGAATACCGGGCAAGCTAACGTTCATGATGCGCGTACGTTCCAGCTTCGTCACTTCAAAGCCGAAGTGTTCGCACATACGACGAATTTGGCGGTTTAAGCCCTGCACCAGAGTAATGCGGAACGCGAAAGGCGCCTCTTTCTTCACCTTGCACTTTTTCGTGACCGTGCCAAGAATCGGAACGCCCGCCCCCATTCCACGGATAAAGTCATCCGTTACAGGCTTATTGACGGTGACGATGTACTCTTTCTCGTGATCGTTACCGGCGCGCAGAATTTTGTTGACCAGATCGCCGTGGTTCGTGAGGAAGATAAGCCCCTGGGAGTCTTTATCCAGGCGACCAATCGGGAAAATACGGCTGCTGTGGTTAACGAAATCAACGATGTTGTCCCGCTCGCCATCTTCCGTGGTGCTGACAATCCCAACCGGTTTGTTCAACGCGATAAACACCAGGTCTTCTGCATCACGTGGCTCGATGACTTGACCATTCACTTTGACCACATCGCCAGGTACAACCTGGTCGCCGATGGTGGCGCGTTTGCCGTTGAGGAACACGTTACCCTGTTCAATGTAACGGTCAGCCTCGCGACGTGAGCAGATCCCGCTCTCGCTAATGTATTTGTTTAATCGGGTTGATTGAGTTGGCAGCATAGTTTCTCCTGTGAAGGGCGAAATATACCTTACCTTGCGGCTAACAAAAAAGCCTTAGTCACCGTTGGTGATTAGAAAGTAGATTGCGCTTCAGGAGAAGTCACGCCTCGCATCACTGTGCTGCGAGGCGCTTTCAGAGATCAGTAATCATCCCGCTCATCGTCTTCATCCGGCTGTTCCATCACGCTATACGCGACCGCACAGAACAGCGAGTTCAAACGCTTCATATCGCCGAGCAGCCCCAAATGCAGGGAACTGGTTTCGATACTTTGCACGTTTTGCAGATGCAGACGCTCAACGTGCGCGTGGGAATAGCGGCGGTTGAGGATACGGAAACGATGTTTGTTACGACGTAAGCGTCGCGCGCTCGGCACGTCACCGGAGAAGAAGACTGACATCGCCAGCGTCAGGTTGCTTACCAGCTGTTCGTGAAGCGCCTCAAGCTCCTTCAGGCCTTCAACAGAGAAGGCGCGGCGCGCGGCCAGCGATTTATCGGCAATCTCGCTCCCCATACGCTCAACGATGTCTGATGCCTGCTCAAGGTTCAGCGACATTTCAATTATTTCCGCCCAGCGGCGGGACTCTTCTTCCGCCAGTTCATCCGGCGGTATGCGCGCCAGGTAGAGCTTGATGGCGGTATAGAGCACGTTGATATCGTCTGCCAGCCTGCGCAGCTCTTTCTCCTCACGCGGCTCGCCGTGCATCACCTTTTGCAGCCCTTCAAGCATCGTTTCCATCGCATCGCCCATGCGCAGCGTCTCGCGGGCGGCGTTGGCGAGGGCGAGGGCTGGCGTATCCAGCACCGAGGTATCCAGATGCTTAGGCTTCAGTCGAGCGTCCAGCTCTGGCTCATCGCGGATAAGCCGCTCGCAGAAACGGGCCATCGGCGTAGCAAAAGGCACCATCGCCAGACAGCGCACCAGGTTGTAGAAAACGTGGAAATAGATCACCAGCTCCGACTTCGGCAACGGGAGGTTGTCCATCAGGTTCGCCAGCGGGTGGACAAACGGCAGAATAATCAGGCTGCCCACCAGCTTAAACAGCAGGCTGCCCAGCGCCACACGTCGCGCTGCGGCATTGGCCGCGCTGTTGTTGAGCATCGCCAGCAGGCCAGAGCCGAGGTTAGCACCGATCACCAGACACAGCGCCACCGGGAAGGAGATCGCTCCCGCAGTGGTTAACGTCGCGGTCAGCAGCACCGCCGCCAGGCTGGAGTAGCTGACAATGGCGAACACGGCACCGATCAACGCATCCAGCATAATGTCGCCGGTCAACGAGGCGAAGATCACCTGCACGCCACTGGCCTGAGTGATAGGCGTCACCGCCTGCACAATCAGCTCAAGCGCCAGCAGGATCAGCCCGAGGCCAATTCCCACGCGCCCAAGCTGTCCGGCCCGGGTCTGCTTACGGCCAAGGAAGAATATGACGCCGATGAATATCAACAGCGGCGACAGCCAGGAGAGGTCAAAGGTCAGGATACGCGCCATGAGCGCCGTCCCCACGTCAGCACCGAGCACGATCACTAACGCCGGGGCGAGCGCGACCAGATCCTGCGCCACAAACGAGGTGACGAGCATGGTGGTGGCGTTACTGCTTTGCACCAGCGCCGTCACGCCGATACCCGCGCAGAAGGCGAGTGGCTTCTTCTCAACGCTACTGCTGAGAACGGTTCGGAGGCGCGCTCCAAATACGCGCATAACGCCGGTACGGACAATATGTGTGCCCCATACCAGCAATGCGACTGCGGAAAGCAGGTGTAACAGAGTCAGCACGGAAAGGGGTTCTCCTTATCGTTATGTGTTTTCCCTGGGTTCAGTATAAGGCTTTAGACGCAAGAATGAGACAGGGCACCAAAGAGGTGCCCTGTTTGTTGTAAGGAAAAGTGACGTTAGTCAGCATCGTAGCCTAAATTCGGGGCTAGCCAGCGCTCAACCTCAGAGACGCTCATCCCTTTACGCAGCGCGTAATCTTCAATCTGATCGCGCTGGAGCTGCGCCACCGCGAAGTACTTGCTGTCCGGATGACTGAAGTACCAGCCGGAGACAGACGCCCCTGGCCACATGGCGAACGATTCGGTGAGCTTCATTCCCGTATGAGTTTCCACATCTAGCAGCTGCCAGATTGTGCCCTTCTCAGTGTGTTCCGGGCAGGCAGGATAACCCGGCGCCGGGCGGATCCCCTGATAGTTTTCGCGGATCAGCTCTTCATTGCTGAGATTTTCATTCGCCGCGTAGCCCCAGTGCACCTTACGCACACGCTCGTGCAGGTATTCGGCGAACGCTTCTGCCAGGCGGTCGGCAATCGCCTTTACCATGATTTTGTTGTAGTCATCGTGCTGCGCTTCGAATGCCTCTGCCAGCGCGTCCTCTTCCAGCCCCCCGGTGACGGCGAATGCCCCGATATAGTCCGCTTTTCCAGACAGTTTTGGCGCAACAAAATCTGCCAGGCAGTAGTTAGCAAAGCCGATTTTTTCGGTTTGCTGGCGCAGATGGTGGCTCACCGTCAGCACATGGGTACGCGTCTCATCGCGATAAATTTCAACGTCATCGCCCACGCGGTTTGCCGGGAACAGGCCCACCACGCCGCGCGGGTTCAGGGTTTTCTCTGCGCTCAGCGTGTCGAGCATATCGTTGGCATCCTGGAACAGGCGCTTCGCCTCTTCACCAACGACTTCATCTTCGAGGATGCGCGGATATTTACCCGCCAGCGACCAGGTCATGAAGAACGGCGTCCAGTCGATGTAGTTACGCAGCGTTTCAATGCTGGCGGTCACATCCTGCACGCCCAGACGGTGTGCAACCGGCGGCGTATAGCTCGACCAGTCAAACGCCAGATCGTTATCGCGCGCGGCCTGCAGGGTCACAGGCGGCGTGCGCGGTTTCTTACGCGCGTGCTGAATGCGAACGGTTTCGTACTCTTTACGGGTACGCGCCACGAAGTCATCGTGCTGGATTTCAGACAACAGCGCCGAGACAACCCCCACGGTGCGCGAGGCGTTCTGCACGTAGACCGTTGGGCCGCTGTAGTTCTGCTCGATTTTCACCGCCGTGTGGGCTTTCGAGGTGGTCGCCCCGCCAATCAGCAGCGGAATGGTAAAGCCCTGGCGCTCCATCTCTTTCGCCACGTTAACCATCTCGTCCAGCGACGGGGTAATCAGCCCGGAGAGGCCAATCAGGTCAGCATTCACTTCGCGCGCGGTTTTGAGGATTTTATCCGCCGGCACCATCACGCCAAGATCTATGATCTCGTAGTTATTACACTGCAGCACCACGCCGACAATGTTCTTGCCGATGTCGTGGACGTCGCCCTTCACGGTGGCAATGACCATTTTTCCGTTGCTGGAACCTTTCTCTTTGCTGGCTTCGATATAGGGTTCCAGATAGGCCACGGCTTGCTTCATCACGCGGGCGGATTTCACCACCTGCGGCAGGAACATTTTGCCCTCGCCGAACAGATCGCCTACCACGTTCATGCCGTCCATCAGCGGCCCTTCAATCACTTCAATCGGGCGCGCGGCGAGCTGACGGGCTTCTTCGGTATCTTGCTCGATAAACTCGGTAATGCCCTTAACGAGCGAATATTCCAGGCGTTTTTTCACGTCCCAGGAACGCCATTCCGCCTGCTGAACGTTCACCGCCTCATCAGACTTGCTGCCACGGTATTTCTCCGCCAGATCTAACATCCGTTCGGTCGCGTCGTCGCGGCGGTTCAGGATCACATCTTCAACGCCGTCACGCAGTTCGGCCGGCAGGTCGTCGTAAATGGCCAGCTGTCCGGCGTTTACGATACCCATATCCATCCCGTTACGGATGGCGTAGTAGAGGAATACGGCGTGGATCGCTTCACGCACCGGGTCGTTACCGCGGAACGAGAACGACACGTTCGACACGCCGCCCGAGATCAGGGCATGCGGCAGCTCGCGTTTAATGTCTTCACAGGCGCCGATAAAGTCCTGGGCGTAGTTGTTGTGTTCTTCAATGCCCGTGGCGACCGCAAAGATATTCGGGTCGAAGATGATGTCTTCCGGCGGGAAGCCCACCTCTTCGGTCAAAATTTTGTACGCGCGGCGGCAAATTTCAATTTTGCGCTCGCGGGTATCGGCCTGGCCTACTTCATCAAAAGCCATTACCACGACGGCGGCACCGTAGCGGCGCACCAGCTTCGCGTGGTGGGTAAAGATATCGATCCCCTCTTTCATCGAGATGGAGTTAACGATGCCTTTGCCCTGAATGCATTTCAGCCCTTTCTCGATGACTTCCCATTTCGAGGAGTCAATCATGATCGGCACGCGGGCGATGTCCGGCTCACCGGCAATCAGGTTGAGGAAACGCACCATTGCCGCTTCGGCGTCGAGCATCCCCTCATCCATGTTGATATCGATAATCTGCGCACCGCTCTCTACCTGCTGGCGGGCAACGTCCAGCGCCTCGCTGTACTTCTCTTCTTTAATCAGGCGCTTGAACTTCGCGGAGCCGGTAACGTTAGTACGTTCACCGACGTTCACAAACAGGCTGTCGTCACCAATGGTTAACGGCTCGAGTCCGGCAAGACGACAGGCGACAGGAAGCGCCGGTAACTTACGTGGCGGCAGGCCAGCCACCGCGTTGCTCATCGCCGCAATGTGCTCCGGCGTGGTGCCACAGCAACCGCCGACGATGTTCAGGAAGCCTGATTCTGCCCACTCACGGATTTGCGCCGCCATGGTGTCGGCATCCAGATCGTATTCACCGAAGGCGTTTGGCAGACCGGCATTCGGGTGCGCAGTAACGTAGCATTCCGCGATACGCGAAAGCTCCTGCACGTACTGGCGCAGTTCATCTGGCCCCAGAGCACAGTTCAGCCCGAAGGAGAGCGCGTCAGCGTGGCGCAGAGAGTTATAAAAGGCTTCGGTAGTCTGGCCTGACAGGGTACGGCCGGAGGCGTCAGTGATGGTGCCGGAAATCATAATCGGCAGGTCAACGCCCAGCGCCTCGAACTCCTCTTTCACCGCGTAAATCGCGGCCTTGGCATTGAGGGTGTCGAAAACGGTTTCAATCAGAATGAGATCGGAACCGCCTTCCACCAGCGCTTTGGTTGATTCGCGGTAAGCCGCCACCAGCTGATCGAAGGTGATATTACGAAACGCCGGATCGTTTACGTCCGGAGAAATCGATGCGGTACGGTTTGTCGGGCCAAGAACCCCGGCAACATAGCGCGGTTTATCCGGCGTGCGGGCCGTCCATTCGTCTGCACAGGCGCGTGCCAGCTTCGCCGCTTCAAAGTTGATCTCCGCTGACAGGGATTCCATCTGGTAATCAGCCATGGCGATGGTTGTCGAGTTGAAGGTGTTGGTTTCAACGATATCCGCGCCCGCTTCGAAGTAAGCGTTGTGGATTTCCGCAATGACGTGCGGCTTGCTTAGCACCAGCAGGTCATTGTTCCCTTTCAGGTCGCAGGGCCAGTCGGCGAAGCGCTCGCCGCGGAAATCGTCTTCACTCAGGCGATAGCCCTGGATCATGGTGCCCATACCGCCGTCCAGCACCAGAATTCGTTCATTTAACTGCGCACGCAGTTGATCTACTTTGCTGCTCACACTTGCTCCCGACAACGCTCAACAAGGCCAAAAGGCTGTGTTCCATACTGGCATAATCTCGCAGGGTGGAAAAGTCACACAGCGGTAACATGAGACATGTTCACTCACACTCCTCCGATCAGTCAGGATAACGGTTGCAAAATCACCAAATAAAACGAAAATGATTTCCACGATACAGAAAAAGGAGATCGTCATGGTCGCGACCGTTCCCGCTAAACGCGGCAGAAAACCTGCTGCTACCCCCGCTGCACAGCAGAGCGGACAGGTTCAATCTCTGACGCGCGGCCTGAAGCTGCTGGAATGGATAGCCGAGTCGCATAGCAGCGTGGCCCTGACGGAGCTGGCACAACAGGCTGGCTTACCCAACTCCACCACTCACCGCCTGTTAACCACCATGCAACAGCTGGGTTTTGTGCGCCAGGTAGGCGAGCTGGGACATTGGGCGGTGGGCGCCCATGCGTTTATCGTCGGCAGCAGTTTCCTGCAGAGTCGTAACCTGCTGGCGATTGTCCACCCTATTCTGCGCAAGCTGATGGACGATTCCGGCGAGACCGTGAACCTGGCGGTGCTCGACCAGAGCGACCACCAGGCCATCATCATTGACCAGGTACAGTGTACGCAGTTGATGCGCATGTCTGCCCCCATTGGCGGCAAGCTGCCTATGCACGCCTCCGGAGCGGGTAAAGCGTTTCTGTCGCAGCTTAGCGAAGAGCAGGTTACGGGGTTACTGCATCGCAAAGGGCTACACGCCTATACCCACGCCACGCTGGTTTCACCGGTGCATCTGAAAGAAGATCTGGCATTGACCCGCAAGCGCGGTTATTCGTTTGATGACGAAGAGCATGCCCTGGGTCTGCGCTGCCTGGCGGCCTGTATTTTTGACGAACATCGCGAGCCGTTTGCCGCCATTTCTATCTCTGGGCCGATTTCGCGCATGACCGATGACCGAGTGACCGAGCTGGGCGCGCTGGTCATTAAGGCCGCGAAAGAGGTCACGCTGGCGTATGGTGGGATCCGCTAAGATTGAGTGCGGCCTGATGCCCTCACCCTGTGGGAAAGGGTGCAAACCTAATGCAAAACCGCTGCTTGCGGCGGTAAGCGTAAACATCTTCCACATGCCCGTTCTTGATCCGCGTTTGCAGCCCGCGCCAGAAGTTGGCGTGGAACAGATCGTCGTGCATCTCTTCAAAGAGCGGCCCGATACGCGGGTCCGCGCACAGCCAGTGGCGAAACTCTTCTGGAAAGACATCCCCCGGCGAGACGCTGTACCACGGCTCTGCGGACAATTCATCTTCCGGATAACGCGGCTGGGGAATATCGCGGAAATTCACCTCAGTCATGTAGCAGATTTCGTCGTAATCGTAGAACACCACCCGACCGTGGCGGGTTACGCCAAAGTTTTTAAACAGCATATCGCCGGGGAAGATATTCGCGGCGGCAAGCTGGCGGATAGCATTACCATACTCTTCTATGGCATCACGTAATGCCTGTCCGTCGGATTGCTCCAGCCAGATATTCAGCGGCACCATACGGCGCTCAATATAGAGGTGGCTAATCGCAATTTTGTCCCCCAGATCGGTGATTTTACCCGGCGCTTCCTGTAGCAGAAGCGCCATCAACGCCGGGTTGATCTGCTGTTTATCCAACACAAAATTTTCGAACTCCTGGGTATCCGCCATCCTTCCCACGCGGTCGTGCTCTTTCACCAGCTGATAGCAGGCGCGAACGTGGGCAGCGGTCATCTCCTTCTGGGGGGCGAATTTATCTTTTATCACCTTAAACACGCGGTCAAAGCCTGGCAGGGTAAACACCAGCATGACCATGCCGCGAATGCCAGGGGCTTCGATAAATTGCTCATCGGCCGCGCTGATATAGTGCAAATATTCCCGATAGCTTTCCGTTTTGGCGTGCTTTTGGCAGCCAATGGCCATGTACAACTCTGCGGTGGTTTTACCCGGCAGGATTTCGCGCAGCCATTCTACCAGCGCGGCAGGCAGCGGGGCGTAAACCATGAAATAAGAACGGGCGAAGCCAAACACGATGCTGGCCTCTGCGCTGGTTGTCAGACACGTATCGACAAACAGTTCGCCGTCATCGGTTCGATGAATCGGGAGCAAGAAGGGCACCGTCGCGGATGGCGTGACCAGCTTACCGACCAGCCAGGCTGCTTTATTGCGGTAGAAAAGCTCATTGGCGACCTGTAAGTGGCTTTGCCGAAGTACCTCTTCACCCTGGGTTTCGGTGAGATGCGCGATAATATGGCCAATATCCCGGGCTTTATTCTCCCAGGGCAACCGCAGGGACAAATTGGTTAAAACATGGTGTAGAAGCGGTTCCCAACCCGCGTCGGGATAAAAATCTTTCGCCAGCGGGCGTGGGATCGTGCGAAAACGTCGCTCCGGCTGGGAGCTGAAAATAAATAACCGCTCAGGAGATAGCGAGCGGTGGTCAAATAACCGGCAATAGACGGAGTTGAAAAAGCTCTCCGCAATCTCGAAGCGAGGGTAATCAGGTAACAAATGGGTGTAATGCTCTTTCACCCGCAGTAAAAATGTCGCGTCAGGGTTTTTGCCCTCGGTAATACAGCGCAATTGCTCCACAACCAGACCCACATGGTGATCGTAGAGATGGATACGCTGCTTCATGGCCTGTTGAACCGCATGCCAGTCCGCGTGTTCGAAGCGCTGCTGAGCGCCGGATGTCACTTCCAGAAAACGACCATATTGGGCGTCAAAGCCCTGCAAAATGGTTTGTGCAATCAGTAATTCCAGACCGCGCGACATAGATTCCCCTTACCCCTCACCCCGGCCCTCTCCCCAAAGGAGCGAGGGAGAAAACAGATCCGCACCAAACCGTCCCCTCTCCCCTTCGGGGAGAGGGTTAGGGGAAAAACATCAGAACTGTGCTTCTTCGGTGGAACCCGTTAAGGCCGTGACGGAGGAGGTGCCGCCCTGAATGATGGTCGTCACGTTATCGAAGTAGCCCGTTCCCACCTCCTGCTGATGAGAAACAAAGGTATAGCCGTCTTTGCCGGCTGCAAATTCTGGCTGTTGTACCTTCTCAACATAGTGCTTCATGCCTTCGCCCTGCGCATAGGCGTGCGCCAGGTCGAACATGTTGAACCACATGCTGTGAATACCCGCCAGAGTGATGAACTGGTATTTGTAGCCCATGTCCGACAGCTGCTGTTGGAAGCTGGCGATCGTTTCGTCATCCAGCTTCTTCTGCCAGTTGAAGGACGGCGAGCAGTTATAGGCCAGCAGCTTGCCCGGATATTTCGCATGGATCGCATCGGCAAAGCGTTTTGCCAGCGCCAGATCTGGCGTCGAGGTTTCGCACCACACCAGGTCGGCGTAAGGGGCATACGCCAGACCACGGCTGATCGCCTGCTCAATACCGGCATGTGTGCGATAGAACCCTTCGCTGGTTCGCTCTCCGGTGATGAAATCGCTGTCGTACGGGTCGCAGTCAGAGGTGATCAGATCTGCCGCATCCGCGTCGGTACGGGCAATCACCAGCGTCGGTACACCGAGCACATCAGCGGCCAGACGCGCAGCGACCAATTTCTGAATGGCCTCTTGGGTCGGAACCAGCACTTTGCCACCCATATGCCCGCATTTTTTTACTGACGCCAGCTGATCTTCAAAGTGAACGGCCGCTGCACCGGCTTCAATCATCGATTTCATCAGCTCAAATGCGTTCAGTACGCCGCCAAAACCGGCTTCCGCATCCGCAACGATCGGCAGGAAGTAATCAATAAAGCGCGGATCGTTTGGCTCTATACCTGCCGCCCACTGGATCTGATCCGCGCGGCGGAAGGTATTGTTGATCCGATCCACCACGGACGGCACAGAGTTTGCCGGATAGAGCGACTGGTCCGGGTACATGCTGGATGCGAGGTTGGCATCTGCCGCAACCTGCCAGCCGGAGAGATAGACAGCTTCAATGCCGGCCTTCGCCTGCTGCAGCGCCTGTCCGCCGGTCAGGGCACCGAGGCTGTTGATGTAGCCCTTTTTGGAACCACCGTGGAGCAGACGCCACATTTTCGCCGCGCCATTTTGCGCCAGCGTGCATTCCGGGTTAACCGAGCCGCGTAATTTCACCACTTCCTCTGCGCTATAGGGGCGGCGGATACCTTCCCAGCGCGGCTGTGTCCACTCTTTCTGTAACGCTTCAATCTGTTGGGTACGGGTTTTCATGTGCAGATGCTCCATATTGTTATGTGGTGGATTACGCAAGCAGGCGGTAGCCTGGCAGGGTGAGGAAGTCGATTAAGTCATCTGATGTGGTGATTTGCTCCATGAGGCGTGCGGCATCATCAAAACGCCCGCTGCTGTAGCGATGCTCACCCAGCTCGTCCTGGATAACCAACATCTCTTCCGCCAGCATTTGGCGGAACAGGGACTTGGTCACCGGCTTACCGTTGCTGAGCGTTTTCTGGTGGTGGATCCACTGCCAGATGGAGGTCCGGGAGATTTCCGCCGTAGCCGCATCCTCCATCAGCCCGTAGATCGGCACGCAGCCGTTGCCGGAGATCCACGCTTCGATGTACTGAACGGCAACGCGAATATTGGCGCGCATACCCTCTTCTGTCCGTTCCCCCGAACAAGGAGCCAGCAGCTGTTCTTCTGCCGTTGGCGCATCGTCTTCGCGAGTAACGAACAGCTGGTTTTTGTTGTCGCCGAGTACGCGGTTGAAGACGTCCATCGCCGTATCCGCCAGGCCCGGATGGGCAATCCACGTGCCGTCATGGCCGTTGCGTGCCTCCAGCTCTTTGTCGGCTTTCACCTTGTTAAGCACCTGATTGTTGCGCTCGGCATCTTTGCTCGGGATAAAGGCCGCCATGCCGCCCATCGCGAAAGCGCCGCGCTTGTGGCAGGTTTTGATCAGCAGGCGCGAGTAGGCGCTCAGGAAAGGTTTATCCATGGTAACGACCTGACGATCCGGCAACACGCGATCGCCATGATTCTTCAGGGTTTTGATATAGCTAAAGATGTAATCCCAGCGCCCACAGTTCAGCCCCACGATATGATCGCGCAGCGCATGCAGGATTTCATTCATCTGGAATACCGCAGGCAACGTTTCAATCAGCAGCGTCGCTTTAATGGTGCCGCGCGGCAGATTAAAGCGGTCTTCGGCGTAGCTGAACACCTCGCTCCACCAGGCAGCTTCCTGCCAGGACTGGGTTTTCGGCAGATAGAAATAGGGACCACTGCCTTTCGCCAGCAGGCTTTTGTGGTTGTGGAAGAAATAGAGCGCGAAATCAAACAGGCTACCTGGAATGGCTTCACCGCGCCAGGTGACATGTTTTTCAGGCAAATGGAGACCGCGTACCCGACATACCAGAACCGCTGGATTTGGTTTGAGTTGATAAATTTTACCGGCTTCGTTGGTATAGCTAATGGTGCCGTTAACAGCATCACGCAGGTTGATTTGCCCGTCGATCACTTTGCGCCAGTCCGGTGCCAGAGAGTCTTCAAAATCTGCCATGAAGACTTTAACGTTGGCGTTCATGGCGTTGATCACCATTTTGCGTTCTACCGGGCCGGTGATTTCGACACGGCGATCCTGTAAATCGTCAGGAATACCGCGGATTTTCCACTCACCACGACGAATGGAAGCAGTTTCCGAAATAAAACCAGGCAGCTTGCCGTTATCAATTTCTTGCTGCTGGTGGATACGGGCCGCCAGCAATCTGTTGCGTTGCGGCGTAAAGCGGGTCACCAGCTCGGTCAGGAATTCAACGGCTTCTGCCGTTAAAATCCGCTGCTCTTGCTCACCGTTCTGCTGGGTAAAGGCCAGTTCACCGGCCGTCGTCGCCTGTTGAGTCATTTATCTGCTCCTCATCAAAGATCCAAAATCACGCCCCCAATGCGAGCGAACGATCGTTGTGTAGTTTTCGCTCAGCAGAATTAAGACTATCTATAATATTTATAAAATCAAAAACAATTTCCATTTTAATTATTAAATCGATGTAATCATTTGATTATTAAAAAGATAAAGTTAACCTGGAGTGTGGGTCGGATTTCGGAAATAAAAAAAGGCACCGGAGGTGCCTGTTGTGAGTAGCTGAAACGCTTTAGGATCGTTTAGCGCAGAAGATTACTCCAGCGTTGGATTCATATGACGCAGATCGTATGGCGTGATTTGGTAGACGTAATAGTTGAGCCAGTTGGTGAACAGCAAATTTCCGTGACTGCGCCAGGACGCTCTTGGTTTGTTTTGCGGATCGTCTTTCGGGAAATAGTTGTACGGAACATCCGGATTTAAACCGGCTTCCACATCGCGGAAAAATTCAGCCGCGAGGGTATGTTGATCGTATTCCGGGTGCCCTGTCACAAAAGCGATGCGTTTATCTTTGCTGGCAAACAGGTAGGCATCTCCATCTTCGGTTTCTGCAAGAATGTCCAGATCGGTGTAATCCCGGATCAGTTGTGCCGGGAAATCTGCATAGCGGGAGTGCGGGGCCAGGAAGGAGTCATCAAAGCCACGCGTTAGCAGCGCGTGAGGGTGCAGAATATGATGCTCGTAGACGCCAGAGAGTTTTTCGGTGCGGGTTTGTTTAGGGATGCCATAAAGAATATTAAGAGCGGCTTGTACCGCCCAACAGACAAACAGCGTGGACGTTACGTGGTCTTTGGCCCATTCCAGCACCTGTTTTATTTGCGGCCAGTATGCGACATCATTAAATTCAACCAGACCCAGCGGCGCACCGGTCACAATCAGTCCGTCGAAGTTCTCATCACGGATGTCGTCAAAGTTACAGTAGAAGTTGTTCAGATGTTCGGAGGGCGTGTTGCGTGACTCGCGAGCATCAATACGCAGCAGCTGGATATCCACCTGCAGTGGTGAGTTCGAAAGAAGACGTAGAAACTGGTTCTCTGTTTCGATCTTTTTAGGCATCAGATTGAGAATAAGCACCTTCAGCGGGCGAATTTCCTGACCTGTAGCACGTGAAGCCGTCATGACGAAGACGTTTTCCTCACGTAAGAAATTGACGGCTGGTAGCTCGTCCTGCACCCGAATCGGCATAACCTTACATCCTCACAGCATACGTATAAACGTTTAGACATCCAGACAGCTAACATACCCAGAAATGGCCTGAATGTCGAGTATACAAGCGAAAGGTGAGAAAGTTTCAAGGAGAGAGAATGTACGGTCTGATATTGCTTTTTTGCCGGGAATTTGCGAAAAAACCAAAGCAAAAAACCCCGCACCTTCCGGTACGGGGTTCTTCTTATTTGATGCCTGGCAGTTCCCTACTCTCACATGGGGAGACCCCACACTACCATCGGCGCTACGGCGTTTCACTTCTGAGTTCGG
>Ga0207713_1000155_pt1 | contig 102677 bp, 95 predicted proteins | sample KBSS64metaG_FD_184404 | JGI IMG/M metagenome (GOLD analysis project Ga0207713, IMG submission 184404) | Switchgrass rhizosphere microbial communities from Kellogg Biological Station, Michigan, USA - KBS S6-4 metaG (SPAdes) (version 2) | ecosystem: Host-associated > Plants > Roots > Rhizosphere...
GTAATACGGAAGCTGTTGCCCAAGCGAGACTGGATGTTGGCGATGTTAATCACCTCTTCCTCTTTCACCAGAACCGCACGACCGTTGGCATCTTTCTTACCGCTGTCTTTGTACTCCACGAACAGAGTCGCCATCGGTTTACCGATGTTATCCTTCGTGAAGTTGGACATGATGTTACCACCCGCGCTATCAAGCGAGATGTTAACCTGCGGCTGGTTGTATTCATCCTGGTTCGAAGTGGAATCGGTGATGTGGTCACCGGTCAGAATCACGCGTTTGTACAGCACAACAGGCTGACCTTCACGTGTCTGTTTCACTTCTGAGTCACCCGGAACACGACCCGATGCCGCAGCGGATTGATCCACGTTGGTGTTCACCAGGCGGAATTCCAGGGTGGCTGTCGCACCCAAAATCTCTTTGGCGCGCGCGGTATCCTGGATACCTGGCAGCTCAACCACGATACGGTCAGCACCCTGACGCTGTACCAGTGGCTCAGCAACACCCAGCTGGTTCACACGGTTACGCAGGATATTGATGTTTTGCTGAACCGCGTATTCGCGCGCTTCGCTCAGACGCGTATCGGTCATGACGGCACGCAGCTGATTGCTACCCTGGCGTGAAATAACCAGATCGCGATGACGTGCAGCCAGATAATCGACCGCCTGATCGCGAGCCGTTGCGTCACGGAAGGTGATGCTCAGACCGTAGTTATCTTCCTTACGCACGGTGGTGTAAGGAATGCTTTTTTCACGCAGATCGCTGCGCAGGCTATCAATGTTCTGTTCCTGCAGCTTGCCGAGCGCGGTATCCATATCCACTTCCATCAGGAAGTGAACGCCGCCACGCAGATCAAGACCGAGTTTCATCGGCTCTGCATTGATGGAGGCTAACCAACGCGGGGTTGCAGGAGCAAGGTTTAACGCCACGACATATTTGTCACCCAGCACGCCCATCAGCGCTTCACGTGCGCGGAGCTGCGTGTCGGTGGTGTCGAAGCGAGCAAGAATTGCGCCCTCTTCCAGTGCCACAGACTTAGCGGTAATTTTTTCTTCTTGTAACGTTTTCTGGACCTGGATCAGCGTTTGCTCACTGGCGGCGACACCGCGCGCGCCAGTGATTTGAACGGCCGGATCCTCACCATACAGGTTGGGAAGTGCATACAGTAGGCCGACAACAATGACGACCACCAGCATGACGTACTTCCACAAAGGATAACGGTTTAACACGGCAGTTCCCTTTGGGAAAAGTTGGGATTACAGCGCCTTCATTGTGCCTTTCGGCAGAACGGCAGCTACGAAGTCACGTTTAATAACCACTTCAGTGGTGTCGTTCAGGGCGATAACAATGTAGCCGCTTTCAGCTACTTTGGTCACGCGACCGACCAGGCCACCGTTGGTCAGCACTTCATCGCCTTTCGCAATGGAGTTCATCAGGTTTTTGTGCTCTTTGGTACGCTTCTGCTGTGGACGCAGGATCATGAAGTAGAAGATCAGACCAAACACAACCAGCATCAGAATCAGAGACATTGGGCTGCCCTGTGATGGCGCGCCAGTTGCTGCTACCGCATCAGAAATAAAAAAGCTCATTCAAATTCCCTCATTATTAAAATTAATCAACGTTCAAAGGTGGAACATCCCGACCCTGACGTTGGTAGAAATCGGTCACGAAGCTCTCTAATTTACCCTCTTCGATAGCCTTACGTAAACCAGCCATTAAGCGCTGATAATAACGAAGATTATGAATGGTGTTGAGACGCGCGCCCAAAATCTCGTTACAACGATCGAGATGATGCAGATACGCGCGAGAATAATTGCGACAGGTATAGCAATCGCACTCGGAATCGAGCGGGCTGGTGTCACTCTTATGCTTCGCATTGCGGATTTTCACCACGCCATCGGTAACGAACAGATGACCGTTACGCGCATTACGGGTTGGCATAACGCAGTCGAACATATCAATGCCGCGACGAACGCCTTCCACCAGATCTTCTGGTTTACCCACGCCCATCAGGTATCGCGGTTTGTCCGCCGGGATTTGCGGGCAGACGTGCTCCAGAATACGGTGCATATCTTCCTTTGGCTCACCCACAGCCAAACCGCCGACAGCGTAGCCATCAAAACCTATCTCTACCAGACCTTTAACAGAGATATCGCGTAAATCTTCGTAAACGCTGCCCTGGATAATGCCGAACAACGCATTCTTGTTCTCCAGAGAGTCGAAACGGTCACGACTACGCTGTGCCCAGCGAAGGGACATCTCCATAGAACGCTTAGCGTAATCCCAGTCTGCCGGGTAAGGCGTACATTCGTCGAAGATCATCACGATATCGGAACCCAGATCGTACTGAATCTCCATCGATTTTTCAGGATCGAGGAAAATCGGATCGCCGTTGATCGGGTTACGGAAATGAACGCCCTTTTCGGTGATCTTACGGATATCGCCCAGGCTGAAAACCTGGAAACCGCCGGAGTCGGTCAGAATGGGGCCTTTCCACTGCATGAAGTCGTGAAGGTCGCCGTGCAGCTTCATTATCTCCTGGCCAGGACGCAGCCACAGGTGGAAGGTATTGCCGAGGATAATCTGGGCGCCAGTGGCTTCAACTTCTTCCGGCGTCATCCCTTTTACGGTGCCGTAAGTGCCCACAGGCATAAACGCAGGGGTTTCTACCACGCCGCGATCAAACACCAGGCGACCGCGACGCGCGCGGCCATCGGTGGTATCGAGTTCAAATTTCATTTTTATTCCTCTGTGCCAGAAAAACAGTCCAACACATTATTCTGGTGCCGCGGACTTATTCCCCGACACGCTCATTCAAAGCCAGCGGATTGTACGTGATAAACATCGCGTCCCCGTAGCTAAAAAAGCGATATTTTTGTTCTACCGCAGACTTGTATGCGTTCATCGTATGCTGATACCCCGCAAAAGCGGAAACCAGCATAATCAACGTTGATTCAGGGAGATGGAAGTTAGTCACCAGCGCATCAATTACCTTGTACTGGTAGCCCGGGTAGATAAAGATCTGCGTATCGCCAAAGAACGGCTCGATGAGGTCAGTCTTCGCGGCTTGGGCAGCGCTCTCAAGCGAACGGACGGAAGTCGTCCCCACGGCAATCACGCGGCTACCGCGGCCTTTGGCGGCCAGAACCGCGTCCACCACGTCCTGCGGCACTTCGGCATATTCGGAGTGCATGATGTGGTCTTCAATGCTGTCGACGCGCACCGGCTGGAAGGTTCCCGCACCAACGTGCAGCGTCACGAAGGCCATCTCAATGCCTTTTGCCCGCAGTTTTTCAAGCAGGGGCTCATCAAAGTGCAGGCCCGCCGTCGGCGCGGCTACCGCGCCAGGCTTCTGGCTGTAGACGGTCTGGTACAGCTCGCGATCGGCCTCTTCGTCCGGGCGCTCAATATACGGCGGCAGCGGCATGTGGCCGATGGTGTTCAGGATATCGAGCACCGTACGCGCGTCGTTGAACTCCACTTCAAACAGCGCATCGTGACGCGCAGTCATGGTCGCTTTGATGCTTTCGTCGTCGCCCAACAGCAGCTCTGCACCCGGCTTTGGCGCTTTAGAGGCGCGAATATGTGCCAGAATACGTTTATCATCGAGCATACGTTCGACCAGCACTTCAATCTTGCCGCCGCTGGCTTTGCGGCCAAACAGACGCGCCGGGATCACGCGGGTATTGTTAAAGACCAGCAGATCGCCAGGGTTGAGCTTGTCGAGCAAATCGGTGAAAGTACCGTGCGTCAGCTCGCCCGTTGGCCCATCCAGTGACAGTAAGCGGCAGCTACTACGCTCAGGCATTGGGTAGTGAGCAATCAGGGATTCAGGTAGTTCAAAGGAGAAATCGGCGACGCGCATGACGTATACTCGTGACTTAAAAACAGGCGGCATAGTCTAGTGCTCACACCCTTTTGCTGCAACAACTAGCCGTCATCGGACAAATAAAACGCATGAATTTTCTCGCTCACCTGCATCTCGCTCATCTCGCTGAAAGCTCACTTTCCGGCAATTTGCTGGCTGATTTTGTCCGCGGCAACCCTGCTGAGAGCTACTCCCCTGATATCGTCGACGGGATTTTTATGCACCGCCGTATCGACGTGCTGACCGATAATCTGCCCGAAGTGACGGAAGCCAAAGCGTGGTTTCGCCCTGAAACACGCCGCGTGGCGCCGATTACGCTCGATGTGATGTGGGATCACTTTCTGTCGCGTCACTGGTCACAGCTGTCGCCAGAGATGCCGCTGACAGAGTTCGTGCGTTATGCCCATCAGCAGGTCGCCATCATTTTACCGGAATCGCCGCCACGCTTTGTTAATCTGAATAATTATCTGTGGTCAGAACGCTGGCTGGAGCGCTATCGCGAGATGGATTTTATCCAGAATGTGTTGAACGGGATGGCTAGCCGCCGCCCGCGCCTGGACGCACTGCGCGACTCCTGGCACGATCTGGACGAGCACTACGATGCGCTGGAAACGCGCTTCTGGCAGTTCTACCCGCGCATGATGGCCCAGGCAAAAAACAAAAAGCTCTAATGCAGATATGATTGATAGGTAAAAACTGGCTGAACGATTGTCACCACCTCTTTGTCTTATCCATGAACACTCTCTATACTGGCCCGCGTTGCGTTCCAAATAACCTTAGTATCTACAGGAGAATCATATGGTTCTGGTAACTCGTCCTGCTCCAGATTTTACAGCTGCTGCCGTTCTGGGCAACGGTGAAATCGTTGAAAACTTCAACTTCAAACAGCACACCAACGGTAAAGCGACCGTTCTGTTCTTCTGGCCAATGGACTTCACTTTCGTTTGCCCATCTGAGCTGATCGCGTTCGACAAACGTTATGAAGAATTCCAGAAGCGTGGCGTAGAAGTGGTTGGCGTCTCCTTCGACTCTGAATTTGTACACAACGCATGGCGTAACACCCCTGTCGACAACGGCGGCATCGGTGCGGTGAAATACGCGATGGTTGCGGACATTAAACGCGAAATCCAGCAGGCTTACGGTATCGAACATCCGGACGCTGGCGTTGCACTGCGCGGTTCTTTCCTGATCGACGCAAACGGCATCGTTCGTCACCAGGTTGTGAACGATCTGCCGCTGGGTCGTAACATCGACGAAATGCTGCGTATGGTTGACGCGCTGCAGTTCCACGAAGAGCACGGTGAAGTGTGCCCGGCCCAGTGGGAAAAAGGTAAAGAAGGTATGGCTGCATCTCCAGAAGGTGTTGCTAAGTACCTGACCGAAAACGTATCCAGCCTGTAATCGGCACGGTTTACGATAAAGGCCCGCTTATGCGGGCCTTTTTTATTTAGAACGCGAAGCACGAACAGCCCAGTACGCCCCAGAACGCCTGTTCATCCGATACCGGAATATCCGACTGCCGCGCAATCCCGTGTGCATGGCCGTGTACACCGCAGCTGCCAATACACTGGTGCATCTGCACCACCGCCCCAACCTTGCTGGCGGCTGGCGGCGCGGAACGGTAATGACCAGGTACATTCACCACCGGTGACCACTCCGGCACAATGGGGATAGCCGGAGGTGACAGCGGGCTGAAATAGCCAGCGGCATACACCACCTTGCCATCGACCACGGTCAGCACCGATTCAATGCCCTTGATCTCCTCTTCCGCCACGCTGAAGTAGTCTTTTGATAGCACTACCAGATCCGCAAGCTGCCCTTCAACCAGACGCCCTTTTTTTCCCTGCTCGCTGGAGAACCACGCGCTGCCCGCCGTCCACAGTTCCAGCGCCACATCACGCGGGAGACGGTTGTTATCGTCATACATCGCCAGCCCGCCCACGGTACGCCCGGAGACCAGCCAGTAGAGTGCCGTCCACGGGTTGTAGCTCGCGACGCGGGTTGCGTCCGTTCCTAATCCGACGGGCACGTCCAGCTCGAGCATTTTCGCCACCGGCGGCGTGTGCTTCACCGCCTCTTTGCCGTAGCGGTCGACAAAATATTCGCCCTGGAAGGCCATACGGTGCTGTACCGCAATTCCGCCCCCCAGCGCCTTTACGCGCTCGATATTGCGTTCGGTAATGGTCTCCGCGTGGTCAAAGAACCAGTGCAGACCGTTGAACGGAATATCGCGGTTGACCTTTTCGAAAACATCCAGCATGCGGCTGATGGATTCGTCATAGGTGGCATGCAGGCGGAACGGCCAGCGGTTTTCCACCAGATGGCGCACGACGCGCTCTAGCTCATCTTCCATGCCCTGCGGCAGGTCCGGACGCGGCTGGAGGAAATCTTCAAAATCCGCCGCCGAGAAGACCAGCATCTCACCCGCCCCGTTGGCACGGTAGAAATCCGTCCCCTGCCCCGGTTTGAGCATATCGGTCCAGCGCTCAAAATCTTCCAGCTCCTGCTTAGGACGCTGGGTAAAGAGGTTGTAGGCAATACGTACCGTCATCTGCTCTTTGGCGTGCAGTTCGGCAATCACTTCGTAGTCTTCTGGGTAGTTCTGGAAGCCGCCGCCCGCGTCGATGGCGCTGGTCAGCCCCAGGCGGTTCAGCTCACGCATAAACTGACGCGTCGAGTTCACCTGTTGCTCAAGGGGGAGTTTCGGCCCTTTTGCCAGCGTGGCATAGAGGATCATGGCATTAGGCTTGGCGATCAGCATCCCGGTTGGGTTACCGTTGTTATCACGCACGATCTCCCCGCCTGGCGGATTCGGCGTCTCTTTGGTATAGCCGACGGCTTTCAGCGCCGCGCGGTTAAGCAGCGCACGATCGTACAGATGAAGTACGAACACCGGGGTATCAGGTGCAGCGTCGTTGAGTTCTTCAATGGTTGGCATGCGGCGCTCGGCAAACTGGAATTCGCTCCAGCCACCGACAACGCGAACCCACTGCGGGGTTGGCGTGCGAGCGGCCTGATCTTTGAGCATGCGCAGCGCATCCACCAGCGAGGGTACGCCTTCCCAGCGCAGTTCGAGGTTGTAGTTCAGCCCACCGCGAATCAAGTGCAGGTGCGAATCGTTCAGCCCCGGGATCACCGTACTTCCCTTTAAGTCGACGATCTGCGTTCCCTGCGTCGCATAGCTCATGATGCGATCGTGATTGCCCGTAGCGAGGATCTTACCGTTGGCAATCGCCACCGCCTCCGCCAGCGGGTTTTCACGATCGAGCGTATGGATCTTACCTTTGGTTAAGATCAGTGTGGCAGTTTGAGACATAACGTACTCCTTTGAACCGGATCAGGCCTTTTTCAGCCATCCGGCAAACAGACGGGTCACGATGGGCATCCACAGCCAGACCACCAGCGCGACCACACAGGCATCGTTAATGAGATGCAGCAACAGAGAGCCTTTCAGACCGGGAAGCAGCGCGCCCGTCACCTGCGGCACCACGTTGGTACTGGGGAAAATCACCAGCAGCGTCATCAGAAACTGTTTCCACTGCTTAGGTTTGCGCACGTGCGGTTCGGGTGGGGTAAACCAAAATGCGGCTTCGGTGCGCACTTCCGTTTTATCGCCTTCCGCCAGCAGCGGCTCAATCTCTTTCACCAGCACGTTACGAGTATCGGACTGCGTCCACGCGTAGAGGTGTTCAATGGTGTCGAAGCGAATAATCACCGTCCACAGCGACTGGCCTTCGGACGGGCGGATGACATTCGCCCCCAGATGGCCGGGAAATTCCGCCGCGATGGGCATGATCTTGCTAAGCCACTGTTCGTACCGCTCTGCTTGTCCAGGCAGTAGCGTGTGGGTGATCACCAGCGTCACATGTGATGTTTGCGCCATAAGAGTTCCCTGGTCTTGATGGGCGGGGGTCCTCCGCCCTGAAAGATTTACGCTTTGCGCTCTGGCGCACCGTGTACAAGGGTGTAGGCATAATCAACGCCCATGCCGTAAGCTCCGCTGTGCTCACGCACCAGATCCATCACCGCATCGTAAGTTTCTTTACGTGACCAGTCGCGCTGGTACTCAAGCAGCACCTGCTGCCAGGTCACAGGAACCGCACCCGCCTGTACCATGCGATCGATCGCACGTTCGTGAGCGTCAACGGAGGTGCCGCCGGAAGTATCTGTAACCACGTACACTTCGAAGCCTTCATCCAGCGCCATCAGCGCCGGGAACGTCAGGCAGACCTCTGTCCACAGGGCAGAGATGATGAGTTTTTTGCGGCCCGTCGCTTTTACCGCCGCAACAAACGCTTCATCTTCCCAGGAGTTCATCGAGGTACGTTCAATTGGTTTTACATCAGGGTGAACCGCCAGCAGTTCTGGCCAGATATAACCACTAAAACTTTTTGTTTCTACTGACGTGTATATAACCGGAACATCAAAAATTTTGCCCGCTTTGGCCAGCGCCACCGTATTATTCTTCAATAATTGACGGTCGATATTGGCAACACCAAAGGACATCTGCGGCTGGTGGTCGATAAAAATTAATGTGGAGTTGGATGGGTCAATCAGTTCACGAATAGACATAAAAGTACCTTTTAATCAATATGTTAAAAGCCAACGATTTTGTGTGCTAAATGAGAAAGGGCCCTGACTGATTAAGCAAATTGAGTATAGCTATATTTAATTAAGCGGATATTAAAGAAATTTGTCCCCTCTGTTGAATTTAACCGAACAACTTTGGGGAATATTCTGCAGCCGGCATCTGTACCGGCTGCAGGGAAGGATTAATTACCGAACCAGACCGACGCGGAAATGGCAGGCAGAGAGAGGATCCCGTCCTGAATCGTGCCTTTACCCTCCTTCAACTGCCACGCCTTCACGTTGAGCAGCGGAGAGTCGTCCAGCACAACCTCACAGGCTTCACCCCGATTAATGGCGACCAGCACGCGCTGCTGGTTATAAACGCGAGCAAATACCACCACGTTGTCGTGCGCATAGACAGCCTGACAGCCGCCGTAGCGCAGAGCCTGGTTTTGCTTACGCAGCTTCGCCAGACGCTGATACAGGCTGAGCAGCACCTTGTCCTGTTTTGCGTCTTCCCACGGGAAGGTTTTGCGACAGAACGGATCGTTGTTACCGTCCAGCCCCACTTCATCGCCGTAATAGATGCAGGGGACGCCAGGCCAGGTAAAGAGCCAGGTGACCGCCAACGGCAGGCGAGCAACATCCTTGCCAAGCAGGGATTTAAAGCGTGCGGTATCGTGGCTGTCCAGCTGGTTAAACATTCTCAACTGCTGCTGGTGCGACAAGCTCGCGCGGTAGTTTTCCATCCACGCCATGCAGGTTTCAGCATCGATATGGTTCGGATCGTAGGAGATATCGGTATTCGCGAGGAATCCCCACAGCGGGAAGGTAAAGCCGCGATAGTTCATCGACGCATCTTCCGCATCCGCCTGCAGCCACTGGCGCGCGTCGCCAAAGTGTTCGCCAAAGACAAACGCCTCCGGCTGGGCAACTTTTGCGGAACGGGCGATCCCGGCGACGTGCTGAAGGTTATTCCGCGCGCCCCCCGCTTCCCCGAGCATATGCACCACGTCAAGGCGCCAGCCATCCATGTTCCACGGCGCTTTCAGCCAGTGACGCACGATGCTGTCTTCACCGCCATAGATCTCCTCAACCAGAGAAGGCGACTGGAAATCCAGCTTCGGCAGGCTTGCATAGCCCAACCAGTCCAGCGCGCGGCCATCTTCGTCAAAACTGTACCAGTCGCGCTGGGGTGAATCCGGGTTATGGCACGCCCCGCCCATCGACTGGTTATGGCGGTCAAACCAGGCGTGTGAGTCTCCGCTGTGGTTAAACACGCCGTCCAGAATCAGGCGCATCCCTTCATTTTTGGTGTTCTCACGCAAGCGCAGCAGCGCCTCGTCGCCCCCAAACTGCTCGTCAACGTGGCGATAATCTTCGGTATCGTATTTGTGTACGCTGGGCGCTTTAAACACCGGGTTCAGGTACAGCGCCGTCACGCCGAGTTTTTTTAAGTACGGAAGCTTTTCGCTGATACCGTCGAGATCGCCGCCATAAAACGTCGATCCTCCCGCCTGCGCGGTCAAGGGTTCATCCCATTCCTTAAAAATAGTGTCGTGACCTACGGCATGGTGGTAATAAACCTTATCCTGCTTTGCGGTGCGTTTTTCACTGCGGGCAAAGCGGTCCGGGAAAATCTGGTAGAAGACCTGGTCGTTAACCCACTGCGGGCCGCTGTCCGGGTAATCGACGGCAAATTGTTCCAGCCGTGCGGGCGGAAAACGGCTAAACCCCTGCGGGGTGAACCACAGCTGACGGTTATTCCACAGCAGTTTGAAACTGTAGCGGCGGCGGGGCTGCCCGCTGGTCAAACTGATATTTGCCCGCCACGCCGTGACGCCCGGCTGCGGCTGGCTGCGCTGCTTGTGCATCTTCAGCGCGATTTCTTCATTATCCATTTCAGCGCGGAGCGTCACGCGTTCAGGCTGATTTTCTCCCGCCAGCCATAGCGTAATCACAAGGTTATCTTTGTTTTGCTTAACAAATGGGGCAACCGGAAGGTGCCAGGCATTTAACATCACGCATCCCCTTTGATGAAATTGACGTCACCTTGCCACAGGGTTGTTAAGGTTAGCTCATCATGATGGGGTTTATTGGGGGAGGAGGACGGGGGAGGAGGCATCAGTGCAGCCTGATGCCTCCTCCTAACCCTCTCCCAACGGGAGAGGGAAAAAGATTACTGCGCTTCCGACAGCTGACGATCGCGGCGGCATTTAAACATCCAGCCCACCAGCAGCAGCGCGATCCACGCAAAGCCCACGTACAGAGAAATACGGGTATCCGGGTGATAGCCAATCAGGGCAATGATAAAGACCAGGAAGATCAGGCCCACCGCGGTCGTTGTCACGCCGCCCGGCACTTTAAACTTCAGCGCTTTCGCCTCTTCTGGCGACAGACGACGGCGGAACGCAATCTGCGACAGCAGGATCATGATCCACACCCACACGGTCGCGAAGGTTGCCAGCGACGCAATCACCAGGAAGACGTTCTCCGGCATGATGTAGTTAAGGTATACCGAGAACAGCAGCGCCACGGTCATCACGACGACAGTCACCCATGGCGTACCGCGGCGTGAGGTTTTGGCGAACACCTTCGGTGCGCTGCCCTGCTCCGCCATGCCGTGCAGCATACGGCCCACGCCAAAGACGTCACTGTTGATCGCAGACAGCGACGCAGTCAGTACCACAAAGTTGAGGATGCTGGCGGCAAACGCAATCCCCATATGCTGGAACGTGAGTACAAACGGGCTACCGTCAGTGCCCACCTGGTTCCACGGATAGATGGACATAATCACGAACAGCGTACCCACGTAGAACACCAGAATACGCATTGGGACAGAGTTGATGGCGCGCGGAATAGATTTCTCCGGGTCTTTCGCTTCACCGGCGGTGATGCCGATAATCTCGATACCGCCATAGGCGAACATCACCATCTGCAGCGACATCACCATGCCCAGCCAGCCATTGCTGAAGAAGCCGCCGTTGCTCCACAGATTATGGATGCCCGTCGGTTGCCCGCCGTTGCCAATCCCCCAGATGATAATGCCGAAACCGGCGAGGATCATGATGATAATGGTCGCGACTTTGAAGAAGGAGAACCAAAACTCCAGCTCGCCAAACACCTTCACGCTCATCAGGTTCACGGCGCAGATGATCATCACCACGCTTAGCACCCAAATCCAGTGCGGCACGTCAGGGAACCAGACGCCCATGTAGATACCAAACGCGGTAACGTCGGCAATGGCCACAATCAGGATTTCAAAACAGTAGGTCCAGCCGGTGATGAACCCGGCCAACGGGCCCAGGTTTTCTTGTGCATAGCGCGAGAATGAGCTGGCAGACGGGTTGTGAACGGACATTTCGCCCAGCGCACGCATGATGATATAGGCCGCTACACCGCCGATAATATAGGCGAGGAGAACGCTTGGACCGGCCATTTTGATGGCATCTGCCGAGCCATAAAAAAGGCCGGTGCCGATAGCAGAGCCTAGGGCCATAAAGCGGATGTGGCGCGTGCTTAGCCCACGTTTGAGTTTGTTAGTGCTTTCCATTTAAATCTTGCCATTCAACACGAAAAAACAAAAAACCACGGGGCCTTAAGCCCCGTGGTTAAACAGTTTGTTGCCGTTGATTAATGGGCGTTCGATGCGACCTGACGCCCTGCAGCACGGTCCCAGATAATCGTCAGAACCAGAGCAACAACGGTAGGCATCAACCAGGCTAAACCTTGCTCGGACAGCGGCAGACGCTGTGTCCAGGCAGGCAGTACGTCTGCAAATGCTGATGCTTTGATCGCGTCAAGGATACCAAAAATCAGGCTGATAAACATGGCTGGCGCAATAATTCGCGAGGAGTTATTCCACCACGAACGCGTGAAGCTCAGCACCACCAGCACGATACACGGCGGATAGATAGCCGTCAGTACCGGGATTGAAACCTGAATCAGGTGGCTCAGACCGAGGTTTGACACCGCCATTGAGAAGATGCCGAGGATAAACACCAGCGTGCGGTAAGAGAGCGGCAGATACTGAGCAAAGAACTCGGCGCACGCGCAGGTCAGGCCCACAGCCGTCACCAGACAGGCCAGGAAGATGAGTACCGCCAGCAGCATACTGCCCGCACCACCAAAGGTGTGCTGTACATAAGCATGGAGGATTGCCGCACCGTTCGCGTTCTGATCAACCAACGTGGCGCTATCAGAGCCCAGGCGGAACAGTGCGAGATACAGCAGCGTCAGACCCACACCGGCCATCAAACCCGCCCAGATGGTGTAACGGGTCAGCAGACGCGCTTCGGTCACACCGCGGGAACGCGCGGCGTTAACGATAACGATACCAAACACCATGGCACCCAGCGTATCCATCGTCAGATAGCCGTTCACGAAGCCGTTAGAGAACGCGGCGGTCTGATAAGCATCCATCGCGTTACTGATTGGACCGGCCGGCCAGATGATGGCCGCAACCGCCAGCACGATCAGCGCAACGATTTTTAACGGGGCCAGGAAGTTGCCCACGGTGTCCAGCAATTTGCCCGGATAGAGCGACACCAGAATCACGATGGCGAAGTACACCAGGCTGTAGATAAACAGCGGCATCGCGCCGTCGCCGGTCAGCGGAGCAATCCCCACTTCGAAGGACACGGTCGCAGTACGCGGCGTAGCAAACAGCGGGCCGACGGCCAAATAACAGACGGTCGCCAGCAGAACGCCAGCCACTTTACCGATCGGGGTACTGAGGCTATCAACACCGCCGCCAACTTTTGCCAGCGCGACAACGGTCAGCACCGGTAGGCCCACGGCAGTAATCAGGAAACCAAATGCCGCTGTCCAGACGTGTTCACCCGCCTGTAAGCCAACCATTGGCGGGAAAATGATGTTGCCTGCGCCAACGAACAGCGCAAATGTCATAAAGCCCAGCGCGATGATGTCACGCGATTTTAAGTGATGGGTCATAGAACCTTACTGCCTGTGGATGTGGTGTTGAAAACGTTGAGAATTTCGCCATCCCTCTCGGGACAATACAGCGGAAAATTTGCTCAATTTCAGCGGGATATGCTCCCGTCCTGGCGTGGCGAAGAATAGTTTTTCGATTTACCACGCAAATACAGTCGGTATGACAGTATTTGAGGGGCAATTTAAACGCTTATAACGTTTAAAGGCAAGGATGGATCGTAAAACCAGAACAATATGCCAGCATGAAAATACAGACCAGCACAATACGCCATATATGAGAAAAACTCATGGCTAATAATGCGAACAAAAAAGCACCAACCGTATAATATTCATTCACGTTTCGCCTGACTGCAAAGCAAACGGGCCAGCAAATGCTGGCCCGTGGAAAGGTAAAATGACACCCCTGCAGTCAGGCGATCTTTTTGGCAATCAATCGTTCCGGGATCACGAAACTGAAACGGGTTCCTTTGCCCAGCGTGCTTTGAATATCAAGACGGCTTTCATGGTGATTAACCGCATGTTTCACAATGGCCAGCCCCAAACCGCTGCCTCCGGTTTGCCGCGAGCGTGCTTTATCCACACGGTAGAAACGCTCTGTCAGGCGCGGAAGGTGTTCCGGCGAAATACCCGGCCCGTTATCTTCAACGCTAAACTCCGCTCCCGTTGGCTTATGCTGCCAACGCACCACAATGTGCGTCCCTTCCGGCGTATGGTTCACCGCGTTATACACCAGGTTGGAGATGGCGCTTCGCAATTCATCTTCGCTGCCGAGCACTTTCAGGGTGTTGTCCACCTCAAACGTCAGCTGATGCTTTTTGTGGCTTAAGGTCTGCGCTTCACGCTCAACCACCCGCAGCATCATCGGAACATCAATGGTGTCATTGAGCGCCAACGAAGGGGCGGCCTCAATTTTCGATAACGTCAGCAGCTGTTTTACCAGCCCTTCCATTCGGTGCGTCTGCTCGCGCATGGTATGCAAGGCTTTCTCACGTGGAGCACCTTCCAGAATTTGCTCCTGCATCATCTCCAGGTAGCCCTGAAGCACCGTCAGCGGCGTGCGTAATTCATGGCTCACGTTGGCAAAGAAGTTTCGGCGCGCGCCTTCCAGCTGGTGCATTTGCGTGACGTCGCGCGCCACCATCAGCCACTGCTGATCGCTGTACGGCATCACGCGGATCTCAAGAAGACGACCGTTGTTCAGTTTGAGATTATGCGGGCGGGTGAAATCACGCTTTTTCAGATACAGCGTGAACTCCGGGTAACGCAGGAGGTTAAGGATATTCTGACCGTTATCGTCCGGCCAGCGCAGGCCCAATAGCTGTTGGGCAAGCCCATTACACCAGAAGATCGTGCCTTCTTCTGTCGTCAGTATGACGGCATCCGGCAGCGACTCTGCGCCGCTGCGAAACCGTTTGATCAGACTTCCCAGCTCACGGCGACGCTTTTTATTACGCATCTGCATTTGGTGCAGGCCGTATAGCAGCGGTTCCCAGCTTCCACTTCCCGGCGGGGGCGTCATGCTTCTGTCAACCCACAGCCACCAGGAAAGGCGCAGTAAGTTCCAGAAATGCCAGATTAACAACCCGGTGACTGCCGCCAGCAAAAACCACGGCAGGTACCCAAAGATGGCCCCCAAAATGAAGGCCGGAATACAACATAAAATCAGTTCAAAGACGAGCCTTTTCCATGACAGACGTTCCAGCACGCGTCACACTCCTGTCATTGTTCAGAAACGGGTAGAAAAACGATAACCCGTGCCGCGGACCGTCTGCACCATGCGATCGTGGCCGCTCAGTTCCAGCGCTTTACGCAGGCGGCGAATATGTACGTCAACCGTCCGGTCTTCGACATACACGTTAGTTCCCCAGACGTTATTCAGCAACTGTTCGCGGCTGTAGACACGTTCCGGGTGGGTCATAAAGAAGTGCAGAAGTTTAAATTCGGTAGGCCCCATATCGAGGGGGTTTTCACCGGTCATGACCCGGTGTGAGGTTGGGTCAAGACTCAGACCCTGCATCTCAATCACTTCTTCCACCGCCATCGGCGAAATACGGCGCATGACGGCTTTGATGCGGGCAACCAGCTCTTTCGGAGAGAACGGCTTGGTGATGTAGTCGTCTGCACCGGTTTCCAGACCACGCACGCGATCCTCTTCTTCACCGCGCGCCGTAAGCATCACCACCGGAATATCGCGGGTCATGGCTTCGCGTTTAATGTGTTTAATGAACTGCAGACCAGAACCACCTGGCAACATCCAGTCCAGCAGAATCAGATCGGGCCAGGGTTCATTCAGCTGGTTCACCGCGCTGTCATAATCTTCCGCTTCAACCGGCTGGAAGCCATTTTGTTCGAGCACGAAGCACACCATTTCACGAATTGGAGCTTCATCTTCTACGACCAGAATACGTCTCGCCATACTTTGCCCTGTCTTATCTTATTTAAGTTACAAGTTTGTAATGCGGCGTCATTATGCGTCAGTTTTATGACAGATTTATGAAAAACATTACCACCATAAATGGCAAACTGTTGTTTTATTACAGCGGTTATTTTCCGTTCTCTGAAAGTTTATAATCTTCCTTTCCTTTTTTCGCCACGGAACTGTTATGCGCATACTTCACACGTCAGACTGGCATCTGGGTCAAAATTTTTACAGTAAAAGCCGCGCCACTGAGCATGAGATGTTCCTGGAATGGCTGCTGGAAACCGCACAATCTCACGATGTTGATGCCATCATTGTGGCGGGGGACATCTTTGATACCGGACAACCGCCGAGCTATGCGCGAGAGTTATATAACCGTTTCGTGGTCAATTTGCAGCAAACCGGATGCCACCTGGTGATTGTCGCAGGAAACCACGATTCCGTCGCGACGCTGAATGAATCCCGCGATATCCTGGCCTTCCTCAATACTACCGTGGTTGCCAGCGCCGGACATGCGCCGCAGATCCTCAAAAAACGCGATGGCACACCGGGTGCGGTACTTTGCCCGGTGCCCTTCCTGCGCCCGCGCGATATCGTGCAGAGTACGGCAGGGCTATCCGGCGGTGAAAAACAACAGCATCTGCTGCAGAGCATTACCGACTATTATCACCAGCAATACGACGAGGCCTGCACGCTGCGCGGCAAACTGCCCATCCCGGTGATTGCAACCGGACACCTAACCACCGTGGGTGCCAGTAAAAGTGACGCGGTGCGCGACATCTATATTGGTACGCTGGATGCTTTCCCGGCGCAAAACTTTCCGCCAGCGGATTACATCGCGCTCGGACATATTCACCGCGCACAGATCATCGGCGGTTGCGACCATATTCGCTACTGCGGCTCACCCATTTCACTGAGTTTTGATGAAACCGGCAAAGCAAAATCCGTGCATCTGGTGAGTTTTATCGACGGTAAACTCAGCGCCGTGGAGACGCTGGAAGTGCCCGTCACCCAGCCGCTTGCCGTGCTCAAAGGCGATTTGGCGTCAATCACCGCCCAGCTTGAGCAGTACCGCGAAGCAGAGCTTAACCCGCCGGTCTGGCTGGATATTGAAATCACCACCGATGACTACCTGCACGATATGCAGCGTAAAATCCAGGCGCTCACCGAAGATTTGCCCGTTGAGGTCTTATTGGTTCGCCGTAGCCGTGAGCAGCGTGAGAAAATTCTGCTCAGCGCGCAGCGTGAAACGCTCAGCGAACTCCGGGTTGAAGAGGTCTTTGAACGCCGCCTGTCTTTGGAAGAGATAGACGATGAGAAGCGCGCTCGGCTTAACGAGCTGTTCAACTACACCCTGCATGCGCTCAATGACGAGGAAGAAAACGCATGAAAATCCTGAGCCTGCGCCTGAAAAACCTCAACTCACTCAAGGGCGAGTGGAAAATCGACTTTACATCAGAACCCTTTGCCAGTAACGGTCTGTTCGCCATTACCGGTGCAACCGGTGCCGGAAAAACTACCCTCCTCGACGCAATTTGTCTGGCGCTTTACCACGAAACCCCACGTCTGCAAAAAGTCTCCCAGGCGCAAAACGACCTGATGACGCGCGATACGGCAGAGTGTCTGGCGGAAGTGGAATTTGAAGTGAAAGGCACCGCCTACCGCGCCTTTTGGAGCCAGAACCGCGCGCGCAACCAGCCTGACGGGAACCTGCAGGCACCGCGAGTGGAGCTGGCGCGCTGCGAGGACGGTAAAATCCTGGCGGATAAAGTGACGGATAAGCTGGAGCAAACGGCCGCGCTCACCGGGCTGGATTATGGCCGCTTTACCCGTTCGATGCTGCTTTCGCAGGGTCAATTTGCCGCCTTCCTCAACGCCAAACCCAGCGATCGCGCTGAATTGTTGGAAGAGCTAACCGGAACCGAGATCTACGGTCAGATTTCAGCGATGGTCTTTGAGAAACATAAAGCTGCACGCAGCGCGCTGGAACGGTGCGAAGCGCAGGCCGCAGGCGTGGTACTGTTGAGCGAAGAACAGCAACAGCAACTGCAACAAGGTTTGCAGGTACTTACTGACGAAGAGAAAACCCTGCTGGCGCAGCAGCAAAATCAACTGAAAGATTATCAGTGGCTTACGCGCAGTGACGAGCTTATTCATGAACAACAGCGCGCAACAACCCTACAGCAGCAGGCGCAGCAGGCGCTATCTGACGCAGCACCTGAACTGGACAAGCTTAAGCTGGCCCAGCCTGCCGCCCAGCTTCGTCCCCTTTGGGAACACCAGCAGGAGCAAACCGCTCGCCTGGCGCAAACCCAGCAGCGGATTGTTGAAGTAAATACTCGCTTACAAGCAAAAACCGCACTGCGCGCGCGCATTCGCAACAGCGCGTTACGTTCTCAGGAACAGCTTCAGACCGAGCTCACGGCACTGGCGCAATGGCTGGCGGAGCATGAGCGGTTCCGCCTATGGGGCCAGGAGATTGCCGGCTGGCGCGCGCATTTCTCCCAGCTTAATCGCGACAAAAGCCAGCTGACGACGCTCGCTGCCCGCATCGCGGAATTGCGCCAGAAGCTGGCTGGCCTGCCCGAAAACACCCTGACGCTGACGACAGATGAAGTCACCGTTGCGATGGAACAACAGGCCCAGTCGCGGGCAGTTCGCCAGCGGCTGACCTCGCTTCATGCTCGCTATCAGCCGCTGCAAAAACGTCTGCGCCAGAACGGGGAAAGCGTGCAAAAAGCACAGGCGGAGCAGGCCGCACTCAACGAAACGCTGACGTTGCGCAGGCAGCAATATAAAGAGAAAAATCAGCATTACCTGGATCTCAAAGCGCTGTGTGAGCGAGACGCGACAATTAAAGATCTTGAAAGCTATCGTTTACAACTTGAGGCAGGTAAACCCTGTCCCTTGTGCGGTTCCACCGACCATCCGGCCGTTGAAACGTATCAATCTCTTGAGATAACGGATAATCAGCGCCGTCGGGATGCCCTGGAAAAAGAGGTCGTCGCGCTGAAAGAAGAAGGACTGCTGGTACTGGCGCAGGTCAACAGCCTGACGCAGCAGATCCAGCGAGAGACAGACGAGACGCAGACGCTCGCCCAGGAAGAGCAAGCACTTACTAAAGAATGGCTGGAGCTGTGTGTCGCCCAGAATATTACGCTGAGTATTCAGGACGATATTAGCGTATGGATGAACGAACAAGAGCAGTACGAACAGCAGCTTTACCAGCTTAGCCAACGTTTGACGCTGCAAAACCAGCTGAACGATCGGGAAGAACAGGAACGTCAGTATCAACAACAGATAACGAGTACGCGCCAGGCGCTGGCGACCGCCCTGCTCGCGCTATCGCTAAACGTGCCAGAAGAAGGCACAGAAGCGGCCTGGCTGAACGCCCGCGAAGCCGAATTTGCGCAATGGCAGGAAAAGCAGATCCAGCATGGCGTGATTCAGGAACGCATTAACACCCTGAAACCGCTGCTCGACACGCTTCCGGCAACGGACATTGCAGAAGCCGAAGCGGTTATCCCGCAGGACTGGCGCGATATTCACGATGAATGCGTGTCGTTACAAAGCCAGCTTGTCGCGCAGCAGCAACAGGAGACGCTGGAGAGCGAACGCTTGCAACATTCGCAGGCGCAATTTGCCGCGGCGCTGGCTGCAAGCCATTTTGCCGATCGGGACGCGTTCCTCAGCGCTCTGCTGGACGACGACACCGTGCGCCGCCTCGAACAGCTGAAGCAGACGCTGGAAAATCAGATGCAGCAAGCAACCGCGTTGTACGGGCAGGCAAGCCAGCAGCTGCAGGCGCACCAGGCGCTGCGCCCTGAAGGGCTGGAAGCGGATGCTCAAACCCTGCAAACGCAGCTACAGCAGCTGGCGCAACGGCTTCGTGAGAACACCACCCGTCAAGGAGAAATTCGTCAGCAGCTTAAGCAGGACAGCGATAATCACCAGCACCAGCAGGCTCTGATGCAGCAAATTGAGGCGGCGGCTCGCCTGGCAGATGACTGGGGATATCTCAATACGTTGATTGGCTCCAGCACCGGCGACCGGTTCCGTAAGTTCGCGCAGGGGCTGACGTTGGATAATCTGGTCTGGCTCGCTAACCAGCAGCTTAACCGCCTGCACGGGCGCTATCTGCTCCAGCGTAAAGCGAGCGACGCTCTGGAGCTGGAAGTGGTCGATACCTGGCAGGCCGATGCGGTGCGCGATACCCGAACCCTGTCCGGTGGTGAGAGCTTCCTCGTCAGTCTGGCGCTGGCGTTAGCCCTTTCCGACCTGGTCAGCCACAAAACGCGCATTGATTCCCTGTTCCTGGATGAAGGTTTTGGCACGCTCGACAGTGAAACGCTGGATACCGCGCTGGATGCGCTTGATGCCCTGAATGCCACTGGGAAAACCATCGGCGTGATAAGCCACGTCGAGGCAATGAAAGAACGAATTCCGGTGCAGATTAAAGTGAAGAAGATCAACGGGCTGGGGTATAGCAAACTGGATAAGGTGTTTGCGGTGGAGTGAGTGTGGGGATTGTGCGGTCTGGTGCCCTCACCCTGGCCCTCTCCCAACGGGAGAGGGGAAAACAGGATGTTGCTGTTTTGCTTTTATTCGGGCCAGAGCCACGCAGCGCCGCGCACGCCGCTGGAGTCTCCGTGCACCGCTTTGCGGATCGGGGTTTCGCACTCGCCACCGAACACCCACTGCTTCACCAGGTTTGGCACCGTGGCGTACAGCCGGTCAACGTTGCTCATTCCTCCGCCCAGCACAATCACGTCAGGATCGAGAATATTCACCACATGCGCCAGCGATTTGGCCAGGCGCATTTCGTAGCGGCTAAGCGCCAGCTCCGCAAGCGGATCCTGCTCTTCAACCAAACGCATTATCTCGCTGCCCTTGAGGGGTTGCCCGCTCAGACGATGATAATCCGTGGCAAAGCCGGTGCCGGAAATAAACGTCTCAATACATCCCTGTTTTCCGCAGTAGCATGGCACCTCGGCACGGTATTTCAGTTCATCTTCATCCATCCACGGCAGGGGATTATGCCCCCACTCGCCTGCTGTACCGTTGCCCCCAATATGCGAGCGGCCCCCAAAAGCCACACCGGCACCGCAGCCGGTACCGATGATGACAGCAAACACGGTCTGGGCGCCTGCCGCCGCGCCGTCTATGGCCTCAGACACCGCCAGGCAGTTGGCGTCATTCGCCAGGCGCACTTCGCGGTTCAGGCGCACGCTCAAATCTTTATCAAACGGCTGGCCGTTGAGCCAGGTGGAGTTCGCGTTTTTAACCACGCCAGTGTAAGGTGAGATCGACCCTGGGATCCCCATCCCAACGGTGCCTGTCTCCCCTGTCGCCTGCTCCGCCATCTCGACCAGCCGGGCAATCGTCTCGATAGTCTGGTGATAATCATCGCGCGGCGTAGGCAACCGGTGGCGGAACAGCTGCTCCCCTTGCTGGCTCAGTGCGATGACTTCTGTTTTGGTGCCGCCCAAATCAATCCCAATACGCACAAGACTCTCCTCATTATTTTGATTATCAACAGAGTAGAAGCACGCTTCCCGATTAGCAATGCAAGCGATGCCACAATTCGTTATCATGCCCGCTGATTTAACGACAAGGCCGTGGAAATTATCATGCTGTGGTTCAAAAATTTGATGGTTTACCGTCTTAGCCGCGACGTTTCGCTGCGTGCAGAAGAGATGGAAAAGCAGTTAGCCGCTTATACCTTTTCCCCTTGCGGAAGCCAGGATATGGCAAAAACCGGCTGGGTTCCGCCAATGGGTTCACAAAGCGATGCCCTGACCCACGTCAGTAGCACGGGTCAAATCATCGTTTGCGCCCGCAAAGAAGAGAAAATCCTGCCGACGCCGGTGGTCAAGCAGGCGCTCGAAGCGAAAATCTTCAAGCTGGAAGCTGAGCAGGGCCGTAAGCTGAAGAAAACCGAAAAAGATTCGCTGAAAGATGAGGTGCTGCACTCTCTGCTGCCTCGTGCATTTAGCCGCTTCAGTCAGACCATGATGTGGATCGACACCGTCAACGGGCTGATCATGGTGGACTGCGCCAGCGCCAAGAAAGCGGAAGATACGCTGGCCCTGCTGCGCAAGAGCCTCGGGTCTTTACCGGTCGTTCCGCTGGCTCTGGAAACGCCTATCGAATTGACGCTGACCGAATGGGTGCGCAGTGGTCATGCCGCTCAGGGCTTCCAGATCCTCGATGAAGCCGAGTTAAAAGCCCTTCTGGAAGATGGCGGAGTGATCCGCGCGAAGAAGCAGGATCTGGTGAGCGACGAGATTGCCGTCCACATTGAAGCGGGCAAAGTTGTGACCAAGCTGGCCCTCGACTGGCAGCAACGTATTCAGTTTGTGATGTGCGACGATGGTTCAGTGAAGCGCCTGAAGTTCTGTGATGAGCTGCGCGATCAAAACGAAGATATCGACCGTGAAGATTATGCCCAACGCTTTGACGCGGACTTTATCCTGATGACCGGGGAACTGGCTGCGTTAATTCAGAGTCTGGTAGAAGGGCTTGGCGGAGAAGCGCAAAGGTAATCCGCTCTGCGTAAACCTCTCCCCTTGGGGAGAGGAATGTAATACGTTTATTTCAGGTAGCGGCACAGATACGAGGTTGGCTCAGCCACCTGCAGATGGAACTCGCTGTGGCCTGGGACATTGAAAACCTGCCCGGCGGAATAGACCTTCCACTCTGTTTCACCCGGCAGTAACACATTCAGCGCACCGCTGACGACGGTCATCTCTTCAGCTTCTGCAGTGCCAAAGGTATATTCCCCTTCAGCCATTACGCCAACACTGGCGCGGCCAGTACTGCTGCTGGTAAAACCAATGGATTTCACTTTACCGGAAAAGTATTCGTTACTTTGAAGCATGAACTGGCCCTTATATTTATCAATAAAAATTCACTATAGGGGCCACGCTCATGGCCTGTCACGCAAAATCATTAGGCCAGTAATTCTGACGCTAGCCGCGCCATCAAAACATTAGACAGCAACACTGGAACGTCAAGCGCCTTCTGGAGGAGGTCACGATGGTGCTGATGAAAACCGAGGCAGTCGAGGATCAAGACGTCCGCCCCTCTGTCCAGCAGCCCCTGCCCCGACGTAATAAGCGCGGCTTCACTATCCGAGTGGGGATTGGACAGCGCGTACAGCGGTGTTTTTTCGAGCACCTGCCATTTTGCCGCCTGATTTTCCAGAAGCTCTTCAATCGGGACAATTACCCCAACCTGATGACCATCAACAATGGAGGCCACCAGCGGCGGAATAATACGCATCGGTTCAAGCAGTATCGAATTACGCGCAATCAGCCCCTTAATCGGCGCGGTACTCATCAGTAAAATTACGTCATAACCTTGATTATCGAGCACTTCTATCACCCCCTGAAGCGAGCGCTCGATTTTCTGGCGTGACACATGCGCCAGTTTACCGTCACTTAACAACGTCGGTAGGGGATCCTCCCCCTCTTCCACAGCGTAGTCTTCCATGACCTCTTCCCGACGCATCTTACCCAGCAAACTCAGATGCGCGATCTGTTGTTCGGAGACATGCTCCGTTAAGAGCGGTAACACTTCGCTTACAGGGACCACACCAATGGTGAGGATCGCCAACGTCGCCTTCATTTTTATCGCCTTCCATCACTGCCAAAACTGCCACACAGGTACAGGCTCACTACGCTGCACAGTTCATTTTTTCAACAAAACAGCACCAAGCGTAGCAGGTGATCTCTCCACCGAAATGTAAAGATCATCGGACTCTTACGAATCCCTCTGTAATAACTAAATATTAACTCTCACTTAACATTCGCGAGGAGTAAAAAATGTGATTTGGGCACGATATTAGGGCGATTAGGATTTTTTCACGATTTTTCGGGGTCTTCGTAACGCTGTTTCGCATCCAGCGCTTCCTGTTCGGTTTCGTGTTCGCTGATGAGCGAATTGGGCTTGGGATGATCGGCACGCAGCTGATACCAGATGACGGTCAGATTGGCGTTACCTTTTTCGACAGCAACAATGCGTGCTTCACGCGGGTAGGGAGGTCTGGTTGGCATAGCTCATCCTTTTTTATGGCTGAGCTATAAGTATAGACGGCGCTTAGCTGGCGCAAGCCAAACGCAGGGTGGTAATAATCTGAATAACGACCGCTTCCGGCGGTGCAGAAGCGTCCACTACGTGGTGTGCCGCCTCGCGGTATAACGCATCGCGCTCGGACAACACGTCGCTTACCTCTTCACTAAGCGGTTTCGCGGTTAACGCAGGACGCTGTCCTTCTTCCGGGAAAGCTTCCAGACGTTCGACCAAGGTAGAAACCGGTGCGCAGAGATAAATCACGATCCCTTTTTCGCGCATAAACTGGCGATTACACGCCGCCAGAATGATACCGCCGCCCGTCGCGATCACGGATGAAGGCGCAGTTACCGCCTCCAGCGTCGCGGTTTCGCGGGCGCGGAAGCTGTCCCAGCCCTCTTTTTCAACGATCTCCGCGATGGTTTGGCCGGCATGTTCCTGCAGCCAGTGGTCGGTATCGACGAACTGGCTTTGACACACGCGTGCCAGCTCCAGACCAACGGTGGTTTTCCCACAGCCGCGAGGGCCAACTAAAAAGATGGGTGGGTTCATAACCAGGTGTTCCCCTTGATGCCGAATGGCTGAAGACTGTAAAGAAATGATTGCAGAAGATGTGGCGTTTACTTTACTGCAAAGCGGTACGGGATGACAACCCTACGGAAGCCATACTGTACCACAAATTGACAATGGTTATCATTTCGCAGTGCGGCGCTTAACTTCAAGCAGCCATTTATCCAGCTCTGCGGCAAACTGCTGGCGATCGCGCTGGGATAGGCTATCCGGCCCGCCGGTCTGCACGCCGCTGGCACGCATGGTATCCATAAAATCGCGCATCGTAAGCTTCTCACGAATGGTCGAGGGAGAGTAACGCTCGCCGCGCGGGTTCAGCGCCGCGGCACCTTTCTCCAGCACTTCAGCGGCCAGCGGAATATCCGCCGTAATCACCAAATCCTCGGCGCTGCACAGGCGCACAATTTCGTTATCCGCCACGTCAAAGCCGGCCGGAACCCGCAGGGAACGAATGAACTTTGACGGGGGGACGCGAATATTCTGGTTCGCGACCAGCGTCAGCGGCATCTGCACGCGATCGGCCGCGCGGAACAAAATTTCTTTAATCACATTCGGACACGCGTCCGCATCAACCCAAATCGCCATATTGTCTCCCCATAATGTTACTGGCGGCTATTGTCGCCTGCTTTTCGTTGTTAAGCTATAAAGCTATCAATCAGAGACAACAACGCATAATAACGGAGAGACGTGATGGAGAAGAAAATCGGGTTTATCGGCTGCGGTAACATGGGCAAAGCCATCCTGGGCGGCCTGATTGCCAGCGGTCAGGTTTTGCCGGGGCAAATTTGGGTTTATACCCCATCACCGGACAAAGTCGCTGCGTTGCGCGATCATTATGGAATCAATGCTGCCGAAAGTGCGCAGGAAGTGGCGCAGGTGGCCGATATCGTCTTTGGTGCCGTCAAACCGAACATCATGATCAAAGTGCTTGGCGAAATCACGTCGAGCCTGAACAAAGAGACGCTGGTGGTATCAATTGCCGCGGGCGTCACCCTCGATCAGCTTGCCAGGGCGCTGGGCCACGATCGTAAAATCGTGCGGGCCATGCCAAATACACCATCACTGGTTAACGCCGGAATGACCTCCGTTACGCCTAACGCGCTGGTCACCACGGAAGACGTGGCAGATGTCCTAAACATTTTCCGCTGCTTTGGTGAAGCGGAAGTCATTGCCGAGCCGATGATTCACCCGGTTGTGGGCGTGAGCGGCTCTGCACCGGCGTACGTCTTTATGTTTATTGAAGCGATGGCCGATGCCGCCGTTCTGGGCGGCATGCCGCGCGCACAGGCGTATAAATTCGCCGCACAGGCCGTGATGGGTTCTGCCAAAATGGTGCTTGAGACGGGTAAACACCCAGGGGAACTGAAGGATATGGTCTGCTCGCCAGGCGGTACCACCATTGAGGCGGTGCGCGTTCTGGAAGAGCGAGGGTTCCGCTCGGCAGTGATTGAAGCCATGACGAAATGCATGGATAAGTCAGAAAAGCTGAGTAAATCCTGATCCCTCTGCCGGGCGTCAGGCGGCCACCTCGGTTCGACCGCGCCCGGCGTTCTTGGCTTTATAAAGCGCAATATCTGCCGCTTTAAGCCACTCGCGGTAATGCCCAAAATGCGGCCTCCATGACGCTACCCCTACGCTAATGCGCAATCTTTCAGTTGGCGCGCCGGTCAGCGGCATTTTTGTCAGGCGTTCATGTACGCGCGACATGGCGGCAATTGCATTTTCCGTTGGCGTCCCCGACATAATCACCGCAAATTCATCCCCGCCGAAACGGCCGATGACGTCACCTGAACGTAGCGTCATTTTGAGCTGACGCGTGATGGCGATAATGGCTTCATCGCCCACATCGTGGCCCCAGGTGTCGTTAATGTTCTTAAAGTGATCGATGTCGATAAGCAAGATGGTGGTCTGGCGGTGGCTGCGGCGGCAGGTTTCAAATTCGTTACGCAGCAAGGTTTCCCAGTGGCGGCGGTTAAACACACCGGTCATGCCGTCACGCGTGCTCATCAGTTCAAGCCTGCGTTTGTGCTCCGCCAGCCGAATTGCGGCCTGATGGCTGACCCAGGCGAAGAGCATGGGATAGAGCATAAACACGGGGAGCGTCAGCCACCATTCCAGCGGCCCGGGCGCGAGAGTGACAATGCTGCCGGTCAGCTGTAGCGTCACGGCGGCAGATAACGCGCACAGGATCGCGCCAGCAAGGAATAAGCGACAGCCGCCCGATCCAATCATATTCATGCCGATCATCATGATCAGCGCGGCCGAAGGCAGGACATTGCCCCCCATCAGGCCAATCCATACCCCGGCAATGAGCGCATCGACTTTCAGGTTAGTGAGTTCACGGCGGTAAGGATCTGCGGCGCGACAGGCGAACTGCCAGGCGAGATGCGGCCAGACAAATGCCCAGCCGACCAGTAATAACCACCACCCGCCAGGCAGAAAATGGGTAACCAGTACGCCGGCAATAGGGAAAAACATGGATGCCAACCCCAGCATCCGCGCCAGCCGAACCCGCCGGGCAAATCGTATGCCGGAACGATGGGGGTCATCCTGAGAAAGATGCTGATGCCACTCCTCCCGAATGCTCTCTCTTTTGTAATAAATTTCATCATTCATCATTTTTGGGAATATTCTGAAACATTTTCCCAAATTATAGAGAGGGACGTTTTGGGGAAGGTATGAAATTTCGGGTGAGCCGCCGCGGCGCCTCACCCGTTAGAACTACGCTGATTTCTTCAGACAAGCACTCATGAACTTGCTGCGATCTTCGCCTTTAAGCATCTGTTGCGTCGCCTGCGAGTTGCATTCACGCATTTTTTGCTGCTGCGGGGTCAGGCTTTTCTCACCCGGTTTGGATGCACCGTTTTTGAGGCAATCGCTCATATAGGTCTTACGGGCATCGCCTTTCAGGGTTTGTGCCGTGGCCTGCTGATTACAGGTCGTCATGCGCTGTTGTTGAGGGGTTAAGGTTTTTTCTGCCGCGTTCGCTGAGGCCATCAGAAACACGCCTGAAAGTAGAGTAAGCAGTATTGTTGTTTTCATTGCACCATCCTTTATGTGAAGTTCCACTTTAAGTCTGGTTCGTGACGGGGAAAAAACCACCCGACGGTTACGATTTCCGCCGGGTGTGGGTGTTATTTCAGGCCAAGCGCTGCTCGCATGGTGTAGAACAGGTCCGTCTGGTCAGTCAGACCCACTACGTTTGCCGCATGCGGGCCGTACGCCGCGATACGAAGCTGCGTGCCGGTATGTTCCATCGACTCTTCTTCAGAGTTGCCATAGCTCATGACCATCACGGCACCGTCTTTGGTGTTCAGCGCCTGGGTCAGACCCGGAGCTTTCGTTTCTGGCGGAATAATCTGGCTGGCATGCGCATGATCGGCGGTGACCACCACTAACGTGTTGCCGTCTTTCTTCGCGAACTCAAGCGCCTTCTGAACCGCTTCGTCCAGATCAACCGTTTCGCCAATCTGGCCGCATGGGTTAGCCGCATGATCTTGCTTATCGATTGACGCACCTTCTACCTGCAGGAAGAAGCCTTTTTCACTCTTGCTAAGCAATGAGATGGCTTTATCCGTCATCGCCGCAAGCGTAGGCACGCTATCATCACGTTTCGGGTTTGGCGTGCAGGTTACCGCCGGTTTATCGATGTTGCCGTGGTAAGAAGCTTTTGGTCCTTCCCAACGCACAGGCATGTTACCGTCAGAGAAAAGCCCCAGCAGCGGTTTGTCCTGGTTCGCTTCGGTGATTGCCGCCAGAGAGGTTGCATCACTCACCATCTGATAGCCGCGAGCCTGCGCCTGTTCACGCAGCGTTTTGCCCTGCCATTCACCTGCGGTGGCGGACTCAGCGAAGGTTTTCGCTCCGCCGCCCAGCGTAACGTCAGCACGTGTATTCAGCAGTTGTTCGGTAATCGATCCCTTCCCCCCCTTTTCCAGGGCATTGGTAGGGCATTTTTCGCTGGTCACTGACGGGCCGTAGCATTTGCGCGAGGTCACATGGGATACCAGCGCCGCAGGCGTTGCATCCTGCAGTTCTGCGGTAGAGACGTTACCCGTTGCCAGCCCTGCCGCTTTGGCCATCTCCAGAATGGTTTGATGATCTTTTTCGTGAATGTCGACGCCCAGCGCACCATTATAGGTTTTCACGCCGGTGGACCATGCCGTTGCAGACGCCGCGGAATCCGTTACGTAATCCGGCTTACCGGTTTTTTTATCCAGTGCGTAATGGGTATATTGTCCGGTGAGCGGCAATGCATCAATGCCTTTAAAAAAGCCGCCCGCCCCTTCTGCATAATTTCGCGCAGCCGTGATTTCGGAATCACCCATGCCGTCGCCGATCAGCAGAATTATATTTTTTGCCGGTTTGTCATTGAGCGAGGCGCGAATCGCCGCCGTTTGGTCTTCTGACAGACGGCGCGCTCCGCCGGGCTGGGTGATATCGCCCTGCGCGGCACGATTATCCAGTACGTGGGTATTTACAGTCTCAGCGTGAATGACAGGGGTAAATAACAGCGGGATTAATGCGATGAAAAGTGCGCTCTGTTTCAATTTATTTTCTCCATGTACAAATACATAAAAATAAAAACAGAGCGACTATAGGCAACCTGCATGACATTTCTATGACACGTCATTATGTCCTAAGACAGTTTAGCTGCGAGGGTGCCTTAGCAGCTTTTTTACGTATTCCTGGAGCATCTGTGCATCCTGTTCCGGAACCGATGAATCTGGCCTCACGTTATCCAGCGCCCCTTCAACACTGTTAATGAGCGCCTGTTGATCGCTCGTGGCCATTTGTCGCAGCAGTGCCGTCACGACAATTTCCAGCGCTTCGACCTGGGCGACCAGTTCTTTTGACTCTTCTTCCTTTTGTGCAAGCTTAAGCAGCAACTCAGCAATGAGATTTTTCATCGTGCTATTTCCTTATGTGTTTTCCCATGAAATTAGCACTCCGAATGAATTATGCAAAGAGAAGAAAAGAATTATCTTATGCAAAAGTGATAGCGCCGCCAGAATAGATACCGACCGCTTTCAGCGAAACGTTTTTCTTTAAAAAAATAGCCGCATTTATTAAATGAAAATGCGGCCACGCTGAAAATATATTATGTATCCAGCTATGGATTAAGACGCTGATTTCGCCGCCGCTATTTGTCTTCTCCGGCGCAGGGCAAAAGCTAACTGGATTATATTCAACAGCACCACCACAGCCGTGGCGGCAAATACCCAGCGGAAACCGGCCATCGCAGAAACAGAAGCACCAATCAGCGGACCGGCAACATTGCCCAGGTACATAAACGACTGGTTATAACCAAAAATACGACCAGTCACTTGGTCACTGGAATATTTCACCAGCAAGGTCTGCACCGCTGGCAGCATGGCACCGTCGGCAAAGCCGAGCAGGAAACGCAGAACGCCAAGCTGAAGGGGAGAAGTGACGAAGGACATGGCGAAAAAGAGCACCACGGCAAAAATCAGCGTGGCCATCAGGATACGCGCCGTGCCGATCCTGTCGCCCAGTTTTCCCAAACGCGGCGCAGAGATAAGCGCCGATACGCCAGGCACCGCGGCAATCATGCCGCTAAGGAAGGCAATATTATTACTGTCTGGCGCCATCGACTTAATAAACAGCGCCAGAATCGGGCCGACCGAGCCGTTGCAGAGTTGGATCACCATGGTGGTCACAAACAGGCTGATCATCAGGCCAGGATACGGCAGCGATGCAAAGACGGCCTTGCCGCTCAGGCGTTCAGATTTGCTGACAACTGGCCGCCCACCCTCTTTGATAAGAAAGAGCGTGACCAGGAAACTGACCACCAGCAGTATCGCGGTAATGAAGAACACCGCGCGCAAACCCACGTGGTCGGCAAGGAAGCCCCCCATCAGCGGACCGCCGATCACCCCGCTTATCTGCGCGGTCGAGAGCGTACTGATCGCCCAACCGCTCCGCTCACGCGGAACCTGGGAGGCCACCAGCGCCATGGCGTTGGGAATGTATCCGGACGTCAGCCCCATCACCGCGCGCAGGATAAACAGTTGCCACACATTGGTGGCAAACGCCTGCAGCAGAATGGCTATCGCCATACCTAATGAGGCCCGCAGCAGCATCAGCTTGCGACCTTTGCGATCGGCCAGGCTCCCCCACATCGGTGACACAATGGCAGAAACCAGGAACGTCACGCTGAAGGTCAGCCCTGACCACATCGAGAGTGCTTCATGTGATGTTACCCCTAGCTGCGAAACGTACAGCGGCAGGAAGGGCAAAATCTGGCTGATGGCCAGTCCGGTAAAGAAACAGCCAAACCAGACCGAAATGAGGTTAACTTTCCAGGATTCCATAAACGTCGCAATCTTCATTTTTAGGCGAATTCGCCTATAGATTAGCAAGTTACGTGGATTCACGTAGCACCAGAGATGCGACAAAGAAGAGTTTAGCGTTTTATCTTCCCAGTCATCATATTTGTGAAATATGTCACAAATATTACTCCGTAAGGCGGTGATTTATGCTTTAAAAACCGCACTAAAACATTATGGCAGAAGGCCGCGAAACCCGCTGGTCATCGTGGTATGTTATAGGCTTTTCGTCAGACTGGAAGAGAGTGAGATGGCTAAGCAGCGCGTAGGGATTGTCTTTGGGGGGAAATCAGCAGAGCACGAGGTTTCATTGCAATCAGCTAAAAATATTGTTGATGCGATTGATAAAAGCCGTTTCGACGTGGTGCTGCTGGGCATTGATAAACAGGGACAGTGGCATGTTAACGATGCCAGTCAATATCTGTTAAATGCTGACGATCCGGCGCATATCGCCCTTAATCCTTCTGAAGTTAGCGTCGCGACCGTACCCGGCCAGGTTCAGGGGCAGTTTATCGACGCCAGTAATGCCCAGACCCTGCCACAGCTTGATGTCGTGTTCCCTATTGTGCATGGCACCCTCGGCGAAGACGGTTCTTTGCAGGGCATGCTGCGTATGGCAAACCTGCCGTTTGTTGGCTCTGACGTGCTGGGCTCTGCAGCCTGCATGGACAAGGACGTGACCAAACGCCTGCTGCGCGATGCCGGGTTGAATATTGCCCCCTTCGTGACGCTTACTCGCGCCAACCGTGATAAGCACAATTTCAGCGAACTCACCGCCCAGCTGGGTCTTCCGCTGTTTGTGAAACCGGCAAATCAAGGCTCTTCCGTGGGTGTCAGCAAAGTCACCAGCGAAGCGCAGTTCACTGACGCCGTTCGTCTGGCATTTGAGTTTGACCACAAAGTGGTGGTTGAGCAGGGCATTCAGGGCCGTGAAATCGAGTGTGCGGTATTGGGTAACGATTTCCCGCAGGCGAGCACCTGCGGTGAAGTGGTCTTAAACAGCGACTTCTACTCTTACGATACCAAGTACATTGACGACAAAGGTGCGCAGGTAGTAGTGCCAGCCGTGATTGATCCCGCCATTAACGACAAGATCCGGGCGATCGCCATTGCGGCGTATCAGGCGCTGGGCTGCGGCGGAATGGCACGCGTCGACGTATTCCTGACACCGGAAAACGACGTGGTGATCAATGAAATCAACACCCTGCCGGGTTTCACCAACATCAGCATGTACCCTAAATTGTGGCAGGCCAGCGGGCTAAGCTACTCTGATCTTATTACCCGCCTGATTGAACTGGCGCTGGAGCGTCATGCTACCGACAGCGCCCTTAAAAGTTCAGTAAACGGTTAATCGACTTTCTCTACCGTTTCCGCTGTCGCCTCTTCAGGGCGGCGGCGGATAATAAACCCTGCCAGCCAGAAACTGATCGCCCAGGTCACCAGCCCTACGGCATAGGTTTGCCAGCCTTTTGCTTCAAACCCCAACAGCCCGACAACGCCGTTAAGAATAAAAATCAGCCCAATGGCAAAGGCGTAATAGTGCCAGTCACGGCGTAGTTTGGACGTGAGCTTCATGACAACTCCGGCAGCGGGAAAAAGATATCCTCTCACAGTTTGTCGGCCAGGTCTGTGGCGGATACGGAAATTCTGAAACGCGACGCAATTTCACTTAAGTAAAAAAACTGTGATGTGATGCAGAAATCGACACTCCAGGACGATTCCTTAGCGAAAATTACCACGATTCTGATATTGACAAATGCGATTCCCTGTCAAACTCACCCTGTAAGACACGTTTTAAACAGAGTGATATTTCGGGAGGTCTTTATGGCTGATTTTACATTGTCGAAACCGATTTTTGGCGGCAAACAACCAAAAACCTCCACGGCGGGCAACATCGCTTATGCCCTGTTTGTGCTGTTCTGTTTCTGGGCGGGTTCGCAACTCCTCAACATACTGGTTCATGCCCCTGGCGTTTATGAACACCTGATGCAGGTTCAGGACAGCGGACGACCACGGGTTGAGATCGGTTTTGGCGTAAGCACCCTGTTTGGCCTGATCCCCTTCCTCGGAGGCTGCATCATTTTGGGCGTGGTCGCACTTGTGCTGCGCTGGCGTCGCCGCTAAGCCTTATATGTTACAGCGCCATACAGCGAGCCCGGCGATCGTCCACGCGCTTCGCGAACCACGCGGTGGTAAGATTGCGAGTGATCTTCGGGCTCTCCAGCTGTATTCCCGGCAACATGGCGCGCGGTAACGTTTTCCCGCTTTTCTGCTCCGCAAGCTTAAAGACCTGCTGATACAAATCCGTCTTCTCAAACGCCAGGCTATCGCCCTTCTCCAGCTGGCGACGAATATCGCTATTGCTCATCCCAAGCTTCGCCGACAGTTTTCGCACGGCCTTCTCAGTCGTACCCGCCTCGCTGCTACCATAAGCGATGAGATCGCCATCCAGCGCCAGCTTCACGCCGCTTGCACGACTGACCGCACTCTGGAACGCCGCGTTACGGCTCGCATACCAGCCTGCGTTAAAGTCGGCAAAGCGATACAGTGGCGCATTGTAGTTCGCCGGATAGTTCAGAAGATGATAGGTGCCGAACCACAGGCCGCCGCGCAGCGAGAAGACCTCCTGACGCACCGTGCCGTCAATGTTCCACGGGTAACCATCGGTATGTTTCTCAGCAAAAGCGACGCTGACCTGCATCGGGCCTCCGGTGTGTACCGGGTTAAGTGAGCCAAATAGCTTCTGCCCCATCGGCACCATGCTAATAAAATCATCAAAGATGGCGCTCAGCTGCTTCTCGGTTTTCACCGTATCCAGACGCTCGCTGTAGCTTTTGCCATTTGGAGAGCTCATTTTGAGGGCCGTATGGACCAGGAAAACCGGAATATGCATGGATTCCGCACGGCGGTCGATCTCTTTCCAGGCAATCTTGTTCAGCCCCGGCACGGCCGGGTCTGACTGGTACATCGACTCCTGCTGAGCCACCGCCAGTACCGAGCAGATATTCTCCTCGGTGGGGGCTATCTTCTGGCTTTCAAAGGTCTTTGCTAATGCCTCTGCCCACGCGTTACGATCCTTCACGGTGGAGGGCATTTTCTGCCGCACTACGCTCGCCACATCTACGGGTTTCTCCCCTTCTCTAAGCGGGGCGGCTCCTTTTTCGGCGCAGCCTGCCAGTACGAAAGCGGCCAGTAAGGAAAGCGGTATCGCACGCGGTACGGCAAAAGACATAACAACTCCCTGTATTAGCTAAAAGTATTGGTCACTTCCTGCAAATCCCGATCGTCCAGTTCACGTTCAAAGCTGCGTAAACGTTTATAGATAGACATCAGTTCAACCAGCGTGGTCCACGAGCTGATGAGGTACTGGAACGACCCGCGCACCTGACCAAAAACGTTCGTGATCTGCGTCATCAGACCTAACGTTATCGTACCCGCAACAATGGACGGGAACAGCAGGAACAAACCGAAGACGTTATCTACCTGCAGATAAAGAATACGCGCGATATTAAAGTACATGTAATGGAAATAGAGGCGGAAATAGTTACGACGCACCGCGCTAAACAGCTCGCGAACGGTGGGCGGTGATGCTCGGTTAGCATCATCTTCGCCATACACCAGCTCTTTACGATAGGCCGCTTCAACGCGCTGATTTTTAAACTCCAGCCCCGGCAGTTTAATCCCTACCACGGCCAGTAATCCCGTCCCCATCAAGGACCAGACGACCGCGGCAATCACCAAACCATACGGCAGATGGCCGACAATCGGCAGTTCAGGGACGTGCGCAGAGAGCGTCACCAGCACCGGCAGGAAGGCAATCAGCGTCATGATAGCGTTAATAAAGCTGGTACCCATGTCTTCAAGTGTGGAAGCAAAACGCATAGTGTCTTCCTGCACACGCTGTGCAGCACCTTCGATATGACGCAGGTGCTGCCAGTGCGCCATATAGTGTTCGTTCATGGCGGTACGCCAGCGGAAAACGTAGTGGCTGACGAAGAAGTTATTCATTACGCCAATCACTACCGCAATCAGGGCGATGCCGAGGAAAATCCCCACTTCATGATAAAACTGATTGATGGTGACCTTATGCGGCGAACTTAGCGCGGTCTGGATCAGATCGTAGAACGGTGCATACCAGGCGTTAACGGCCACCCCCACTTCCACCAAAAACCAGGTGACGAAGATGATCAGCGACGTGCCCAGAATCGACCAGTATTGCCAGCGGTGCGGGGAATAGACGAACCAGAACAGCGCAAACAGCCCTACGCACACCATGTAGTAGGCGTAGAAAAGCAGATAGCTCAGTGACCAAAAGCGCGCTGCGCTAATCGGCACATCGCCTGTCGCCCCCACGATGCGCGTCAGCCACGCGCCGCCCCCCGCTTGCCAGAAAATGACAGCGATCAGAGCCCAAATAAACGCCGAGAGGAAAAAAGGCCCCGGCTTTGGGAAAAAAGACTTAAACATTGTGCTTCCTTCTTGTTGTTATGGCTGTTGCTGTGTTCAACACGTCACCACACGAAAATCTTACCAAAGCCAGTTACCCGGTTCAGGAAAAAGGTCAGACCCGATGGTTTATTATTAGTTCGCTTTCCATTCTTCGAGAATTGTTTCGGTGAGTTTCACCGAAGGCGGGTTCGCAGGTGCAATAAAATCTCGCCAGACGTCATTGTAATGGTGTATCAGAATGTGTGCTTCAGCGGCCGGACGGTTCGCAGTGGTATGGGCATCCTCTGCGACCGTAATGTGATAACCCCGGCTGACACCGTTTTTAAAAGTGGCATCGACACAGTAATCGGTGGCACAGCCGCAGATCACAAACTCACGGATATCCTGCTCGCGCAAAAGGGCATCAAGCGCGGTGTTATAAAATGCATCGCAGGCTGTTTTGGTGATATAGCGCGCGTCAGCAGGCTGATGTAATTCAGGCAACAATGCAAACCCATCGCTTCCCTCTTCCAGGCCCCCCTCACCCGTATGCTGGATAAAAATGACCCTGTCTGCAGCCTGAGTCAGCTGATTGACAAGAGAGACACATTTCTCGCGCTGATGACGCGGCGTTTCGAACACGCCTTGCTGCATATCGACAACCAAAACCACACGCTTAACAGACATATCTTTCCCCGTAAGATTAAGTAACGCAGACGTCTATCATAAGCGCGATGTCACAAAATGGGAGATAGGCTGCCAGGAAATTATGCATATTTACCCGCGGTTACGTTTTTCTCGCTATCGTTATGCAATTCGGGGCATTGCACCGTACCGTTTAGTAGTATAAATACCCATTACTTTCCCCATTCACACCATGGAAGCTTTTCGTTGAAACGTTGTCTGCTCTCTTTCGCCGCGCTGTGTGCGGTGAGCTTGTCTACCGCACAGGCAGCCCAACCGCTGACGGCCCCCGTTTTGGCCTCGGATATTGCCGATCGCTACGCTAACCTTATTTATTACGGAAGCGGTGCGACCGGAATGGCGATGGTGGTCATCGACGGCAACCAGCGCGTGTTCCGCAGTTTTGGCGAGACGCGTCCCGGAAGTAACGTTCATCCGCAACTGGATTCCGTTATCCGCATTGCATCCTTAACCAAGCTAATGACCAGCGAAATGCTGGTAAAATTGCTCGACCAGGGCGTTGTAAAGCTTAACGATCCGCTTAGCAAATATGCTCCTCCGGGTGCACACGTTCCAACCTATCAGGGTGCGCCCATTACGCTGGTGAACCTTGCAACGCATACCAGCGCGCTGCCACGTGAACAGCCTGGCGGCGCCGCGCACCGTGCTGTGTTTGTCTGGCCGACCCGCGAACAGCGCTGGAACTACCTGAACACCGCCACGCTGAAGTCCGCGCCGGGCTCACAAGCCTCCTACTCAAACCTGGCGTTTGACCTGCTGGCCGATGCCCTCTCAACGGCATCCGGGAAACCGTACACGCAACTGTTTGAAGAGCAGATTACACGCCCACTGGGCATGAAAGACACCACCTTCACCCCGTCTCCCGATCAGTGTGGCCGTCTGATGGTCGCCGAGAAAGGTGCCAGCCCGTGTAATAACACTCTTGCCGCCGTTGGTAGCGGAGGCGTCTATTCCACGCCGGGTGACATGATGCGCTGGATGCAGCAGTTCCTCACTTCGGACTTCTATTCACGCACCAGCCAGGCAGACCGCATGCAGACGCTGATTTATCAGCGCAGCCAGTTGCACCGCGTGATCGGTATGGACGTTCCTGGAAAAGCCGATGCGCTCGGGATGGGCTGGGTCTATATGGCCCCTAAAAATGGCCGCCCTGGTATTATCCAGAAAACCGGTGGCGGTGGCGGATTCATTACCTATATGGCGATGATCCCGCAGTCCAACGTCGGTGCTTTTGTCGTGGTGACGCGCTCCCCGAACACGCGTTTCATCAATATGAGCGATGGCATCAATAACTTAGTGGCTGAGCTCAGCGCGAATAAAGCGCAGGTGCTTACAGCCTCTAATTAAGCCTCAATATTCCGTGGGCAACCGGTTGATACTCACCAGTTTGCCCCGGCTCATATTGATGTAGTTTCCTTGTCGCAGGGCTGCCAGTACCTCTGCGACAACGGAACGCGAAATTCGTGTACTTTGTTGAATATGATTCATCACACCAATTTTTGAACGCAGCACGTCATCCCACTCGGCCATATTCATCAGCATGGCTCGAATCTGCCGATAGGAATTATTTCCCACCAGCTGCGTATCGCGTTTCCCAAGAATATGATTAATCCATGACAACCAACAGAAGGCATCTTGCCAAAGCGAATCTTGTTGAATAAGTTGGTGTGATGTTGCGGCGGGCAAATAAAACCCCGTGGAGAATATTTTTGCTACCACGCGATATTCTTTGCAGGTATTCATCATTCCGGCGGTTAAACCCATAATAAAGGGAGCTGTCGCAATCCCAATAAGTAAATCGTCTGAGCGACGATAGATCTCGATTGCGCCAGCTTGTAATACAAAGGTGTAAGGCTCATCATCATTGCCATTTGGAATCAATTGCTGTGGCGCAGCGTTAAATGGGGTACTCGCTGCTTTCAAACACTGCTCGAGCCGGCTTAATTCAGAAAGCGGTTTCGCATTAACGTTCATGCAGACCTCACGTCATCCGTATATGTCGGTTCAATATTATTTTTTATTGTTATGTATAAAAAAGCGGAGGATGTCTCCCCCGCTTTTATAAATTACCAGGTATATTTCACACCCAGATTGGCACCCCAGTTCTGGTCAACGTCACCGCCGCCAAGATAAGTGGCATCAGTATAAGCACTGAAGTTTTTGGTGAAGCTAAACTGCGTACCCAGACCCACGCGAACCGCAGACCCTTTTACTCCGTTATCAATGCTGTCATCGTTGATGTCGGCATTGTTATCAGCATCGTCATAAACATATGCCAGCGTGAAGTAAGGTGTCAGCGCCTGTTCACCGCCGTAGTTGAAGGTATAACCCGCATCAACACCCAGCTCATAACGCAGGCTGTCATAGGATTGACCGTCCATACGCATGTCGTTGCTCAGGCGATAATCATCACCAGACTGGAACAGGCCAGAGACGGCAGCATAAGGAGTCACATAGCCCGACAGATTAGGTTTCCAGTCGTAGCCCAGTTTCATACCAAAGCCCACGGCATCCGTTGTGGTGTTACCGTCCACATACTGACCGTTGCTCATATTGGCAGAAAGATCGCTATTGAAGCGCGTATAGCTAAGGGAGCTGTCAAGGAAGACGTCATTCGCGAACTTCGCAGAGGCATAAATCATCGCCGTCTGGCTATCCTGATCAACTTGACCGGAGCGATCGCTAATATCGCCTTTCGCAAAGCCAGCCGCTCCGCCGACAATCCACTTCGCGTTATTTCCGTCAATCTGCGTATCCAGACCCACCATGATGCCACTGACATCCTGATCGTAATGAACAACGTCATTATCAGCATCGAAGTTGCCGCCGAAGTAGCTTACCCACGCGCCTCCGTTATCTGCCAACCCATGACGGCTGTTGGTCAGACGCGAGCCTACGGTGTCCTGTTGCAGGTTCCAGATGTTGGTATTGGCAGAAGGAATGCTCAACGCCATATTGGCGTAGTCAGTCAGCGCTTTCTGCTGCAACACAACGGTGTCACCTTTCTGCTGCGCCTGATAGGTGTAGGCCCCTAAATCAGCTTTGTTCGCAGCGGTAAAGCTGGCCTGAGTATCCGCGTTGTTGTCATAGACGCGGATAATCTCTTTGTTTTTATAATCGGCAACGGAACCGGCACCGGTGGCATCGTCGATACGGACTTTGTAGTTACCCGCAACGTCACCGTTAACTGCCAGATGACCGTCAGAGTTGAGTGCCACTACGCCATAGTCGTAATCGGCTTTGCTCTGGTCGTTGGTGATATAGCGTGCGTTGTTGAGATCGCTGTTTAACACGTAATCGCGGCTCGCCACGTTCAGCACGCCGCCATCCGTCAGCACCATATTATGTGTATCAACCTGACCCAGGCCCAGCGCCAGCTCCGCGCCGTTATCCACGGTAATGGTATTGGCATACAGTTCTGCCGTTTCTTCTGTCAGCGTGGCAAAGCTGCTGCTGTCCAGATACAAGCTATCGGTCGCCACTGCGCCACTGTCGCCCACGTTCAATGAGGAAGCATTGGTCAGAGTGATGGAATCCGCCAGCAGACCCGAGTTTTCAACGTTAACCTGGGACTGATTGTTCACCGTTAGCGTGTCGATATTAGACATTTTACGGGTGTCCCACTCGGAACCCGAATCCAGCGTTACGTTAAACAGACCGCTCTGGTACACCTCTTCACCCGCAACGTGACCGTTGCTGTCGTAAGTGGAATCAGGCCAGATACTGTTTGGAGACAGTGAATGCCAATCAACGTTGCTGTATCCCTGACCGTACATCTGCGCGGTGCCGATAGCGTCGACGCTGGATTGTGCTGCACCCACCCATTTGCTGCCGTTGGTCAGAGTGACATCCAGTTTATCGGTACCGTCCCAGCCGTTGGTGGTTGGGTTATACACACCATCATCAGTGGTATCCGTTGCCGGGTCGCCATTCACATAAAAGTTGTTATCGAAAGTACTGGAGAACAGGATGTCTCCCGTAATGGTGGAATGATCGAAGGTAGCAGTGGTCTGCATTGCATTGTCGGAGGCACTGGCTGCAACGATCAGCGCGGCATCATCCAACCCGGTAGCATTGGTTTCGCCGTAGTCGCTCGGCTTAGCCGTCTGACCATAGAAACCGCGGGTACCGAGGTCGCTATACGCGCCTGAAGTCAGTACAGAATCTTTCACCACCAGCGTGTCGGTAAAGACGTTGCTGCTGTTCGCTACACCTTCAACACCGTCGTACGGGGTGTTGTCGAGTTCCTGATAACCCTGCGTCAGGGTGATACCCGCAACGTGGGAGTTATTCTGAATAACAATGTCCGATTCCACATCCAGAGTAATCGCGTTACCCAGCGCATAGGTATCGAGATAGTGGGTTTCCGTGTTGTCCCCGTTGACCGCATCGTAAGCGTAATGCTCATAGGTGTCGTTAAGGGTGGAATTGTCGACGGTCAGGCTAAAGCGATCGTATTGAGAGTGGGTCGTGCCATCGGTATCCACGCCGTCTGCACAGGTAGTCGTCATGCATTCGGAGGTGATCATGCCATTAATGGTGCTGTTAGAAATGCTCAGCGCATTCGTCCGACCATTGACGCCATCATCCAGATAGTATGTCGAAATAACACCGTTAACCGTTGATTTGTTAATCACCGGATAAATATCACCATCATTGGTGGTATCTGAGTAATCCCAGTCAGCGTAACCATAATACCAGGGTGTTGATGCGGTATTATCATATCCAAACGTATTATATGTAGTACCAGAAATATCTTTCGCATTTGCCTGAGAAGCGATAGCCAAGGTACAGGCTAATGCAAGTTGAGATACAACGAGTTTCTTTTTCCATGTTTGCATTGGGTCATCCCTCCTCAGGGACGTAAGCAAGTTTGTCCATCAAATCATTTGGCAATAATCTATTGCGAAGGGAATTATGCAGTTTCATTTGGAAAAGGTTCAATGAATGATTCTATTAAGTCCGAATCCATACAAGTAACATGAAAAAAAACCCCAGGCATTATGCACTGAATATAAAAAGTGTAAAAACAAAAAGTTAAAATAAAATTCAAAGCATAATAAATACAAATAGATCATTCTTATCTATATGTTTTATTCGATATAGAAACTATACCAATAATTTATCCACCGTTTAAAAACACCCCAACAACAATATATATTGTTCGTTGAAATTAGCGTCTGGGGGTATTGCGGGAAGCAAAAAGCCCACTTTCGTAAAACACCCCTGCCCGCTTTCAGGTACACTGGTCTTCTTTGTTCCACAAACGTCAGGCATACCATGACCGATTTAATTGCTCGCCCCCGTCGCCTGCGCAAGTCCCCAGCACTGCGCGCTATGTTTGAAGAGACAACACTGACCTTAAACGATCTGGTGTTGCCGATTTTTGTTGAAGAAGAGATCGATGACTACAAAGCCATCGATGCCATGCCGGGCGTGATGCGCATCCCGGAAAAGTATCTGGCACGTGAGATCGAACGTATCGCTAACGCGGGGATCCGCTCGGTGATGACGTTCGGGATCTCCCACCATACCGATGCCACCGGCAGCGATGCCTGGAAAGAAGACGGTCTGGTCGCGCGTATGTCGCGTATCAGCAAAGACGCCGTGCCGGAAATGATTGTCATGTCCGATACCTGTTTCTGCGAATATACCTCTCACGGCCACTGTGGCGTACTGTGCGATCACGGTGTGGACAACGATGCCACTCTGCAAAATCTCGGCAAACAGGCCGTGGTTGCCGCCGCCGCGGGTGCAGATTTCATCGCGCCATCTGCCGCGATGGACGGTCAGGTTCAGGCGATTCGCCAGGCGCTTGATGCCGCAGGTTTCACTGACACCGCCATCATGTCCTACTCCACCAAATTTGCCTCCTCCTTCTACGGTCCGTTCCGTGAAGCGGCCGGTACGGCGCTGAAAGGCGATCGTAAAACCTATCAGATGAACCCGTTGAACCGTCGTGAAGCCATCCGCGAGTCGCTGCTGGATGAAGCCCAGGGCGCAGATTGCCTGATGGTGAAACCGGCTGGTGCCTATCTGGATATTCTGCGCGATATTCGCGAGCGCACCGAGCTGCCGCTGGGCGCATACCAGGTCAGCGGTGAGTACGCGATGATCAAGTTCGCCGCGCAGGCGGGTGCAATTGATGAAGAGAAAGTAATCCTTGAAAGCCTGGGCGCGATCAAACGCGCGGGGGCGGATCTGATCTTCAGCTACTTCGCGCTGGATCTCGCCGAGAAGAAAATCCTGCGTTGATCTGCATAGCCTCTCTCCCCCAAGGAGAGAGGCGTCTGGTGCAATAACTTCACCAAACTGCAATACAATCGACATCTCCCCCTTCTACTGTCTGGGCAAGACGGCAGGAGGAGTTACCATGTTTAGTCTCGATAGCGTTCTCGATGACCTTTGGCCTCAGGCGAGGCCCGCACCCTGGCAAAAAAGTCTGTTAAAAAGACTGTTCTACGAAGAAGAATTTCAGCAATTTGCAGCAACCCACCACCACCTCAAGGGGCTGGATATGGTGGAGCACGTTCTGGAACATCTCGATATTCTCTGCACCGTTTCCGCCCGCGATCTTGAACAAATCCCCGAACATGGCCCTCTGGTTATTATTGCCAACCACCCGACGGGAACCCTGGACGGGCTGGCGCTGATGTACGCCGTGTCTCGCGTGCGACGCGATATTAAAGTCGTCACTAACCGAATGTTGACCCACCTTGAACCGCTCAGTTCGCTCTTTATTCCGGTGGACAATATGGGGGGTAGGACGGCGAAATCCTCCCTGATTCAAATGGAGCAACATCTGCAAAACGCCGGCGTGCTGATCTTCTTCCCCGCGGGAGAAGTGTCTCGCCCCACGCGAAAGGGTATTCGCGATAAAAAATGGCACCCGGGTTTTATCAAACTCGCCAGCAAACTGCGCGCGCCGCTGCTGCCTGTGCATATTCAGGCGCACAACAGCATGCTTTTTTATGCCAGTACGCTGGTGTCCCCAACGCTCTCCATGCTGCTGCTAATGCAACAAATGTTTCGCCGTCGCCACAGCCAGCTGCCGATCAAAATCGGCCAGCAAATTGCCTGGCACAACTGGCATAGCGCTACCCTTTCATCGCGTGAGATGGCCGAACAGTGCCGCCAGCACGTGATACGTCTTGGCAAGGGAGTGCCGGGGGTCTTTAAAACCCAATGCGCCATCGCCCGTCCGGAAGACCGCGCCACGCTCAAGCGCGAGCTGGCACTGGCGGAATGTCTGGGCAAAACCAGCGATGGGAAAACCATCTATTTGTGGCAACGCAACGGGAAGGAAGAAGCGCCAATACTGCGTGAGCTGGGCCGTCTGCGCGAGATTGCCTTTCGCGCCGTGGAAGAAGGAAGCGGAAAACGCCGGGACACGGACAGCTACGATGACGACTACCTGCATCTGATCCTCTGGGATGATGAAGACCTGGAGATTGTCGGGGCCTATCGCTTTATGCCAACGGCCATACAGGTCGAAAAGCGGGGTGTTGACGGGTTATACAGCAACAGCCTGTTCCACTACGACGACAAAATGCAGGATGTACTGGAGCATGGCATTGAGCTGGGACGCAGCTTTATTCAGCCCCGCTACTGGGGGCGTCGTGGTCTGGATTATCTGTGGTCAGGCATTGGCGCGTATCTGGCGCGGTATCCACACTACCGCTACCTGTTTGGCCCGGTTTCTATTTCCGGCGGGTTGCCCCCTGCCGCGAGGGATCTGCTGGTGGCATTTTATCGCCTCTGGTTCCCGGCAAACCATCCTTTAGCGGCATCCCGACAGCCTTATCCTGCATCGTTACCGGACGTACTGGCACAGTTTGGCGGCGTGGATTACGTGGATGACCTGACGAAGCTTAAATCCCTGCTCGGCAATCTGGGCTGCGGCATTCCCCCGCTTTACAAGCAGTATTCCGAGCTGTGCGAGCCAGGCGGCGTGCAGTTTATTGATTTCGGCAGCGACCCGGCATTTAACAACTGCGTCGATGGGCTGGTGCTGGTGGATTTGTGTTACCTGAAAGCCAACCGCTATCAGCGGTATATTGAGGCCCATCTGTAACGGTTTCCCCTCTCCCCTTTTGGGAGAGGGTTAGGGTGCGGGGATCAAGGCGCACGATAAATCGGCTTATCCCCTAAAATGGTCGCCCGCTGCATAATCCTTCTCTGCGGCAGATAATCCGCATTGGCGTAATGCTGCGTCACGCGATTATCCCAAATCGCCAGATCGTTCGCCTGCCAGCGCCAGCGCACCTGAAACTCTGGCTTGGTGATATGAGCAAACAGGAAGCTTAACAGCGCATCACTCTCTTTTTCGGTGACATCTACAATGCGGGTGGTAAATCCTTCGTTCACAAACAGCGCCTGCTTACCCGTTACCGGATGCGTTCGCACCACTGGATGCAGCAGCGGAGGATGCTTCGCCACCGCCTCTTGCCAGCGCTGATGTTCCTCTTCGGTTTTCCGGTACTTGTATTCCTGGAACGACTTTTTGAAGTCATGCTCTGCCCGCAATCCGCTAAGCAGTGTCCTGAACGGGGTGGAAAGCGCCTCAAATGCAGCAATGCCGCTGGCCCACAGCGTATCTCCGCCCGTCTCTGGCAGCAGCTTCGCTGCCAGAATGGCCCCAGCTGGTGGGGTGTCAATAAAGGTCACGTCCGTATGCCAGTTATCGTTATCCGGCGGGTTATCGTTGTGAGTATCCAGCACGATAATCTCCTCCACGCCTTCCGCGTGCGGATAAACCGGATGAATATGCAGATCGCCAAAGCGCAAAGCCAGCGCGCGCTGCTGTTGCGCCGTGATCGCCTGCTCACGCAGAAACACCACCTGATGGCGCAGCACCGCATGGTACAGCTGTTCAAACTGGTTATCGCTTAGCGGACGGGTCACATCCAGCCCCGACACCTGCGCGCCAATGTACGGCCCCAGCGGGGTAATGGTCAGACGTTCACTCATTGTATTTCTCCATGCCAGGGCGTCAGGCGGCGCTGTAACGCGCGCAGCCCCAGTTCTAATCCAAAGGCAATCACGGCAATCACCGCAATCCCTGCCAGCACCACGTCAGTTGCCAGAAATTCCCCGGCAGACTGCACCATAAATCCAAGACCGCGCGTGGCGGCAATCAGCTCGGCGGCCACAAGCGTAGACCAGCCCACGCCAAGCCCGATGCGCAGCCCGGTCAATATCTCCGGCAATGCGCCCGGTAAAATCACGAACAGCAGCACCTGCACGCGGCTGGCGCCGAGAGATTGCGCCGCACGGATACGCACCTGCTGGGCGCTCTTCACGCCGGCCAGGGCCGACATTGCCACCGGTGCGAAAATCGCGAGATAAATCAGCAAGATTTTGGAGGTTTCGCCAATCCCAAACCAAATCACCATCAGCGGCAGATACGCCAGCGGCGGCACCGGGCGGTACAGCTCAATCAGAGGGTCGAGAATGCCGCGCACCGTCGGGCTTAGCCCCATCGCGATCCCAACAGGGATACCGATAATCACAGCGGCCAGCAGCGCCACCAGAATGCGCGCCAGGCTTGCACCGAGGTGCTGCCAGAGCGTGGCATCCATAAAGCCCTGCGGTCCGGCGATGGTAATCAGTTTTGTCAGCACCTGCCCCGGTGGCGGCAGAAACAGCGGGCTAATCCACTGCTGCGCCGCCACCGCCCACCACACGAGCAAGAGCAGAAGCAGCGTGCCGACGCTTAGCGTGAATTGACGAGAGAACGGCCAGCGCAATGCGATTCCCGTGCGCCGGGATTTTTCACTGAAGACAATGCTCATGAAAAGGCCTCCCGCTGTTCAAACACGCGGCTTAACACGTATTCGCGCTGCTCGATAAACCGTGGGTCAGATTTGATGCTGCGCACCGCCTCTCCCGCCACAAAGCGACGGGCAAACTCCAGCGGCAACCGTTCCAGCACGCGCCCTGGCCCAGGAGAGAGCAACACCAGCTCGGTGGCCATAAACACCGCTTCTTCAATATCGTGGGTGATCAGCAGTACCTGCTTTCCGGTTTCATGCCACAGGCGCAGGAGCAGGGTTTGCATCTGCTCGCGGGTAAACGCATCCAGGGCCCCGAACGGCTCATCCAGCAGCAACAGCTGTGGGTTTGCCGCCAGCGCGCGGGCGATCCCAACGCGCTGGCGCTGCCCGCCGGAAAGCTGCCAGATAAAGCGTTTTTCCGCCCCTTCCAGCCCAACCCTTTTTAGCATTTCTCGTGCAGTTACCAGGCGTTGTTCGCGGTTGACGCCCGCGAGCTGCAGGCCAAAAGCCACGTTTTCCTGCACGTTGCGCCACGGCAGCAACCCTTCGTTCTGGAACACCACGCCGCGCTCGGCGCCCGGGCCTTCCACCTTTTTGCCTTCCAGCTGAATAGAACCGTGCTGATAAGGTACAAACCCCGCGATGAGGTTCAGCAGCGTGGTTTTACCGCAGCCGGAGGGGCCAAGCACCACCAGCAGCTCGCCGCTGTCCAGCGTCAGGTTGATGTCTTCCAGCGCAGGCTTGCCACCGTACTCGGCAGACAGATTGGTAATATTCAGCATCGGGGCCTCCCCTATTTCACAAAGCGATCGGTTACGTACTGGCTGTAATCCGCCGCCACCGCAGGCACTTTGCCTTGTTCTTTCAGGAAGGTCGCGGTATCCACAATGGCTTTGTTCACCGGCCCGGTTAGCTGCTGCACCTGCTGTGCCGGCGTCAGGTAGGTGTTGCCTTTCACCAGCCCCGGCACGTCCGTTTCCGGAACGCCGCTCAGGCGCGACAGTTTCTCCAGATTGGCAGGCTGCTTCAGCCATTCATCCGGGTTGCTGATGTAGGGCTGCTGGGCGTCGATGGCGCTTTTCGCAAAGGCTTTCACTACCTCTGGGTGCTGTTCGGCAAAGTCTTTTCGCACGACCCACACGTCGAGCGTTGGCGATCCCCATTGACCCACTTTTTCGGAGTCGGTCAGCACGGTGCCGTCTTTTTCCAGCTCGTTCACCGCCGGTGCCCAAACGTAGGCGCCGTCGATATCGCCACGCTGCCATGCCGCGATAATTGCCGGCGGCTGCAGGTTGAGGATTTGCACCTGGCCCGGCTTAATGCCCCAGTGTTTAAGCGCTGCCAGCAGGCTATAGTGGGTGGTAGAGATAAACGGTACGGCAATACGCTTGCCGATCAAATCTTCTGGTTTGGTGATATTTTTCTTCACCACCAGCGCCTCGGAGTTGCCCAGTTGGGAGGCCAGCAGGAAAACTTCAATCGGCACTTGCTGGCTCGCCGCAACCGCCAGCGGGCTGGAACCGAGGTTGCCAATCTGCACATCGCCGGACGCTAACGCGCGCACAATGGCTGCGCCGCTGTCGAATTTACGCCAGTCGACTTTTGCACCGCTCTCTTTGGCGAAGGTGTTATCCGCCTGCGCGACTTTCGCCGGTTCCGCAGAGGTTTGATACGCGACGGTGACATCCACCGCCTGCGCCTGAAATGCCCATAGCGCCAGCGCGCCGAGTAACGTTAATCGCGATGAAATTGCCATACTGTCTGCTCCCCTTGTTGTTATGGGGTCAGTATTTCTGGCGCGAGAATTTTGATAAAGGAATAAAAAAGAATCGCTAATTCCGATTCGTTTTTAGAAAAAATGTGGCAAAGGATAGTGAATTTTATGCGGTTTGTTTTTCACCCTCTCCCGTTGGGAGAGGGTTGGGGTGAGGGCAGCAGGCCGGATGAAACGTCAGCGCAACGCGTTCAGTTCGGCAATATCCTTCGGCGTAGTGCGACAGCATCCGCCGATTAATTTCGCGCCCGCCGCCGTCCACTGCGGTAAATATCCCGCCAGCGTCTCGCACGCTTCGCCGTGGTGATGCCAGGTTTTGGTCACCGCATCATAATGCTCACCCGAATTCGGGTAGACCACCAGCGGCAGCGCCGTCAGGTTGTGCAAATGCTGCAGCGCGGCCGTCGTATTTTCCAGCGCGATGCAGTTAACGCCCAGCGCCACAATCTGCGGATAAGCACTCAGTACGGAAACGACCTCATGTAGCGGCGTGCCGTCGCTTAGGTGCTCGCTGTCGCGCAGGGTAAACGAGAACCATGCCCGGGCGCGGGGATACTCGGTCAGCAACGCGGCCAGCGCGTTTATCTCTGCAAACGACGGCAAGGTCTCGCACGCCAGCAGGTCGGCCCCCGCATCCAGCAAGGCCTCCACGCGCGGGCGGTGGAAGGCGGTGAATTCGTCGGCGCTGCGCGCATAGTCTCCGCGGTACTCGGAGCCATCGGCCAGATACGCGCCGTACGGCCCGACGGAGCCGGCCACCAGCAATACCCCCGCGTTCGCGTTTTCCGCCAGGTAAGCTTCGCGCGCCTTACGTGCCAGCTCGACGCTTTTGCCTATCAGCGCGCGGGATTGCGCCTCGTCCAGACCCCGCGCGGTAAAGCCTGCGGGAGTGGCCTGATAGCTGGCGGTGATCGCCACCTGTGCGCCTGCGCGGTAGTAATCAAGATGCACTTCACGGATAAGCTCCGGGTTTTCCATCAGCACTTTGGCGGACCAGAGGCTGTCCGCAAGGTTGCACCCGCGCGCTTCCAGCTCCGTTGCCATCGCGCCGTCCAGTATCACAAACGGCTGTTTTTCCAGGATGGCGGTAAGCGGATTATTCTGCGACATGTTCAGGCTCCTGCGTTTTCAGGTTTCGGGTCAGGTAATACGCACCATAACACAGGGCGACAAACGGGATCCCGCAGTAAAGGGCAATGCGCTGGTCGGGGTCAAACGCCAGGCCAACGCAGGCCACTACGCAAAGAATAAAGCCCAGCACCGGCACCAGCGGGTACCACGGTGCGCGGTACTGCAGGGCAGAAAGCGGCTGGCCAGACTGCAGATGACGGCGGCGGAAAACGAAGTGCGAGGCGCAGATGCTGATCCACACCGCGACGACCGCAAACCCGGAAATGGCCGACAGCGCCACAAATACCGTATCCGGCGCGATGACGCTTGAGAACAGCGCCAGCACGCCGCCGAGCATGGAAACGGAGAGCGCCGTCAGCGGTACGCCATTTTTGTTGACGCGGGCAAAGCAGCGCGGCAGCGTTTTTTCATTGGAGAGCGACCACAGCATCCGGCCCGAAGCGTACAGCCCGGAGTTGGCCGCCGAGAGGATCGCCGTCAGGATCACAAAGTTAACAATATCGGCCGCATACGGAATACCGACCTTTTCGAACACCAGCACGAACGGGCTTTTTTCCACCCCGGCCTGCTGCATCGGGATCAGCGCCGCCAGCACAAACACGGTACCGATAAAGAAGATAATCAGGCGCGCAATGGTGGTGCGGATCGCCACCGGGATCACCTTGTGCGGGTTCTCGGTCTCCCCCGCCGCAATGCCAATCAGCTCCGTTCCAGAGAACGCGAAGTTCACCGCCACCATGGTCATCAGGATCGGCAGGCCACCGTGCGGGAACCAGCCTTCTGCCGTGATGTTCGACAACCCCGGCGCGGGGGAACCGTCCTGCATCGGGATAAAGCCAAAGATCGCCGCACCGCCGAGGAGAATAAAGGCAATAATGGTGATGACTTTGACCAATGAAAACCAGAACTCGCCTTCGGCAAAGAAGCGCGTCGAGATGACGTTAAGGCCGAATATGACCACGCAAAACACCACGCACCACGTCCAGACGGGAACCTGCGGGAACCAGTACTGCATACAGAATCCGGCGGCGGTAAAGCTCGACCCGAGCGCCACCGTCCATGTCAGCCAGTAGAGCCACGCCACGGTATACCCTGTCGCCGGGCCAAGATAACGCGCAGCATACACGTGAAATGCACCGGTTTCCGGCATCGCCACGGAGAGTTCACCCAGGCACTGCATCACCAGCCAGACCACCAGCGCGCCGATCAGGTACGCCAGCAGCGTGCCCGCCGCACCGGTCGTCGAAATAATGTATCCGGTATTGAAGAATAACCCTGTGCCAATGACCCCACCCAGCGAAAGCATAATCAGGTGGCGCGTTTTCATGGTGCGCTTAAGCTGCCCATTTTCTTGTTCTGTTTGCATATTACCTTCTAAACGTATGGACATCTAAACATCCAAAGAAGGTCATTTATACCGTGATTGTTAACAAAAAGCTAGCCGACCAGGCGCAGCCGGGCACGCCGCGCGCTAAGCCGGGGATGGGTGGTGAGGATCACGTAAAGAATCGGACGCCAGGCCATAAGTCCCTCCGCAAGCAGATACTTACAGCATGGCGTTGTCGGCTGAAATTCTCGGTCAGGCGAAAGTTGTAGCTGCGTCCTACCAGCTAAACCCTCTGCATGCCTCGCGCAGGCGGATTAAAAACTGGCGGGCGTTGGTGGTCATCGCCGATTTCTGCGACCACACCGCGCAATACTGCGCCGAAGGCAGCTGAGTGATGGGCAGCGCGACCAGCTTGTCGTCCAGCTGCAGCGGTTGGCACATCGCCCGCGCCACCACCGTCAGGTAATCGGCGTTGAGCACCATATTCAACCCGACGATCACGGAATCCGTGCGCAGCGGGGTGACGTCAACCTGGCGGTAAAAATGGCTTAGCTCGTTTTGAAGCTGCTGGTAGTAGCCCATCGATGACTCCGGCAACAGCCATTTGGCCTGACGCAGCGCCATCAGATCGGTGGTTTTTTCGAGGGGGTGCCCCTTGCGGGCAACAATGCAAAATGGCGAGGTAAACAGCGGCTCGATCATCACACCTTCCGGCGGTGCCATCGGGTCAACAGAGCCAATGGCGATATCAATTTCTCCGTTCCGCACGCCGGGCAACAGCGAAGATAATTGCCCCTCCTTCACCGTCAACAATACCTGCGGCAGCTGCGCTTTAAAGGCGTCAGCTACGTCCGGAAACACCGTTAGCGCAATTAACGATGAAAACCCCACCGTCAGCCGCCCGTGGGTGAAATGGTTAATCTGCTCGACCTCATCAGCCGCACGGCGCAGCTCTTCAAGCACCCACTCTGCACGCTGGGAAAATGCCATTCCCGCCTCGGTAAGCGCGATCCCCTCTTTGCTGCGCAATAAAAGTTGCGTACCTAAAGTTTGCTCAAGCTCACGCAAGGTACGGCTCAGACCGGGCTGAGAGACACCCAGCTCACGGGCTGCCGAGCGGATACTGCCGCTGCGCGCCACCTGACGAAAGGCCTGAAGATGGCCTATTTTTGGCAGATATTTCATTGCTCACCCTATAACAAAAAAGCATCACCTATAGAAAAACTATATCTTCCCGCCCGTCAGGTAAACCCCTAGATTCAACGTGCACACAACCTCTCTCATCGCACTCTGACGTCAGGCGGAAAACATAATGAAAAGCCAGTCACAGATGATTTTCTTGCTCTTTATCGGTTATGTCGTGGTCTATATCGACAAAACTGTGATGGGCTTTGCGCTGCTGCCCATCGAAAAAGAGTTTGGGCTGAGCACCGCACAGCTGGGTTATATCACCGGGATCTTCTTCCTGGCGTACTCCCTTTTTCAGGTACCTGCCGGCTGGCTGAACGATAAAATCGGCTACAAAACGATGCTGATCCTCTCGCTGTGCGCGCTGGGGATCTTCGCCCTCTGCTTTGGCGCGCTGGGCATGAGTTTTGGTCTGCTGCTGGTATTCCGCTTTCTCTCCGGCGTGGGGCATTCCGGCTATCCGTGCTCCTGTGCCAAGGCGGTGGTCAGCAATTTCACGCTGGAAAAACGCACCTTTGCGCAGTCGATACTGCTTTCATCCGCCGGGCTGGCAATGACCGTGGGGCCGATTGTCGCCGTCCTTGCGCTGGAACACTTAGGCTGGCACGCGTCGTTTGTGGCGCTGGGGATCGTCGCCTGCGTCATTGCCGTGCTGATCGCCGCGCGCGTGCCGTATCAGAAACCCGCACCGCGCCCGCAATCACAAGAGCAGCGCGGCGCGCTGTGGCGTAACCCCACGGTGCTGCTGCTGTTTCTCTCGGTGTTCTGCGTCAATATCCCCAGCTACGGGCTGATGGCCTGGCTGCCAAAATTCTTCGTACAGAGCATGGGCATGCCGCTGGAAATTTCCGGGTATATCGTGGCGGCCGGCGGCGCGGGGATTTGGCTCTCCTCGCTATGCACCGGCTGGCTGGTCGGCAACTATTTCCATCATCGCGAACCGCAGGTGATTTTAATCTGTGCCCTGATCAGCGCCGCCGCCATTCTCGGGATCTTCCACACCTCAACGGCGCTAACGGCCAGCGCCCTGCTGTTCATCGGGGAGATCTTCCTGATGGCCACCTTTGTGACCGCCTTTACCCTGCCGATGAAGCGCCTGCCGGAGAACATCATGGGATCGGCCATCGGGCTGATTAATACCGGGGGTACGCTGGGGGGCTTCGTTTCGCCTATTGTTATTGGCTATCTGGTCGGGCAAAGCCACAGCTATGAAAGCGCGTTTATTTTCCTGTCACTGGCAATGGTGTGCGCGGGCGTGGCGATTGTGCCACTCATCAAAAAGCCTGCCGCCCCACTGCCGGTCACTGACTGAAGGAGATTGTGATGAAAAGTACCCTTGAAAACCTAATCCACGACGTCAACGATGATGTGATCCGCTGGCGCAGGCATATTCATGCCAACCCTGACCTCTCGTTCCAGGAGAAACCGACCGCTGACTATATCGCCCGCGAGCTGGCGACCCTGCCGGAGCTGGAGCTCAGCCGTCCGGTGGAGAACAGCGTGATTGCGGTGTTGCGCGGCGATCGGCTCGGCCCAATGTGGGCGCTGCGGGCGGACATCGACGCCCTCCCGCTGCAGGAAGAAAGCGGCGAAGCCTTCAGCTCAACCAAACCCGGCGTGATGCACGCCTGCGGCCACGATGCCCACACCGCCATGCTGATGGGCGCGGCGAAAGTGCTTTGCCATCTGCGCAGCCAGCTGCGCGGCAGCATCAAATTTATCTTCCAGCCTGCCGAGGAGGTGCCGCCGGGCGGCGCGAGGGAGCTGGTTGAGAAAGGCGTCGTCGACGACGTGGAGAAGATCTTCGGCCTGCACGTTTTCCCGACCAGCCCGACCGGTAAAATCACGCTGAAAGAAGGGGTCTACGTCGCCTCCAGCGATAACTTTGACATCACTATTTTTGGCCAGGGCGGCCACGGGTCGATGCCCCAGTTCTGTATTGACCCGGTGACGATCGGCGCGGAAGTCGTTACCGCACTGCAAAACGTGGTGGCGCGTAACCTCGACCCCATCAACGCCCCGGTATTGACCATCGCCACTTTCCAGGCCGGCGACAGCTATAACGTCATCCCGGACAGCGCCCGACTGGCAGGAACCGTGCGCACCCATAACCAGCAGGTACGCGAGCAGGTGCCGCGGCTGATGCAGCGAATTGTGGACGGCGTGGTGAGTGCCCACGGCGCGCGCAGTGAGATCCGCTGGCAGCAGGGTTACGCCGTCGGCAACAACCATGCCGACACCAACGCCATCGCCAAAGCGGCCATTGCGGAGCACTTCGGCGAGGGGACATTGCAGCTAGCAGACCGCGCGCTGTTCGGCAGCGAAGATTTCTCCTCGTATCAGGAGAAAATCCCGGGCACATTTCTGTTCATCGGCTGCGGCAACGAAGAAAAAGGCGCGGTGTGGAACGTGCACAACCCGCATTTTCGCATCGACGAAGCCGCGCTGGCAGTGGGCGTGAAGGCGCATATTGCGCTGGTCAGCCCGCTGTTCGAGGCTCTTTGACTATTTCTTCTGCACCAGCAGCATCGCGATAATGGCAAACAGTGCGATGATCCACGCCATTGTCCACGGTGTGCCATCGCTTAAGGTCGCCAGCAGCAGGGACGAGACAATCCCGCTGCCGTATTGCAGGGAGCCAATCAATGCCGACGCCGACCCCGCATTGCCTGGCACCGCATCCAGCGCGGCGGCGGTAGAGCTGGCGGCGATAATGCCGTTCATCGAGAAGAAGATAAAAATCAGCGCCACAATCAGCGCAATGCCGCCCACGTGGAACCAAACGCTGGCGGCCATCGCTACGGCTGCCAGCGCCGCGAGGCTTGAGGCATATTTCAGCAGTATCTCAAGCGTATAGCGATTCACCAGCCTGCGGTTCACAAAGCTCATTGCCATCACGCCAACAATATTGATCGCAAACAGCCAGCCGTAATGCTGTGGCGCTACGCCGAAGTAGCGGATATAGACGAACGGCGAGCCGGTAATAAAGGCATAAGCCGCCACGTAGTAGCTGGTCAGGCTGAGGGTGAACTGCATAAATTTGCGGTTACGCAGCAGCGCAGCATAGTTTTTGAACGCGCCTTTCACCGAGGCCTTAACGCGTTTCTCTTCCGCCAGGGTTTCCGGCAGCCACCACAGTGAAGCAAACATCAGCACGCCAATCACCACCAGCAGCCAGAAAATGCTGTGCCAGGAGGTGAATTTGATCATCTGCCCGCCAATCAGCGGCCCGGCGATGGGGGCGATGGCCATCACAATCACCAGCGTCGAGAGCATCTGCGCCGCGCGGGTACGGCTAAACAGATCGCGGATCATGGCGCGCGCCAGCATCGGTCCGGTACAGGCGCCGAGCGCCTGAAACACGCGCCAGAAGACGATATGGGTAATGTTTGTCGCCAGCGCACAGCCTGCCGAACCAATGACAAACAGCATCATGCCGATAAACAGCGGTACACGGCGGCCAAGGTGGTCGCTAATCGGCCCCCAGACCAGCTGCGCAATGGCAAATCCAATCAAAAAGCCGGTAATAGTCAGTTCTGCATTACCGTGCAGCTCTGCCGACATCAACGGCATCGCGGGCAAATAGATATCAGTCGAAAGTGAAGTGAAGGCCATTAAGGCGCTCAGGATCAGGATAAAGGGCAAACCGGTGGTTTTGGCGGAGGTCATAGTATTCCGGGGATTATTACGTCAGTTGACTATTCTACGGGGTTTTCGTCTATGAATAATCGTGGCTAAACTGGATGAGGTTATGAATGGGGTTCATAAATAGATATTCTGGATTCATCGCATTGGTAATTCATTAAATCAGTTCTATAGTCGACACAGTTTCTTATTAACAGGATCAACAGATGCGTTTTAACGGACTGACCAAAGGTTTCTTCATTCTCATCCTCGCCCTTGTTACCTGGGCCTTCTTCGATGTGCTGTCGCCCTACTTCTCCGCTATTCTCTGGGCGGCGATCCTGACCATCATTTTTAACCCGGTGAAAAATAAATTGCGCACCTCGCTGGGGGACCGAAACGGGCTGGCATCTTTCCTAACGCTTTGTATTATCTGCCTGATCGTCTTTATCCCATTGATGGTGATCCTCTCTTCGCTCGCTATCGAGCTGAACGTGGTGTACACCAAGCTGCAGCAAAACAACACCCAGTTCCCTGAGGTGGTTGCCAGCATTTTTGCTCACCTGCCGGGCTGGGCTAGCGGATTCCTGGCGGATCATAATCTGGATAACGTCGAGCAAATTCAGAAAAAACTGTCCGACGTTGCCTTACAGGGCGGGCAATACCTGGCGGGCAGCGCCTTCCTGATTGGTAAAGGGACGTTCGGCTTCGCCATCAGCTTCGGCATTATGCTGTATCTGCTGTTCTTCCTGCTCAAAGACGGGCCGTATCTGGTGCGTCAGATCCTCGACTCCCTGCCCTTGACTGATTTCGCCAAACAGCATCTTTTCGCCAAATTCGTGGGCGTCTCACGGGCGACGGTAAAAGGCACGGCGGTCGTGGCCGTGGTACAAGGACTGCTCGGCGGCATTGCATTCGCGATAGTCGGCATTGACGGCAGCGTCCTATGGGGCGCGCTGATGGCGTTCCTTTCACTGGTGCCTGCGGTTGGCTCAGCGATTATCTGGGTTCCCGCCGCCATCTTCCTGTTCGCCACGCACCAGCTGTGGCAAGGACTGTTTATTGTTGGCTTCTTCGTCATCATCGTCGGGCTGGTGGATAATATTTTACGCCCGCTGCTGGTGGGGAAAGACACCAAAATGCCGGACTACCTGATTCTGATCGCCACCCTCGGCGGAATGGAAATCTACGGCATTAACGGCTTTGTGATTGGGCCTCTGATTGCCGCGCTGTTTATCGCCTGCTGGAATCTCTTTTCCGGTCGCGACCACGAGGGTAACGCCGAGGAACTCGATGAAGAATTTATAAAAGAGGGACAAAACCCTCCCGATCTCTGAACATCAGGCGGCCATAGCCGCCTTTTTTTTCGCCATAAATCAAACGTTTTCTATAATTTGAATGAACGCTATACCACGCTTGTCGTAGAGGTATTTAACAGGTGCGAATCGCCACAATTACAAACTGGGCCTACGGTGCCACGGTATGTCTGACCCTCGCTTCCGGTATTGTCATGCTGTTGGCCTCCAATGCAGACACCGCCGAACGTCACGCGGTCGAACAACGCCAGCGGTTTGATCAGCTTACGGAAGATGTCGAAACCGATGCCTGGGCGCAGTCCGATTTAGCTCGCCTGTACGTGATTAAAAAAGATCCGCAAACCTTCAATGACTATCAGCAGGCGGAAGGCCCGTTGAAGATTATCGAACAACGGCTGGGAAAGCTGCGTGACAACGGCGCGTCAGACGAGGAAGTCGCATTGCTACGTGAAGGAATCGCTATTATCAAGGAGCTGCAGGATGAGCAGCAGTCTGCACTCTCCAGCCTGGCGCAAGGAGACGATGCTCAGGCCGTTGCCCTGCTCTATGGCGTACCCTATGAGCATGAACTGGAGCGCGCCCAGAATCAGATCGACCATTTCCGCCAGATCCTCGACAAGCGCGTCATTGCGGCGGTTCAGGATGCCACCCAAAAATCGAAAACGCTGCGAACGGCATCAGAGATTATGGTCGGCCTGACCGCCCTGCTCTTTCTCTTCGTGCTGGGCTTTATTCTAAAACGCCGCGTGCTGCGCCCCGTCGTACGGCTAAGCGACGTGGTTCACCGCCTGGCGTCACAGGATTACGCCGTTGAGACGCCGAATTTCAACCAGATTGACGAGATTGGCGACATGGCGCAGGCCATTCGTATCTTCCGCGAAAACGGTCTGGTGCGGCAACGCCTGGAGAAAGAACGCGACGCCGACTGGGCGATCCGTGAACTGCTGGCGCGCATGACGCAGCGCCTGCAAGGCTGCGAGAACTTTGCCGACGTTATCAACGTGGCGGAACTGTTTGCGCCTAATATCGCCCCGGGTGCCTCCGGACGGTTGTACATTTTGGATCGCGACCCCTGGCAGATGCGGTGTGCAGCGGAATGGCTCTCTCCCGAAGGCGACAAAAAGCCTTTCCACCCTGATGAATGCTGGGCCGTTCGCCGTGGTCAGAGCCACCCTCCGGTGAACGGCGAACCGGATATCGCCTGTTATCACCTGCCTGAAGCGCAAGCCCATCAGTCCCTGTGCGTCCCACTGATTGCCCAAGGCGAGGCGATTGGTTTGCTCACGTTCCAGAACATCACTGCTGAAACAGCGCCCTCCCGGGCTTATCTGGAACTGATGGCGGAAGCGCTCGGCCTTGCGCTGGCCAACCAGCGGCTGCGCGATGCGCTGCTGGAAAAAGCGCTTTTCGATCCGCTGACGGGACTGAGAAATCGCCATCATCTGGAGGATACGATGCGCACGCAGATGGCACAGGCGGTGCGTAATGACGAGCCGGTGAGCTGTTTAATGATCGATATCGATCACTTCAAAAGCATTAACGATCGCTTTGGTCACGAGGCTGGCGACCGGGTGATCAAGAGCGTGGCCTCAATTGTTCAGCGAGCGGCACACGATAGCGGGCTGGCATTTCGCTATGGCGGCGAGGAGTTTTTGGTGCTCCTCACCGGCGCCAATGAAGAAGCCGCCCACGCCTGTGCAACGGTTATTTACAACGGCGTGCACGAGCTGTCGCTACGCTATGGCCTTTCTGAAATTGGGCCAGTGGACGTGTCGATTGGTATTGCCAGCTACCCGCAGCACGCCCAGAGCGATAACCTGTTGCGTGCCGCCGACGTGGCGCTGTACCGGGCAAAAGAGCTGGGGCGCTCGAGGATTGTGAGTTTTGGGATGCTGGAGGCCGGCTAGCCTCTAGCCCTTGCGCGTAAGAGACTTAAAAAACCGCCCCGAAATCAGAGGTAGGCCTATTTTCTGGGCGGTGTTGATTCAGCTTTTATGCACGCGCAAATAGGCTTCAGCCCGAGGCGTCCTTACAGTAAAAAATGGACTTCGCATTGTATGAGAGAATATAACTGCCATTGTCGACGGGAGATATTGTCATTGACAGCGTCCTGCCCTCCTGGCTGAATAAATCAGGAAACTGGTGGCTCATCTTTTCATTGCTTATGGTTTCAACCGGAAAACGGATGATCTGGCGGCTTTCCAGAGTCATTAGCCCTTTTTCAGACTCAACCGCAACCCTCACTTCACGTGAGATCACCTCTTTAGATCCATTATCATTATAAACACCGTCCATTTTGATAACCCCTTGATTTCCATTTAAATGAAAATAATACATGGTCGTCACCTGCAGATTATCATCATAAAACCGATCGCTGACCCGACACTTCAGCGTCGAGGAAAATGCCGTGGCGGGTGCGAAAATACTTAAAAAAATAATGAAGATGAGATTACGTTTGATCATCCGCCGCGCCTTTTCTCGCCATAATGGTTACTGAGGAACAGTGTTTTCTAAGACGGTCACAGGCCAGAAAAGTGAGATAGGCAGCCTGATGCATGGTCTGGATATAATATTTTTTGCCCGAATCACAGGTGTAGTGATGCTGGTTTAGGGTCTGGCGGGCAGAGGCCATTGCGTCATCTTCGGTATCTTCCAGAAAATAGAAGCAGTTTTCCGGTGAGCCGATAGGCTCAAACCGATCAAAGTAAGTGCCCGGGAACAATCGCGGGTAAATACTCCCAGAGAGAATGGCCGTAAATATTAACAGGCAGGCGATATAGCGATGCTCCTGCAACATCATGCCCGTGAATCTGCGAGTGAGAGCCACCCTGTCTGAACGGGACAAGGCTGTATCCTGAATCACGCTCTCTTCCACGATAACAGGCGGAACGGACGGTTCCCGAGTGGCGATTGTCAGCTGGGGGTTCAGCTGTATCCCGCGCCGGGGAACGGTGATAATCAGCTTTTCCGGCATCCCGAGGGCATTAAACTGTCGCCGAAGATGCGTAAAGCTCTGATAATAGGTAGACAGCGAGGTGTATTGCGCAAGCTCTCCCCAACCGGCCTTCAGGAGCTCTGACTGGGTACGCAATTCCCCTGGGGGTTCGATCAGTTTCAGCAGACACATGGCTGAGGGTGTATGCAGGGTTTTGCTTTCCCCTGTTATAACGGACTCGATCCGGCGCTCCTCTGGATAAAAGTAAACCAGCTCCTGGATCACATAACATTTATTCACCCTTGTTTTTTCCTCTGATTCTTGCAGGTTCATAAGACTGTTCAGGCTTCTTTAGTCCCTCATTTATGGCTTTAGTTGCATAAACTTTAACCAATCAGGCGAGAATTATCTGAACTCGCCCAAAGAAATAGCATGAATCACCGTTCGAAATGGCGTTCTTTACGCTTACTTTCATTATGCTTAGAGGGCTTGAAATAACGGTAGGGATTTGGCTGCAACGCCATTGCAGGACTTAACGCTGTCCTCGCTTTATTGAGAGCCCCCTCTGACCCACCAGGCACGCTTCTTGCTTTACCTATGAACCTACTCTTACAACAGGTTTCTCTATGGCCCTTTCAGCGCTGCGTTTCATACAGGAGTCGAAAAAAAGCGAAATCGCCTGCCTCCAACAGCTGCTGCAGCTGGGTGAACTGGTGGGAGCTGTCAGCCAAATGATTCACGTACTGCAACGCGAACGCGGGACAGCGAATATCTATTTGTGCTCCCATGGCGACATCTGGAGGGAGCAGCTGAACGAGCGGGCGCTGGAGGTCAACGCTGCCGAGCAGCAGGTAAATCACTGGCTTACTACTCATGCGTTGACTAACCTGAACATCGCTAACGCTTCGCGTTTGTTCAGCCGCATCGCCTTACTTCTCCATAGCCTCAGCACGTTACCCCAGCTGCGCCAGCGAATTTTTGATCTCAGTATCGGCCAGCCGGACGCCATGAATGCGTACAACGAGGCGATCCGCACCCATTTGGCGCTGGTCTTCGAAACGGCGGATATCTCCGGCGATCCGTCCATATCCCGGGCGTTACTCGCAATGTGCAGCTTCATGCAGGGCAAAGAGCTGGCCGGGCAGGAACGCGCCACGGCGGCCGCCGGTTTTGCCGCGCGTCAGTTTGACGCGTCAGCGCACCAGCAGCTTTTAGGCCTCATCGAAGGCCAGGAGCGGTGCTTTCAGACATTCGCCGAGTTTTCTGACCCTCTCTGCCTGGCAGAGTGGCAGCGGCAGACGCGCCAGGACAGAAGCGATTTCGAACGCTTCAGGCGTATTGCCTGCACTCTGACAAAACCCCACGGCGAGCCGGCGGATATCGCACTCCGCTGGTTTAGCGTGTCGACGGCGCGAATAGACGGCATGAAAGTGGTGGAGGATAAACTGGAAGATGCCCTGAAGCACTCCTGCCGCCAGCGGATAAATGAAGCGCAGGCTTCTCTTGCGCTTCAGCAGCAGAATATTGACCAAATTCCGCAGCCGGACAGCCACTACACCGCCCTGCTTCCTCCCCAGCTTAGCCGTTCGGTTCTCGAACTTGTCGAACAGCAATCCCGCCAGCTGCAGGCTCTCGATGCTGAACTCTCCAGGCTTCGCGTCTTGCTGGCCGAGCGTAAGGCGGTTGAGCGAGCGAAAGGCCTGCTGATGCAGCATCACGCCTTAACAGAACCCCAGGCACATAAGATGTTGCTCGATATGGCAATGAACCAAAATAAGAAACTGTCGGAAATAGCCGACGCGGTGCTTTCGGTCTCTGCGCTGTTAGGCGAACAGCGAGCGTAACCCCGATCAATTGCTGCACCTTCCCTGTGCAGCTGTGCGCTGGCGGTGCATCAGAAAAGGCCATCGCCTAACAGCGTTAGGCTAACGCGCTGATTTGTTTTGAAACGGAAGATTGGCACGCAAACTGCATTATTTTCATCACATAAGCACTAGGCCAATGGCGGTTTAGTCAGGGTTACGGATAAAGGCGTCCGTTAGCGTTCAGGAAACTGAGCGCTAACTGGACGCTTTTTTTTGGCTCATTTTCGACGTAACAGGAAGCCTTGATGATACAAGACGACAAAAAAACGCGGGGCCAACTCTCCCGCCGCCGCTTTCTTGCAGGAAGTGCGGTGCTTGGCGGCAGTATGTTGCTGCCGGGCTTTATGAACAGCGTCTGGGCTGCCGGTTCCGATGCGCCAGAGAAGAAAGCGATCCGCGTGGGATTTATTCCTCTGACGGATTGTTCTTCGGTGGTGATGGCGGCCGTGAAGAAATTTGACGAGAAGTACGGCATTAACATCATCCCGAGCAAAGAGTCGAGCTGGGCATCGGTACGCGACAAGCTGGTCTCCGGCGAGCTGGATGCCGCGCATGCCTTATACGGGATGGTGTATGGCTTACAGCTTGGCGTGTCCGGCCCGCAGCATGACATGGCGATGCTGATGTCGCTCAACAATAACGGGCAGGCCATCACGCTTTCTAACCAGTTAAAACAGGCGGGCGTGACGGATGCAGCGTCGCTAAAAACAGCGGTCAATGCCAGCGCGAAAGGTACCTATACCTTTGCTCAAACGTTCCCAACCGGCACGCACGCCATGTGGCTGTATTACTGGCTGGCAAATGCCGGTATCCATCCCTTTAACGATGTCCGCAATGTCGTCGTCCCTCCACCGCAAATGGTGATGAACATGAAAATCGGCAACATGAGCGGATATTGCGTTGGTGAGCCCTGGAACCAACGAGCGATCCGGGACGACATTGGCTTCACCGCGGCCACAACACAGGAGATCTGGCCGGATCATCCGGAAAAAATACTCGGCACAACGTCCTCCTGGGTTTCGGCAAACCCGAATGCAGCCCGCGCGCTCACCGCCGCGGTGCTTGACGCCTCACGCTGGATAGACGCGTCCGACGCCAATCGTATTGAAACCGCTCAGACTGTTGCGGCGCGCGCCTACATCAACACCTCCGTGGAGACGATTCAGGGGCGGATGCTGGGCGACTACGAAAATGGTCTGGGTAAAAAATGGAAAGATGCCCACAAGATGCGCTTCTTCAATGATGGCGCCGTGAACTATCCCTGGCTCTCCGATGGCATGTGGTTCCTGACGCAGCACAAGCGCTGGGGGCTGCTCGACAAAGACCCTGACTATCTGGCCATTGCCAAAAAAATTAACCGTATTGACGTCTACAGGCAGGCCGCCGCTGCGGTCGGGGGAATTAGCGTGCCCGCCAGCGACATGCGCAGCAGCACCCTCATTGACGGCAAGGTCTGGGATGGCAGTAACCCTGCTGAATATGCCAACAGTTTTGCAATGAAACGCTAAGTGAGGCGACAGATGTCTACGAATTTGAAAACCCATGCCGTCAGCCTGACGGAGCCTGTGCGGATCAATGCAGAGGTTATATCAATCAAGAAAGCGGCCCCGGTCGCCAAACCTGCCGTCGCCATTGCCCGGCTTCGCGCGAGCGTTCGTCGCCTGCTGCAGAAAATAATCCCCGCGGTTCTCGGGATCATCGTGCTGCTGGCGCTGTGGCAGATTGCCGCGATCAGCAGCAAAGGCTTCCCGACGCCGGTAAAAACCTGGGAGGCGGCGAAAGTCATTTTTGCCGATCCGTTTTACATCGATGGGCCAAATGACATGGGGATTGGCTGGAACATCCTGGCGTCACTCAAACGCGTGGCGATAGGTTTTGGTCTGGCGGCGTTGGTGGGTATTCCGGCCGGGTTCCTGATAGGCCGCTTCAGCTTTATTAACCGTATGTTCAATCCGATTATCTCATTGCTGCGCCCGGTCAGTCCTCTTGCGTGGCTTCCTATTGGCCTGCTGCTGTTCCAACGCGCGGAGCCCGCCTCGTCGTGGACGATATTCATTTGTTCTATATGGCCGATGATCCTCAACACCGCAGAAGGCGTGATGCGTATTCCGCAGGACTATCTCAACGTTGCCCGCGTGCTGAAGCTCAGCGAATTCACCGTGATGCGCAAGATCCTGTTTCCCGCCGTGCTGCCCTACATCCTGACCGGAGTGCGGCTGTCTATCGGTATTGCCTGGCTGGTCATTGTGGCAGCTGAAATGCTGACCGGCGGCGTAGGGATTGGTTTTTGGATCTGGAACGAATGGAACAACCTCAACGTGGAAAACATCATCATTGCCATTTTGCTGATTGGCGCCGTGGGGATGTTGCTTGAGCAGGGGCTAATGGCCGTTGCCCGCCGATTACATGACGACACCCGCCCTGGAGCCTGACATGAAAAAAGAAAAAGCCCTTATCAGCGTGCAGAACGTCAGCCAGCGTTTTCCCGGGGATAAAACAGAGTACCTGGCACTGGATAACGTGAGTTTTGACGTGGCGGAAGGTGAAACCGTCACCCTGATTGGCCACTCCGGCTGTGGAAAGTCAACCCTGCTGAACCTGGTTGCTGGGCTGAGCCTCCCATCGGACGGGGTGCTGCTGTGCGATAACAAAGAAATTGCCGGACCGGGACCCGAGCGCGGCGTGGTCTTCCAGAACCATTCGCTCCTGCCCTGGCTAACCGCCTTTGATAACGTCGCGCTCGCGGTTCAGCAGGTCTTTAAAGACCAGATGGGCAAGAGCGAAATGCATGACTGGATTATGCATAACCTCGAACTGGTGCACATGGAGCATGCCGCATATAAGCGCCCCGGCGCCATTTCTGGCGGTATGAAGCAGCGGGTGGGTATTGCCCGCGCGCTGGCGATGAAACCCAAAGTGTTGCTCATGGACGAACCTTTTGGCGCGCTTGATGCGTTAACCCGCGCGCACCTCCAGGACGCGGTGATGGACATTCAGGCGCGCCTGAAAACCACCATTTTGCTGATCACCCACGACGTTGACGAAGCCGTGCTGCTCTCTGACCGCGTGATGATGATGACCAACGGCCCCGCGGCGAAGATCGGTGAAGTATTACAGGTTGAGCTGGCGCGACCGCGCAGCCGCCTGACGCTGGCGAACGATCCCCTGTTCCACCAGTACCGCCAGCAGGTGCTGCATTTTCTCTATGAAAAGCACAGGGCCGTGGCCTGATTCCGCGAGAGGATTTGCGTGATGGATAAACCGACACTGATTGTGATTGGCAACGGCATGGCAGGCATACGGCTGGTTGAGCACCTCTGCGAGCTCGCCCCCGATCGCTATCGCATTCTGATCGTGGGCAATGAACAGTTCAGCGCGTACAACCGTATTCAGCTCACGCCGGTCCTCTCCGGCGAGAAAGACTTTGCGCATATCCTGACGCACGATGCGCGGTGGTACGAACATCACAACATCACATTACTCACCGGCGTGACCGCCACGGCAGTCGATCGCCACGCGCGTATCGTTACGGCTGCCGGTCAGAATTATCAGTACGACCATCTTGTCATTGCGACCGGCTCGCGGCCTTTTCTTCCGCCGCTGCCGGGAATGGAGCTGTCCGGCATCCATGGGTTTCGCACCCAGCAGGATGTCGACAATATTCTTCATGGCATTTATACCGGCCAGCCGGTTGTGGTTATCGGCGGAGGGGTGCTGGGCGTGGAAGCGGCAGCGGCAATGGCCCTGCGAGGAACGCAGGTCACCCTGCTGCATCGTGGCCCGCACCTGATGGATCAGCAGCTCGATGAACAGGCTGGAAGCCTGCTGTGCGAGAGGCTCTCGCTGCGAGGGATTAACGTCATTTTGCAGGCGGAAACGGCGTCATTTGCTCCTGACGCCGCGGGCAATATCCGCGCGGTGACCCTTCGAGACGGGCGCGACATTCCGGCTGAACGCGCGATCGTCGCTGTGGGCGTGCGGCCGGACATCGCTCTGGCACAAGAAGCGGGGTTGTCCTGCGAGCGCGGCATCCTGGTGAACCAACAGCTGCAAACGTCCGACCCGCAGATATCGGCAATCGGTGAATGTTGTCAGCTGGGGGAAATCACCTTTGGCCTGGTCGCACCCTGCTGGCAACAGGCCGAAACGCTGGCCTCCCGGCTGGCGGGTATCGATATGGCATCGACGTTCGCGGTACAGAACGTGCCGCTACGCCTCAAGGTCACCGGTATCGATCTGTTTTGCGCCGGTGAACTTCGCGGCAACGCTGAAACGCAAATTCACACCGCCTTTGACCCGTTTGACGGACATTACCGTCGCCTGGCCCTTCGCGACAACCAGCTGAAGGGCGTGTTGCTGTGGGGCGATATCAGTGACGGCCCGGATTACCTCTCACACATCTGCCATCCCGCTGCCGGGCAAACATCCGTCAGCGTCTTCAGTCCCGGTAGTGCGCCGGATACCTCCGGCTTACCGTCCAATCAATCAGAGCCGTTACCCGCTGCGGTGACGAGGAGTCATTCAATGTCTAAACCTGTACTGGTTATGGCCGGACACGGCATGGTGGGTCATCATTTTTTACAACAGCTGGTGGAACGCGAACTGCATATGCAGTATCAGGTCATTGTGTTTGCTGAAGAGACAACGCCTGCCTACGACCGGGTGCATTTATCCGAATACTTCTCCGGCCGAACGGCGGACTCCCTGTCGATGGTTGAAAAAGGGTTCTTTGAGTCGACCGGCATTGAGCTTCGCCTTGGGCACAGCATTGAGCACATTGACACGAAGCATCGCTATGTTGTCGACCATCAGGGACGCCAGACCGCCTACGATTTGCTGGTGCTGGCCACGGGCTCCTACCCGTTTGTGCCACCCATTCCAGGGAATGATGCGCCCGGCTGCCTGGTCTATCGCACGCTTGAAGACCTGGATGCCATACAGGCCTGTGCGGCGAAGGGGAAAATCGGTGTGGTCGTCGGGGGAGGATTGCTGGGGCTGGAAGCGGCAAACGCGCTGAAACAGCTTGGGCTGGAAACCCACGTGGTGGAATTTGCGCCGCGGCTGATGGGGGTTCAACTCGATGAAGGTGGTGCAGCCATGCTGCGGCGTAAAATTGAAGCGCTGGACGTGAAGGTGCATACCGGAAAGGAAACGCAGGCCATTGTATCGGGCGAAGAGTGCCATTACCGGATGACGTTTGCCGATGGCAGCCATCTGGAAACCGACCTGGTGCTGTTCTCTGCCGGCATCCGCCCGCGCGATCGGCTCGCCAGAGAGTGTGGGCTTGACGTGGGCCCGCGTGGCGGCATTGTGATTAACGATGCGTGCCAAACGTCCGACCCGGCCATCTATGCAATAGGCGAATGCGCGCTGTGGAACGGCCAGATTTTCGGTCTGGTCGCGCCGGGGTATCAGATGGCCCGCACGCTGGCGGATACCCTGACGGGCAGCGACGTGGCGTTCAGAGGCGCTGACATGAGCACAAAGCTTAAACTGCTGGGCGTTGAGGTGGCGTCTGTCGGTGATGCGCATGGCCGCACGCCCGGCAGTCAAAGCTACAGCTGGGTAGACGGCCCGGGGGAAGTGTATAAGAAAATCGTGGTATCAGCGGATCGTAAACGCCTGCTGGGCGCGGTGCTGGTCGGCGATAGCACGGAATACAGCACCTTGTTGCAGATGATGCTCAACGACATGCCGTTACCCGCCAAGCCTGAAGCCCTGATTTTACCCGCCAGCTCGGGCGCGGATAAACCGGCGCTGGGTATAGCCGCGCTGCCGGACAGTGCGCAAATTTGTTCCTGCCACAACGTCAGTAAAGGCGATATCTGTGAGGCGGTGAAGAATAACTGCCACGATATGGCGGCGATAAAAACCTGCACCAAAGCCGCAACAGGCTGCGGAGGCTGCGCCGCGCTCACCAAACAGGTGATGGAGTATGCCCTGTCCGATATGGGCGTCGAGGTGAAAAAAGACATCTGCGAGCATTTTGCGTGGTCGCGCCAGGAGCTTTATCACCTGATCCGGATGGGCAATATCCGCACGTTCGAGGCGCTGATCGACCAGCACGGCCGCGGCAGCGGCTGTGAAATCTGCAAGCCGCTGGTGGGTTCAATACTGGCGTCGTGCTGGAACGAGTACCTGTTGAAACCACAGCATCTGCCGCTCCAGGACACCAACGATCGCTATTTTGCCAACATCCAGAAGGATGGGACCTACTCCGTGGTGCCGCGCGTTCCGGCGGGCGAGATAACCCCGGAGGGACTTATCGCGATAGGTGAAGTCGCCAGACGCTACGGCCTTTACACCAAAATTACCGGCGGTCAGCGTATTGACCTGTTCGGCGCGCGCCTCGAACAACTCCCGGAAATATGGCAACAGCTCGTCGACGCCGGTTTCGAAACCGGGCATGCCTACGGTAAATCCCTGCGGACGGTGAAATCCTGCGTCGGATCAAGCTGGTGTCGCTACGGCGTACAGGACTCAACCGCGCTCGCGCTGCAGTTAGAGCACCGCTACAAAGGGCTGCGGTCGCCTCACAAGATTAAAATGGCCGTATCGGGGTGTACCCGCGAATGCGCCGAAGCCCAAAGCAAAGATGTTGGGGTGATTGCAACGGATAAGGGCTGGAATCTGTACGTCTGCGGTAACGGGGGAATGAAGCCCCGCCACGCTGATTTGCTCGCCCAGGACATGAGTACAGAGGACGTCATTCGTACCGTTGACCGCTTCCTGATGTTCTATATCCGCACCGCTGACCGGCTGCAACGCACCAGCACCTGGATGGACAACCTCGAAGGCGGCCTGGACTACCTGCGTCAGGTCATACTGGAAGACAGCCTGCATATCGCGGAAGAACTCGATCGTGAAATGCTCGCCGTGGTGGCGACGTATCAGTGTGAATGGCAAACAACCTTGTCATCTCCGGACCGCCTGGCGCTGTTCAAACCGTTTGTAAACAGTGAGGTGCCCGACGAAGGCGTGATGAAGGTGGAAGAGCGTCAGCAACAGCGTCCTGCGACACGTCAGGAGCGCAGCGCGTTGCCAGCGCCCGTCGTCGAAAATGTGCAGGCGTCAGTTGAGGGCTGGGTTGAAGTATGCCGCCTGAGCGCCATCCCGGTATATGCGGGGATGGCTGCGCGACTTGCGAACCAGCAGATTGCGTTGTTCCACCTGCCCCACCATCCACAGCAGGTTTTTGCGCTGAGCAATCATGAGCCTGACAGCGACGCCAACGTGCTGGCGCGCGGTCTGGTGGGTGATGTAAAAGGCGAGCCGGTGGTGATTTCCCCGCTCTACAAGCAGCGTTTTCGCTTACGGGATGGCCAGAGCCTGGACCAGGCTCCGGTTGTACTGCGCAGCTGGCATGTGAAAGTGGAAGAAGGCCGCGTCTGGGTTCAGGCACGCGCGCTGGGCATCGCTCCGGCCAAAATGATTGAGACGGTCAGCCTATGAAGACACCGCTCCCTGTCGTTAATACCACCTGTGCCTATTGTGGCGTCGGCTGCGGCGTCAGCATGCAGCCGCACGCTGATGGCTTTGCGGCCAGCGGCGATCCGGAACATCCGGCGAATCACGGAAGACTCTGCGTGAAAGGCAGCGCGCTGGGTGAAACCTTAGGCTTACAGGGGCGTTTGCTCGCGCCTGAAATTCACCATCACCCCGTCAGTTGGCCACAGGCATTAGATGCCGTGGCACAAGGGCTGCAAGCCGCTATTGATGAATATGGGCCGCAGTCGGTCGCGTTTTATGGTTCAGGCCAGCTGCTGACGGAAGATTACTATGTCGCCAACAAGCTGATGAAGGGGTTTATCGGGGCGGGAAACATGGATACCAACTCCCGGCTGTGCATGGCCTCTGCGGTGGTGGGCTACAAGCGCGCATTCGGCGCGGATGCCGTTCCCTGCAGCTATGAGGATCTGGAGCTGGCGGATTGCGTCATCCTCGTGGGATCGAACGCCGCCTGGGCGCATCCGGTGGTGTATCAGCGGTTGGTGAAAGCCAAAGCGGATCGGCCGGACATGCAGATTATTGTTGTCGATCCACGTAAAACGGCGACCTGTGACATTGCCGATCTGCACCTGGCGCTGCGTCCGGGCAGCGATGCCGCGTTGTTTTGCGGCGCATTGCATGCCATGGCGGCGAACGGAAAACTGGATACCCATTTTCTGCAACACCACACGCAAGGGGCAGAAGAAACCTTACGGGCTGCAAACGCGTGGAGCCTCGACAAAACGGCAGAGTACTGCGGGCTGCCCCCCTCGCAGCTGCAGGCATTTTATCAACGAGTAGCCGATAGCCAACGGATGGTGACGCTGTACTCAATGGGGATCAACCAGTCCAGTTCAGGCGTCGATAAATGCAACGCAATTATTAACCTCCATTTGGCAGCCGGCCGCATTGGGCGCCCTGGCTGCGGGCCATTTTCGATAACGGGCCAGCCGAATGCGATGGGCGGGCGTGAAGTCGGCGGGCTGGCGAACCAGCTGGCCTGTCATATGGGATTCACTGCCGCAGAGGTTGAAAGGGTTGGGCGCTTCTGGGGAAGCGATACCGTCGCGCAGGCTCCCGGGCACAATGCCGTTGAGCTATTCCAGGCTATCGAAAGCGGAGAGATCAAAGCCGTCTGGATAATGGGCACTAATCCGCTGGTGTCTCTGCCCGATGCCGATCGCGTGCGTGCCGGTTTGGCACGCTGCCCTCTGGTCATCGTGTCCGACATTATGCGCGATACGGACACCACGCGCGCGGCGCATATCCTGCTGCCCGCCCTGGGATGGGGGGAGAAAAATGGCACGGTGACCAACTCGGAACGGCGTATCTCACGTCAGCGCGCGTTTCTTCCCGCGCCGGGCAACGCAAAGCCAGACTGGTGGATCCTCAGCCAGGTTGCACAGCGGCTGGGCTTTGTTGACGCCTTTGCCTGGCAGCATCCGGCTGAGATTTTTCGCGAACATGCCGCCTTGTCCGGTTTTGAAAATGCGGGCGAACGTGCGTTTGATATCAGCGGGTTGGCGCAGCTGTCCAATGAACAATGGGATACCCTGCAGCCGATTCAATGGCCGGTCAATGCCGCCAGCCCGCAGGGCTCCGCGCGGCTCTTCACGGATAAAACCTACTTTCATCCGGACGGTAAAGCGCGGCTAATCCCCGTTATCCCCCGAGCGCCCGTAAATCCGCCGACGATGGCCTACCCGCTGGTCATGAACACCGGCAGGATACGCGATCAGTGGCATACGATGACGCGAACCGGTAGCTCTGCGCGCCTGATGCAACACGTCAGCGAGCCATTCTGCCAATTTCATCCGGATGATGCGCCGGGCGTCCAGACGGGCGATTTGCTGCGCGTATCCTCGTCACATGGCTGGCTGCTGTTGCGCGCGAAGCCCGACGATCTTCAGCCGCGTGGCAGCATTTTTGTGCCCATCCACTGGAACAGCCGCTTCAGTCAACAGGCCCGCGTTGACGCGCTGGTCGCCCCGCACACGGACCCCCTCTCCGGACAGCCGGAAAGTAAACATATGCCGGTCAATCTGATGAAATGGAGAGCGGCATGGCACGCTGAACTGTTTATTCGGGGAGAGGGTTTCGCCCCGCCGACAACCGCCTACTGGAGCCTCATCACGCAGCCGGGCATCACGCATTTTACCCTGGCCGACTCTTCCCTTCCCGAAGACTGGACGGCATGGCTGAGCGAATATTATTCGCTGGAGGGGAAAATCACCCAGAGCGCGCGGATAGGTGATGAGGGTTTCAATCTGTTGGTTTGGGCGCAGGGTGAACTGCACCTGGCGTTTTATGCCCGCCGTCGCCCTCTGATGCCAGACCGCCAGGAGGTGCTGGCTGCCTTTACCGCGCCGCCGGAAACGGCGCAGCAGCGGCTGGCATTGCTGGCCGGCCAGGCCGCGAGCCATAAAGCATCCACCGGCAATATCATCTGCAGCTGTTTTTCAGTCGGTGAAACGCAGATTGTCGATGCCGTACGCCAGGGGTGCCATAGCGTGCAGCAGCTGGGGGCATCGCTGAAATGCGGCACTAACTGCGGCTCCTGTCTGCCAGAGCTTAAAAGAATGATTGCCGACCAGATTGCTACGTTGACGATGGAAGAGCGCCAGTAAGCCGCTGCCAGGGATGACGATCCTGTTGGCCCCATCGGGATCACACTTTTTGGCCATCGGTATTCACTTACAGTTTGCAGGTGTTATCATTCACCCCGTTAATACCCTTTCAACTCAACCCGAGGCTTTGATGCTGGAGAATGTAATCATCCGATAATCAGTTTCCCGACCTTTTCAGGCCGGACTGATTATCAATGCGCCGAAATCGAATGCGGACACCGCTGCGTGTTTGCACGTTTTGCACATGATGATTAAACAGGTTTTCCAGTATGAATTTATCCCGTCAGGAACAGCGGACCTTACACGTTCTCGCCAAAGGTGGCCGTATTGCGCACGTCCGCGATGCCTCAGGCCGCGTCACTTCTGTTGAATGCTATAGCCGTGAAGGGCTACTGCTTAGCGACTGCACGCTCGCCGTCTTCAAAAAACTCAAAACCAAAAAGCTGATCAAATCCGTTAAGGGTCAGCCCTACCGCATTAATACCACGGGGCTGAACAACGTTCGTGCCCAGCCTGATAATCGTTAAGGAGAGGATGATGGATATCCCACGAATTTTTACGGTCAGCGAAAGCGAGCATCGCATCCACAACCCGTTCACCGAAGAGAAATATGCCACGCTGGGTCGCGTGCTGCGCATGCAGCCGGGCACGCGCATTCTCGATCTCGGCAGCGGCTCGGGAGAGATGCTGTGCACCTGGGCTCGTGATTACGGCATTACCGGTACCGGCATCGACATGAGCCCGCTCTTCACCGCGAAGGCAAAGCGGCGCGCGGCAGAGCTCGGGGTCAGCGAACGCGTCCATTTTATGCATAACGACGCGGCAGGTTACGTCTCGGATGAAAAATGTGACGTGGCGGCGTGCGTCGGCGCGACCTGGATTGCGGGCGGCGTGGCAGGAACGTTGGCATTGCTGGCGGAAAGTCTGGCTCCCGGAGGAATAATGCTTATCGGCGAGCCGTACTGGCGTCAGCTCCCCCAGACGGAAGAGACGGCCCAGGCCTGTGGCGTCTCGTCGGTGGCCGATTTCCTTCCCCTGTCCGACCTTGTCGCGTCCTTCGATGAGCAGGGCTATGACCTGGTGGAAATGGTGCTGGCGGACCAGGAAGGCTGGGACAGATACGAAGCCGCGAAATGGATGACCCTGCGCCGCTGGCTAAAGGAAAACCCTGACGATGGCTTTGCGCAGGAGGTTCGCACGGAGCTGACGATAGCGCCCAAACGCCATGTGACCTACACGCGGGAATACCTTGGCTGGGGCGTGTTTGCGTTAATGGCACGATAAACGGAAGCAGGCGGTATAGCTCAAAAGGGTATACCGCCTGTTTTCCATCGAGGCGATGAAACGTGCAATGAGCAAAGGGTCTATTACGCAAGACGCTGTGCAGAGTTGTATCAACAGAAGAAATCTGCCGGCGCACGGTCAGTTACCCATCATCATCCCGTCGCGCTCAACGGGAAATATTATGGTCTTCTGGTGCTGGCGCGAACCTGTAGCGTCGAGGGTAATTCAATGGCTTTATCCGTCGACTTGCCATCGAGTAAATCAAGCAGCGTTTTTCCGGCAACCGTTCCCGTTTCACTCCAGGGGAATTCAACCGCCGTCAGAGCCGGCGAGCATACGGCGGCAAGGGTCCCCCCGCTCAAGCTTGCCAATGCCAGGGAGTCCGGCACTTTTTGCCCCGCACCGTGGCAGGCCATAATGCAGCCGCAGGCAATTTCATCAGAGGTACAAATCAGCGCGTCCAGCTCCGGCCAGGTAATCCGAATATCGCCCAGCAGGTTTAAACCGGTCGTAATACCTGCCGGCAGGTGAGAGGTCACCACACGATGTGGCGAGTGGTTAACGGAAAGCATGGCGCTGTTCCAGCCGCTCAGGACCTGGCGGAACATAATGTTATTGGAGGCAGTGCAAAGCAGGCCAATATTTTTATACCCAGCCTGAACCAGCGATGTGACCAGTTTTTTGATGGCTGCAGCGTAGTCAACGCCAATGCTCACCCAGCCTGCATCGCGATTGATGGCACCAATCTCCACCACCGGCACGCCGGTGTTGGAGATCATCTGCGAGCAGCTGCTGATGTTATCAATATTGAATTGAACAATCGCCGCCGGGTTGTAGGCGAGCATTTGCGCAAACGCATTTTCTTCACTCTGGCCACCCTGGCCGGATTCGATAAACATCATGCTGTAGCCCTGGGTCGAGAGTACGGTCTGCAGCGTTTCGGAGACGGCAAGAAAGCCCGGGGAGGAAAAAGAAGGTACCACGCCCATCACCAGGCTGGAGTCAGCAGAGGCGAGGCTGCGGGCCTGCAGGTTCGGCACATAGCCCAGCTCGCTCACCGCCGCTTCAATACGGGTGCGCAGCTCAGGGTTCACTTTTTCAGGCATACGTAACGCGCGCGACACGGTCATCGTGCTAACGCCGACCAGTTTTGCAACTTCAGCGAGCGTAATTTTACCGGTGTTTTTCCTGCGTTTTTCTCTCGCGCTATCGTCCGCTTCTAACGTCTGCACTGATGTCCTCCTTTCGCCTGACTGGGCAGCCATTGTAAATGATGTTTAGCGTTTTGCGCATTGCCCAACTGCAAAGTAATGATAAGTATGGTTAACAAAGTTAGCGGTAACAAGAATTTTAACATTAACGCCGTGTTAGCGCTAACTTTGAGAGGGGGATCACGGTAAGCCGTGAAGGCATTCCACTATAGTAGGCTCACTTTCAACGCTATCGGGGTATTTATGATTACAACCTGGTTACCAACGGAAAATATCCAGATTGTGGATTCTGTCAGCGACTGGAAACAAGCCATTACGCTTTCTGCGCAACCCTTATTAGCGAAAAAGGCCATTACTGAAGATTATATTCACGCCATTTTCAACAGCCATCAGGCGCTGGGCCCTTATTATGTTTTAGCGCCTGGTCTGGCGATGCCCCATGCTCGCCCGGAGCAGGGGGCCGTTAAAAATGGACTATCGCTTTTGCATATTAAGCAGGGCGTTTCTTTTAACGCGGAAGAGAATGACCCTATTTACGTTGTGATTATGCTGTGCGCGCTGTCGGGAGATGAGCACATCAATATGATTACAGCACTGGCCAACATTTTTAGCGATGAAGAACAACTTTCGGCGCTGCTGAAAGCATCATCAATAGAATCAATTCAACGCGTTATCAACGGATAGTGAGGTAAAGATGAAAAAGGTACTGATTGTTTGTGGTAACGGTTTAGGCAGCAGCTTCATCGTTGAAATGAATGTCAAAAAAATCATTAAAGAGCTGAATAAAGAAGCAGAGATTTCCCATACCGATCTGACTTCAGCAAAAAGTGAAACTGCCGATATTATTCTTAGCGCCAAGGATATTGCGGAACACCTGTCCAGCCATTCCGCACAGGTATTTGGTTTATCGAACCTACTGGATAACAATAAAATCAAAGAAATTCTTTCCGAGAATCTCTGATTAATTATTTGCGGCCTTACGGAGTCATTCTATGCTGCAGTTTATTATTCATGATGTGTTGGGCACACCCGCAATTTTGGTCGGTTTGTTTTCCCTGATCGGCTTATTATTGCAGAAGAAAGCCGTTTCCGATGTTATTTCCGGAACCCTCAAAACCATTATGGGTTTTGTGATTTTAACATCCGGGGCGGCGATTGTTGCCTCCACGTTAACGACGTTTAGCCAGCTGTTTGAGCACTCATTCCATATTCAGGGCGTTGTGCCCAATACCGATGCCATGGCGGCGCTGGCTCAGAAAAACTACGGTACCGCGACGGCAATGATCATGGTGCTGGGGATGTTGTTTAACATTGTCCTTGCCCGTATTACGCCGCTGAAGTACATCTTCCTGACGGGGCACCACACGCTGTATATGGCGGCGATGCTGGCTGTCATCCTCTCTGTCGGCGGTCTGTCACCGTTCTGGGTGGTGCTGGTGGGGGCGGTGATCCTCGGCATCATGATGGTGGTCTCCCCGGCCATTCTGCAGCCGTTCACGCGCAAAATAACAGGTACCAATGACCTGGCGCTGGGCCATTTTGGTTCAACCGGCTATCTGCTGTCGGCGCTGGTGGGGAAAGCGATCGGTAAAGGCAGCCCGTCGATTGAAGAGCTGAAGGTGCCGAAGTCACTGAACTTCCTGCGTGACTCCTCGGTCGCCATCTCGCTGACGATGATGATCCTGTTCGTGATTCTGGTACTGGTCGCAGGCAAAGAGTTTGTTGAGACCAGCATCAGCGGTGGCCAAAACTTTATCATCTTCGCCATTATCCAGTCGCTGACCTTCGCGGCAGGCGTGTGGATCATCCTTGCGGGCGTTCGCATGATCATCGCCGAAATTGTTCCGGCCTTTAAAGGCATCGCCGACAAGCTGGTGAAAGACGCCAAACCGGCGCTCGACTGCCCTACCGTCTTCCCGTTTGCTCCGAACGCGGTGATCGTCGGATTCCTGTCAAGCTTTACCGCCGGGCTGGTGAGTATGTTCCTGTGCCCGCTGTTTGGTTTAAGCGTCATCGTTCCCGGCCTGGTGCCGCACTTCTTCTGCGGCGCGACGGCGGGCGTTTACGGCAACATCTGCGGCGGTCGCCGCGGCGCGGTGGTGGGTGCATTCGCTCACGGTCTGCTGATTTCATTTTTGCCTGCGATTTTGCTGCCTCTGATGGGCGACCTTGGCTTTGCATCCACCACCTTTGGCGATGCGGACTTCGGCGTTGTCGGCATCATTCTTGGGCATGTCGTATCACTGTTTAACTAATTAACTCTTTTGGAGGTGAAGTATGGCGGCCAAATTTTCGCCCTCGTTAATGTGCATGGATTTAACGCAGTTCAGAGAGCAAATTACGGCAATGAACGGACGGGCTGACTTTTATCACGTCGATATTATGGACGGCAGCTACGTGAAGAATATTACGCTATCCCCGTTCTTTATCGAAAACCTGAAAAAAATCACCGATGTGCCGATTGATGTGCATCTGATGGTGAATCATCCGGAAGATATTATTCCAATGTGCATTGATGCAGGGGCCGATATTATTAGCTTCCATCCGGAGACGGCGAATAACAAAATCTTCCGTCTGCTGAACCAGATTAAAGATGCAGGTCGTCGCTGCGGTGTGGTTTTGAACCCGGCAACCCCGGCGGATGCGATTAAAGAGTATGCGCACCTGCTGGATAAAGTGACCGTCATGTCGGTTGACCCTGGCTACGCAGGCCAGAAGTTTATCCCGGAATCACTCAATAAAATCAGGGAGCTGATTGCGATGCGCGAAGCGCAGGGTTACCACTACCTGACCGAGATTGACGGCTCCTGCAACGAGAAGACCTTTAATGTGATCTCCCAGTCCGGCGTTGACGTCTTTATTGTGGGAACTTCTGGTCTGTTCTCGCTGGCGGATAACGTCAGCGATGCCTGGGATAAAATGGTCGATATCTACCAGCGCGAAGTCGCCGCCTAAATTGCAGCGCGCTCAGCCGTATTGAGCCATGCGCAGAGCATAGGGTCTATTTAACCGGTCTGGCTCTTTGCCTTCGCGCTGAACTTGTACGCTGAGGGCGCTGTAACCCTCCTATTTTAAAGAAGGTAACTCATGGACATTTCAAATGTACTTAATGTAAAAAACATCAAATTGAACATGATGGCTAAAACTAAAGAAGAGGCGGTAGAAGAATTAACTGACCTGCTCGTACTGGATGGGGCCGTCATTAATAAAGATGATTTTCTGAAAGATGTCTGGCTACGCGAGGAACAAGGCTCCACGGGATTCGAGAATCATATTGCCATCCCGCATGGGAAATCCTCAGGCGTCGCGCGTACTGCCCTGGCAATTGGGCGAACCTACAATCACATCCCCTGGGAAACGATGGACGGTAGCGATGTCCGCTGCATTATTTTATTTGCCGTATGTTTAGTGGACCAAAATGCGAATCATATTCGATTATTATCTCAAGTCTCTGGCTCATTAGCCGATGAGGAGATAATAGAAAAATTACTGGAAGAAAACGATCCCCAGAAAATCATTGATCTTCTTCTCCCTGAAAATGAAGGCGCTAACACGTAATTTAATTATCACCTCTGCCATCGCAGGTAAATTATTACATCCTGGAGAAGCGTTATGAATATCGTTGGAATTACAGCCTGTACTGTAGGTATTGCGCACACCTATATTGCGCAAAAGAAAATTGAAATAGCAGCCAAAAAAGCCGGACATAATGTCAAAATTGAAACGCAGGGTACTATTGGTATCGAGAATGCCTTAACCGCTGATGAGATCGCACAAGCCGACATTGTCCTGATCGCCGCCGACGTTAAGGTTACCGGTGAAGAACGCTTTGCCGGAAAGAGAGTCGTTAAAGTACCAACGGAAATGGCGGTCAAATCGCCAAATAAACTTATCGAAAAACTCAGTGAATTAGTCAATTCATAACGTTTATCTCTGCGTATCCTGTATAAATTAAAGGGCGTACTTTATGAATATAAAAGAAATATGGAAAGCAGCGAACCCTAAAGGGCATCTGCTGACCGCTATCTCATTTCTGATCCCCATTGTTTGCGGTGCTGGATTTATTATTGCCATTGGTATGGGCCTAGGGGGTACGGTTCAGGACACGTTAGTACCGGGTCAATTCGATCTGTGGCAGGCCTTAGCCACCATGGGGGCCAAGGCACTCGGGCTCTTACCCGTTGTGATTGCTATCGGGATTTCCGGTTCGATCGCGGGTAAGCCCGGTATTGCCCCAGGTTTCGTCGTCGGTCTGGCGGCGAATGCAATTGGTGCGGGTTTCATCGGCGGCATGATCGGCGGCTACATTTCCGGGTATATCGCGCTTGCCGTTATTAAAAATGTGAAGGTTCCCGGCTGGGCTCGGGGTTTAATGCCCACATTGATTGTGCCATTCTTTGCATCCATTCTCAGCGCCCTGCTCATGGTTTATATCATCGGTACGCCTATTGGTATTTTTACCGATGCTCTCACATCGTTCCTAAGAAGTATGGGAACGTCATCTAATTTACTGTTAGGTGCTGTAATTGGTGCACTGTGTATCGTTGACTTTGGCGGCCCGATCAATAAAACGTGCTTCGCCTTTGTTTTAACTCTCCAGGCACAGGGGATAAACGAGCCAATTACCGCCCTTCAGCTAGTTAATACGGCAACCCCTATCGGATTCGGGCTTGCATTTTTTATCGCCAAACTTCTTCGCAAAAATATCTATAATAATGAAGAAATCGAAATGTTAAAATCAGCCGTTCCTATGGGGGTTGTGAATATTGTTGAAGGTTCTATTCCTATAGTCATGAATGATATCGTTCGCGGTATTGCAGCTGCAGCAATCGGCGGCGCCTGTGGCGGTGCGATCACTATGGTCTATGGCGCAGATGCAACAGTACCTTTTGGTGGCGTTTTGATGATCCCTACAATGTCACACCCAATGGCGGGTATTATGGCGTTGCTCGTTAATATCCTCGTCACGGCGACCGTCTATGCCGTCATCAAAAAGGACGTTCCTCGCGATGTTGTTATAAACAACGATCTCGAGGAGGAAGATATTAACCTGGATGACATTAAAATAAGCTAAGCATATTCGTCACCCCTCCAGCCGAGTCCAACCTGAGAATATGTCAGTGATGCAGATAAGTCTCTGCATCACTTGATTAATGAGTACAGCTAATAAGCCTTAGCGAATTACCCCCTCTAATCGAATAAATCGCTTTGCGTTATGCTTTTCCTGGTCAACAGCCAAAGGATAACGTCATGCAAACGGTCAAACTGAACAACGGTATTGAAATGCCCCTGCTGGGCTTTGGAGTGTTTCAGATATCTGATGCTGCGGAATGCGAAAGAGCCGTTATAGACGCCATCGAAACGGGATACCGCCTGATTGATACCGCCGCGTCTTACCAGAACGAAACCCAGGTCGGGAACGCGCTGAAACAGACCGGTATTGCCCGTAACGAACTCTTTGTCACCACCAAGCTGTGGCTGCAGGATACGCATTACGAAGGCGCTAAAGCACAGTTCGAACGCTCCCTGAATCGCCTGCAGCTTGACTACGTTGACCTGTATCTGATTCACCAGCCTTACGGTGATGTCCACGGGGCATGGCGTGCCATGGAAGAACTGCAGCAGGCAGGCAAAATTCGCGCCATCGGCGTGAGCAACTTCCATCCCGACCGGCTGGCCGACCTTATCGCCTTCAACAACACGGCCCCTGCGGTAAACCAGATTGAAGTTAACCCCTTCAACCAGCAGCTGCATGCCGTTCCATGGATGCAAAGCCGCGGCATTCAGCCGGAAGCCTGGGCACCCTTTGCTGAGGGTAAAAACGGCCTGTTCCAGCATCCCGTGCTAACGGCAATAGGGCAAAAGCACGGCAAAAGCGTGGGTCAGGTCGTGCTGCGGTGGATCTTCCAGCGTGGCATCGTTTCACTGGCGAAATCGGTGCGTAGAGAACGCATGGAAGAGAATATCAACATTCTCGATTTTGAACTCAGTTCTGAAGATATGCTGCAGATTGCCGCACTCGATACCGCAACCAGCGCCTTCTTCTCTCACCGCGACCCGGCGAGGGTGGAGTGGCTGACTGGCCGCAAACTTGATGTTTAAGCCGCAACAATAGAGGTATTCATTCAATGCAAAAACGTTATCTCGGTCAATCCGAACTCGAAGTCTCCGCGCTTGGGCTCGGCTGCATGGGCTTAAGCCACGGCTACGGCCCGGCGACCGATACTCGTCAGGCTATCGAGCTCATTCGCGCGGCGGTTGAGCGTGGCATCACCTTCTTCGATACCGCCGAAGTCTATGGCCCCTTCCTTAATGAAGAAGTTGTCGGTGAAGCCTTAAAACCGTTTCGCGACCGCGTGGTCATCGCCACCAAGTTTGGTTTTACCTTTGGCGATGACAACAAGCAGCAGATTTTAAACAGCCGCCCGGAGCATATCCGTAAAGCCGTGGAAGGATCGCTTCGCCGTCTTAAAACGGATGTCATTGACCTGCTGTATCAGCACCGCGTCGACCCTGATGTCCCTATTGAAGATGTTGCGGGAACAGTGAAGGACCTGATCGCTGAAGGCAAAGTCAAACATTTCGGCCTGTCCGAAGCGGGTGCGCAAACCATTCGACGTGCGCATGCTGTACAACCGGTCACTGCGTTGCAAAGCGAATATTCCATGTGGTGGCGCGAGCCTGAGCGGGAGATCCTGCCGCTGCTGGAGGAGCTGGGCATTGGTTTTGTGCCCTTCAGCCCGTTAGGCAAGGGCTTCCTGACGGGGTCGATTAAGCCAGGAACGACGTTTGGCAAGGATGATTACCGAAGCCAGGTGCCGCGCTTCGCCGAACAGGCGATTGAAGCCAATGAAAAGCTGGTCTCATTGCTGGGTGAACTGGCCGCTGAGAAAAGCGTAACGTCCGCGCAAATCGCGCTGGCGTGGCTGCTGGCACAAAAGCCGTGGATTGTTCCTATTCCAGGCACCACCAAGCTGCACCGTCTGGAGGAAAACCTGGGGGCTGCCGACATCCTTCTTTCACAGGATGACTCGCGGCAGATAACCCAGGCGCTTGAAACGATCAAAATCGTCGGCGAACGATACTCTCCTGAGCACCAGGCGCGCGTAGGCCGTTAAAACCCGAGCGGGTCCGCAGCGAAGGGCGGGCCCGCTACTCCACCTTGCGAAGTGCATCAACCCTTATTCGCCCTGTCGATGATCCGGACCTTATCTCTGTATTAAAAAGTAAAACTGCTCTACCGATTTTTTTAATTTATACTTAAAAAATAGTCTGTTAGAACAGGAAGAAAAACGGTGAAATTAGTAAAGTGGTTAAAACATATCGTTTTTTCGTTACTTCTTTTAATTGTTGGCGCTATGGGGTTGCGGCTTTATGAGCTTCAGCGTGGACCCGACCTTCAGCTCTGGCATACGTACGTCCCTCATGAGATGGATGCGGATGAAATCGACAGTGCAAACTGGAACGATTACCTCAAACGAGAAAATTCCCTCTTCGACGACGTTCGACGCAACGTCACCGATAAGCTTGATGTTCAACAGCAAACTGAACTGAATCGTTATTATGCCAACAGCCCTATCTATCCGGACTCGTTCCCAACAAACTGGAACCGGTCTTATATAATGATGCCGGACGGCAAACCGAAAGGTGCGGTGGTGTTGCTGCATGGCCTGACCGATACGCCATACAGCCTGAGGCACGTTGCTGATAATTATCGCCAGCATGGCTTTATTGCCATTGGTATCAGATTACCGGGACACGGCACAGTCCCGGCAGGATTGACCGATGTGAACTGGCAGGATTGGCTTGCCGCCACGCGTCTTGCGGTGAGAGAAGCGAAAAGGCTCGCGGGTAATGATGTGCCACTGCATATTGTCGGGTTTTCGAATGGCGGCGCGCTGGCAATGAAGTATTCGCTTGATGCACTGGATAATCCCGCACTGGCGAAGCCGCAGCGCGTGGTTCTGATTTCACCGATGATTGGCATTACTAGCTTCGCGCGCTTTTCCGGTGTGGCGGGCTGGCCTGCGTTTCTGCCTGCATTCTCGAAAGCGGCATGGCTAAACATCATGCCGGAATTCAACCCGTTTAAATATAACTCATTCCCGACCAATGCCGCCCGCCAGTCATTCCTGCTCACAAAAGCGCTGCAAAGCCAAATTGTTACGGATTCGCGGAATAATAAAATCGGAGAGTTACCTCCGATACTGACATTCCAGTCCGTCATGGACTCAACCGTCAGCACGCGGGCAATCATCACGGCTTTGTATAACCGTTTACCGGCTAATGGCAGTGAAATCGTATTATTCGATTTGAATCATGCGGTAAGATTTAATTTGTTATTACGCAGAACATCCTACACCGCGCTGTCCCGGCTACTTCCCGCGCCACCACGTCTTTACAGAACAACGATAATCACTAACGTTAATTCTGACAGTACAGAAATGGAGATTCGAACCATGCCAGCCGGCAAAACAGAGCAAACCGTTGAGGATTTAACGGGGCTGCGCTATTTGCCGGACGTTTATTCGCTCTCTCATGTCGCTCTGCCCTTCCCTTTGAGTGATTCCTTATATGGACGCTATCCGCATCCGCTGAATCAATATGGGATCAGCCTGGGAACATTTGCTGCGCGAGGCGAGCGCTCTGTGCTGGTTGTAGGGTTGGATTCACTTATGCGCCAGTCTTCAAACCCATTTTTCCCTTACATGCTTAAGCGGATAGATGAAGGGATCGATACCGCGAACTGATGCGTTTTATCTGCGGATACTATTAGTCATCAAGGATGATGACGCTGGCTTTTGTAAACCATAATCACGCTCTGGCTTCTAGAGCGTGACTGGCGCGGGTTTATCGCTAAGAGGGTTTAAAATCCCTCAAGAACAATCCAGAATTTACAGCCGTTTTTGTGCAAACCTTACTTACTGTGAACTGTTTCATCCTTTACCGGACTGTAAGCATGTTTATAGGAATTCGAAATCGAACAGGCACATATACGTAGCCCTACCTACATTTCAAAGCTGGTTCTACTGGATGCAGGCGGACAACGGTAGATCAAAATGGAGTAAGTTCGTTATAAATCAGAATACTTATGGATAAATACGGACGTCTGGGGAAGTTGAGATGGTGCGATAATAGGAACATAACACAACCAAAATAACCATTGATAAATATACATATTTTCTTGTTTCATCTTTATAAATGCCCCCTTTTGTGCCCCCACCTTGTTTTTCATGCGACTCGATGAGCCTTTCACCGAGTCGCCAATATCACCAATTTTTTCACAGACCGTGCAAATCTTCTCGAGTCTTGAAGTCTTCCTCATTACCGCGATCGGCTAAGAACAATATTACTTACTTCCCTGTAAGAAAAACGAGTCATCAGCCCGCACGCTCTTCTGGCATGAAGTATGTCTGTCACGGTCAAATATGATGCTTGCTCCAGTGAGGTAAACCCTTTGCGATCGATACGAACCAACTCATATTTCTCCACCAAAAAGTTAACGGCATTAACCAAAGTGATACCGGCATCGATATGTTCCTGTATAACGGTTTCATCACAGAACGGCGTATCGTTCAGGGTCAGACTATAGTGTTTTTCCAGCAGGCGTGAAAGTAGCATTTGCCAGACTGCAACGGGCGACAGACATGGCTTCGCCGCCCGCATGTTTCTTGCAGATAGAAATTTCATTTTTGCTCTCGTGTATTTAATTAGCGTTGAGTTGGGTAAACGGCGATGTATACGTAACCGCAACTGCCAAGCGTGTCGGCTTCACAAGTGAGCCCATTGTGATATAGCGTGACGCAGTGCTGATACCGAGGATTAAGCTCGCCGCTGGTCAGCATTAGTTCCAGTTGTTTGAGTATCAGGGGAAAAGCTTGGTCCAGGCACAACGCATCCTTGTCGCTGAAAGCACCGTTAAACCCCGCCCGGTCAGCGAGAAAATGCAGGCGGTTGCCTTCCTGCACCAGACGAGCGCCAAAACAGGGGATGATCGTACTCTGTAGTCCCCACTGCTGGCAGGCGGGATTCTCCGGCTTGGTACCGGATTCGGAGCGATTATTCATTTTTGTTCCTGATTATAGGGAAGGATTAATTGAGAGTGACGCTTCGAAGAATTACATAGGGACCATTGCGGTCCTGACGGCGTTCAGCGAATACGGCCAGAACGCCGCGTATGTCCTGTACCTCGCGGCCAGCATAATGGCAGACACTGCCTGACCATTTATATTTGCCCATACTGAAGCGAAACAGTCGGGATCCAGGATGTTGCCGGTACAGGGTCATGGCCTGGCGTTTACTGATTATTTTCATATCCAGCCTCGCTCTGCGAACGACACAATGCCCTCAGAGCCGATGACCAGATGATCGAGCGTGTTCACATCAACCAATGCTAGCGCTTCTTTAAGCCTGCCCGTAATGTTGCGGTCACATTGACTGGGCTCCGGGTCACCGGATGGATGGTTATGCGCCAGTACGACAGCTGCAGCATTGAAGCGAAGCGCTGACTTCACTACCTCACGGGGATGGACCTGGACATGGTTAATCGAACCAGCAAACAGCGTTTCGCTCTCCAGTAAACAGTGCTGGTTATCGAGATAGAGCACCATAAACACTTCCCGCTCCTGTCCGGCCAGCTGTAACCGAAGCCAATCACGGGCAGCAGTACTTGAGGTAAAGGCTATTCCAGGCTGGCGCAGATATTTATCCAGCAGGTTGATAGCCCGACGGATGGTCCGTTGGGCATAAGGTGTCAATCCGGATGTCGCTGGGAGCAGGCAACTATGCTGGGTCATAACCGCCAGCGGAAAGAGTTCAGGCTGAGATGACAGCGGGGATAATGCGATATTCATGTCAGGCATTCCTCAGTCGATGAGATGCATAATGGCGCTGCACTCTGGATGGTTCAGCGCGTAGTCGCGTAAACGATAATAGCGCTCAGTCATCGCGTCACACTCGGTACGACAGGCATGGTGGCTGTAAGCCATCAGGCAGGCGACTATCCCTGCTGCTTCGCCAGTAAGTTCCGCGCTGTTACCGTTCATACTGTTGAACAATCTCCACTTTTCATCTTGCTCCGACTCGGGAGCCATAAAAGCGCCGCCATTGCTGAGCGTCGAAAAGCGCCAGATACCACCTTGGTAATCGGCACACAGCCGATCCATCCAGGCGAAAATGCGAGGTTCAAGGGTTATCCATTGTGGGATGGAGCCAAAGTGCTGCGGCCAGAAGCCGATACGTAACTCGTCCGGGACCACTGAGGCAGTAATTGCGGTATGCTCCGCAACCTGATGATTTTGTGTATTCATTAAACTATCTCCTTATGCCGGAACCGTTGTTTAACGCCCGAAAAAATCGAGCATGTTTTCTGCCATAACCCACAGGGCGCGGTTGAGTTTCACATCGCCATCAATACCGGTAACGGCACGGGTGCGGCTGCTTTTCCCCTGTGCGGTTCGCCCTGACAGACCTCCTTTCATCAGGTTCTCCTGCACTCGCTGGTAAACGGTCCACAAGTCATCGCCGTAGTCCTCCCGACGACGTGGGGTCAGCAACTGCGATACCGTGACCGGCTGGTGGTCCTCACCAAATCGATACTTCAGCGCGGCATTCGCCAGCGCGTGACGAGCCGGGGCTGGCAACGCCAGTGACTGCATTGCATCGCGCTTCTCCTCTACCCGGTCAAACACCCCGAGCACTTCGTAAGCCCCTTCAATTACCTTCTCGACGACATTGCCTTTATGCGGTACCCGCACTTCTCCGAATGACTGGCCGCAGACAAGACCGTTAGTACAAACGCCACGAAATAGCCCCGGCAGCATCTGGTAGCTTGATGAGCCGTCATGGCTGTTGAGAAGAATGATTTCCGGCACCTGATGCCCGGTAAGTTGCCCGGCTCGACGCAGACGCAGCATATGTTTGGTGTGCTCCCGCTTGCTCTGGTCGCGAACCTTTGTCTGACAGGCAAAGAACGGTTCAAACCCCTCGCGCTGCAGGCTTTCAAGGATGGTAATGGTTGGGATGTAGGTATAACGGTCTGAACGAGACTCATGTTTGTCACTCCCGAACACGCTGGGGACATGACTCATCAGTTCTTCATGGGTCAGAGGCCGGTCACGGCGTATCTGGTTTATACGGCCAAAACGGCTGGCTAATCGCATGGGTAACTCCTTGAATGAATCAGACGGTAAAAAGCAAAAAGGCCATCCCCCGGAGGGGACAGCCTTGTGTGTGATGCGTATGGAGAGAAGGCGTCGGTTATGTGAGCCTGGGTTCGGGATCATTCCTTTGTAACCGGACGAGCCAGGAATAACTGTCCAGAGAGGTCCGGATTATCACAGGCCGTCTGCCTGAGCGACCCCATCATTCGCCAGAGAATGGCTGATATTGTTGGCTACCGTATTCGGGTCGAGTTTGATTTCGGCCAGCAGTTTTCCAGTCTCCGGAGTGCCTTGATATACATAAAGCGATGCAAAAGGCTCCCCTGAATCATTCGAACCCGCTGAAACCTGATAGGTTGTATCCCCATTTCTGACCGTAAAATCCTGAATACTGATGACATGATTGCTCTGGTACGCGTAATTGGTTGCCTGCGCCGGGACGGTGATATCCATCTCTTTGCTTTTTGCCCCCACCTTACCGAACGAATATGAAACCGACGGAGTGACAATACAAATCTCCACCTCCTTTTTGTGGTTTGTGGTCTGCGCGTAAAACACCGGTTTGGCACAGCGCTGATAATGCGCCTGACGCAACTTGTCCGATGTGGCGGCAGACGCTTCTGACGTGACCGCAAATAAAATCACTGTGCTTAACAGCAAATTACAAGTAATACATTTGACACGTTCCATCTTTTTACTCCCCCGCTTCGGGTAATACGACATAAATATCCCGGCCCCTGCGCTCAATGGTAACCGGCTCCTTAGCGCCAGTGTTCAGCAACGCCTGTGCCTGCCAGAAACGGCCACGCACTTCTTCCTGCATATCCATCACACGGATACAGCGTTCGTCAACCCCCTCCTCATGCAGGATTTTCGTTACCAAAGTGCAGGCACTCTGCGCCAGATTTTCTGTGCCTGACTGCCGGTTAAGCAGGGATACCGCCACGAATGACAGCACTGTACAAAGCAACCAGACCTGCAGAAGCCGCCACGGTTTGCCCTGCATCTGGTCGCGCTGGCGAAGGTAGACAAAATTCAGAGGAAACCACAACCATGAAGGTGGTGTAATGCTCTGCCTCATCAGGTTTGTCCGGTCCAGCAACACCCATATCAGGGCTGCGACCATATAAATGACAAGTGCGAGAGTCTGTGGAAAATTTAGGGCCAGGACAATCCAGAGGAGCGGAAGGACAACCGCCAGGCACCAGGCAAACAAGTCTGCACGAAGAAACGGATAGGATTTCATGGCATCACCTCCCACTTAACATTAATGGCGGGTAATCTAAATACGAAATGAAACATCGAATATTCCTTTATAAACAGTTAATTAAATATAATAAATAAAAGGGAGTACCAACATCTCCAGCACAGATCGTACTGGCTTATCAGAAGGCGGGATAATTGTTAATTCAGATCGATATGCATGAACTGATCGCCCATTCCTATCAAAACAACGATCAATAACCAAATATCAATAGTTATAAACTATTAAAATGCAAAAATTCGATCGTCGAAACAGATCGAAACGACGGGGCATAATTAAATTGAAATTAGAACAGGAGATGCCAGATGGCGCGAATGACTGACAGAAATCGCTGACGAAGATGATGTAACTGCCTTATCAGTTTGCCGGAGGTTTGTATAACTGACACTGCATCATCAAAAATGTCTCCCGAGGCACGGATAAAACCTTCCCGTGCTGTTTTGTGCACACGCTGACTTCTGAATTCAGGATCAAGGTGACTGATAAAGGCACTGGCGCTTTTTAACGGTAGCGCTTCGATCAGGACCTCTACCCATCGCTCAAGGTTAAAATTTTCTGTTGCCGATACGGCGATCACCGGATGAACTGCGGTGAATTGTGTTCTGACAAGTTCAGCTTTAGCATGAATATGAATAACCTGGCGATCAGATGGCTGATGCTGTTCATTGTCCCATTCCCGGCAGGGCTCAATTTTGTCAGCCTGACTGAGAACAAAAACAAAGCGCGACGGAGCAATACCGGCTTCTATAAGCGAGCGATAGCAGCGGATGTCATCATTCCAGGCACGCTCATCAGCTTTAAGAACCCATACAATCACATCCAGCTTTGACGACCAGCTCCGGTAAATTCTCTGATAAAGGACATCAAGCTCCGGATTTTCGGCGATACCAGGAAAATCGACGATGTGAAGCGTGCGATTATTATGGCTGACATGCCAGCGTTGCACCCGACGCGTGCATCCTTTTACGGCATCAACAATAGCTGGTGGCGGAGCAAAAAGCGTATTGCACAGACTGGATTTTCCTGAGCCGGTTTTGCCCAATAGACCGATGCGGGGTTCATAATTAATGATGCTGTGGAGTTGGCGGTGTATCTTACTTGCTGCTTCAGCAGGCAACCGGGAGAGGATTTGCTTGAATGGAGTGTCTGTTGAGGATTGCTTCTTCATATGTCACCTGTGAAAAAATATAGATAGCTTTCACAGGAATAATGTTTACATGAAAAAATATGCAAATAAACCGATGGTTTATCTACTTAAAATCCTGTCACCGCTTTCGTTGAAAACTTTCACATTTACATCCCGGTTATGGATATGTATTTGACAAAGCAATTCTTTTTTACCACGAGAAAAAGAGATTTCTTTAGCTAGAAAATCCTCATAGCTATAGCTTAAATAATCAATATCAGACCATGAAAGACCGATAAAGTAGCCACCGGAACGAGAGCGGGACGCGGTATCAATAAGCAGCATTTTTTCATATTTTTGGTTATCCCAGCCCTTAACGGCCACATCCCTGAAATTACGATATCTAATATTTAGGAAATCAAGCCTGCTTCTATGAAGATCATTATTGAAAACAGGTATAACATGAAGTTCTGGGGTGATGCGAATACTCCAGAAGTCTTTTTGCGTTTTGTCGCAACGCACATTTGCTTTTTTGACGAAAAGATGGAGCATGTCCGGAGTTCCCCCCAGTTGCCCCACAACCGCAGGGATACAATTTTTGATATGTTCTTTAAGATATTCCCTCACCCTCTCTTTTAAAATCACCGCAGCGTCTCTCTCCGATAAAAATACTGGCTGCGAAATATAATCACCAAGCTTAACCGGGCAGGCTCTGAGCACGATGTTCTCATTACCGTATTCATCAAGTTTACTGGTCTGCAGTAGTATTTTTCCGGTGTCCTCATTTTCTTTATCACCGCTTTTCATCAGTGCGGCACTGGAGCGTAGCTTCTCCAGATACAGCTTATCCGCCACGTTATTCCTTACTGCAGCGGTGACAATACTCTGAGTCAGCCCGGCCAAGCTTGGACCATGCTCTCTGGCAAGGCTTTCAAGAAGCCGGAATGACTCCTTTTTGAAATTAACAGTGATTCTGTTTTTACTGGTCATGTGAGCTCTCAATTTTTCTGAAATGTTTCATTAACTGGTGTCACTACTGCAAACAAAAGGTGCTGCACTTACTGTAACGCCATTCACAACGGGGATTCAAGACACTTTTGCACCCCAAAAATTTGTTCTCTTAGGTGTACGTAAACCCATGTTCATGGGGCTTCCGCAAGTTATCATTATTTTTTTACTGTAAAAGAAATTCTATGAAACCTGACACAGTACTGACAGAATCCCTGCCTTCTCCTGAGCAGATCGTCCTGCATTCTCGTTACGGCAAAAGAGGTGCCAGTCTGGCTTTACATTTCTACTTTGATGCCGTTTCAAGTGAGAGACATCTTCATAAGGTGGCAGCCTCAGCAAGGTAAAGATTGAGTTTTTTTACGTTCAGGGAATATAACTTCAGAGTAATTAGAATGATAAATAAGGGGGTCTTTTTTACAGAAAGACCAGACGAGACAAGGACTCTTTTCATTAGCAACTATATTCGGTGCGATCGGTTATTTATATTATATATTGCAATCACCAACCATCAACAAACAAAAACCACTTAATGTAAGCTGGCGTTAATAACATTAAAACCCACACTCATGCACTTATTAATTCATAATTCAGTATGGATAGCAAAGAAATCAACTTCATTACCTCTTCCAAACTCATGCCATCTGAAATTAGAGAAGTTATCTACTAAGAAACAATGTTATGTAATAGACATAACTTCAAACCCAAAAAACCATCAGAAAATATTTTTTGATATATGTGACATCTGAATTTTTATGGGTAACATCAGGAAACCAATCATGACCGAATTATTAACCGAGAATCCCTTTCCGTTAAACCCGGCAACTCACAACTACCACTATATTTATCGATTTGGCAGCACTATCCGCAATGCTTTAATCATCCATCCCCGCTTACTGGCTATTCGGATCGACCTGCGCTTTCCTGATGACTACGAGGTGGAGGGGAATAAAGCTATGAAGTCGTTTATGGCGGCAGTCACTTCCAGACTTGAAGCAAGATACTGGCAGAAAAAGAGAACAAATCCCGGAAAACATGTCCACTACACTGAACTGAATTATATCTGGGTGAGGGAGCATAACCGGTGCGGAAGTAAAGTACATTATCACGTGGTGCTGATGTTTAATGGCGATGCTTTCAACTCACCGGGTATCTACTGGAACAAGGGCAACCTGACAGACCTGATCATCAAGGCCTGGCTCAGTGCGCTCAGAATTAAAGGCGACCAACATCGTGGGCTGGTCTATTTCCCGAAGCATTCATGTTATCGCCTCAATCGAAAAAATCTGGGCAGTACACCTGAATTTAACAAACTGATGCAGCGGGTCGAGTACATGGCGAAACATCGGAGCAAACTGTACGGCAAGATTCGCTCCATGGGATGCTCTGTGTATGACGAAACAGAACTGAAGAACAAAAAGAAAAGAAGCCTGCTTGCCACACAGGCTTCTTCCTTGAAAACTTCGCTGCCCCAGTTGCAGTGAAGACAATCTGCATTCCCATTATTTTTTTACACGGTCTTCCATCACCTGAGGAAGACTGCCACCTTAAATCACAGCAGCCATTCCTCCTTCACTTTTAATGTAAAGGAGATTGAAAAATGACCACCGTACCTGCCCTGCTTAATGACCAGCTTGTTGATATGGCATTCATCACAACCTGCACCGGTATGACCGACAAATGGTTCTACAAGCTCATTAGCGAAGGGAAGTTTCCAAAGCCGATTAAGCTGGGCCGAAGCTCCCGTTGGAAAGAAAGTGAAGTGAAGGAATGGTTACTAGAGCGTATTGAACAATCGCGTAACTGATTTATTTACCTGTTAACGAAGTACCTGTAACCAGGAATATCCCGCTCCAAAGAAAGATAGTGGAACCCCATCCTATCTTCTAATTACTTTCTAGCTCTGATACAAAATGATTAATGAATACCATTCATAATCCCTATCCTCCTCTCTGTGATTATCAACAAGCACAAACCCGTTAACATACCCTTATCTCTTCTTGTCCAACGGATCACCATGCTTAATCAACAGGCACGTGCACAGTCGGCTACAGCTAAAAAAACCGGGCTATCGTTTCTACTCATTCTCAGCGCCCTGATGGCTGTAACCTCTTTATCAACCGACATCTATCTTCCGGCTATGCCTGTCATGGCCAAAGATTTGCAGGGTGATGCAGAGCTGACAATTACAGGGTTCCTTATCGGCTTTTGCATAGCACAACTGATTTGGGGACCGATTAGCGATCATTATGGGCGTCGACTGCCGCTGGTTATCGGTTTAGGTCTGTTCATCGTCGGCTCGGTGGGCTGCGCGTTATCATCGGATATCGTGCAAATAGTCTTCTGGCGTGTTTTTCAGGCGTTAGGTGCCTGTACCGGGCCGATGCTGGCACGGGCAATGATCCGAGACTTGTTTAGCCGTACTCGTGCTGCACAAATGCTTTCGACTCTGATGATCATCATGGCCATCGCGCCGATTGCCGGGCCCCTGATAGGGGGGCAAATGATTAAAGTCACCTCGTGGCATGCCATTTTCTGGCTGCTGGCGATTATCGGAACATTAATGCTGATGTCTTTATTCTGGTTACCAGAAACATTACCTGCCGAAAAACGCTCGCAAGCCTCCGTAACCAGAGCTTTTCACAACTACTATGCCTTGCTCACAAACGCCAGATACATGCGGTTTACTTTGTGCCTGACGTTCTACTACGTTGCAGCCTACGCCTTTATCACCGGTTCCCCGTTTGTGTACATCACTTACTTCGGTGTTGACCCGCAGCATTACGGTTTGCTGTTTGCAGTAAACATTGTTGGACTGATGGCGGTGAGCATGGTCAACAGACGTCTGGTTCACCGCTATCCACTTGAAGCGTTGCTCAGGACTGCCGTATTCATCGCCGCTATTGCGGCGATAGTGCTGGCGGTGACTACCGGCCTGGGTGTGGGTGGAATTATCGTGATTGTCGGCGCTGTGTTCGTGTTCTTCTCTATGAATGGCATCATCGCGGCGACATCCACGGCTTGCGCTCTGGACGCAGTGCCTAATGTGGCTGGCTCCGCGTCGGCGCTAATGGGCGCGTTACAGTACGGCAGCGGCATCATCTCTTCACTGCTTCTCGCCCTGTTCAGTGATGGCACACCATGGACGATGGGCTGGATAATTGCGTTGTTTACAGCAGCCAGCGCCCTGATGGCACTGACCGTTCAGATAAAAAAATAAAACGTCGTTATTGATGCCAGACGACACTTTCGTCCAGAGATACCCGCCCTTCCCTGTAACTCAGGGAGGGATGCGTTTTATCTGGGATACCAAAAGAAATACCGTAAAGCAGCCTGAAACCCTCAGGAACTTTCAATAGCCTACGCACCGTTTGGGCAAAATAACTCAGCACTGCCTGTGGAACGCCTGCGTAACCGCGAGCTGCCAGGGAAAGCAGGAATGTCTGGGCATACATACCGGCGTCCGAGGCTACGCGAACGTTGTCCCCTACAGCAGGAATGAACAGCAGGGCAACATGAGGTGCGCCGAAAAATCTCACATTACGCTCGACCACTTCAGATCGACTTAAGTTATCCCCCCGCGCAACGCCCAGTGCCTGATAGTACGAGCGCCCCTGCTCCGAAGCCCGTTGCCTGAATGGCTCGGGATAAGCTTCTTTATCAAACGTAAAATCAAGACTGTAGTTCCCGGCCCTCAGATCTTCCGTCAGTGCGTGGCTTAATTCACGAAGTTTATCTCCTGCAACGATATGCAGGGACCAGGGTTGAGTATTGCAGTTGGATGGTGCGCATTGCGCTTCGAGCAAAATGTCTTTGAGGATATCGCTGGGGACAGGAGATGGAAGAAAGGCTCTGGTCGAGTACCTGTTTTTTACTACCTCACTAAATGTTGGCTCTTGCGTACTCATTTGCTTCTCCGCCTGAAAGTAATTTGAAGTGAATGATTCAGTCTCTCCCGATCCATCCTGTCACATCAGGCTCATCGTTTTCATTCCCTGCTCCAGATTAGGTCTATGAATTCTATTCATAGCGCCTATTTAAGCAGCGTAATTATCTTTAACCGCAACTTCGCTAATCTGAGTCTATCGTGTGAATACACAAGCGGAAAGTGGCTACAGCTGATGGACACACCCAGCCTGCGCGGCTGGGGCATCATCGGAGGCTAATTAAATATTCTTATCAAAGAAGACGTCTAACTTTTGCATTGCCTGGTCAACGTATTTGGGCACCCAATACGTCTCGATATGGGTAGCGCCATCGATCAGGAAGAGTTCTTTGTCCTTCGTACCGGTGGCTTTCGCGAACGCATCTTCAGTCATATAGAGCGTATCCGCTTTTGTACCGGCAATCATCAGCAGCGGTTTATTGATGAGATTGATATGGTCCGTTACGTCAAAGCGCATCAAATCCAGAAGACTGCTGGTAGTGTATTTAAACGTAGAGTTCGGGTGGGCGTGAGTTTTCCAGTAGTACTCGTAGCCCTGGCGATACAAGGCAAAAGGTAATTTAGCAATCTGTTCATCAGTCAGGTTGGCATCGCCGGAGTAAAGCACTTCGCCTCCGGCTGCTTCCTGAGCACGTGCGTCAGAAGCCTGCTGAAGACGCTGCTGGATAGTATCCAGCTGTGAATCCTGCATACCGTTGCGGCGCACAAGGCCTGAATTAAACATGCTGATGGTTGCTATTGATTTGAACCGCTTGTCAGTTTCAGCCGCAACAAGTGAATAACCACCCCCTCCGCAAATACCCAGCAGACCAAGGCGGGCGGTATCTACACCAGGATACTGGCTGATGTAGTCAGCCATGCCGTGTATATCCTCAATGCGATTAGCGGGTTTATCCACGCTGCGAGGCATCCCACCGCTGGCACCCTGATAAGCCGCGTCGGCGGTAATCGTGATGTAGCCCTGCTCGGCGAGACGCTGGGCATATAACCCGGCGACCTGTTCTTTTACGCCGCCATTAGGATGTGCAACTACCACGGCAGGATATTTTTTGGCGGGATCATAGTTAGCAGGGGTATAGACATTCGCAGCAATCTGGATGCCATGCAGATCGTATTTCACTGGGTGAATGTTGACCTTGCCTTTGACGTTCTCGGTGATGGCTCCGTCATAGACGAGAGTGAATGGATTTTTTTTGTAATCAGCCGCGTTGACTGAGGTCACTCCGGCCATTGCCGTGAGTAACATTGCACTGATAAGCGTGAATTTCATGGTCTCTCCCGATGAATGTCGGCCTGGTTATTCAGGCTCGCGGAATCAAATTTGCAGGCTCAGATTAGGCGGAGAGGGCTGTCAGCATCGTGACAGGGAGATAACATTTTTGTCAGGAAACAGACTGGGATAGGTAGGTGTTTCTGACAACGCTGTCAGGTAGCCGTCAGCTTTATGTTGGCAATCTGCAGGCAGAATGGTCTCGCTTAAAAGAGATTCATGTTCAATTTTCTGAGAAACGGAGCGATCAATGAAAAGCCAGAATGCCCCAACAATGCCAGAGCGGCGCAAGCTATTAGTCGCCGGGGCCGGTATTGCCGCCGCCTCGCTGATTCCGCACGTATCAGCGGCGAGCCAATCCTCTCAGGTCGATTCATCCAGACAACCCAGCCAACGCAATACTGCTCCGGGCAAACGTAAACTCGGGAAGCTGGAAGTTTCTGCCCTCGGTCTGGGCGTGCAGAACATGAGTCGCAAATACGACACCTCTGTTCCCTGGCGTCCCGAGATGATCAATGTTATCCAACGGGCATTTGATGAAGGGGTAACGTTCTTCGACGCTGCTGAAGCCTACGGCCCGTTTGAAGTCGAAAAAATTCTCGGGGAAGGCGTCGCCCCGTTCAGGGACAAAATCGTTATCGCCACCAAGTTTGGCTGGAACATAGACCAACAGACGGGGAAGCGTCTGCCGGGCCTTAACAGCAGGCCGGAGCATATCAGGGAGGTCGTCGACAATATGCTCAAACGCCTGCGTACCGATCGTATCGATTTACTGTATCAACACCGGGTTGATCCGCAGATCCCAATAGAAGATATCGCCGGTGTGGTTAAAGATTTAATGGATCAAGGGAAAGTCCTGCACTGGGGTCTGTCTGAAATGGGCATCAACACGTTGAGGCGCGCCCATGCGGTATTACCCGTTACCGCCGTGCAAAGTGAATACTCCATGCTCTGGCGCGGCCCTGAAAAACAGGTGCTCCCGGTGTGTGAAGAGCTGGGCATTGGGTTCGTGCCATGGAGTCCACTCGGCGTGCAGTTTTTAACGGGCTGGATTGATGAGAATACCCGGTTCGCTGCCGGTGATTTCCGCGCGACAGAAACGCGTTTCTCGCCTGACAACCTGCCACACAACTTACAGCTGGTTGAACTACTGAAATCCTGGGCAATACGAAAAAATGCCGCACCGGGACAGATTGCGCTGGCATGGCTCCTGGCCCGCAAACCCTGGATTGTTCCCATCCCTGGCACCACCAATAAAGACCATATGCTGCAAAACACAGCGGCTACCGGCGTATCGCTGACTTCCGCTGAGATGACCGAGCTCACCCGCTCACTGGATGCCATTGCTATCCAGGGTCAACGTCTGCCGGATGCTGTGCAGGTTTATTCCGATGTTGAAGCACCGATGAAAAGTTAAGAGGAAGTCCCGTTATGCGCCTGTTGTTAGTCGAAGATGAAGAAAAAACGTCAACCTATCTTTCCCGTGCGCTGGGTGAGTCCGGGTTTACGGTAGATGTCTCTGCAGATGGAGCTGAAGGTCTTCATTACGCGCTGGAGTTCGACTACGACGCGATAATACTGGATGTGATGCTGCCGGGGATGGACGGCTACCGGGTACTCGAGGGGGTGCGGGCAGCAAAACAGACGCCTGTGCTGATGCTCTCGGCACGGGGTTCGGTCGATGAGCGTGTTAAAGGGCTTCGTCTTGGCGCAGATGATTATCTCCCTAAGCCCTTTTCCCTTATTGAACTGGTGGCGCGTATTCAGGCCTTGGTGCGTCGCCGCGCTACGGATGGTGCAGACATCACCCAGCTGCAAATTCACGATTTGCATCTCGACCTGCTGGCTCGACGCGTATTTCGCGCCGGAACGCGACTGGAGCTGACCGCGAAAGAGTTTTCCCTGCTAAGCCTTCTGGCCCGGCATCAGGGGGAGATCCTGTCAAAGATGATGATTGCGGAGCAGATATGGGACATGAATTTCGACAGCGATGCCAACGTGGTTGAAGTGGCCATTAAACGACTTCGGGCCAAAGTGGATGCGCCGTTCGATATCAAACTGCTGCATACCGTTCGGGGCATGGGGTATGTCCTTGAAGTCCGGTCCGAATAAATGAAGGGGATAAACATGCCTGAGCGTTCCATCTCCGTTCACCTGGCGCTGATGTTTGCCTTATCCGCGCTGCTGATTGTATCCGTTATCGGTATCCTGCTCAGAAGCTCCTTGCATGATTCTTTGCAAAAGCAGATGCACAACGAGCTGTTGTTCCGGGAATCATTAATGAGTCCGTGGATCACCGCACGAACCTCGGCTGACGGCTGGTCACTGCTTGCCAATAAATTCACCGTGTTAACCAATTCTGAAGGTGAACGCGTTCGCTACTGGATAGTAAGCGATAACCCACGCTTTAGCATGGGGGGAACACCACCAGTGGGTGTTCAGTGGTCTTCGTTACAGGAAGGCTTTAATAAAGTGCCCGGTGCATCAGAAGGTGCATGCTCTCTGTTTCTGTTAGTGAAAACGATCCCCGCCAATGGTGAAAGGCCTGAGCTGCGCTATGTGGTTGCCATCGACTCCACGCCGTACATGGGCACACTCGATGCGTTCACGCGTACATTGCTGATCATTACCGCACTGGGCGTAGTGATTGTCGCCTTACTGGGATACGTCGTTTCAAGGATCGGTCTTCTTCCCGTTGGGGCGCTCAGTAAACAGGCCCGGAAACTTGCTCCCGGGGACCATGGTCAGCGCCTGAATACCGAAGCATTACCTGACGAATTACAGCAATTAGCATCATCTTTTAATGGCGTGCTGGAACGGCAAGAGGTCGCCTGGAGGCAGCTCGAAAGCTTTAATGCCGATGTTGCGCATGAACTCCGGACTCCGCTGACTAATCTGATTGGCCAGACGCAGCTGGGGCTCTCACGCCGACGTTCACAGGATGAACTGGAAGAGTTATTGGGCTCCAATCTGGAAGAACTTGAACGCATGACGTCGATAGTTAACGACATGCTGTTCCTGTCCCATGCTCACGCGGGTGAGCATGCTTCCCAGCTTACGCAGGTTTCCCTGCGGGAAGAAACCCTGAAAACAGCGGAGTACGTTGAACCCTCTTTTGCTGAAAAACAGCTTTCTCTGGATGTAGAGGGCGACGTCACCGCGCACATAGACCGACGACTGTTCCACCGCTCACTGGCTAATTTACTGGAAAATAGCGCAAGACACTCACCATCCAACAGCACGGTTACGGTGCGGTTAAGCGAAACCGGTCATCAAGCCTGTGTTGAAGTTTCAAACCCTGGCGATCCGATAGCACCAGAGCACTTACACCGGCTTTTCGAGCGGTTCTATCGCGTCGACACCTCCCGGGCCAGGAGTGATACCCATCATGGGCTGGGCCTGTCGATCGTGCGTGCCGTCGCTATTATGCACCGGGGGGACGTCTTTGCCCGTAGTGAAGGTGGCATCAATACATTTGGCCTCACCTTTGCGATGCAAGACGATAAAGCGTCGGGAAACGCTCAATCCGGCACTGAGCCGGGATCAAGGTTAACTGACAGAATTGTCAGGGGGGCGTCAGCCTGACGTCATCACCCTCTCGATAAAATCATGGCAGGCAATTCCCTCTTCATTGATAAGGACGCTTTGCATGATCGGACATTTACGTTACCTCGGGCTGTTACTGCCCCTCTTCACATTTTCATCCTGGGCAGCGGAGCAAAATCCTGCTGTCCATATCGCCCCCGCAGGAAGTCAGAACGCGGTGTACGGGTCAGCCGAGAACTTTACCGGTCGTGTCAGGGTTGATCCTCTCTTCAAACCGGATAACGACATCCCTGTTTCCGGGGCTTATGTCACGTTTGAACCCGGCGCTCGTTCCGCCTGGCATACGCATCCGGCAGGTCAGCGGCTGATTGTGACCTCGGGTGTTGGGCTCACCCAGCAAGAAGGCCAGCCGGTGCAGGTTATCCGCGCCGGTGACGTTGTCTCTTGCCCGGCGGGCGTCAAACACTGGCACGGGGCGGCCCCCGGCAGCGCGATGACGCATCTGGCGATAACTGGGATTGTGGATGGCAAAAGCGTTAACTGGATGGAGAAAGTGACAGATGAACAATACCACGCCCATTAAAGCATTAGCGGCAGCGGTACTGCTGACCTTTGGTTTTGGTCTCGCGGCACATGCTGCGTCCGTCAATAAAGGAGCCTCAGAAATGAACCACGAACAAACGGTTTCAGATACGCTGTCAGCCCGCCAACAGGCCATCCCGTTGATTGCGGCATCGATGGCCAGCAGCCAGATGGATAAGCTGAATGCAGCCCTGAATCAGGGTCTTGACGCAGGGCTCACGATAAACGAAACCAAAGAGATTCTCGTCCAGCTTTATGCCTATACGGGCTTCCCTCGTAGCCTGAATGCGCTTAATGAACTGATGAAAGTCGTCGAAGCACGTAAACAACGTGGTATCAAAGACGTTGAGGGTAAAGAACCGGTTGCCCCGATCCCTGTCGGGGATGAGCTTCGCCGTGTCGGTACCGCAAATCAGACAAAAATCTCAGGCGCTCCCGTCCAGGGCCCGCTGTTTGATTTTGCCCCGGTCATTAACCAGTTCCTGCAAACGCATCTTTTCGGCGACATTTTCGCCCGCGATAATCTCGACTGGCAAAGCCGCGAGCTGGCAACGGTTGGCGCGTTAGCGGCCACGCCAGGCGTTGAAGCCCAGCTGCTGTCGCATACACGAGCCAGCATGCGGGTCGGCCTGACTGCAGCGCAACTGCGCCAGTTGGCACAGGTTCTGCGTGAACATGGCGAAAGTGATGCAGCAACGCGAGCTGAAAAGGCGCTGCAGCAGGCGCTCGCAAACAATTAGGAGTGGATTATGGAGCATGATCCCAACCGCAGAATGTTAATCACCGCACTTGCCGGGCTGACGCTGGCGAACGTTTCTTTTGCCTCAGCTGCGACCGGAACCGCAAACGTGCAGGGTAAAAGCCGTGTTCTGGTGGCGTACTTTTCCCGCAGCGGAAATACACGGGTGATTGCGGGCGTCATTCACCGCAGCCTGAATACCGATCTGTTTGAAATCGAACCGGCTACGCCTTATCCGGAAGACTATTTTCAGACCGTTGAACAGGCGAAAAAAGAGCGTGAGCGAGGCGTAAAACCGGCATTAAAAAATAGCATTGCAGATATCTCACGCTACGAGACCGTGTATTTAGGCTTTCCGATCTGGGGGACCAGCGTGCCGCCTGTAGTGCAAGCATTTCTCAGCAGCCACAACCTTGCGTGCAAATTACTCATCCCCTTTATTACTCACGGTGGCTACGGTAAAGGAGACAGCGACGACATCCTTGCCCGTCTCGCCCCAACTGCGCGTCGGGAAAAACCGCTGGTCATTGAATGCGACCAGGAGCGAAGAACCACTGAAACGGTAACAAGTTGGTTAGAGACAATTCGCAGTTAATCGTCTGCATTCATGAGTCTGCCAAATAAGGGCAATCAGGGGTGCTAAATAATTAACGCTGACTACTCAGATATGATTGAACGGCAAACATAACAGAGGATGTAATCTTGAAGACAATCTTAAAAACGCTGGCCATCTGCGTGATGGCGGGTGGCCTGATGGCTCAGTCGGTATACGCCGAGCCGCTGGTCATTCAGGAACAGGGAAGCTTTTCTGCTGGTGGCACTATCATCACCGCACCAGGAACATTTGATGCAAAAAAGCCGCTGGATTCAGCTGGCCAAACCTACCATGGCGATCATGCCTCAGTGTTCTACCAAATTCCGGAAAATCCGCATAAATACCCTATCGTGATGCTGCACGGCGCAGGTCAGTTCTCCCGTACCTGGGAAAGCACTCCGGATGGTCGTGAAGGTTTCCAGAACATATTCCTGCGTCGCGGGTTCTCAACCTATCTTGTCGATCAGCCGCGTCGGGGCAGCGCCGGGCGCACGACGGTAGAAGGTACTGTTTCGCCAAAACCGGATGAACAAATGTGGTTCAATCAGTTCCGCGTTGGCGTGTGGCCAGAGTATTTTAAGGGTGTTCAGTTCTCTCACGACAAAGAAACGCTGAATCAGTATTTCCGTCAGATGACCCCAAATACCGGGCCGTTTGATATCAATGTCATCTCTGATGCGATGTCCGCCGTCGTGGATAAATCCGGCCCCGCTATCCTCTTCACCCACTCTCAGGGTGGCGGACCAGGCTGGTATACGGCGATGAAAAACAACAAGGTCAAAGCCATTGTCGCCTTCGAGCCAGGCAGCAGCTTTGTCTTCCCGGAAAAAGAACTTCCAGCCCCTATGCCAAGCGCGTTCGACACGCTGAAGGGTGAGCCGGTGCCGATGGAGCAGTTTATGGCTCTGACCAAAATCCCGATTCTGATTATTTACGGCGATAACATACCGGATAAACCTGTCGCCATGCCCGCGCAGGACAGCTGGCGCGTACGTCTGGCGATGGCTCGTGAGTGGCGTGACGTGGTGAACAAGCATGGCGGGGATGTGACGGTGACGCATCTGCCAGAAGTGGGAATCAAAGGGAATACCCACTTCCCGTTCTCGGATCTGAATAACGTGCAGATTGCTGATTTGGTGAGTCAGTTCCTGAAGGAAAAAGATCTGCAATAGGAAAAGCTAGTATTGAGCCTTCACAAATGAAGGCTCAATACACACATCAGTTTTATCGAAAAAATGGGAATGTGAAGGTCTGCTTTGAGCGAAAAACGGACCTTCAAATCCGAACCGGTTCAATTGATTAACCTTGGCTGTCAGTCAAGCTATCGTTAACATGAATCCGATCGAAAATTCCTTATCGCATTTTTACAAATACGCAGTGGCAAGAAAGATAGATTCTGGCTCATGACAAGTAGAGTTGTTCATTTGTATAAAGAGACTTCGCCTTCAGGACGCGTTTTGAACCTGCGATGCATCCACAGGTATTGCTCAGGTGCACGGAGAATTTCACGCTCGATGATCTTGTTCATATAAGCCGCTGCGGCGACCTTGTCTTCCCCTGGATAGCCTGACAACGGCTTGCTGATATACATGTGATAACCTTTTTTATCGCTACGTCGAATCATGCTAAGTGTGATCAAGGGTGCACCAGCGAGTTTTGAAAGAACATACGTTCCGTTCGTCGTTGCTGCTTTTTTTACCGAGAAAAAAGGTGCAAAAACGCTTCCTTTAGACCCATAATCCTGGTCTGGTGCAAACCAAACGGCTTCACCAGCTTTTAGCGCATGAACAAAACCAGATAAATTACGTCGATTAATCATAGCTTTATTTGAACGCATACGCCCTTTTGTCTGTACCCATTCCATTAATGGATCATTGTGTGGGCGATACGTTGCCATCATAGGATGGCATAACCCCATTACTCTTCCACACAACTCAAGGGACATAAAATGAATCCCGACAACCATTACTCCTCTTGTCGCACCGGTCAGGTTTTCAAGCCCTTCGACATCAAACCATTTTTTGACTCTCGCATCGCTCCAGAACCAGGCCATTCCTGTTTCCATCAGTCCCAGCCCGAGAGAAACAAAGTTTTTATTGACCATCTGGCTCCGGGCAAACGGTGTCATCTCGGGAAAGCACAGTTCGATATTTCTAATCGCAATCCGTTCCCGGCGTTTCAGAAAGGGTCTTGATATTTTTCCAAGGCCAGAGCCCAGAATATGTAAAACCGGGTAAGGAAGCTGAACGAGGAGCCACAGCAGACCCAAACCAGACCAGGTAAGCCAGTGGCGAGGATGAAGTAAATTATGAGTAAACGTCTGTGCCATAAATTTCCTTAATGCTAATGAAGGTTATAACGCAAAAGGAAAACAATGAGGCAATTCGTCTTTAGCGATACATTTTGTTTTAGACAATTTAAACCCATCTAAATTCAGAGAAAATAATTTTGAAATGCCTGGTAAAGGATTTAAAGAGCCAGGATGAATTGTAAGCCAGCAAATTTATTCTGTTATAAATCCATGGTTTTATCATTGATACTCAAGAAATTGTCTTCTTGATTCATCATCATCAAGGTACTCAAAAGAAAGAAGCCGAATTTTGGTAAGTTTATAAAACCACTCGCAATCGTTTCGTTGAATACTTTCGCCTGGTTTGAAACATATCCCTGAAGCCACCCGGATAATCGCATATTTACCATTACTAAACCTGACCCGGTGAATACAGAAAGGTTGGCCAGCCTGTCCGTGACAGCTGTTCGACAGGATATGCCCTTCAATAAAAACAGATTTTTTAGATTTCATTATCATACCCTCGACAACTGCAGTACAGGAGAAATGTTGTCATTTTCCGACATCACTGACGTTAAGTGGCAGAAGCTGATCAGCCGCCGATACACCAGCATTCTGAAGGTCTGAACAACAGTCCGCAGGCAGGGCACTCAAGAACCGCATCTTTTCTTA
>Ga0207713_1000156_pt1 | contig 102640 bp, 83 predicted proteins | sample KBSS64metaG_FD_184404 | JGI IMG/M metagenome (GOLD analysis project Ga0207713, IMG submission 184404) | Switchgrass rhizosphere microbial communities from Kellogg Biological Station, Michigan, USA - KBS S6-4 metaG (SPAdes) (version 2) | ecosystem: Host-associated > Plants > Roots > Rhizosphere...
ATGCGGCAGGATGTGCGGGTGCAGAAGGTGTCGGGGGGGGGGCGGTTGGGGGAATTGTTTGGGGATTGGGGGCGGTTAAGTAGCGTGGAGTAGTCCCCACTCTGGGTGGACGGGGGGACCGCCACCCTATGCAAAGTTTAAAAGCTCAGAATGGATTTTTCAAAAAAACACTACCAGTACGCACCTGCTACGGAGCTATAAAAATGTCCGCAGACTTGGTCAACCAAGCGCCGCCCATCTGGTCCTACGTAAGCGAGTTTTTGAAGCTTGTTCCCGGCTTGGTTTTGTTACCTATTTCTTTCGTTGTCGGCTGGAAGAAGATTGGACACAAGGCTGTAATTTCCTACTACGAAACCCATGAGCAGTTTCAGGCTCAGCGTCTCACCAAGATCGTGCTCACGAATCTTAAGGATAAGCCTTTGGTGGTACATGCTTTGTACGCGGATGTTGACCATCACGCCTTAATCAAGATCAAAGTGTTCGATATACCTCTGGTGATCAAAGGGTTAGAGAGTGCGGTCATTGAGACTGACCCTGTAAGCTCCTACCTCATCGGCCAAGTCCCCTACGATCCGGTCCTATTCAATATTGAGGCGGTGTACGTGATCACTACAGGTAAGCGCTTCCGTTGTAAAATAGATAACACACCAAGCATTCAGGCAATTGCGAAAGGTGATCAGTACCAAGAGATAACGACCATGACTTACCAATATTTCGGACTGACATTCAACGAGCAAGCCCGGTACGGCCTCAACTTTAAAATCGGAACCGAGCAATATGTTGCGCTCGTACACACATCGGGATTTATCGGTACCGGCTGGCCCTTTTCAGCAAACATGTTGCTACCGGAAAATATGGTCTCGCCTGAAGCTGTAAAGAAAAGCTTGGATAATACTTATAGGGAAGTGTACGGCGACAGTCTGCTGGTACATGAGTTAAATACCAAAATCGGAAACCCTTTCGTCAGTTTTAAAAAGGTATGACAACGGCTGTCAAAAGTCGGTTTTGTGCGCACTCCACAACCAAGACGCCCAACTAGCCAACCGCTTACTGCCACTTTCCCAATAGTTCCCGTGTAGTTGTTTGTTGAGGAGGGCGAAGAGCACAGGGTCGAAGACTGCGATCTTAATATCCAGCTCAACCAACGTAGCCAGGCCGTCAATGGATTTTCGAAAGTCGACAGGCTTGGGGTAGAGATAGACTTTTTCGACTTCTGCATTGGGTCGCATCATGGCGAACGGGCTCCTGAGAAAACCGGGAGCACAGCATCAAGCATCTGATAAGCGCTTGGAATTTGGGTTTATGGAGCGATTAAGAATCAGCGGACGAAGTGCGAATTGCCCGCGTCAGCAACGTAGGCTTTCGTAATGATGTTTGGGTGCGTCAGCGGCCAATTAGCCAATCACGGACTATCAAGCGACCGGATTCATGCCCTGATCGCCTCAAGCAGTCTTGCGATGCCGAAGATGCTAATCATCCGTTTGAAGTTTTAGGCGAGCATATGAAGGCACATCTCTGTGCTTTACCCTCGGCAGGGTTTTGGTCAGGAAGTGGGTTCTTCCCATCCAGAATTTGAGCGTGCCAGAGGAATGTTCCACCGTCTGCAACCGAACACTCATCTTCCCCGGATTATGCTCCAATCGAATCTGCACTCTTTCGACTACGGCTTCTTGCTCCCACCGCTTAGGCGAGTAGCAACGAGTAGGTAGATTTTTCATGGCGAGATCCAGCCAGGTATCTGGCACTCACTTTGCGGATTCAGAACGCATTTGCCATGGATTAAAGAGATTTCCAAGCACTCGCTATATAAAACAAAAATCTGGGTGCTCGCGATATGCTACCGCGGGCCGATGCCCGCGAAGCCACGATCATTTCTTAGCGAGTTTTATTCCAGCTCCACTCTCCGCTCCCGACCAAGCTCGTTCGGTAAGAGTGTCCGATATAGAGCCCTTGAAGCTGGCTCGCATCAATTATTTTTAGTTGCAATGTGCCAAAGTACGCATGTCGGTCATGCCGATCGTACCATTCACCCGTGATATACGAATTTTTAATTGTTCCAAACAAGCAATAAGTTTTATCTTTGCCTTTAAATTCCGCATATATGTAATGGCCAAATTGTTTTATCCTTGTCGGGCTTTTTCTGTCGTCAGGATTGGAAAAGTTTGGGCTCCCCGGGGCTTCCCAACTTTGCTCCCAATTTCCGGAGAGCTTAGGTGGGTTAGCTCTAAATAATCCTCTCACAGGAAGCCAGTGGAGGTATTTGACAATGTAATGAGACAGGCTAAAGTCAAGTAAAGTTTTTACGACCAAGACCGCGCTGGGTGCTATGAGCCCCGTTGCAACTACATTCCAATCTAAGTTTATCACTTGGCGCCCTCTAACAATTCGCTGGTGATTTTGGTGGAGATTTCAGAAAGGTCGTTCACCATTTTTCGTGCGCTTTTATTCTTTAGAAGTGATCTGGCGTGTTTCAGGAGATCCTTTCTAGTGCTTTCGCTCAAGGTAAAATCCATATGCGAAAGTTCAATAATTTTCATGATTATTGAAGAGTATTCGTAGCTTTGAATTGGCGTGATTGATTTAATTTCTTCAAGGGTGTCAATATCATCAAGCTCACACAAAGAATAGCTTATTATAATTTTTTCGAGGTTCTCGGTCGTGGTTTTACGTTTGTTCTTGAGGCGGTTTATTTGCCTTGAGTTAATTAAGTCAGCAGTCATCATTGATACTGTGAAGTTGGGGAAGGCTGCAATTACAAAATTTAAGAAGGAATTTATTTGCTCTGCGGCCTTCTGTTTTTGCTCTGATGGTACGCCCTTGAACTTTGAGTTTTCAAGTAGCCGATCTATAACGATTGGGCGCAAGGTATCATGAAATTTACGGGTATTGAGTGCAATCGTTTTCTGATAAAAGTCGAGCACTTTGGAGAAGTGTTCGTCTGCAACTTCCCGGTCTGTAACGTGTTCCGCAGCTCGGAATACACGGGCATATAATGAAAGAGATGATTGGAATTGCGTGGCTTCGTTGAGGTCGCCCCAATCTCCTCGGCATTCGCCATCATTAGGCTGCTCCGATAATGGTTTGGTAGAATCTAAGCGTTCGTCAATTTCGTCTTCTTTCGGAGGTTCATGCTCAAGTGTGCCTTGAAACGCATCTTCCTTAAAATGATCAAGTATATCTGATTGAGCAGCTTCCCGTAATTCCTCCGCTGCAATCCTCAGATCTGTGATTCGTGCAGAATCGACAGCGCTTCCCCAAGCGAGTTCAGTAAGGTCTCTACAAAATTCGAGAAGCTTAACGTCCTCCTTCGAAATCGCTGAAATGTACTCGATAACTTTGTTAAATCTCAGGAAATTGAACCTAACATGTAGTTCTGAATAGTTGTTTTCTCTGTTGATTAAATATCTCGCGTAAGCGTAATCAAAGAAGCACGCTTGGCTGAAACGATACTTCTCTTCGTTTTTAATATATTCAAGTACGCCGCTGGCCAACAGTGGATTTAGGTACGATGAGACCTGAAAATCTTGAGAGATATCTCGGTTGAACTTGACGATGATGTTATCGACATCACACGCACGCACTGAAAAAATATTCAGCCTAACCATCTCATCTGCGATTGCGCCCAGCAGACGAAGCAGGTCCTTGTACTGAGGGGCTCGTTCGCGAGTGATGCAATGTTTGTGCATGATTACTTCGATAAAGTTTTCTACTAAGTCTGCCTCATGTAGATATGTTGAAAAATGCCCTTGTTTTCGCTCGTAGATTGATAGCAGCATGGAATAAACAAAGAGATTATTTGGCATCCCAGCATTATCAACAGTTTTTAGTATCTCTTTCGCCACTGAGCTTTGCTTGGGTGAATTGGTTAGCCATTTCCCAATAAGTCCTTTCAGGTGGCTCCGCTTCATTCCCCCGATATTAACTTCGACGAAGTCACGCTTCGCTTGCGCCCGAAGTTTGGTGGTTAGCTCATGAGCAGTCGCATGTTTGCAAGAGATGATGAATCTAGGGGATTTGAATTCGCTTAGAAAAGAGACCAACTCGTTGATGCAGTTCTGTGTGAGTCCATCTACGCCATCGAATATGAGAAGCGCATTTTCAGAGATGGCTTTAGTCCCGAGCGCATCAATATACAGTGGGGAATTTGGAAACGACTCATAAATTTCCGATAGCGTGGTTTTGATACGATGCTTTGAGGGTAAATGCTTTCCCTTGCAGTCAAAGTAATAAGCAATTTCGTCCAGTTGAGTGCGGGATTGGCTTTTAAGTCTGTCGAGAAGTAAACTTTTTAGGATTGTACTTTTTCCGGAGTTCTCACCGCCGATAAGTATGTAATTGTCGCGAGAACTTTTCAGATCCTGAAAATCAATATATTCCTCTTGCCCTTCGTCCTGAAGATCTTTGCGTCCTACTTTAATGGCAGGGCAGACGAAGATTTCAGATAGACGTTTGCGTTCGGCGTGACTGACGCCCACGTTACACATTAGATCGTAGTCAAATATGTCTAGAGCAATTTTGCAATCTTCTGCGAATGCCTCCCTGTCAAATCCATTGGTTGGAGCGGCCTCATAGTCCATTTTTCCATTTGCGCATCGGTCAATCCAAGGGTTAAATGATTTATCACCCTCGTCATATTTTCTGAAAACAATACTCCCTGATTTTAAGTTGCCAGTGTGAGTGGCATTAATGATTGAGTATCCACTTTTTTCTCTGCCTGAGAGATCAAAGCGTCCGGCTTGCATTTTCATAACGAAATCTTCTGAGAATGAGGCTTCTCGAAGAATGTTGAACTCATGCATGTGCCCATAAAATATGGTGGACACCTGGTGTTTTGATATTTTGGCTGATAGCAGCTTCCTTTCTTCTGGGTGCAACCAATCAAAAGGATGATGAATGATCAGAATTTTCTCATTGAAATCTTTGATTTTTTGCAACGCATCTTCTATAGGTTGCTCCCCAATAAACAACGTTTCTCGGTCGCCCTCGCCTATGGCAGACCATCCGGTATTTAACGACGCAATTCCAACTCTTCCATGGCTATAGCATTGATACAAGTCATTTAACTCTATCGCATTAGACGCGTCTTTGTAAAATTCCCTGATAAAAGTTAGCCAGTTTTTCAGCGGGTGCGCTTCTCTGTTCAATAGCTCTTTTTGCAACTCTGCCACTTCGACTGAATCGTATTCTTTGCGTAAGCCTTTGATTGCTTTTGTGCTGGAAAAGCCGAAACCGGATCTGTCAGTGTCATGGTTTCCGGGGGCGATGAAGATGTCGGAGTTTTGTAGTTGTAGTGCGTCTCTTATCGGATTGATAAGTTCGTTTTTAACAAGTGAGTATTCCTCGGGCGCACCTGAGTACGTAATGTCGCCGGATATGATTATCGCATCGGTATGTTCAATCGCTGGGTCAGATAAAAAAGCCATACGTAGGCGCTCAAGTTCTTGCCGAGATTGCCCCTTCAGGGGAATGCAGCTAGCATGAATATCCGATAGGTGAAGGATTTTTTTCATATTCCATTACGTCTGCTATGATGGCTAAAGGCCTTCATTATGCTCAGTGGCTTGGTTTCTGTAAACTCTTCGTGCCTGACCGGAGCCAACCCAACAATGTCTGCCATTTCGAAACCGTCTGCGCCTCGCACAGTACATATTTTAACGCCTCCAAGACGGCGATCCGCTTGCGAATGCGAGCACTAGGCCTGCTCGTCGTGGCGGAAGGGTACAGGGGTCAGGTGAGTGGTTGGATCAGCATGGTATTGGTCCTCATTTGGGGCTCATTCAGTTCTATTTGTCTAACCCGGGCGTAGGGTTGAACACTCGCGATGATGAGTCTGTGCCCCTGATCGCTGTCGGCTCCGATTTTGACGCTGGCAGATTTTTCGGGTTTCAAGGTACGCGCGTACATTTTGAAGAACTCTACGTCCCCTATAGGAATTACTTGGAGTTCGGGAGCCCGGACCGGTGATGTGACATCTAACAAGACCGCACCCTATATTCTTAGGGTCAGCCATTTGCCCTGGAACGCCTCCCGATCGACCATATCTACCCGCCCTGCCCGAGGCCCATCAGTGCCTACAGCCGCCAAGGAAAGACGAATGACCGATATCGAGAAGGATTTAGCAAACATAAGAAAGTTGACCAGGATCGCCCTCCCGGAAAGCGACAGTTACTTGTATCGCCTAGGGATTCTCCGAACAAGTCCCGGTTATGCGGAAATCGTCTGACTACCTGATCCGAGCCGCCCATGAGCCAGATGAGCTTTTCCGACTTCGAGTACGCTTGCAAGCGCAAGCAAACCCCGCCGCGAGCGCGTCCTTACCGAGATGGATCATGTAGTACCCTGGACAGGCCTGCTGGGGCTGATCGAGCCTTTCTACCCCAAGGCCGGTGGCGGTCGAAAACCTTATCCACTGGAAACCATGTTGCGCATTCACCTGCTGCAAAATTGGTTTTCCCTGAGCGATCCGGCCATTGGAGGAGGCGCTCTACGAAATCACGCCAATGCGTCAGTTCGCGCGTCTGACACTGGGCGCGCCGATTCCGGAAGACACCACGATCATGAACTTCCGACACCTGCTCGAGAAGCATCAGTTAGCGCCTGCAATCCTCGCGGTCATCAACGGTTATTTGCAGGAAAAAGGCCTGTCGTTGCGCCAGGGCACCATCGTCGACGCAACCATTATCCATGCCCCAAGCTCGACCAAGAACAAAGACAGCGAGCGCGATCCCGAGCTGCTTCACGGGCAAGAAAACGCGGTCTATGCGGACGCAGGTTATACCGGTGTCGAGAAGCGTGAAGAGCACGAAAATCGTGATCTGGCAAATCGCGGCTCGGCGCAGCACGCATTCCAAGCTGAACAAACGCAGCCTGTTGTACAAAGCCAAGCGCAAGATCAAGTACTGCAAAGCGCAGACACCTGCCAAGGTCGAGCACCCGTTTCGGGTCATCAAGCGCCAGTTTGGTTACGTGAAAGTACACTTTCGTGGACTGATGAAAAACACGGCCCATCTGACCACGCTATTCGCCCTATCGGACCTGTAGATGGCTCGAAAAAGACTTATGGGTTTGGGTGAGTTGCGCGGTTAACACGGAGAACGGGCGAAAAATACTCCGCAGCACACTGCATTAGGCCGTTTTCAGGAAATAGCGCTGTGTACCTGGCGAATCACGGCTTGCCATCGCTGCGTAGCAAGTTGATCGGAGCATCCTTAGTCCCACCATCGCCGGAATTGAAGATGTAAATACCCCACACCGCAGCGGCCCTCGAGACATTCCACTCCCTGTCAAAAGTGATTTAGCAGTGAACCCTAAGACAGCGAGAGTTGAGGTTCTGACTGAAGGAGCGGCGGCTGCACAGCAGGAATTAACTACATAGCACAATAGCAGCCGAAGGCCTTACCGAATAACGCCGTAGGCGGGAGACACGTCCAAAATCCGATAAGTCGATCAGACACTTCATGATCGTTTCAAGAAGCGTCTCGATGCAAGCAACAGGATTTGCAAGACTGCTGAGACTTTCTGGCTGTGCAGTGCCAAAGGTACAACGAGTGACGCTAGTTACAAAAGCACTCATGCTACGAATGCAGGGCCTCACCACACCCGATAGCGCAACAAGGGCGCGCTAACAGTTACTCGCCATCATCTTCATCGCTATCATCTGAAGAAGCGACCCCACTTCCCCCTTTCCACATATGACTGGCAACCTTCGTTGAATGACTGAGATGGCGTGTCACAAGCATCTTCGTCATCAATGTCGTTCTGCTCGGCCCAATCGTATCCTGCTTGATGGCCCGAACAATCAGCCGTGCATTCGTAACCATCGAATGTTGCGGCATGTGCTGCCGTATTGCCCATAAAAAAGATCATTGCCAAAGCAGCCCTCATCACGATCTCCTTTCAAATCGCAACAACTTGCATTTATATTGACAAGTAGACTGTCGAGCATTTGCACCAATCATACGAACCCTTATGCATGGGGCTCCCAATCGGAGTCTCCACCAGCAAGCTCTCAGCTGCCTTGGGATGAACCAAACGGTCTTCTACCTTAGTACTCGACCTTACTCGACACCAGTCACTTCCACCCCGTAGGTTGCGTTCAACCAGGCCAAAGACCTTTGTAATTACATGGATTGTCTGCTTGACATTACAGAATATCCCCGGTCGCCTCTACACAACCCCCACTCTGATCTACGCCGAAAAACCTGAAATTAGTCGTACAAAGATATCGTCCCCTTCAATTGTTCTGCAAAACCGTAAATTTCGTCCACCGACGCAATTGGATGCCGTGTCTCGCTCTTCTCAGCGTTGAAAATACCGATATACTTCTGGCTGCGATTGAAATGAAGACGGCAAATCGGCTTGCGATTATTGTCATCCAGCAATATCCCAAAGTAGCTTTGGGTATCGCGCTGCACGATTCGCTTGGCATCCACAACCGCCCTAACGATTGCCTTTACGATATGGAAGCCTTCTAACTCTTCCAGGGTGGTTTGGATGCGATCCTCATTATCATTAACGGGCTCAACTGGCGAGGTAGCCTGCACCGCAGCCATAGCGTATGACGGCTCAACAGCACCGCTGATTGCCGACTTAAGGCGATCATTAATCTGGTCTCCCAGAAACTGGGAAGCCGCCTTGCGGGTCAAGGTGGCAAACTGCTCCCTGACCTTCTGGGTGATAATCCCATCATATACACGCGTCGCGAAGAACTTAACGAAATCATCACAGGGCTGACTGAACTGCGAAGCCATCTCTTTCTTGATCTGACCGACATACTTTAGCTCCCCAGCAGCACTGATGATCGAGTCGACGTCGAATGCAGACTTCGTCAGCTTCTGAAGCTCAGGTAGTGCGTGCTCATCCAAGTCAAGAAGGTCCAACTCCAGGAAAGGCTTCTCATCCATCTTGTTGGGGGCGTCAAGATCAGTGAAGAACCGGTATACTTGGCCATTGGTAAGGATCGAGATGCGGGCGGTGGTAACATGAAAATAGCGAAAGAGCTGGCTGGCATGATTGATGTGAAGCGGCTCGCCTATCTTCTTACACTCAATCAAAATCTGGATCTCGCCGTTCTTCATGATGGCGTAATCAATCTTCTCACCCTTCTTGGTGCCTACGTCACAGATGTACTCAGGCGTAACTTCGGACGGGTCGAAGACATCGTAGCCTAGGACCGAATTGATAAAGGGCATGACGAAAGCGATCTTGGTCGCTTCCTCAGTCTGGATCGCTGGACCCTGCTGGCGGATTTTGGCTGACAATGCGTTCAGTCGCTCTACGAATTCCATGTCTCGCTCCTTGCTCAGATACCACAGCCTAGTAGCACCCAGTCGTACTGGCAATTGCCAATCACATCAAATAAAGCGAAGGCGAGTCGTTCGCGCAGGTACGCTCAAGCACGGAAATCAGCTGTACTACTGGAAAGGCTTTGAAGGACGGGCATTGACGATTAGGATCCTCAGCACAGTGCACTACTTAGGTGTACCTAAATGCCGTTCCACTTCGATTTTTTTGAGCGAGAAATCCTTGTAGAATCAAGGACTTATAGAATGGAGGCAACCCCACCAGCCACACCCCGGCACACAATGTTCCCGCTGTGGCTGCTCCCTTCCGGGCCTGACCAGGTTAACGGGTAATCGTTGCGGGGGGACCGATGGGGTCACCATAACAACACTCGCCTGGGGCTTTCAGCCGGGAGACACTGCTGATTTCAACTCGATTCTTCACTCCCGCGTGGAAGTGGAAAGTGCCGCCATTGTACGCCAGTGCTCAGCCCCGAAATCAAGCGTTTGGATCACCTGTTTGGATCACTTTTGGATCACCTGCTGGTGAGAAATGACGCTCAAGGCCCGTCCTGCTGAAATTCTTTATACAACGCGTGCGCCCCCGTGCCCTGTCCTCTACGCTATCCCTCATCTATTTAAGGAAATCACCATGGCTGCCGACTACACGCTCCCCGACATCCTAAAGGCACTCAACGACAACCAACTGGCTATCGCTGCGGCCATTGAGGAGCTCTCAAACTGGATTGAGCAGCGCGGTTCGACTGTTGTAGCACGGCACGTAAAGGACAACCTTTCGAACCTGGACCGACACAAAGAGCTCATCACCCGGGGCATAGATCAGCTCTATTTGAAACCGCATTAACCCGGCACTGATTGGAAACCGGGTATGGCTGCTTTGCTGAATGCTTCAAGCGCGGAGCATTCTCTTGAGACCGCCCCCCTACCCCGCTCCTAGAAAATCAGAGTACCGACTGAAGCCTTTGCTTCCTGGCGCTCGACAGTGACAATCGCTTCGAGAAAACCCAACGGCAGGGCAATTTGACCAGCCTTTACCGCGAATGGAATCAACGGAAGTGCGCGTCTTAGCAATGAGTTTCTAGGCTTCGACGTAACGGATGACGGTGAGGTAAGGCTTCGCCGCAATGCTCCATGCTTAAGCAGCGATAACCTTCCCACGCTTCTGGCCTATTCTAATATTTAGCTCTAATCAGTAGTTATTTTCAAATAGCGACCCCGTGGCTCCTGCCTCAACATGTTTTGAGCCTTCAACTGGCTGCTGAGGACCTGCATTCCATGAGTTCGCAAATGCTGAGCGCTCAAGCCCTGCAAAGTCCAGAAGAATTCCAATAAATGATCTACCTTCGAGGGTGAGCTGATCAAATCCTCGCGGCTTTGCTCTAAACCCTTCAGATTCGAATGAGCGCGCAAGTTGGAATAGTGAAACCCCTCTCATCTGGGTCAGCACGTGATCTGTAATTATCTCTGCTGGAATCCCTTGAAGATCATTACGTATGGAGTTAAGCATCGATTGCGAAACTGCGCTACCATTTGGGGTGTAGCGCTCAATCAAAGCAGCAGCTACGCGCACCTTTTCAAGCCCAGCCACCTCATCCTCGTCCCCGTACCTAATTATATTCGATATAGTTTTGCGACGATCCTCAGACGACCTGAAAAAAACTTTTGCGAGACTAAAATCCAAAGTTAATGCAACTATCGATGCAGCGATGTACACTAGTCTCATCGCAACTTCGGCAGTGGGGCTACCGGGATGACTCGATAGCAAAGAGCGTGTAAAAGCGGCAAAATGATCTAACGATCTATTGACAGTAGCGGAGCCAAATTCGTCGATCAGCCCGGCTTTTAGATCCTGATATCCATTCTGAAATTCTTTGTTCTTCCGCCCCTTGTCGATCGCTTTAATCGCCTTATCAAGTTCTTCCTCGCTGAGTCTGTCTGGAAATATTATTTTTTCGCTTTCCGACATCCTTTTAAGATCTGCCCCGTCCAGAACGGATATGCCGAGACGCGCAGCAACATCCTTGATCACAGGCCTGCTATCAGTAGTTGCAACGTACGCGCCGTCTACCTGCAACAATTCAAGCAAGCCCTTCGTCCATAATACTCGCTCAATTGCTTTGGGCTTAAGTTTAGATTTTGCGTCCACGATCTGGCGTCTGCGAGAGGAGCCGTTTGACTGCTCGTAGATCCATATATCGACATCAGTTAGGTCGTCACCATCGAGTTGTAAGGGCACACCCCGCACTGCGTACATCCCTGCGCGAAGAAAGTACGCTCGAAGAAGCTCTTCTAATACGTAGCCTTTATCTCCAGTTTTTGCCATTTCTCAAATTCCTCTCTTACCCCGGAGTGTGCTAAGGATGTCATGCGTGTGCCGCTTACTTGGCTGCGATTGTTTTTTTCTCGTCAGTTCGCGCGCATATTCAGGACCTTGGTAGTTGGTCATTGGGGCGCTTGGGGGAGTATTTATTGCTTCTGCATTGGCATTTCCGCGTTTGAGAACTTGGAGGGCAAGCTCCCCCACCTCTCTTTTTAAAAGTTTCATACGAAACATCCCAGCACTCGCAGGGAATAACTGGATAACGCGGTTTTGTTCTAATACCCGGTAGTCTGCACCAATTGCAGAAGCGGGGCCGATAGTCCGACCAGAGATGAGGGCTTCAAGAATCCAGTCAAAGCTCAAAATACGCCCTTGGGCAGCAGTACGGAGCTGCATACCATAAGATAACGCAGACACCAAGGCTTTGGCCATATCAAAAGTGTCATCAACCAGGGGGTTTACGAATTTATGGAATGCGCCTGGCAGCGTCACAAACGCATGGTCACCCTGTTCGTTAGAAACTGTATTAACTTCAATCACGCCCGCTGCTTTAAGCTTTTCGAAAAGAGATATTCCCAGCTCTTTTTCGCACCTTTGCGCATAAATGCAGCCAGTACTTTTTAACTTTTCCGTTACGCTTAAAAAGCTACTTTCCTCTGCTTGAGAGAGAGACGATAGGACTCGAGCCGACTTGACCACTGAGTCTTTTTTGAAAAGATTACCATTAAAAAGCAATATATTTGACGGATCGTCACCCTCTTGATCGATAAATCCAATTTCGGTGGAACGCCTTATGAAATCATCAACATCAGATGACTTCATTTTGTAGCTATCCCCGACAAATTCCTTGGCATCTATAAGCGAAACCGGCGCTTGTGAGGCAATTTCACCGATAGCAATTGCAGCATGTTCATGTGCACCAGGCTGCGCATCTTTAAAAATGTCAGCCGCATGCGACAAAACTGCTCTAGTCGTGACACCAATAACTTGAACGTCATCTCCAGCGATATCGATTAGCCGCCGATCTTTCAGCAGTTCAAGGTAGTGAGGAAGTTCAACGCGCGGATTCAGGCCGGTAGCCATAGCAATCGCGGCTACTTCATGCTTTCCAAGTGTGGATTCTTGGGTTTCGCCGAGCCGCATCAAAAGCTGAGCAGCCTTACCAGCTTCATCTAGGACCGAATACTCCGCAGGCGCGGCGATATCCGAAGCGATTTTTCGAGAGTGGTGAATGATCCACGCCCCGGTTGTTTCCTTATCTAAGCTCAAATCCATCTGCTGCCCCATTTAGGTCCTTGATTATCCACTTTGCACTGCCGATTCCTTCAGTGCGCCAGTTGAGTAGATTACATGATTTAACGGGGCACGCCATCAAAACGCCATGCCGCTGGGGTGGGCGGATACTGCGCGGAGTGACTGTACAATGTTTTTGATGCCACGTGGTTCATTTGGTTCTTGCTAGGCCGCTCGATGCTGAACCCGGACGCTTGAAGCACTCAGGGATGCCTTCCGGGATCGGCGAAGGTCATAGCAGACTGCTGGTCACCGAGCCCCCGTCACGCCCCATGTATATCGTCCGCACTTACACTGACAACGCAGGTCGAGCCCATGATCTCACCATCCTTGACGAGCGGCTTCTCACCTAGACCGACCTGCGAAATCGGCGGCGTTCAACGCTAATTCTGGCAATGACAACCTTTCGAACCTGGACCGACACCAAGAACTCATCACTCGTGGCATCGGCCGGCTCTACTTGGAATCCCAGCAACCTAATCCCGGCTGGAAACCGGGGAGGCGGCTAGTTGTTGAAGTAACCAGGATCAATTGGGCTGAGGGCTCGCTTCAACTGAGCCTGATGCTCCTCGTTCGCAGCCTGCGCATGCTGCTTCAAGTCCGCCTGATACGTGTCGAAGATCCAGCCAGCCACAGCCTTTTTGCTATATTCCACTACATGGCCATCATGGTTCGCCAGAGGCACCCCACCGGTCCAAACGGTGTATCCGCCTCGACTGTTAGGCTCCAGCCGAACGGAGTCTTTGCCAACACTCTCGTCATCCGCGATCTTTCCAGGAACGGCATCGATGAACCTTTCCATCCATTGTGCGCGGTCTTCTCCCTTTGGAACCGGTGGAAGGTCTTTGTTGAGGTACAGAGTGTTGTTGATGTTGGTCGATACAGCCGGATCTTTCAGGTAGTCCTTGGCAGCCTCCACAGCCTGAGCGGCTCCAGGAACTTGCCCCGTCTTCAGAAGTAGCTCTGACATTCGACGGAGGTCAGCTTGCACGGCTGTGAAGTTGGTCTGGTCATTGTGGAAAATCCCTTTCTCCCAATGCACAGCTCGGGCATACAGGGTCGGATTCACGACCTCGTTCACCGCTGCGGCCACGCTGGCCTTCATAGCCCCCGCATCTTCTTGAGAGACACCGGACACTTGGCCCTGATAGACCAGGGAAGCTGCCGCGCTCGGATCTGGAAAACCACCCTTCTCCATCAGGAACTGGACATCAGACAGCTTTTGGTACGCACCACCAGCCAACTGCTGGGCATAAGCGGGGTTAACTGCATTGATACGGTTGAACGTATCAATCGCACCCTGCCCCTGCTCGTTGAGCTGCCCCATAGGTTTACCGTTGGGAGCCCAACCAACAGAAGCAAGGTTCGTCACTCCTGCCTGGATGATTCGCTTCCACTGCGCGTTATCCACGCCGTTGGTTGAGTAGAACTGCACCTGTTTATCGAAGGGCATCTGAGCGTCCTGAACCTGCTGCGCCATGAACTGCTGCGCATATGCGGCAGAGTCGAACGACTTCATCTTGCCATCGGGCCCCATCACCTGCTGCGGTGCCATGTAAGAGAAATTGCCCTGAGAGATGTGAACCTGGACGGCCTGCTGCGCGCTAGCAACCGACTGCTGAGCGGCTGACAGAAGCTGCGATCTGGCAATAGCATCCTGCCGCTGCTTCAGCTGAGCCCGATTTCCATTAAGAATGGAATTCCAAGCGGGTGCCGACACCCACCGGGCGTTGTTGGTCGCCCAATCATCAAACCCTTTTTCGTCCAACTCACCAGTATCCGCCTGGGTAAGCCAGGGGCGCATCTCGATGTCCACACGCTTGCGCTGGTTCTGGTCATCCATGCTCTGCGCGTGGAGGCTCACTTCGGCAGCGGTGGTGCCGCCAAGCGTGGACGCCACAGTGACACCGGATGACAGCTTCTGCGCCAGGAGCGCATCCACCAGGGACTTGTTCCCGGTCTGCGCAATCTGGACCAGCGTGTTGTTCAAGGTGGTCTTGCGGGCATCGTCCCGGAGTAGCGAGGTGGACGACAGCAGGTTGAAACGACTGGCGATGGCCTGGGCGGCTTGGTCCGTGGTGCCGTTGAACTGGCTCCCTGTGACATCCCCGACCACGTTCATGAGGTTGTCGCTGGACTGCTGGATGCCCTCGGTGATGGCCTTAGCGTTCATCGTCCGCGCGTTCGTGTCGAACACGTTCATGCGGAAGGCGTTATAGCCCTTGTCGAAGCCCGCCACGGCAAACTGGTTCTGCCCCTGAAGTGCCTCATTACGGCTCTTCGTGAGGTACTCGTCCACCTGCTGCGGGTCGGTGAACTGGAGTTCGCCAGTCTGGATTTTCGACATGGTGTCCCGCTCCATGCCTTGCATCAGGTTCTCACCGTAGATGTGCTGGAGCGTGCCCTGGAAGGCTGGGGACTGGGAGGCCAGGATAGAGCCGTCTTTGATCTTCTGGCCCAGCTCGCCCACGGTCATTGAGTCCGCTGTGTCCTGGGCCTTCTGTCGCTCCTGCTGATCCTCAGCGGAGCCGAACTGCTGGAGCGCCTGGGGGATCGCTGAGGAGCCAAGCGCTTGAGCCAGTTGATTGGCCTTCATCTCAGCCGTGTCGTCCAAGTGCGCCCGCACTGGCTGAAAGGCGATTGGGTTTACTTGCTCCATGCCCTGGACGCCTGGATCGTAGTTTACTTGTTGACGCATTAGTTCCTCTCAAGATGCAAAAATTAGAAGCCCCCCCATTACAGGGGCAAATTCACGCTAGCGCTTTATTTACCGAATCGATTTTCTTTTTAAGCTCACGGTGCCAAATATCCTTCATGGCGCTCGCGTACCAATTCACAATATCCATAGAGGTTTTAGGGCCCAGCTCATAACAAACCTCCTTGCCTTGAACATCAATATGAGCGCTGGACCTCCCAAAATTTTCAGAATAATAAAGCCCTACCAACTCCCCCATTCTTTTTCGATCCACTCCCAGGATCTCCGCTAGCTGAAAGCTAGTAATCCACCCTGAAAGCGAATCAACACCTCTCTCATCGATATCATCTTCAATGAAATCCTCTACACCTATTGCCACACTCATAGACACGCTCATAGTTAAACCTTCATTTATCTCTATCAATTAAGTACAAATTTTCTGCTTCAGTCGCAGAAGTAACACCTTGGTGAATATGTTGGATGTGCCGCAGGTGACGGAGTATCTCGACTAAGTGCTCGCTAACCTCCGCTTCCCAAGCTATTTTGCAGTTCCCCAGAAAATCCAGAGGATCTTCAACATCTCGATACAGCTGGCTGACAGTAATTGCCTTGGCCAGCAAGGCTGATGCATCAGGGTACGGTTTGCGCTTAGCACCGCCCTTCGGCTGCCAATCGAAGGTGCGCGTGAAAGGAGTTTTGGTGTCACCAAAGAATCCTCGCAACTCAACAACACCGTCTGCGTAGCAAAACCGGAGATCCATATCTTGTGGCTTCATATGGCCTACTCCACAACTGTATTAATAGTCACGCACCACCAGGCAACACCAATCAAGGTCGCTCGGGAAATCACGTCGACTGAAAACCAACTACCGCGTTTAGACGGGCGCACCCGCTCCACAAAACCTTCAAGTTTTCCCAGTCGAAAATATGGAAACGCCAATTCCACTACCAACATCTTTCCTCCGCAGCATTGCGCTATCAACTGGAGGAAAGTCTACAGAGCACAGGGGGACTTGTTGCAAGCCCCCTACCTCGTGTGATACCTATATAATACCCGCATCACTTTCATTCTTGATAAGTTCACACATATGAAACTCACCAAACAACTTCACACCCACAAAAAATCTTAAACACAATGTTCAAAAACCCCATCATTACCGCGGAGTGTCAGGGGTATCATAGCGCCCACGGCCGTTCCCACGCAGCGATCAAGAAGAACTCTCAGTCCTACACGCTCCCGCACCTCAGCGCTCGTTGCCTGGGTGTTCCGCTCCAGGGCCAGCAGGAAGGCGCAGCTAGCCACAGCTGAGGCCCTCCCGAAAGGGAAGTCTGCTAAGAGGACTCGCCCGCCTTCCTCGTGGGGCTTGCCCTCGGGGGTGGTCAGGCGGGAGATGAACGTGATGATGATTCCCAGCTCGTTCGCCAGGCCCGCCATCTCCTTCATGATTTGCTCAAGCGAGCCCTTCTCATCTGCGGTGTCAGCCATCGCAGTGAGGTGGTCGATGTAGATAAGCTTGATGCCCTCGGAGACGGCCATGTAGCGCACCTTGCGCTTCACAATGTCCCACTCGGTTTCACCGAATGCGTCGTACATGACTAGGTTTTCGCCCAGTGCATCTACGGCTGCATCCAGCTCTTCATCGGTCCAGCAAGCGGTTTCCTTGGGAACGTGGAAGCGTTTCCCGGCGATCTTCCCGGCCATACGCTTGGCGGTCTCGGTCGGTTTCTGCTCCAGGAAAATGGTGCCTACACGCTCGCCCAGGACTTGGATGTCGTAGGCGATTTGCTGCGTGAGGAAGTCGGTCTTGCCCACACCAGTGCCCGCGCCCAGCCCGTAGACTTCGCCATAGCGGCGTCCATAGGTGAGTTGGGTGAGTGGATCAAGGAACCACGGCAATCCCCTGACCAGGGCCTTGCGAATCTCTTCGCGGAGGTCTCGGACGTTCACGATAGAGTCCGCCCGGTAGGGACGCGCTTCGGCGATAGCGGTGAGAATGTCGCTCTCCCGGCCAGCTACTAGCAACTCGTTGGCGTCCTTCATAGGAAGCTTGGCGATTTTGCACTTACCTGGCGTGAAGAGTAGTGCACACTCCTCCACAGCGCTATGCCCGGCTTCGTCCATATCAAACATCAGAACTACTTCCTGGAAGCTCTCCAGGTAGCAAAGGTTCCACTGAATCGCTATCGCTGCGTGCTCAGGGCCTCTTGGCAGCGACACCACTGCCCACAGGTTGTTCTGTGCCTGGGAGACAGACATTGCGTCCAGCTCTCCCTCCGTGATGATTACCCTGAAGCCACCGGGAGCCCACAGGTTCTGCCCAAACATACGATGCAGGGAGGCGTCTCCCAGCGTGGTGAACTCCTTGTGCTGATCCCGCAGTTTCTGAGCGACCATCACACCGTGGCTGTCGAAGTACGGAGCAACCTGAACGGCCTTAGTCGGAAACTCCGCAATGAAATATCCAAACTTCCGGCATGTCTCCAGCTTGATCCTGCGCTTCGTGAGCTCCTTGCACTCCCCTGAAAGCAGCACATTCACCGCTCCGATCCATCCAATAGCACACAGTCACGAACTGCTGTCATGTTCTCTTGGAAGACCAGTCCGTACTTGGCGAATAAGCGGGCTAGCGCGGAGGTCAACTCCTCCTCTAAAGGTCTGGCCCCATACGGCAGCTCGTGGCGCTCGCCGTTGACTTCCACAGCGATGTCCCAACGCTTTCGTACGGAACTGTCCGCCCGCTTGTGGGGCGCATGTAGTACTGGGATCAGACTTTCCACAGCTCCAATTCGAAGCATGCGTAAGTCTTTCACACATGCCACAAACCAGGGCAGGGCTTTACAGATAGCTTGGATTGCAAGGACGCAATGGACGGGAGAAATAGATGCCCCGCCAATGTGGAAGCCGGGTGTTTGCTTGGCAAGCCCGTGAGAGGCAAGAAGCGCCTCTAGGGCTTCGGAAGCGGCACCCGGATGCAGCTCAAGGGAATCCGCGTCCAGGCGGAAGATGATTGCGTACATCTGATATCTCCTTGCGAATTGTGCGTGGAGTGTACCTTCACTGGTGCGAGAGGGGTGTTGGATGCTGCTTCAGCTCCCTCAGCAGGCGCTCTACTGAATCGGCATAGTCAGTTGTAGGGAAGCGAAGCATCTTGCTCTTCTCTGGCTTGATCACAGTGAGCTCCGCATTGCCGTGGAGGATGTCGCTGATGAGCAAGTCGCAGAACACTGCGAAGCCGATGTCCAGCCAACGGGCGAACTCGATGAGCAACTCGGGATGTCCCCAGGTGCCCCGCCCGGCCACATAACGATTGCCAGCTACGACCTCGAAGGCCGGGTGCTCCAGAGCTCCAAGCTCTTTCAGGGCTTCGACATACTCCGCCGTGCTTTTGGAGCGGACGAAGTTGCTCAGGTCCTTACGGAAGTGCTGGGCGGCTACGCTCATGTTGAAGTAGCCGTCACTGCGAATGGTGAACTGGAAGCCAGCCCAAGCGGAGTTTGCGGAGATGGAACGGTTGATGTGTTGGATGTCGAACATGGTACGGTCCTCAGTCGGGAGCCAAGACGGCTCGTGTATTCGACTGTGGGCCCTGACCCGATCAAATCTATGTGGGCCCGCGAGGTTGGGCCCGTGCAAAAACAGATAGGCGAAGGCTCACGCTTCAGAGTTTTGGCGGGCCTTTACGAGCCTCAGCAGGGTGCTCCGTGACGCGCCAGTAGCCTTGCAGACCTCAGACCAGGAACTCCCCCTGTCCAACATCGCCAAGATCGCCTGATTCCGCTCCGCGTTAGCTGGGCGCCCTTTGTAAGTGCGCTCCTCCTTGGGCTTGAGCTTGTCTCGCTCTTTGGCCTGCTGGATGCCCTGAGTGGTCCTACGGCGTCTGTCGTCATAGTCCTTGCGGGCAATGGCGGCCAGCATATCCAGCATCATCGAATTCAAGGCATCCATCATCCGCATGGTCATCTCGTCCTCCGCCTTCACCATCATGTGAGAGGTCGGCAGGTCGAGGGCTACCACACGAACCTTGCGGCTCAGCAGCTCAGATTTCAGGCGGTCCCAGTCTTCGGCATTGAGGCGCGATAGGCGGTCCACCTGCTCGATCAAGAGCACGTCTCCAGGGTGACTATCCGCCAACAAGCGGAACAGCTCGGGGCGCTTGAGATTGGCCCCCGATTCGTTCTCTGCGTACCAGGCTGCGATGCGCAAACCGCGCTCCTGGGTGAACGCTTCGAGGTCTGTTCGGGCGCGCTGAGCATCCTGATCTTGGGTTGAGGCGCGGAGGTAGGCGCGGATGTACATGGAACAGCTCCGGTTCGCTTTGGATGGTTCGCATAATACTGGTTCGTTTTGATTGGTCAACCATCAATTATCGAACCACCTATCGAACCACCCTCGCTGGTTCCGTAAAGGCATACCCATTCCGAACCATTGGAGTCGCACGGGCTTTCTCATCGGAATCCGATGTTTTAGCCCTCGCCCCCCCCCTGGGTATTGTTCGGCTCCCTCGCGGCTCATCACGCATCAGCAGCGATTTAATCACTGGAACTCCAGTGACTAAGTCCCCATTGAGCCGTTGCGCAGCCGCTTAATTCACCGGATCTCGGTGAGGGGGATCTGAAAATTTAGCTCACACGCTCCAACTAGTCAGCGCAGCCGCCGAAGCTCCCGCAGAGCGATCCTGCGGACATCCTTCTCGCGCTCGACCAGGTGAGCCACTGCGCCAGGCACGGAGACACGGAGGAAGCCACAGCCCTCCAACTCCAGCCACCGCTTCACAATCAGGTTGCTCAGGGCGTAGCTGTACCCCGCCAGCAGCGTGAAGGTGAGCTCCTTGTCCAGCAACAAGACAGGTCGCAGTTATCCCTGGGCATCAGGCATGTGGGTCTCTACCCACCTCGGACCCGAGCTCAAATCTGAGCCGGGGTGTCCCTCAGCCTCAGTCAGCTGGCCCAGCATCTTGCGGATGTCGCGGAGGACGTTTTTGTGTTGTCGCCCGGTGATCTCAGCAACCTCATGGGACGACATCGCAGGCATTCCGCTGATGGTGGTCAGTGTGGCGCCTGCGGCGATGTGTTCGATGTTCATGGTGTAGCGATTCCTTATTGGGAAACCTTCTGGCCGACCTCCACAGCCCAGCACCAAGTCCCCGTAGCGGGGCCTGGGCGTGGTTCCAGAAGGTTTGCCAATGAGGCTTGGGGTTGGCTGAGGGATGACCATCTGCCTGGCGGTCGGGCCAGGCGTAGTCAGGTGAGTTATGAGGTGCGCCAAGGGATTCCTGGGCGAAGGCTCAGAGATGTCGTTTCCAGGGCTCTCAGGGGGCCATGGGGGGTATCACGGGCCGGTCATTTTCGAGGTGGGCTCTCAAATTTTTTCGGAAAAACTATTTGGGGGCGGAACTCCATGTCCAGCGCCGTTGGTGTAAGTGCTAGTTCCTAAAAATTTAGGAGCTAGGATGCCCAGCACTTTGGGCGTCTTCCCCATGAAGCTGTCGCGCTTGGAGCTCGTAGCTGTAGCTCATCGCCGCAGGCTTCTCGCTTGGGCAGCCGGTAGATTGGCGATTGGCAGAAACCGCCGTTCGGGCCGGGCACTTCGATGTGAGCAAGAAATTTTGCTGACATCTCCAAGCCGAGCACCTTGGGGGCTGGCGAATTGCGCCCTTTGGCCCCAGCACTGGAACGTGCCCTAAAAATTTAGGAGATGATCCATCACCCAACACTTTTGGCACCTTGACCATGAAGTAGGCATCCCGCACAGCCCCTTTGCCGACCTTGCCCGGAACATGAGCCAAAAATTGGGCTGATGACCCAGCTTCCAGTACCTTGGGTACCTTCCCCATGAAGTTGGGCAGCGCGGGCTTCTGGATAGCCGCTTCAAGCTCCACCATCCGGTCATAGACCCGCGCCTGGAGTTCGTAGCTGTAGCTCATCGCCATAAGGCAGGCTTCGCGCTTGGGGAGACGGAAGATGGGGGACTGGCGGACTGGCGGACTGCGCCATTCGGACCCGGAACCGGAACGTGAGCTAAAAATTTAGCCGACGATCCAGCTCCCAGCTCCTTGCATGAGAAAATCCCAGACAAGGCTTCGTTCTCACGGAGCGAGACCAGGAGTTGCTCTACCGACTCCAAGTAGCTCTGCGGGGCAGCCGCTACGGAGACTGCGCGGGCTTCGTGATGACCAGCTCAGTGTTGCCCCGGAGGATGTCGTCAATCGCCATGTTACAAAACACGGCAAAGCGGACATCCAGCCAGCGGGCGAAGAATACGGCCAGCTTCGGGTGGCCCCAAGTTGCCTACGTGGGCAGCAAACCATTGCCGCGAGTGACCTCCATCACGGCCTTAACACTAATTTTTAGTGCTAAGGCTAAAGCCTCAATGTAGTCCTTGGTGGTATCGAGCAGCTTGAAGTTGTCCAAACGACGCTCAAACGCTAGGGCGGCCTTGGTCATGTTGAAGTACCCGTCTTCGCGGAACACAAAGGTCATCCCTTCGTACTCACGGGTGATGGTTGCGGGCTTGTTGGTGGCCCCAGGTGTCGCCATTACGGCCGCGGGCACTTTCAACTAAATGAGCCGTTTTCGGCACATTTTCGGAGAGAGCAGAGATACCCGGAATTTCGGGGATCACTTATGAGGGATCAGTCGGGGAAGACACCAGCGCCTCAGCAGTTCCTCACGGATATAGTCCGCACCACGGAAGGCATACCACGGATGTACGTGGATGAACTGAGCCCCTCTAGCGCCCTTCTTGGGCCTCTTGATGAGCCCTTGCTCCAGGTTGCTAAGCGACGCCAGGAGGGCTCTACGCCCCACTCCAGGGACCGCTTGGGCCAGATCATCAATCGATCCGTACCAGCAGTTCCATGCTGTCAGGTGCTCACACAGAAACCTCAGCACTAGGACATCCGTGGTGGGATGGTCGATGGAGATGAGGCCCAGGAGGCGCTCATAGGCCACGTTGAGTCGACTCATGAACGGATCGTGGACAGACACTGCCTCAATCAACTCAGCAGCATCACGAGCCTCATAGGGGAACCGGGTGTCGATGCCTACATAGCAGTCAATCACCCTGGAGTGCACTCGCTCAGGCTCGCCTAGCACTTGGTCAAGTATCTCCCCGGTGTGGGTGTCGACCACGAACAAGTCGCGCCCTGACTTCTCGATGATGATGGCGGGGATGGTGGGGAAGTCCTTCTCGGGGGACACGATGGGTTGATGGATGGTCATTGTTTTTCTTATGGGTATGCGGAGGCACTCAGCGGGCCAGTGAGCCGCCAAGTGCTTATTTATAGAAAGGAAAAGTAGCGGGCCCCATGGCACGCGGCCTGGAGCTGGTTCTGAGTGCACAGAATCTGCACTCATGGTGGAGATGGCTAGGTATGCCTCAGTCCTGAGCCTCCACGAACAGGAAAAAGCAGACACGGATGATGACCATCACCATAGAGACAACTGAAGATGCCCCTAAAGGCTGTATCCATGATCGACCAGCAGGAGCCCCAGTATGCCCCCCTACCCCCCATCATCGGTGGTGTAGAGTGGCCTGCGGTCCTGGTGGTCATCACACGGATACAAGTCCATGATCAGACGCAGCGAGGATGCCCACAGTCCGGCACAAGTCCGGCATCACGAGTGAACGTGACGAAGCCCCGGATCACGGCTGGGTGATCCTATTGTGGTCCCACGGGGGTCTTGGGCGAGCGGGCTAGTAACTCACAGCGGTCATCCAGCGTGCCCTGTCAGATGGCCCAGAAGATTACGAACTCGAAGCTCCGTTACCACCTGGTTGCGCTTCAGTTTCTCGATGCTGGGCTCTATGTCTTTGAGGTATTCACGATATTTCTTTTCGCTGAAAAGGCCTGCGTTGGCCTGCACGTCAATTGCTAATGCCACGGCATCCTTGATGCACGCGCTGAGGACGTCTCGCTGACTGGAGAAGAATTGGAGCAACGCCTGTGTTAAGCGGGGGTCGCCGGTCTCAACAAGCAGAACCCGGCGAATCGCCGTCTCGTTTTCATCGCAGAGCTGATACCACCCGGATTGAGCTGTCTCCGCTTGCAGCCGGACGCTTTGTTGGAGGCGAAACAGGTCATTGCTAGCGCTCTGATCAGCCCTCCGCTACCCCAGTCGAGTCAGCCCACAATGTCTAGAAACCACCGAGGCAGCCCATCTCTCCAATGGGTAGGGCATAAGTTAATCACCAATGGGCAGAGCCCACGCCGTGAATAAGTGATGGATAATTACTGTAACCACAAATACGACTAAAGCTGCCCCCTTAGCGCGGCGTCCATGATAAACCAGCAAGAAACCTCGTTAAGCTCCCGCCCTCCCCACCATCGTTGGTGTAGAGTGGAATGCGGTCCTAGTGGCCCACTGGCGGCTTCAAGTGGCGGTCACGCGCAGCCAGCCTCGGCACTGAGTGGGAGCTCCAAAGTACGGCAGGCAATCCGAATGCAGGCCCTCGGCAGCAGCAAAGGTGGCAGATCATTTTTCACATCAGATGAAGTCAGCGTGCATTTGAGTTTGTAGCTTCTCGTTGGGAAACCAGCACTTCAAGTGGACTCAGAAAGCATTTACTATCCTTCCGGACACAGGGGGAGCTATGAGAAAGGTTTCGAAACAGGTATTGGAATGGCGCCATCGCTGTAGTCGTTCCGTAACAATCCGCCAGAAACGAGAAAGGGGGATCGAACGCCACCGACGGCTCGCTTCGACCCGACTTCGGCACTTCTCGACCGAGAAAATCTGGCTGCCTAGCACGCTAAGCCTTGGAAAGTCAGACTGTCGCAACAACCTTGTGACGTTTTTACGGCGTCTAAAGGAGAGCCTGCGAAATAGAGGAACATCTAACGTCGTCATCGATTTTTCTAGAGTGTCGATGCTGCACCCTTGCGGCACTCTACTACTGGTTGCGGAAATAGAGCGAATTTTAAGTTCACCCGGCACTTCTAAAAAGCTCAGTGCAACATATCCAAAGGATAGAGTTGTCGAAGAGATGTTTCAGCATATCGGGCTACTCGAAAGACTCGGACTTGAGCGACGGATCGAGCATATAGATGACCTCAATGTTATCGGATGGTTATACGCAAACGGCCATGAAGGGGATTTAGACTCGATAGCAGAGAAGCTTCCTAAAATCCTCACCGAATCTCAAAACATGGCGCTGCGCACCGCCCTTCTCAGCGGAATGGCCGAAGCAGTTGCAAACTCCTCCGAGCACGCTTACAGCACTAAACTTGAAAAATGCGGGGACACAAAGAAAAATAAATGGTGGCTATTTGCACGCCAAGTCAATGACGATATTGCTCTCGTCATATGCGATCTCGGCGCAGGCATACCCGGCACATTGGAGACCAACTGGAAAGAGGAGGTCGCCTCTTACTTGAAATCTCGCCAAGGCCTGAAGCGTAGGGACCACAAATTAATCGAGCTAGCCCTCACTGTTGGAAAAACAAGCACCAACAAAAAGAACCGGGGTAAAGGTCTGAAAGACATCATAAAAGTTGTGAAGGAACAGAAAGTTGGAAGCCTGCAAATTTATAGCAATCAGGGCGTTTACTCCCTTGAAGATTCGGGGAAAAACCCCGTATCTCTTGACGAAAAGCAGAGCATCAATGGAACCATCATTCAATGGAAGATTCCAATAGAAGCCTTCGGCTTTGAGGATTCCGAGAGAACATGAAGACCATGACTATATTTGTTGCTAAAGACTTCTCAAAAATGCCTTGTGTCAGAATGCGCAACGATGGAAAAAAGTCAGGAGAAGAGTTTCGAGACGACATCCTAGTACCTGCCCTTAAATCGAACGATAAGGTCACAGTCGATCTGGATGGAGTACTGAGCCTCGGCTCATCTTTTCTAGAGGAAGCATTCGGAGGCCTAGTCAGAAAAGGCTACTACACGGCAAAGGAGTTAAGCTCCAAGCTCATTGTTAAATTCCAAGTAGAGAGCTATGTCAAAGAGACGTGGGACTACGTGAAGGCAGCGCGAAAGGAACAATAATGGAGCATAGGGATTGGTTGGAATTACTGCGCTGGACACTGCCCTCTTTAGTCGTCATACTTGGGTGGTCCGTGGTATCCAGAGGGAATGACCGAAGGGAAACTCGAAAGGAGAAGCGGCAGTTTCTAGACAGGACTCTCGCCTCAGTGGAAAATATTAGAAAAAATGCCATCGAGTGCCTTACTCAAGGCATTTGCGATGATTCGAAGAAACTTGAACTCGCAATTGACCCTGAATTACTTAGAATGGAAACGTCCCTTGCACTCTTAAAACTCAAAGATGGCAAGAATATCGTGGACGGAAAAAACCTCAGAAAAGCGGTTTCGGATAATGGGCAGTATCGCGTAGCCGGTCGCAAGAAACTAGACATGGATCATCGAGTCTTAACGGAAATCAATTCAGCGGCTGCAGAGCTCAGTGCCAGTCTAGAAAAAGCATACCGGGATACGTACCAGCGCGATTCCGCTTTCAAATTTTGGTAATGCGCTGGAAGCGGGGGGGGTCAGCTTTGCCCCCCATCTCCCACCCAATTGGAGCCGGACGCTCCCCAGCCGTTAAACCCCATAGGCGTGCGGTAGTCAAGGTTCGTGAGACACAGCACTGTGTCAAGAAGTCAAGGCTCATCCTCGCGTCTGCCCCGTGCCAACACTTGCTCAATATATGGCCTGATCTGCTCTGCAACCAATACGGATAGCCTTTTTGCATCCTCCTCTGTTAGCAGTTCACCCATTGGAACACCCGAGTTTTCAAAAGCATAATCGATCGCCCTGCTAATAGCTCTTGTCCTTTCGAGGTCATGGGATCGCTTCAGAGCACCGCGCAGAATTGGATCAAATGCTTTCTCAATAGCCCCATCTGGAATTCGCTGATAATCGTATGCAGCCTCAACCTCATGAAGGGAGAGCCCCAAATCAAGCTGGACAGTCAACTGCTCCGCAGCTCTCGGATCAATACAGTAAATAGCGTGAACTGGAGGACCAGAGTATACTTTCGCTAACCGGACGACCATCCGCCTGACCCCAAAGAACTCAACGTAGCCCAGCAACTGCCCCTCTGCGCTCACGCTGCTCACAGCAACACAGTGAAGCGGAATATCGTTCGGACGGTCCAGAAGCAGATCTCGTTCATACCAGTAACCGAAACAAGCCTCGCCACTAGGATCCAAAAGATAGTTCCTGGCATCTTGGCAAGTCTTCGGGTCCACTCCATTTGCGGCTGCTAGACAAAGCACTGACTTTACGAGCGAACGCCCTGAGAGCTCCCCACCAAATCCCATAGAAAATTTTAAGGGACTTTCCGAGTAGCGCTGCTGCTCCTCTGCCTGAGCAATCGCCAAATCCAGATCAAATTTTGGATATTTTCGCTTCACACCAGTGAGTACTTTTCTCACCTCTGCTGGAGTACGCGCAACTAGCTGAATCTTAACGATCCCGGAGCCATCTGCTGTTTCGCTAAATTTGACCCTAGCCGGACTCATGCTTCCATCAGCATGGAGCAATAGCTCCTCTCCATCGATATTTTTAACCCGAAGAGGTGGGAGCTCACCTCCACGATCTCGTTTGACCCCGATCAAAAGCCCTAATGAATGTAGATCTCGGGCGAGCGCACTGTCCCAAGCACTTCCCGCAGCGTTATTACACTCGACACAAAGAACACCTTTAACTTTATGCCGCCCCCCGATAGCATTGATGACCACATGCTCCTCCGAGTCCATCCCAGAGTCCAACGAGGCATCACATAGCACACATGCATTCATCCTCACCTCCCAAGCAGCAATTTAAAATTGGAATGCTGTTTTACAGAGACTGAACCATCATCATTTCTACCACTGGGGCGAGCACTTCAGGCCTAAAATCTTTTCCATATCGCCCAAACGTAATCCCTTCTGACTGATGCCCCAAAATTCCGCCCACTAGTGATTCCGCCACACCCTTCTGCTTTAAATGATCAGCAAAAGTATGGCGGAAACTGTGGAAATCCTTCTGCGCATCGCTAGCTCTAAATCCTAATTTCTCCCGCAATCGGGCAAACCACTTCGACGGCACAGCACTGTAGCCGTGCTTTTTGTGGCGACTCAGTTCGGGGAAGAGTCGAGTCGTACCGAGCGCGCGCTGCCTGTTAACATACTCAATAAATCCGAGTGCTTTCAACTTTGAGTGAATAGGAATCAACCGCTCAGACGACACTGTTTTTAGCTTTTGATCTTCACGAGCGGCGCGGATATGAATACAGTCAAGCCCGTTTACCACTACGAGATCATTCAAGTATAGCTGACAAAGCTCATTGAGCCGCGCCCCCGTGTACAGCCCCAGCAGCGGCAGCCAGTACTGATGCGGACGGGGTGAGTCCTTCCGAGCATAATTGTCCGAAGCAAAAAGCCTAGCGAGGTCACCAGGAGTAAAAATACTCCGCTCCTCACTTACCTTCCTTCGCAGCTTCACACGCATCCCATCGAACGGATTGCGGGGGCAATAACCCTCTCGCACCGCATAGCTGAAGAACGTTGTGAGGTTCTTCACGTAGTTGTTGAAGGTTGTCACGCTGATACTGGTCTTGGTCTGCGCAATGATTTCTTCCAGCGGCATCTCGGGTAGCTGATAGAGTCGCGGAGGCAGCTTGAGGGCGGTCTCCCTAAACTGATGAGCGTCCTTCCGCGTCACTGCACTGATCGGCTTATCTCCCACTATTCGGGTCAGCAACAACGCCACAGCCCGCTTATCGTCCAGCGCCTTCTTAGAGACGCCTTCACGAGCCTGCGCAGCGATATGCTCATCCACCACCTCCATGAAGCCCTTGGAGGTTTCACTTACCGCTGGTGCAGAGCCGGGCTCATGGGGGACCAACGGGACGCACACTGGGACCACAGGAAGGCGGGCCTCTGGAGCCACCGAGACAACGACCTCAGGCTCACTTCGCAACCAGGACGCCCAACTAGCCAACCGCTTTCCGCCAGCCTCCCAGGAACCCCCAAGACACTCAACGGAGGGACTGGTACCTCTAAACGCCTGGGTGAAGAGTCGCTGGGTTTGAGCCAGCAGCTCACGCCCACGGATCAACGCTTCGCGCTTGCAGCGGGTCTGGAGAGACCTTCGAATTTCACGCTTAGGAAACAAAGGACGAATGACATCGGGCACGACGATTCGGAAGTAGAAAACCGAGTGTCGAGACAACCAAAGGTAGGACGGGATATGGGACACGATGGATCACTCTTTGGATCACCACGAGGTGAAAGAGCGAAAAGTCGTTTAAAATCAGGAGCTTGTGACGAATGGAGGCAACCCCACCAGCCACACCCCGGCACACAATGTTCCCGCTGTGGCTGCTCCCTTCCGGGCCTGACCAGGTTAACGGGTAATCGTTGCGGGGGGACCGATGGGGTCACCATAACAACACTCGCCTGGCAGCGAGCGGGGCCATTGTACCGGTCTGGGGCGAAGATACAACCATTGAATGCAGAAAAAATCCTCAAGGGGTTCAAGCACTTGGGCGACCCCCTACATCTGTAGGGCTTGCCGAGGATCAATCGGCTTCCTAGCATGCCCGCGCAACCGTATTTGCGGGGGCCAGGAGTGGAAGCCTGAAAGCAAGGAACCATGACACCGTGCGAGTCGTTGATCTGCGGATCAGCTGCGCCTGCGGGGTACATTCATTCGCTTGAGGATTTTTGCATGACCACTATTCGCTTCCTGCCCCTGACTGCGACCGTTGAAACGTCGGCAGTGTTGCATCTTGATAGCCATGCTCAGTTGGCTGATCTGTGTACCGTCGCTGACCAACGCCTGAACCTCGCCCGCCATGTACTCGCCGCCCTTGAAGGCGCTGACGAGTGCGATTACCGCCACCTCGCCCGTGCCGCCCAGGTCTTGCTGGAGGATGGCTGCGGGGTGATGGGTGTGATCGAGCGGCGGGTGGAGGGGCGGGACGGGGCACAGCCGCGGGCTTTGGGGCGGCCGGATTTGACGGTTGTTTGACGGGATTATCGGGCAGGCCTTCTAGATCTATAGAGATAGCGCGGGCCTCTTCGCGAGCAAGCTCTGCTCCCACGGTGCAATGTTGCTCAGTTGCAGTGTGGGACCGGGCGTTAGCTCGGGAAGGGAGCGCCGCGGTGTGCCTGGTGGTGCGCGGTGTCTGCTTCCCGAGCTTCGCCCGGTCCCACAGGGGATTTATGCAAGCCTTGAGGGGTGGGTGTTGGCTTGGGAAGGGAGCGCCGCGGTGGGCCTGGTGGTGCGCGGTGTTTGCTTCCCGAGCTTCGCCCGGTCCTACAGGGGATTTTTGCAAGCCTTGAGGTGCTGGGTGATGGCTTGGGGAGGGAGCGCCGCGGTGGGCCTGGGGGTGCGCGATGTTTGCTTCCCGAGCTTCGCCCGGTCCCACAGGGGGTAAGCAGGTGTGCGATTGACGAGTTGAAAAAATTTTGGGGTCGTTTCTTGAAATCCAATTGGCCAGCCCTATCTGTTTAGTACGCGATGCCGAAGTCGGGTCGCGCATTCAACCTTGCTGATTGTTCAGGAGATTTACCATGACTGCTGCATTTTCCCTCGCCCCACTGTTCCGCCATTCCGTGGGTTTCGACCGCTTCAATGATCTGTTCGAGTCGGCGCTGCGCAATGAATCGGGTAGCAGCTACCCACCCTACAACGTCGAGAAACATGGCGATGATCAGTACCGTATCGTGGTCGCCGCGGCAGGTTTCCAGGAGTCCGACCTGGAGCTGCAAGTGGAGAAAGGCGTGCTCACCGTCAGCGGTGGCAAGCGTGAAGGCAACGGTGAGGCCGTGACCTACCTGCACCAGGGCATCGCCCAGCGTGCGTTCAAGTTGTCGTTCCGCCTGGCCGACCATATCGAGGTCAAGGCCGCAGGCTTGAGCAATGGCCTGTTGAACATCGATCTGCTGCGCGTGGTGCCTGAAGAGGCCAAGGCCAAGCGTATCCCGATCAATGGGGTTCAGCAGCCTGCGCTGCAGTAAGACGTGATGCGGTAGAAAAGGGGCGCCTCTCAGGGCGCCCTTTTTTGTTGGGCTGACGTTGGTGGCTGCGGTGTGCCTGATGCTTCGCGGCGCTTGGGACGCGGCCGGGTCCGCTGCTACAGGACGCTGTCGGCGCGGCCGCCGGCTTGCTGCACCACCAGGTGGATGAAGTGCAGTTTGGCGATGACGGCGGGCGGTACCACGAAGGGGTAGAAGTCCGGCTGGCCCATGCTGCGCGAGAGCTCGTTGAGCATGCCGGCCAGTTCGATCCAGGCGTTGACGAAGGCCAGGAACGCGGGGCCGTGGGGGTCCTGGGGGTCGTAGAGGGTGTCCAGGGGAAATGGCTGGTAGTCCAGGTCCATGTCGTGGGCGCTCATGCCGAAGCCCTGGGCGGTGTCGACGGCGTCCATCATGTGCAGGTAGTGGGCCCAGGTTTCGGCCCAGTCTTCCCAGGGGTGCATGGTGGCGTAGGCGCTGACGTAGGACTGTTGCCAGTCCAGCGGTGCGCCCTGGTCGTAGTGGCGCTGCAGGGCGTCGGCGTAGCTTTGGGTTTCGTCGCCGAACAGGCTGCGGAATTCACCCAGCCAGTGGCTGGGGGCTACCAGGCGGTCCCAGTAGTAATGACCCACTTCGTGGCGGAAATGGCCCAGCAGGGTGCGGTAGGGTTCGCGCATCATCACGCGCACTTTTTCCCGGTGGGCGTCGTCCGCTTCCTTGATGTCCAGGGTGATCAGCCCGTTGGCGTGGCCCGTGGTGGGGGCGTTGCCTTCCAGGTCGATGCCGACGAAGTCAAAGGCCAGGCCGGTTTCTTCGTCCACGCTCTTGGGCACCACGGGCAGGCCCAGGTTGATCAGTTGGGCAACCATGCGCCGCTTGGCGGTTTCCACTTTGCCCCAGCGCTCGGGGTTCTCCGGTACGGAGAGGTCGGGGATGGTGCGGTTCAGGGCGCACGAGGCGCAGAAGGTCTGGCCGCTGCTGGCCGGGATCAGCCAGTTGCACGCTGCGGCCGTTTCCAGGTTGGCGCAGCGGCGGAACGGGCCGGCGTCCGGGCGCGCATCGAGCTGCCAGGTGCCGGGGTCGGCAGCGGGCTGCAACGAGGATAAAACGTTGGCGTCCGGCCAGTAGCCCAAGGCCGCAGTGCAGGCCAGGCACTGGCTGTTGCGAAAGAACACCGCCTGGCCACACTGGCACTGCCAGACCTTGCTGTTGCGTTCGGGCTGGCGCACGAAGGGGGCGGCGATGCGGGTGCTCAACTGTTCGAAAAGACGGTACATGCACTTTCTCCGGACGACAGGGGCCAGCGGTGGTGGTACTTACAATGGGGTGCTGCTGACCACGCGCAGGGCGAGGCCTTCATAAGGGTCGAGGGTGATGGTGAAGTCGCCGCTGTCGGTGAGGTCGCCTTCTACCCGTTCGTTGATGATGTCCACCACCGGGCCTGGGGCGATGCCCGGCAGGTGCAGGGTTTCCACCAGGCTTTCGGCGCTGAAGTTCAGCGCGGTGATCTGCGTGCCCTTCCCTGCCGGCAATTCGTGCACCAGTACCAACAGGCCTGGGTGCTGCACGTCGGGAATGAGAATCTGCCGGCTGGCGGCGATGTCGTAGGCACGGCGCACGGCCAGGATCTTTTTCAGCTGGGTGGCGAACGAGTCCGGCTGCTGCAACTGGGCCGTGATGCTGCCATACAGGGTTTTCGGCCGCGGCATGCCACCGGCAGACACCTCGGCTTCCGGGTCCAGGTCGACCAGGTCGTAGGCGCCGCGGTGAATCCAGCGGGTGTCGCCGTCCTGCATCAGGTGCGCCACCTGTTCGGCCGGCAGCGGCAAGGCGCCCACCAGGTCCCAGCCCGACAGGGCGAATACCCCCGGCTGCATGGCGTTGTACATCACCAGCAGCAGGTGGATGTGCTGGATCTTGCGCACATCCTCAGGGGTGATGGCGTCCAGGTCGCGTATGCCCAGGGCCGCGGTGATGATGCTGGCGGTGGTGCAGGACACGCCGTTGGTGACGAATTTCAGGTTGTACGGCGCGTGCTCGCCCGCCAGGCGCTCGTACATTTCCTCGCGAATGTGCTCGCGCAGGATGTTGCCCGGGAACGTCTGGCCCTGGTACAGGTAGGTGTCGTGGGCGTGCAGGGTCCAGAAGTGCACCAGTTCCAGGGTCAGTTCGTCGTGGTTTTGCAGGGCATGGATCAACGAGGCCGGGTCGATGCCGAAGCTGTGCACCTGGCGCAGCATCAGCCGCAGGAACTCGGTATTGCCGGTCAGCAGTGCATGCTGGTAGGCCGGGCGGGTGATGAAGTCGTAGGAAAGGTCGGCGCCGCCCTTGCCCATGGCGGCGATGTCGTCGATGGTCAGGTTCAGTTCCTGGAAGCTGAAACCGCCGGCCTTGCGGATGGTGCCGGCCAGCAACTGGTTGCCGTTGACCGACAGCGGGTGGCTCTCGGACCAGGCGTTGCCTTCGGCGCGGCGCTCCACGCCCAGGAAGCCGTTGGCGTCCAGGCGCAGGATACGCGCCCCCATGATGTCGATGGAATGCAGGGCATCGCCGATGATCATCTGTTGCGCGGCGAAGGTGGGGTCCAGCCAGTTCAACGAGGGCTGGCCTTCCTTGAAGTAGTGCAGGTACACCCAGCGGCGCGCCTTGCCGTCGACGCCGACGATGACCGGGGTGACGCTCCAGTCGGTCTCCTTGACCCCCGGCTCGAAGAAGATCACCCGTTGCAGCTGGCCGACGATGTAGTGCTTGGCCTTGAGCAGGTCGACGGTTTCGGGGTGCAGGTTGCAGGCGTCGCGGCCGTCGGCGACGTCGGGCAACAGCGGCCAGTCTTCTTCCTTGATTTCGACCATGTGGTACAGGCCGGGGTAGTCGGCGTGGGCGCGCTCGGCCAGGCGGAAGTCAGCGCCCTTGCCGGTGTGCGACGGAATGGCGTCGTCGATGACGATGGCGTTGTGGGCGGCAGCGATGCGGCTGAGGTTGAGCATTTCCGCTTCGGTGCCCAGGTCCGGGTCGATGTCGAAGCTCATGCGGTCGAAGTTGCCGTCGACGCTGGGGGTGCGTTCGCGGCCACGCAGGCCGCCGGAGAGCTTCAGCGGGCCGTTGTGGATGCCCTGGATGCCGATGTCCGACAGCGCGTGCCACAGGGTTTCATCGCCCAAGGCTTGCAGCACCGAGCCGCCATCACGGGTAATGATGGAAGCTGGGTAGGCCGTGAACCAGACCGAGGCGATGGCCGAGGCGTCCCGGGGCCGGGCTTCGGCGAAGGGCCGTTGCCACAGCCGGGCCTGGCCGGCGTAGTGAAGGGCGCGCTGTTTGGCCGCGTGGAGCATGGACTGGTCCACGAGCCATTGAATGTAGTCCTTGTCCGGCTTTGACATGGGTGACCCCCGCTATTTTGGCATTTCCTTATGAGTGCCTGGCGGTGGGATCGTTGCATTGGAAAGCAGCCGCTTCAACCGCCGTGGGCTTCAAGGAGGGCGATGAACGCGTCTTCGTCCAGCACCTGGATGCCCAGTTCGTTGGCCTTGGTCAGTTTGGAGCCCGCACCCGGCCCTGCGACCACGCAATAGGTCTTGGCCGATACGGAACCGGCCACCTTGGCGCCCAGGCTTTCCAGTTTCTCCTTGCCCACGTCGCGGCTCATGCGCTCCAGGCTGCCCGTCAGCACCCAGGTCTGGCCGGCCAGCGGCAGGCCTTCGACGACCTTTTTCTCGCTGGCCCAGTGCATGCCGAAGGCTTGCAGCTGCTGTTCCAGCTTCAGTGCCCGTTCGGCGTTGGCCGGGTCGCGGAAGTATTCGCGCACCGCGTCCGCCTGCTTGGCGGCCAGGGCCTGGCGCAGGTCGATGCCGTCGGCGGCGATGATCTTGTCCAGGCTGCCCAACTTGGCTACCAGTTTTTCGGCACCAGTGGGGCCTACCGAGTTGATGTCCAGTTTGGCGATCAGCCCGGCCAGGCTGGTGCTGGCGGCGAATTCGGCGTGTACGTCACCCTGGTCTTGCAGTTCCAGACCATGGCCCAGCAATTCAGCGATGACGTTGCGGTTGTGCGGGTCCTCGAAGAAGCTGTGAATTTCGTAGGCCACTTCCAGGCCAATGTCGGGCAGGTAGGTCAGCACCTGGGGCAGCGCCACCATGATGCGCTCCAGCGAGCCCAGGGAGCGGGCCAGCACTTTGGCGGTTTCCTCGCCCACATCGGGAATGCCCAGGGCAAAGATGAAGCGCGCCAGGGTCGGCCGCTTGCTGGCGGCGATGGCGTCCAGCAGCTTGCGGGTGGACACCTCGGCGAAGCCTTCCAGGTCGATGATCTGCTCGGGGGTGAGGATGTACAGGTCCGCTGGCGAGCTCACCAGGCCTTCGTCCACCAGTTGCTCGACGCTTTTTTCGCCCAGGCCGTCGATGTCCATGGCGCGGCGGGACACGAAGTGAATGATCGCCTGCTTCAATTGCGCGCCACAGGCCAGGCGGCCGACGCAGCGGTACACCGCGCCTTCGCTGACGGTTTCCTTGCCCTTGCTGCGCTTGACCAGTTGCGTGCGCTCAACGTGGGAGCCGCACACCGGGCAGGTTTCGGGGATGTGCACAGGGCGGGCGTTTTCCGGGCGGCGCTCGGTGACCACCTGCATCACCTGAGGGATCACGTCGCCGGCACGGCGGATGATCACGGTGTCACCGATCATCAGGCCCAGGCGCGCTACTTCGTCCATGTTGTGCAGGGTGGCGTTGGCCACGGTCACGCCGGCCACCTTCACCGGCTTCAGGCGGGCGACCGGGGTGACGGCGCCGGTACGGCCCACCTGGAACTCCACGTCCAGCAGCTCGGTCAGCTCTTCCATGGCCGGGAACTTGTGGGCGATGGCCCAGCGCGGTTCGCGGGCGCGGAAGCCCAGCTCACGCTGGCTGGCCAGGCTGTTGACCTTGAACACCACGCCGTCGATCTCGTAGGCCAGGGCGTTGCGGCGCTCGCCGATGTCGCGGTAGTACGCCAGGCACTCGTCGATGCCCTTGGCCAGTTTCAGCTCGCGGCTGATGGGCATGCCCCAGGTCTTGAGCTTTTCCAGGTTGCCGATGTGGGTCTCGGCGATGTTTTCCGAGACCTGGCCCAGGCCGTAGCAGCAGAATTCCAGCGGGCGGCTGGCAGTGATCTTCGAGTCCAGCTGGCGCAGGCTGCCGGCGGCGGCGTTGCGCGGGTTGGCGAAGGTCTTGCCGCCCACTTCCATCTGCGCTTCGTTGAGGCGTTCGAAACCGGCCTTGGACATGAACACTTCGCCGCGCACCTCCAGGGTGGCGGGCCAGCCGCTGCCGTGCAGCTTGAGCGGCACGTTGCGGATGGTGCGCACGTTGACGCTGATGTCTTCACCGGTGGTGCCGTCGCCGCGGGTGGCGCCGCGCACCAGCAGGCCGTCCTGGTACAGCAGGCTCACGGCCAGGCCATCGAGCTTGGGTTCGCAGCTGTATTCCACCGCCGCGCCGCCACCGAACAGGTCACCCACCGGCAGGTCCAAGCCTTCGTTCACCCGGCGGTCGAACTCGCGCATGTCGGTTTCTTCGAAGGCGTTGCCCAGGCTGAGCATGGGGATTTCATGGCGCACCTGGCTGAACGCGGTCAGGGCCACGTTGCCCACGCGCTGAGTCGGTGAGTCGGCCGTCACCAGGTCGGGGTGCGCGGCTTCCAGTTCCTTGAGTTCGCGGAACAGGCGGTCGTACTCGGCGTCCGGGATGCTCGGCTCATCGAGCACGTGGTAGCGGTAGTTGTGCTGGTCCAGTTCGGCGCGCAGCTCGAGGATCCGGGTGTTGGCGGCGGTCATCTTGTGTGTTCTCGTGTAAAGCAAAAGAGCAGCCTGGGCTGCTCTTCGGGTGTTCGGCGAGGTTTTCCTGGTGTGGCCTTCCCGAGCTTAGCCCGGGAACAAGCCCCCACCGCTCAACGCTTTTGCGTCAACGCCCGACGTTCGAATTCGACAATGCGCTGGCGGTAGTGTTCGATGGTCTGGGCCGTCAGCACGCTGCGTTGGTCATCTTTGAGTTCACCGTCCAGTTCGTGCGCCAGCTTGCGGGCCGCGGCGACCATGACGTCGAAGGCCTGCTTGGGATGGCGCGGGCCTGGCAGGCCCAGGAAGAAGCTGACCGCACGGGTGCTGAAGTGGTCGATGTCGTCCAGGTCGAAGATGCCGGGCTTCACGGCATTGGCCATGGAGAACAGCACTTCACCGTTGCCGGCCATGCTTTCGTGGCGGTGGAAAATATCCATTTCGCCAAAGCGCAGGCCGCTTTCCAGGATGTTCTGCAGCAGGGCCGGGCCTTTGAAGCCACCTTCGGAACGGGAGATCACGCTGATCACCAGCACTTCCTCGGCCTGGGGCACGTCGCGGTGCTCGGCCGGCGCGGTGCCAGAGGCATTGAAGGCCGGGGCCTTGTCGTCCGGGAAGTCGTCGTCGCGGGCACTGAACAGGGTCGGTTGCTCGGGTTCCAGCGCCAGGTCGCCCTGGGTGGATTCGGCGGCCACGCGCTCACGCTCGCGTTCACGCTGTTCCTGTTTTTCGCGTTTGCCGCGCTTGGCCACCGGCTCACGCGCAGGGGCGCTCATGGACGGCAGGTCATGCTCGTCCAGCGAGGGCTCGCGGGCCTCTTCCAGTACCCGCGACGGGCCCAGTACCTCGGCACTGTGCTCTTCGTCCGGCAGGTTGGAGAAGCTGCGGTCGAGCCTGAATTTCAATTTGCCCTTGCCGCCGCGCATGCGGCGCCAGCCATCGAAGAGAATACCGGCGATGACAATCACGCCGATGACGATCAGCCATTCGCGCAGACCGATTTCCATTTAATCCTGTGCCTCTATGAAAAATGCTGAAAAATAAAGGGTTTAAACCCCTTTAAAACGTGGCGCCAACTCTATGTTCTGACAGGCGTTTTCCCCACGCGTACGAAAATATGTCTAATAAACTAGCACGACCAAAGATAACTTTACACCGTCTGTCGCAGCAGATACGCCAATTAAGTGCAAGCGGTCCAAATTCGCTCGCGCGTCAGGCGTCGACCATCGTCATCGCCTCCTCTACGTCCACCGCTACCAGGCGCGAGCAACCGGGCTCGTGCATGGTCACGCCCATCAACTGGTCGGCCATTTCCATGGCGATCTTGTTGTGGGTGATGTAGATGAATTGAACCGTCTGGGACATTTCCTTCACCAGCCGGGCGTAGCGTCCAACGTTAGCGTCATCCAGCGGTGCGTCAACTTCGTCGAGCATGCAGAATGGCGCCGGGTTGAGCTGGAAGATGGAAAACACCAGGGCCAGGGCCGTCAGGGCTTTTTCGCCGCCAGACAGCAAATGGATGGTGCTGTTCTTCTTGCCAGGGGGTCTCGCCATGATTGTGACCCCTGTATCGAGTAAATCTTCGCCCGTCAGTTCCAAATAAGCGCTACCACCGCCGAAAACCTTCGGAAACAGGGCCTGCAGGCCACCGTTTATCTGATCAAAGGTATCCTTGAAGCGGTTACGGGTTTCTTTGTCGATCTTGCGAATGACGTTTTCCAGGGTGTCCAGGGCTTCCACCAGGTCGGCGTTCTGCGCGTCCAGGTAGCGTTTGCGTTCGGACTGCTGCTGGTACTCGTCAATGGCCGCCAGGTTGATGGCGCCCAGGCGTTGGATGCGGGCGTTGATGCGTTCCAGCTCTTCCTCGGCCTCTTTTTCGTTGGCCAGGGCGTCGAGGGTGGCGATCACGCCTTGCAGGTCGTAGCCATCCTCGTGCAACTGTTCCTGCAGGGCCGTGCGCTTGACGCTCAGGCCCTGCCATTCCATGCGGTGCTGTTCCAGTTGGCCGCGGATCATCTGCGACTGCTGCTCGGCCTGGGTGCGGCGCTTCTCGGCGTCGCGCAGCTCGGTGTCGGCGTCTTCCAGGGCGGCCTTGGCCAGGCGCATTTCGTCGTCGACGGCCATGCGCCGTTCCAGCAATTCTTCGAGTTTGAGGCGCAGCTCTTCCAGGGGGGCCTCGCCCTCCTCCAGGTTCAGCGACAACTGCTCGCGCTTCTCGGTCAGGCGCTCGGCCTGCAATTCCAGGCGTTCAAGGGCCTGGCGGGTGGAGTCGTGCTGGGCGCGCAACGAGCCCAGGCGCACGGCCAACTGGTGGGCGTGGTCCTTGTGCTGGCGGGCGTCCTGGCGCACCTGGTCGAGGCGCTCGCGCAGGCTGTCGCGCTGGGCCATCAGCAATTCGCGCTGCTCGGTGTCCTGGGCCATGGCGTCGAGGGCGTCCTGCAGTTGCAGGCGCGACTCGCCCAGCTCTTCGCTCTCCAGGGCGCGCTGCTCGGCCAGTTCGGCCAGCTCCTCATCCAGGCGACGGCGGCGCAGGGCCAACTGCTCGGCCTTGGCGCGGCCGGCGGACAGCTGCGCCTTGAGCTCACCTTGTTGACGAGCCTCTTCGGCCAGTTGGCGGCGCAGTTGCTCGCGGGCTTCTTCCTGCACGACCTGTTGCTCGCGCAGGTGCTCAAGACGCTCGTCCAGCGTGGCCAGGGCCGCTTCGCGCTCGTCGCGCTCCAGGCCCAGGTTTTCCAGCTCCTGACCGCGGGCCAGCACGCTGCCCTGGGCATCGCTGGCACGGCTGACGCGCAGGAAGTGCCGGCCTACCCAGTAGCCGTCACGGCTGATCAGGCTCTGGCCCGGTTGCAGATGGGCGCGGCCGGCCAGGGCGTCGTCCAGGGTTTCCACCGGTTTGACCTGGCCCAGCCAGGCGCTGAGGTCGGTGCTGCTGTGCACCTTGTCCAGCAGGCTGCCGGGCACGCTCGGGCTGCCACCGGCAGCGGTGAGCAGGCGCAACTCGCCTTGCTCGAACGCTTCCAGCGCCAGGCCATTGAAATCATCCACCAGCACGGCTTGCAGGTCGGCACCCAGCACGGTTTCCACCGCCAGCTCCCAGCCGGCGTCCACCCGCAGCCCCTCGGCCAGGCGCGGACGCTGGTCCAGGTGCTGGTCGCGCAGCCACTCGGCGGTACCGGTGCCGGGGTCCAGGGCGGCCTGTTGCAGGGCTTCCAGGGAGGCAAGGCGGCCGTTCAGGCGTTGCAGTTCGCCCTGGGCCTGCTGTTGCTCGCGGGTGGCCTGCTGCAATTGCTCGCGCACCTGTTCAAGGCGCTCCACCTGCTGGGCTTCGCCGGCTTGCAACTCCTCGATGAGCATGTCGCTGGCGGCCAGTTGTTCGCCCAGTTCCAGAATGGCCGCGTCCTCGGGGTCGGCGGCCAGTTGCGCGCGTTCTTCACTCAGGCGCCGCTGGCGTTCACCCAGGCGCTCCATGGACTGGTCCAGTTGCTGGATGCGTGACTGCTGCACCTCGGCCTGGCGCCGAGGCTCGGCGGAACGGGTGTTGAACACATCCCACTGCTCCTGCCAGCCCTGCATGGTCGCTTCGGATTCTTCCAGGGCGGCGGCGGCCTCTTCGGCGGCGGCGCTGGTCATTTCCTGCTCGGGCGCGAGCATTTCCAGTTCTTCGCCCAGGGTGGCCAGCAAGGTGCGGTCGTGGCCCAGGTGCGACTCGGTTTCCTGGCGCGAGCGTTCGGCTTCGCGCAGGTCATCCTGCAACTGCCTAAGGCGCTGCTGGCCGTGCTGAATGTTCTGCTCGACCCGGGCGATGTCGCCGCCCACCGAGTAGAAGCGCCCCTGCACCAGGTTGAAGCGCTCGGACAGGTCGTGGTGGCCGTCACGCAGGCGCTCGATGGCGGCATCGGCGTTGCGCTGCTCGGCCACCAGGGCTTCGAAGCTGACTTCCTGGGTGCCGATGACGGCTTCGCGCTGGGCCACCTGCTCATTCAGGGCCTGCCAGCGCAGGGCCGACAGTTGTGCCTTGAGCTGACGTTCCTCGGCCTTGTACTCCTGGTATTTCTCAGCGGCCTGGGCCTGGCGGTGCAGACGTTCGAGCTGGCGTTCCAGCTCTTCGCGCAGGTCGGTCAGGCGTTCCAGGTTCTCGTGGGTGCGGCGAATACGGTTCTCGGTCTCGCGGCGGCGTTCCTTGTATTTGGAGATGCCGGCCGCTTCCTCGATGAAGTTGCGCAGGTCTTCGGGCTTGGCCTCGATCAGTTTGCTGATCATGCCCTGCTCGATGATCGAATAGCTGCGCGGGCCCAGGCCGGTGCCCAGGAAAATGTCGGTGATGTCCTTGCGTCGGCACTTGGTGCCGTTGAGGTAGTAGGTGTTCTGGCTGTCGCGGGTCACCTTGCGGCGGATGGAAATTTCCGCGTAGGCGGCGTATTCGCCCACCAGGGTGCTGTCGCTGTTGTCGAACACCAGTTCGATGCTGGCCTGGCTTACGGGCTTGCGGCTGGTGGAGCCGTTGAAGATGACGTCGGTCATCGACTCGCCGCGCAGGTTCTTCGCCGAGCTTTCGCCCATCACCCAGCGCACGGCGTCGATGATGTTGGACTTGCCGCAGCCATTGGGGCCTACCACCGCCGCCATGTTGCTGGGAAAGTTCACCGTGGTGGGGTCCACGAATGACTTGAACCCGGCCAGCTTGATGCATTTGAGCCGCATGGTCAGTCCGCCGCCAGCGCGGCCAGCACCAGCTGGCAACTGCGCTGGGTGTAGTCGCCCAGTACCTGGCGGATACGCGGCAGGTCACGGGCCACCACGGCTTCGAGCAGGCTGTTGAACAGGTGCATGTAATCGCCCATGGTGGCCTTGCGCTGTTCCAGCGCCAGGTAATAGGTACGGCTCATGGCCGGCTGCAGGTTCTCGACGGTTTCCTGCAGGTACGGGTTGTCGGCGAACGGATAGGTCGCGCGCATCACGTTGAAGCTATCCTCAACGAAGGCCTTGATGTCCTTGCGCTCCAGGCTCGCCATCAGGCGTTGCTGGATCACCAGGAACGGCGCCAGGTCGGCCTGGGCTTTCCAGCGTTCGGCCACGGCAGTGCCGAGCAGGATGTACATCTCGCTCATCAGCGCGCACAGGCTCTGCACCTTGTGGGCGCTCAATTCGGTCACGTGTGCACCACGACGCGGCAGGATCGCGATCAGGTGGCGGCGTTCCAGGATCAGCAGCGCTTCACGCACCGAGCCGCGGCTGACATTGAGGGCAGCCGTGACTTTCTGTTCCTGAATGCGCTCACCGGGCGCGAGTTCGCCCTGAATGATGCGGTCGGCCAGGTAATCGGCGATTTGCTCGGAGAGACTGTCCGGCGCCTTGAACGTCATGGTTGTCCTTCAAACTCGTTGAACGTGGCAAGCGGCGAAGTGTAGCGCACTTGCCCCCCACAATCGCAGAGGGGTTCATGGCCAATTGGCATGAATTAAGCAAAATAATCGGGGGAAGGACAGGCAACGCATTCCACTGTGGGACCGGGCGCAGCTCGGGAAGGCAATACCACCGTCCGGCAAAGAGGCCCCGTCGTCTGTTTCCCGAGCTTCGCCCGGTCCCACAAAAAAGCATCCCTTGGGACTGGGGAATTGCCGCTCGCCTTAAAACCTGACTTTAAAGTCAGAAAATTGTTGACCGCCCAGCCAGACTTGCGAGATTCTGGGCCGACAACAACAAAATGTGTCAGTGAGGCCATACCGTGATCCAGTTTCTACTCAACCGGGAATTGCGCAGTGAACATGCGCTGGACCCCAACCTGACCGTGCTGGAGTACCTGCGCACGCACCTGAAAAAGCCTGGCACCAAGGAAGGCTGTGCCAGCGGCGACTGCGGCGCCTGTACCGTGGTGGTGGCGGAACTGGAAGGTGATGGCCTGCGCTACCGCAGCCTCAACTCCTGCCTGACGTTCGTCGCCTCCCTGCACGGCAAGCAACTGATCAGCGTCGAAGACCTCAAGCACAAGGGCCGTCTGCACAGCGTGCAGCAGGCCATGGTCGACTGCCATGGTTCCCAGTGCGGGTTCTGCACGCCAGGCTTCGTGATGTCGCTGTTTGCCCTCCAAAAGAACATCGACCAGCCCGACCACCACAAGGCCCATGAGGCCCTGGCCGGTAACCTGTGCCGCTGCACCGGTTACCGGCCCATCCTGGCGGCCGCCGACCAGGCCTGCGGCCAGCAGGCCCCCGACCAGTTCGACCAGGCCCAGGCCGAGACCATCGCCCAGCTGAAAGCCATCGCCCCGCGCGAAACCGGTGAACTCAACAGCGGCGACAAACGCTGCCTGGTACCGCTGACCGTGGCGGACCTGGCCGACCTGTATGGCTCGCACCCCGAAGCGAGGCTGCTGGCGGGCGGTACCGACCTGGCCCTGGAAGTCACCCAGTTCCACCGCACGCTGCCGGTGATGATCTACGTGGGCAACGTGGCCGAGATGAAACGCATCGAGCACTTTGACGACCGCCTGGAGATCGGTGCCGCCACCGCGCTTACCGATTGCTACGAAGCCTTGAAGGCCGAGTACCCCGACTTCGGTGACCTGCTGCAGCGCTTCGCGTCGTTGCAGATCCGTAACCAGGGCACCCTGGGCGGCAATATCGGCAACGCCTCGCCCATCGGCGACAGCCCGCCCCTGCTGATCGCCCTGGGCGCGCAGATCGTGCTGCGCAAGGGCGACACCACTCGCACCCTGGCGCTGGAAGACTATTTCATCGACTACCGCATCACCGCGCGGCAGGACAGCGAGTTCATCGAGAAGATCATCGTGCCACGCGCCCAGGCCAGCCACCGCTTCCGCGCCTACAAGGTGTCCAAGCGCCTGGACGACGATATTTCGGCGGTGTGCGCGGCGTTCAGCCTGCGCATCGAAGACCAGGTGATCACCGAGGTGCGCACCGGTTTCGGCGGCATGGCCGCCATTCCCAAACGCGCCCGCGCCTGCGAAGCGGCGTTGCTGGGCAAGGTGTTCAACAACGCGACCCTGGAAGCCGCCTGCGCGGCCCTGGCCGAAGACTTCACGCCGCTGTCGGACTTTCGTGCCAGCAAGGAATACCGCCTGCTGGCCGCCCAGAACCTGCTGCGCAAGTATTTCATCGAGCAGCAATCGCCCCACACCGAGACCCGGGTGACCGCCTATGTCTAACCACCACGCAGAACCCCTGACCCAGGCGCAACTGGCCGAGCGCTTCGCCGCCGGCCTGACCACCGGCGTGGGCCGCAGCGTCAAGCATGACAGCGCCGACAAGCACGTCTCGGGCGAGGCGCAGTACATCGATGACCGCCTCGAATTTCCCAACCAGTTGCACGTGTATGCACGGCTGTCCGACCGCGCCCACGCGCGCATCCTCAAGGTCGACACCGCGCCCTGCTACGCCTTCGAGGGGGTGCGCATCGCCATCACCCACGAAGACATCCCAGGGTTGAAGGACATCGGCCCGCTGTTGCCAGGCGACCCGTTGCTGGCCATCGACCGGGTGGAGTTCGTCGGCCAGCCGGTGGTGGCCGTGGCCGCGCGCGACCTGGAAACCGCACGCAAGGCCGCCATGGCGGCGGTCATCGAATACGAAGACCTGGAACCGGTGCTCGACGTGGTCGAAGCCTTCCGCAAGCAGCACTACGTGCTCGACAGCCACACCCACAAGCGCGGCGATTCGGACACCGCCCTGGCCAGCGCCCCGCACCGCCTGCAAGGCAGCCTGCACATCGGCGGCCAGGAGCACTTCTACCTGGAAACTCAGATCTCCTCGGTGATGCCCACCGAGGACGGCGGCATGATCGTCTATTGCTCCACCCAGAACCCCACCGAAGTGCAGAAACTGGTGGCCGAGGTGCTGGACGTGTCGATGAACAAGGTGGTGGTGGACATGCGCCGCATGGGCGGCGGCTTCGGCGGCAAGGAAACCCAGGCTGCCAGCCCCGCCTGCCTGTGCGCGGTGGTCGCCCACCTCACCGGCCAGCCCACCAAGATGCGCCTGCCGCGGGTGGAAGACATGTCCATGACCGGCAAGCGCCACCCCTTCTATGTCGAATACGACGTGGGCTTCGACGACAGCGGCCGCCTGCACGGCATCCACATGGACCTGGCGGGCAACTGCGGCTACTCGCCGGACCTGTCGGCCTCCATCGTCGACCGCGCCATGTTCCACGCCGACAACTCGTACTACCTGGGCGACGCCACCATCAACGGCCACCGCTGCAAGACCAACACCGCCTCCAACACCGCCTACCGCGGCTTTGGCGGGCCGCAAGGCATGGTCGCCATCGAGGAAGTGATGGACCGCATCGCCCGCCACCTGGCCCTAGACCCGCTGGCGGTGCGCAAGGCCAATTACTACGGCAAGACCGACCGCAACGTCACCCACTACTACCAGACGGTGGAACACAACCTGCTGGAAGAAATGACCGCGGAACTGGAAGCCAGCAGCGAATACCACGAGCGCCGCGAGTCGATCCGCCGCTTCAACGCCCACAGCCCGGTGCTGAAGAAAGGCCTGGCGCTGACACCGGTCAAATTCGGTATTTCGTTCACCGCCAGCTTCCTCAACCAGGCCGGTGCCCTGATCCACATCTACACCGACGGCAGCATCCACTTGAACCACGGCGGTACCGAGATGGGCCAGGGCCTGAACACCAAGGTCGCCCAGGTGGTGGCCGAAGTGTTCCAGGTGGGCATAGACCGCATCCAGATCACCGCCACCAATACCGACAAGGTACCCAACACCTCGCCCACGGCGGCGTCCAGCGGCGCCGACCTGAACGGCAAGGCCGCGCAGAACGCTGCCGAAACCATCAAGCAGCGGCTGGTGGAATTCGCTGCGCGCAAATACGGCGTCAGCGATGAAGACGTGGAATTTCGCAACGGCCATGTGCGTGTACGCGAGCTGATCATGCCCTTTGCTGACCTGATCGTGCAGGCGTGGATGGGCCAGGTGTCGCTGTCCAGCACCGGCTACTACAAAACCCCGAAGATCTTCTACGACCGCAGCCAGGCGCGCGGCCGGCCGTTCTATTATTTCGCCTTCGGCGCGGCCTGCGCTGAAGTGGTGGTCGATACCCTGACCGGCGAGTACAAGATGCTGCGCACCGACATCCTGCATGACGTGGGTGCGTCGCTGAACCCGGCCATCGACATCGGCCAAGTGGAAGGTGGCTATATTCAGGGCATGGGCTGGCTGACCACCGAGGAACTGGTGTGGAACGCCAAGGGCAAGCTGATGACCAACGGCCCGGCCAGCTACAAGATCCCGGCGGTGGCCGACATGCCCGCCGACCTGAGGGTGAAGCTGGTGGAGAACCGCAAGAACCCGGAAGACACGGTGTTCCATTCCAAGGCCGTGGGCGAGCCGCCGTTCATGCTGGGGATTGCCGCCTGGTGCGCGATCAAGGACGCGGTGGCGAGCCTGGCGGACTACAAGGTGCAGCCGCTGATCGATGCGCCGGCGACGCCCGAGCGGGTGTTGTGGGGGTGTGAGCAGATGCGCAAGGCGGTGGCGGCTGCCGCGGCGCCCGTCACGGAAGAAGTCGTTTGATGGGCCGGCCTCTTCGCGAGCAAGCTTGGCTCCCACAGCGTACACCCGCCCCCGGGGTTCACCCGGTGGAAGCCAAGCTTGCTTGCGAAGAGGCCATTGAACACACCAAGGAACCCAGACCATGAACAACTGGATCAGCGCCCTGGCCGAACTGCAGCAACAAGGCGAACCCTGCGTACTGGTGACCATCATCGAGGAACAGGGCTCCACGCCGCGCAATGCTGGCTCCAAGATGGTGGTCAGCGCCACCCGGCTGTACGACACCATCGGTGGCGGCCACCTGGAATACAAGGCCATGCACATCGCCCGCGAGATGCTCGCCAACGGCCAGCACGGCACGCGCCTGGAGCGCTTCAGCCTCGGCGCCAGCCTGGGCCAGTGCTGCGGCGGCGTCACGGTGTTGCTGTTCGAACCCATGGGCCAGGTGCAGGCGCACATCGCCGTGTTTGGCGCCGGCCACGTCGGCCGCGCCCTGGTGCCCTTGCTGGCCAGCCTGCCCTGCCGGGTGCGCTGGATAGACTCGCGGCCACAGGAATTTCCCGCATTCATCCCTGAAGGTGTGCGCACCATCGTCAATGATGAACCCGTGGATGAGGTGGATGACCTGCCCAAGGGCTGTTATTGCATCGTCATGACCCACAACCACGCCCTGGACCTTGAACTGACCGCGGCCATCCTCAAACGCAACGATTTCACCTGGTTCGGCCTGATCGGCTCGAAAACCAAACGCGTCAAGTTCGAGCATCGCCTGCGCGACCGCGGCTTCGACCCCCAGGTGGTGCAACGCATGAAGTGCCCCATGGGCCTGGCGGACGTCAAAGGCAAATTGCCGATGGAAATCGCCGTGTCGGTCGCCGCTGAAATCATCGCCACCTACAACGTAAACTTCGGCCAGGCCACTGCCAGCGCCGAACCCATTGCCCAACTGCTGCCGCACTCGCGACGCAGCCAAGCCTGAAACAAGGAACCCCATGAGCCTGACCCGCAAAGCCTACCGCGCCGCCATTTTGCACAGCATTGGCGACCCCGCAGAAGTGGGCATCGACGCTTCTTACGAATACTTCGCCGACGGCCTGCTGGTGGTCGAGGACGGCAAGATCAGTGCCGTCGGCCACGCCGAAGCGTTGCTGCCAACGCTGCCTGGCGACCTCATCATCGAGCAGTACACCGACGCCCTGATTACCCCTGGGTTCATCGACACGCACATCCACCTGCCGCAAACCGGCATGATCGGCTCCTACGGCGAGCAATTGCTGGACTGGTTGAACACCTACACCTTCCCGTTCGAAAGCCAGTTCGCCGACAAGGCCCACGCCGATGAAGTGGCCGACATCTTCATCAAGGAACTGCTGCGCAACGGCACCACCACCGCCCTGGTGTTCGGCAGCGTGCACCCCGAGTCGGTGAATGCCTTCTTCGAAGCGGCCGAGAAGCTCGACCTGCGCATGATCGCCGGCAAGGTGATGATGGACCGCAACGCCCCCGACTACCTGGTGGACACGGCTCAAAGCAGCTACACCGACAGCAAGGCGCTGATCGAGCGCTGGCACGGCAAGGGCCGCCTGCACTACGCGGTCACCCCGCGCTTCGCCCCTACCAGCACCCCGGAACAATTGACCGTGGCCGGGCAGTTGCTGGCCGAATACCCTGACGTGTACATGCAGACCCACATCAGCGAAAACCTCAAGGAAATCGAATGGGTCAAGGCGCTGTTCCCCGAGCGCAAGGGCTACCTGGACGTCTACGACCACTACAAGCTGCTGGGTGAGCGCTCGGTGTTCGCCCACGGCGTGCACCTGTGCGATGACGAATGCGCACGCCTGGCCGAAACCGGCTCGGCGGTGTCGTTCTGCCCGACGTCGAACTTCTTCCTGGGCAGCGGCCTGTTCAACCTGCCCATGGCCGAGAAACACAAGCTCAACGTAGGCCTGGGCACGGACGTGGGGGGTGGTACCAGCTTCTCGCTGCTGCAGACCCTGAACGAGGCCTACAAGGTGATGCAACTGCAGGGTGCGCGGTTGAGCCCCTTCAAGTCGCTATACCTGGCGACCCTGGGCGGCGCGCGGGCGTTGCGCCTGGAAGACAAGGTGGGCAGCCTGCAGGTGGGTAGCGATGCCGACTTCCTGGTGCTGGACTACAACGCCACGCCGTTGCTGTCGTACCGCATCAAGCAGTCCAAAAGCATCGAAGAGACCCTGTTCGTGTTGACCACCCTGGGTGACGACCGCACGGTGCAGGCCACCTACGCCGCTGGCGCCAAGGTACACCAGCGTTAACCCGCGCCGGCCGGGTCCCTGCGAGCCGCGTAGCAGCGGACCTGGCTGCGTCGGCGGTGCATGCGGTGGGCCTGATGCTGCGCGGCGCCTGTGACGCGGCCGGGTCCGCTGCTACGCTTTGGTGGTTTTCTTGCCTTGCAGCAGGTGTGAGAACACTGCGTGCAGGTCATCCGACGCACTGTCGTCGTCCAGGTTGAGCTTGCTGTCGATGTGGTCCATGTGGTGCATCATCAGGTCCACCGCTTTCACCGCGTCGCGCGCTTCGATGGCGTCGATCAGCTGGGTGTGCTCGTCGTAGGAGCAGTGCGAGCGGTTGCCGCTTTCGTACTGGGCGATGATCAGCGAGGTCTGCGATACCAGGCTGCGCTGGAAGCTGATCAGTGGCGCATTCTTCGCCGCCTCGGCCAGTTTGAGGTGGAACTCGCCGGACAGGCGAATGCCGGCGCCACGGTCGCCGCGCGAAAAGCTGTCGCGTTCATCCAGCACCATCTGCCGCAGTTCGGCCAACTGCTCGGCAGTGGCGTGCTCTACCGCAAGCTCCGTGATGGCGCGCTCGACCATGCGCCGGGCGAAAAACACCTGCCGGGCTTCCTCCACGCTGGGGCTGGCCACCACTGCGCCGCGGTTGGGCCGCAACAGCACCACACCTTCGTGGGCCAGGCGCGACAAAGCGCGGCGGATGATGGTGCGGCTGACGCCAAAAATCTCGCCCAGCGCTTCCTCGCTCAATTTGGTCCCGGGTGCCAGGCGCTGTTCGAGAATGGCCTCGAAAATGTGGGCGTAGACAATGTCGTCCTGGGTACCGAGGCGCCCGGCCTTGGCCGTGCGCGAAGGTTTCTTGAGAGGTTGCAGCTGTTCGTTCATGGGCACTCGAAGGCGTGGTAGCGGCGGCAGTATGGCCCATTGTACACAGGGCCACGGGCTTGTGTCAGGTCAAGCATAGCGGCACTTGGCAACTACCCCTGGCCCCTATATGCCAGCATCGGAAAATAACCTGCGTACAAATCCAAAAACATTATTGGATTTATTTGTATACAACCGCATAATCCGTCACAGCGACAAACCTGACTCAAAGGTCAAATAACAAACCGTCGCGCGCTCCGCCACTTTTACCTGCCTCACGGTGCCGCCGTCCTTCGCACGGCGGCACCGGACAACAACAAAAGCCTTGAGGAGTAACTTGCTGTGGAAAGCCACAAAACCGAAGCCGCACCCCTGGACCTCGCATCGCCGCCGCGCCGCGGCCTGCTGGAGCGCCTGTTCAAGCTCAGCCTGCACGGCACTACGGTGCGCACCGAACTGATCGCCGGGCTGACGACCTTCATCACCATGGCGTACATCATTTTCGTCAACCCCAACATCATGGCCGACGCCGGCATCGACCATGGCGCCGCTTTCGTCGCAACCTGCATCGCCGCCGCCCTGGGCTGCCTGTTGATGGGCCTGTACGCCAACTGGCCGGTAGGCCTGGCGCCCGGCATGGGCCTGAATGCCTTCTTCACCTATACGGTCGTGGGCACCATGGGCTATTCCTGGCAGACCGCCCTGGGCGCGGTGTTCATCTCGGGCGTGCTGTTCATGGTGCTGACCCTGTCGCGCGTCCGCGAATGGTTGCTCAACAGCATTCCGGTGAGCCTGCGCCATGCCATGGGCGCGGGGGTGGGCCTGTTCCTGGGAGTGATCGGCCTGAAGACCTCGGGCCTGATCGTTGCCAGTTCAGCCACGCTGATCAAGCTGGGCTCGTTGCACCAGGCCGGGCCCGTGCTCAGTGCCCTGTGCTTTCTGATGATCGCCGTGCTCAGCTACCACCGGGTGTTCGGCGCCATCCTCATCAGCATCGTCACGGTCACCCTGATCGGCTGGGGCCTGGGCATCGTGCAGTATGGCGGGGTGTTTTCGCTGCCGCCCAGCCTGGCGCCCACCTGGATGGCCATGGACATCGCCGGGGTATTCAACGTGAGCATGATCAGCGTTGTGCTGGCGTTCCTGTTCGTACACATGTTCGACACCGCGGGCACCCTGATGGGCGTGGCCCAGCGCGCCGGGCTGGTGCAGGCCGATGGGCGCATCGACAACCTGTCCCGGGCGTTGAAGGCGGATAGCGCTTCCAGTGTGTTCGGCGCCATGGTCGGCGTGCCGCCGGTGACCAGCTACGTGGAAAGCGCCGCCGGTGTGGCAGCGGGTGGCCGTACCGGGCTGACCGCTGTCACCGTGGGCTTGCTGTTCATCGCCGCGATGTTTTTCGCGCCGTTGGCTGGCATGATTCCGGCTTATGCTACGGCCGGCGCACTGATCTACGTGGCCATGCTGATGATGAGCGGCATGGCGCATATCAATTGGGACGATGCCACTGACAGTATTCCGGCGATCGTCACGGCCATCATGATGCCCCTGACCTTCTCGGTGGCGGACGGTATCGCCCTGGGGTTCATTACCTATGTGGCGCTGAAGGCGGGCACGGGCAAGTGGAAGGAGATTTCCCTGAGCCTGTGGGTGCTGTGCGTCATTTTCATTGCCAAGTTCGTGTTTCTGTAGAGGAGAGAACAATGAGTGTGGAAACCTGGCTGTTGTTCAGTGCCGCCGCCCTGGTAGTGATCGTGATTCCCGGGCCGCTGTCGCTGCTGATGATCGGCAACAGCCTGAACTACGGCGTGCGCCGCTCCTACCCGGCGTTTTTGGGCGGGGTCAGTGCCTCCATCTGCCTGCTCAGCGCCTCGGCGTTGGGGCTGGGTGCCTTGCTGATGGCTTCAGAGCAGGTGTTCAGTGCATTGAAACTGCTGGGCGCGTTGTACCTGTTCTACCTGGCCTGGCAGAGCTGGCAGCAGTCGCGCCAGGCCCCCAGCGCCGCCGAGGTACCCGCTGCCCTGCCCGCCCCACGCTTTGGCCCGCTGTTCTGGCGCGCCTTTGCGCTGGGCGCCAGCAACCCCAAGGACATCCTGTTCTTCGCTGCGTTTCTGCCGCAGTTTCTCAACGCCGAGCATTCCCTGGCGGCGCAGTTGGGCATCATGATCGCCACCTGGGCGGTGCTCGACCTGCTGTGCAAACTGGGTTACGGCCTGGGCGCGCACGGCGCGGCACGCTACCTGCGCACCGGGCGCGGGCAAAGCTGGTTCAACCGGGTGAGCGCCGCGCTGTTCAGCGGCGCGGGTGCGGCGGCGTTGATCAGCCATTGAGCCGCCTCCTGTGGGAACGTCGGTCCCACAGGAGGCTATCGGTGATTGCTGCGATCAGCGTTGGGCTTGCTCCTGGCCCAACAGGTTGGCGATGAAGCCGGCGAATTGCTCGGGCGTCATCTTCTGGCCGTTGAAGTCCACCACGCCGTCGGCGTAATGCAGGCGGCTGGTGACGTTGTCGCCTTCCACCTTGCCCAACTGGGTCATCACCGCCATGCCACCGACCGAGTCACTGACGTTCTTGGCTTGCAGCGCCACGGCGTCCTTGTCGGTCTGGCCTTGCAGGTGCGCCTGCACCGTCGCCAGGTCCGCCAGCATGGGCTTGGACAGGGTGACCTTGGCATCCAGCAGGCCAATGGCTTTCTTGCCCAGGTCCTGGGTCTGGTTGTCCAGCGAACCCGGGCTGGTGAAGTCCAGCGCCATGCTGGCCTGGCTCTCGCCGTTGGCCGTCTTCAGCGACAGGCGCTGCAGCTCGACGTGCGGCTTGGCGGCGAGCAGGGCCAGCAGGTCGGCATTGAGCTGCTTCTGGTCCACATCACTCAGGCGGACCTGCAGGGGCACACCCGCGGCGGCGGCAGCCTGCTGCTGCGGAGCGATCTTGCTCAGGTACAGGGCATACAGCGACTTGGTGGCCTGGATGTCGAAGTTGTCCAGCTTCCACACCATCTGCGCGCTGCCCACGTCCTGGTTGCCCAGGGTCAGGCCGCCGATCTGGTAAGTGGCCTCGGCCGACAGTTTGCCCTCCACTTCCTGCATCAGCCCCGCGCCGGAGAAATCCTTCAAGGCCACGCCCGGTGCATTCGGGACCTGCACATTGGCGGTGGCCAGCTTCAATTCGGTATGGCCCAGGTAGAACCCGGACTGGCCCTTGGTACCACCGCTGTACAAGGTCAGGCCGCTGGCGTCGGCGTGTACCGGACCATTTTCACCCGCCACGTCGACGGACAGGCTGTCCATGCTGCCGTTGAGCTCGTACTTCTGCGCATCAGCCGTGCCGTTGACCTGCAACGTCAGGCCCGAGAACTTGAGCGTTCTGCCCGGTTCCCTGGCCTCCAGTGGCAGAAAGTCGAAGGTAGTCTCGCTGCTGCGGTCGTAATGAATGACCGCGTGGCCGGTCACCGGGGTCTGGTCCTTGTTCAGGGCAAACCACTTCTCGGTGTCGGCGGTCTTTTCCAGTTGCGTGTTGCTGGCCGCCATCACCGGTGTCAGGCGCAGGGAGGTCACCCGCGACAAAGGAAAGGGGCCATGCTCGATATGGTCGACCAACTGGAAGTGGGCCACCTGGGAATGCGGCATTTGCACGTTCAGGCGGTAGTGGGCGGTGCTGCTGAACAGGTGGCGGTCCAGGGAAACCAGCTCGGCGCTGAACTGCGGTTTGCCCTCGGCGGTGGTGCCGGACTGGGCGAATTGTTCGTTGGCCTGGCGAACCGCATCCTGCAGCACGCCTTCCAGGCGCGTGCCGGTGTACCAGGCGCCGGCGGTGGCGATGACGCCCACGGCAATGACGACACCTGCTGCAATACCTGCTGCTTTTTTCATAGATCGACTCGACGAGTTCCGTTCGGTAGGAGGATGACAATAGTAGCGCGAACGGGCGTTTAGAGTGTTTCGTCGGGAAAAGGTTTAGCGGTGGCGATAGCGACTGCGCCGCCGTGGCGACGCAGGTTGCCTGGCGCACGATTGAACAGAGCTAGCCAATCAGTCGACCTCGTAGCAATCTGACATTCTCAAGGTCGTCTATAACCCGCAGAGGCGCTCTTACAGACGTCAAGCTGGCCACATCGCCCCCGTACGCAAACTCGATCTCCAGATCAGCCTCACGATCGTCCAACCAAGGCCTGAAGTCGGGAATATTCAAGATGGTTACGAGCCCACTGGAACTCCCTTCTGCCTGGCCTAACTCTTTAAGCTTGTGGTCGCCTTTATAGACGTTCAAGTACAACGTTTCTCTGGGATCGGTTTTTGCTCTCACGCCGAAAATCGGCACCCCCCACTGAATGCCGGCGGGAAGAGGCCAGGGAATTTCGCCCTCGTCAAACAACTCAGAAAATTTAATCACGCCGGGGGTTGGCGTACCGATTGTGATGCTCACCTCTGGAAGGCTCACGTCTTTGGGGCTTTCCAATTTCCATACTTTCAGGCTCATGTCAGGGCTCTCCACTTCAGTGAATCGCACACCACTGTGCGAGCATCATCGTATTTTGAGCCTGCGCGATCCGGATACTGTCAACTTTGACAGTAAGCCCAATCCCGACACGTAAAAAAGCCCGCAGTGTGGGCGGGCAAGAGGTACCAACGAAGCAACGCGGCGGATCAACTGCCGCGGTAGGTGGAATAGCTGTAAGGCGAGAGCAGCAACGGCACGTGGTAATGGTCCTGTTCGGCGCTGATACCAAAACGCAGCACCACCACATCCAGGAAAGGCTGGTCCGGCATTTGCACCGATTTGGCGCGGTAGTAGTCGCCAGCGGCAAATTGCAGCTGGTAGACGCCGGTGCGGTAGTCATCACCCTGCAACAACGGTGCGTCACAACGACCATCACTGTTGGTCAACGCCGTGGCCACCAGGGTCAATTGCTGGCCTTCGACGCGGTAGAGCTGCACCGCGATGGAGCTGCCGGGGCAGCCGTGGGCGGCATCCAGCACATGCGTAGTCAAACGTCCCATTGGGTCTCGCGCCTCATTTTCGTTCATTTACCCGGTTGTTGGCGCCCCATCATGGGGCGTAACGGAAGCCGAAGATGAGATTATTAAGACACTTTTAAAGGATATTGTACACAATAAATAGCGCTTTTTTTCACTGCTCGCGCTCCCTGCCGAGAACAGGAACTATGCTGCCAAACACCAGCCGTGCAGCGCTCTCGCTGAAGATACCTGACCAAGTAGGCAAGTATTTTGCAGGAGAAGAATTCACCGCTTAATGCGATGATTGGCAAAAAACAGGCTTACAAGTCGTCGATAAAGTTGTATACAATCAAGTCATCGCCGGGCGGCCAACCTCATCGGGGCCTCCCGCCAACCCATGACGCGAAGAAGGAAGAATGCAGTGAGCGCTGACTACCCACGCGACCTGATCGGTTACGGCCCCAACCCGCCCCACCCCCGCTGGCCGGGCAATGCGCGCATCGCCCTGTCGTTCGTGCTCAATTACGAGGAAGGCGGCGAGCGCACTATCCTGCACGGTGACAAAGAGTCCGAAGCCTTCCTGTCCGAAATGGTCGCCGCCCAGCCGTTGCAGGGCGAACGCAACATGAGCATGGAGTCGCTGTACGAATACGGCAGCCGTGCCGGCGTGTGGCGGGTACTCAAGGTGTTCAAGGACGCCGGTATTCCATTGACCATCTTCGCCGTGGCCATGGCCGCCCAGCGCCACCCGGACGTGATCCGTGCCATGGTCGCCGCCGGCCACGAGATCTGCAGCCACGGCTATCGCTGGATCGACTACCAGTACATGGACGAGGCCCAGGAGCGCGAGCACATGCTCGAAGCCATCCGCATCCTCACCGAAATCAGCGGCGAGCGCCCGCTGGGCTGGTACACCGGCCGCACCGGCCCGAACACCCGCCGGCTGGTGATGGAGGAAGGCGGCTTCCTCTACGACTCCGACACCTATGACGATGACCTGCCCTACTGGGAAGGCAACAACCCCACCGGCAAGCCGCACCTGGTGATCCCCTACACCCTGGACACCAACGACATGCGCTTTACCCAGGTGCAAGGTTTCAACAAGGGCGATGACTTCTTCGAATACCTCAAGGACGCCTTCGACGTGCTGTATGCCGAGGGTGCCGAAGCACCGAAGATGCTTTCCATCGGCCTGCACTGCCGGCTGATCGGCCGCCCGGCGCGGCTGGCCTCGCTCAAGCGCTTCATCGACTACGTGCAGGGCCACGACCTGGTGTGGTTCGCCCGCCGCGTCGACATCGCCCGGCACTGGCACGAGACCCACCCGTACCAGGCGGGGGCCGCGCAATGACCGCTTTCCAGACCCTCAAGCCCTCCACCCTGGACCGCGACGCCTTTGTCGCCGCCTTCGCCGACATCTACGAGCACTCGCCGTGGGTGGCCCGCAAGGCCTTCGACCTTGGCCAGGGCCCCGAGCTCGACCAGATCGAAACCCTGCACCAGCGCATGAGTGACATCCTGTTGAGCGCCGACCACGCCAGCCAGCTGGCGTTGATCAACGCGCACCCCGACCTGGCCGGCAAAGCCGCCGTCCAGGGCGAACTGACCGAAGCCAGCACCCACGAACAGGCCGGCGCCGGTATTCACCAATGCACCACCGAAGAGTTCCAGCGCTTCACGGAGCTGAACGACGCCTACAAGGCCAAGTTCAGGTTCCCCTTCATCATGGCAGTCAAAGGCAGCAACCGGCATCAGATCCTCGCCGCGTTCGAAGTGCGCATCCACAACTCGGTCGAGGCCGAGTTCAAGGAAGCCCTGGCGCAGATCAACAAGATTGCCCTGTTCCGATTACTGACCCTGTAACCGCCCTCCCCAGCCCCTCATTCAAGGCAGACAAGAAAAAATGAAAGCATACGCCGTACCCTTCGAGAAGTTCGTCAACCTGGCCGACGCGCGCCTGGGAACCAAGGCCATCTCGGTCACCGACGACTGGTTCGCCGACGTCAACCGCCTGTTTCAGCCCACCCCTGCGGTGTGGAAAGAGGGTGTGTTCGACGACAACGGCAAGTGGATGGACGGCTGGGAATCGCGCCGCAAGCGCTTCGAAGGCTACGACAGCGCGGTGATCCGCCTGGGCGTGCCAGGCTCGATCAAGGGCGTGGACATCGACACCTCGTTCTTTACCGGCAACTTCCCGCCCTCGGCTTCGCTGGAAGGCTGTTTCGTGGCGGAGGGTGACCCGACCGATGCCACCCAGTGGACTGAAGTGCTGCCGGCGGTCGAGCTGCAGGGCAACAGCCACCACTACCACGAAATCAACGATGCCCAGGCGTACACCCACCTGCGCTTCAACATCTACCCGGACGGCGGCGTAGCCCGCCTGCGTGTGTACGGCGTGCCGTTTCGCGACTGGTCGGCCACCGGTGACAACGAACAGGTGGACCTGGCCAGCGCCCTCAATGGCGGCCGTGCCCTGGCCTGTTCGGACGAACACTTCGGGCGCATGAGCAACATCCTCAACCCGGGCCGTGGCATCAACATGGGTGACGGCTGGGAAACCGCGCGCCGCCGCACGCCGGGCAATGACTGGGTGATCGTCGCCCTGGGCCACGCCGGCACCGTGGAGCAAGTGATCGTCGATACCCTGCACTTCAAGGGCAACTACCCGGACAGCTGCTCCATTCAGGGGGCGTTCGTCAAAGGCGGCACCGACAGCCAGATCGAAACCCAGAGCCTGTTCTGGCGTGAGCTGCTGCCCAGCCAGAAACTGCAGATGCACCAGGAGCACAGCTTCCAGGAGCAGATCAAGGACCTGGGGCCCATCACCCACATCCGCCTGAACGTGTTCCCGGACGGTGGCGTGAGCCGCTTGCGCGTGCTCGGCAAGGTCGCCAAATAACGGGCAGGTCGCAAAACCCTGTGGGACCGGGCGAAGCTCGGGAAAAGGACACTGCGGCGCTTCAGCCCTACCGCGCCGCCCGCTTCCCGAACCACGCCCGGCCCCGCAGTGATCAAGCACATCGAACAGAGACAGAACAATGCGCACACTAATGATCGAGCCCCTGACCAAAGAAGCCTTCGCCCCCTTCGGTGACGTGATCGAAACCGACGGCAGCGACCACTTCATGATCAACAATGGCTCGACCATGCGTTTTCACCGTCTGGCCACGGTCGAGACCGCCACGCCCGACGACAAGGCGATCATCAGCATCTTCCGCGCCGACGTGCTGGACATGCCGTTGACCGTGCGCATGCTGGAGCGCCATCCGCTTGGCAGCCAGGCCTTCGTGCCGCTGCTGGGCAACCCCTTTCTGATCGTGGTCGCGCCACTTGGCGATGCACCTGTATCAGGCTTGGTCCGCGCCTTCATCACCAATGGCAGGCAGGGCATCAATTACCATCGCGGCGTATGGCACCACCCGGTGCTGACGATCGAAAAGCGGGATGACTTCCTGGTGGTTGATCGCAGTGGTTCCGGCAACAACTGCGACGAGCATTTCTTCAATGAGGACGAGCTGCTGGTCCTCGCCCCCCACCAATAAGAGAAGGCGAGCCATGGCAACGCCGTGGCCCGCATGAGGTAACGACTGTGCAAGCACATCTGATGGAATGGCTGAATCTGGGCGTGCGCTGGATTCACATGATCGTCGGGATCGCCTGGATCGGCGCGTCCTTCTATTTCGTCTGGCTGGAGAACAACCTCAACCGCAGCAACCCCCGCGAAGGCCTGAGTGGCGACCTGTGGGCCATTCACGGTGGCGGCATCTACCACCTGGAAAAATACAAGCTGGCCCCACCGACCATGCCGGACAACCTGCACTGGTTCAAATGGGAAGCCTACTGGACCTGGATGTCGGGCATCGTGCTGCTGTGCGTGGTGTTTTACTCCAACCCCACCCTTTACCTGCTGGCCCCCGGCAGCACCCTCAGCGGGCCGGAAGGCATCGCCATCGGCGTGGGCGCGCTGATCGCCAGCTGGTTCATCTATGACGTGCTGTGCGACTCGCCCCTGGGCAAGCGCCCCGGCCTGCTGGGCCTGGTGCTGTTCGTGCTGATCATCGCCGCGTGCTATGGCTTCAGCCAGGTGTTCAGCGGCCGCGGCGCATACCTGCACACCGGCGCCATCATCGGCACCATCATGGTGGGTAACGTGTTCCGCATCATCATGCCCGCCCAGCGCGCACTGGTGGCGGCCATCGCCGAAAACCGCACGCCGGACCCGACCCTGCCAGCCAAGGGCCTGCTGCGTTCGCGGCACAACAACTACTTCACCCTGCCCGTGCTGTTCATCATGATCAGCAATCACTTCCCCAGCACCTACGGCAGCCACTACAACTGGCTGATCCTGGCGGGCATCGCGGTGGTCGCGGTGGTGGTGCGTCACTACTTCAACACCCGCCACAACAGCCACAAGTTCGCCTGGGCCCTGCCCGCTGGCGCCCTGGGGATGATCTGCCTGGCCTTCGTCACCGGCCCCCTGCAAATGGCCAACACCAGCGATGTGGCCCAGGCACCGAAGATCGAGTACCAGCCGCTGCCCGGCACCGCCATTGGCGGCAAGCGCGCCGATGAAATGCCCGCCCCCACCCCTGAACCCGCGCCGGCCGAACAGCCAGCGCAGGCCAGCAGCGGGGTGAACTTCGACCAGGTGCATGGGGTGATCCAGGAGCGCTGCGCGGTGTGCCATTCGGCCAAGCCAACCAGCCCGCTGTTCTCCAGCGCCCCGGCCGGGATCATGTTCGACACCCCGCAGCAGATCCAGCAACTGGCCCCGCGCATCCAGGCGCAGGCCGTGGCCAGCCAGATCATGCCGCTGGGCAATATCACGCAAATGACCCAGGAAGAGCGCAACCTGGTGGGGCAGTGGATCGCCAAGGGTGCGCAGGTGAACTGAAGCAAACCGTTGCAAGCGTTGAGCGGCAAGCTGCAAGTTGAAGCAACGGCACCGGCGAACGCCTGCCTGAAGCTGATAGCTTGCCGCTTGCAGCTGCTTCTCCTCAATAACAACAAAATCCGAGGTGTTGCATGTCCGAGTCAAGCCACGCGCGCATCCCCCCTGCGCCACCCAGACAGCCCCTGCCGTTGATGCAACTGATTCTGGTGGGTTTGCAGCATGTGTTGCTGATGTACGGGGGCGCCATCGCGGTGCCACTGATCGTTGGGCAGGCAGCTGGCCTCTCCCGTGAAGAAATCGCCTTTCTCATCAACGCCGACCTGCTGGTGGCCGGTGTGGCCACCGTGGTGCAGTCCATGGGCATAGGCGCCCTGGGCATTCGCATGCCGGTGATGATGGGCGCCAGCTTCGCCGCGGTCGCCAGCATGGTGGCCATGGCTGGCATGCAGGGCGTGGGGCTGCCGGGCATCTTCGGCGCCACCATCGCCGCGGGGTTCTTCGGCATGATCATCGCGCCGTTCATGTCCAAGATCGTGCGGTTCTTTCCCCCGCTGGTCACTGGCACCGTGATCACGTCCATCGGCCTGTCGCTATTCCCCGTGGCGGTCAACTGGGCCGGTGGTGGTGCCAAGGCGCTGCCTTTCGGCTCGCCTGTCTACCTCATCGTGGCCGGCCTGGTGCTGGCGACGATTCTGCTGATCCACCGTTTCATGAGCGGTTTCTGGGTCAACATTTCGGTGCTCATCGGCATGGTGCTGGGCTATGTGCTGTCGGGCCTGATCGGCATGGTCGACCTTTCCGGGCTGGCTGCCGCGCCGTGGTTGCAGGTGGTCACGCCCCTGCACTTCGGCCTGCCCACCTTCAGCCTGGCACCGGTGCTGTCCATGTGCCTGGTGGTGGTGATCATCTTCGTCGAGTCCACGGGCATGTTCCTGGCCCTGGGCAAGATCACCGACCGCGAAGTCACCCCCGGCATGCTTCGCCGCGGCCTGCTGTGCGACGCTGCCGCCTCGTTCGTGGCCGGTTTCTTCAATACCTTCACCCACTCCTCGTTCGCCCAGAACATCGGCCTGGTGCAGATGACCGGCGTGCGTTGCCGTTCGGTGACCATCGTCGCCGGCAGCTTTCTGATCGGCCTGAGCCTGGTGCCCAAGGCTGCGTACCTGGTGGCCTCGATTCCCCCCGCGGTACTGGGCGGCGCCGCCATCGCCATGTTCGGCATGGTCGCGGCCACCGGGATCAAGATCCTCCAGGAAGCCGATATCGGTGACCGCCGCAACCAGTTGCTGGTGGCGGTGAGCATCGGCATGGGCCTGATCCCGGTGGTGCGCCCGGAGTTCTTTTCCCAGTTGCCCTTGTGGATGGGCCCCATCACCCACAGCGGTATTGCCATGGCCACGTTGAGCGCGGTGCTGCTCAACCTGCTGTTCAACGTACTCGGCGGTGCCGAGCGCGAGGCCCTAGCCAGAGAGGCGCATCAGCACTGAAAGAAGGGGCACCGGGTAGAAAAGCTGACCAAGTGCCCCACTTTTGCTGCGCCTGCTCTGTAACAGAGCACTTGAGCCGCGCCGCGCGAGTCAGTAATCTGCGCGCCCGCGTAAAACCGGGGGGATATTTTCCCCGATAAAGCTGACCTCTTGTACAGGACCGGGCGCCCGCCCCGCCGCGTCTTCGTTTGCAGCCAATCGAACACTATTCGACTGTTTATCAACAACAGCCGACGGGATTTCTTTGGCCTTTCGATGACCTTGGCAAGGCTCTTGCTATCACAGATGCGCCGCGGGGGAAGTTGACCAGTTGGACGACTTTTCAAGTGAACCAAAAGGCGCCACCACAGAGCGCCACCTAGCAACACAGACTGAAATAAAACCTGGGAGCAAAACAATGAAACGTGTTCTTTCGAGCCTGATGGCGGCCGGTGGCCTGCTCGCGGGTGGCTACGCTGCAGCCGACGATAATGGCTGGCTGCAATGGCAAAGCAACAGCCTGACCTACCTGTATGGCCAGAACTTCAAGGTCAACCCGGAAAATCAGCAGACCGTCACGTTTGAACACGCCGACAGCTGGAAGTACGGCGATAACTTCCTGTTCGTGGATAACATCTTCTACAACGGTAAAAAGGATTCCGGCGTAGGCCGCAACACCCTGTACGGCGAGTTCAGCCCGCGCCTCTCTGCCAGCAAGATCTTCGGCCAGCAGATCGGTTACGGCCCGGTCAAGGACGTGCTCCTGGCCATGACCTACGAGTTCGGCGAGGGTGACGTGGAGTCCTACCTGATCGGCCCGGGCTTTGACCTGAACATCCCAGGCTTCGACTACTTCCAGCTGAACTTCTACGACCGTATCGTCGACGGCGACCGTGCGGGCAACAACGTCTGGCAGATCACGCCGGTGTGGTCCTACACCATTCCGGTCGGCAAGTCCGACATCCTCATCGACGGCTACATGGACTGGGTCATCGGCAGCGACTCGAACAAGAACGGCGACTACCACAAGAACCTGCACTTCAACCCGCAGGTCAAGTATGACCTGGGCAAGGCCTTGAGCTGGACGCCGCAGAAGGTCTACGTGGGCTTTGAGTACGACTACTGGAAAGACAAGTATGGTATCCAGAGCACCCATAGCTTCGAGACCAACCAGAATACTGCCAGCCTGTTGCTGAAAGTGTTCTTCTAAGCTCAATTGCAAGCTGCAGGCCAAGGCAACGGCGGTACGCGGATTGCCTTTGCTTGCAGCTTGACGCTTAAAGCTGCCCCTCTGCCGCTCTTCCCCGCCGCGGCATTCCTTCATCGACCCGCGTCGCGAACGAGCCCCTTACCACCTGCCCGGTCCCACTGGGGTGCGACGCCACGCGCTGCCGGTCAATGGGCAAACAACGAGCCGCCCTGCTTGCCCGCCATTTTCTCCGGCTTGATCAGGAACCGTGCCAGCGCCGGCAGCAGCCACAGCGCGCCGAACATGTTCCATAGCAACATGAACGTGAGCATCAAGCCCATGTCGGCCTGGAACTTGATGGCCGAGAAGATCCAGGTGCACACGCCAATGGCCAGGCATAACCCGGTGAACAGTACCGCCTTGCCGGTGGATTTGAGCGTCTGGTAATAGGCTTCCTGCAACGGCAGCCCGGCGCGCAGGAAGCTTTCCAGGCGGCTGTAGATGTAGATGCCGTAGTCCACGCCTATGCCCACGCCCAGGGCCACCACCGGCAAGGTGGCGACCTTTACGCCGATGCCCATGAAGGCCATCAGCGCGTTGCCCAGCACCGAGGTGAGCACCAGCGGCAAGACGATGCACAGGGTGGCGGCGAAGGACCGGAAGGTGATCAGGCACATCACCGCCACGCAGAGGTACACCAGCACCAGGATGGTGAGCTCGGCCTGTTTGATGACTTCGTTGGTGGCCGCCTCGATACCGGCATTGCCCGCCGCCAGCTGGAACTGCAGGCCGTCCCGGTCATGGCTGGCGGCGAACTGCTTGACCACTGCCACGGCGCGGTCGAGGGTCTCGGCCTTGTGGTCGTTGAGGAACACCAAGAGCGGCGCCAGCGAACAGTCGCCGTTGTACAGGCCGTCGGCACGGGCCACCGAGCTGTTGAGCACCTCGGGGTTGCGCGACAGGCTTTCCCATTTCAGGTTGCCCTCGTTCATGCCCTTGATCACCTGCTTGGACACGGTCACCAGCGATATCGTCGACTGCACCCCGGCGGTGTTGTCCAGTTGCCACATCAGCTCGTCCATCGGCTGCATGGTCTCGTAGTGCGAGCAACCTTCGGCGGCGGTCTTGACCATGACCACCAGCACGTCGGAACTGGTGGCGTAGTGGTCGATGATGAACTGGTTGTCGCGGTTGTAGCGTGAGTCCGGGCGCAGCTCCGGTGCACCCTGGTCGAGGTCGCCGATCTTCAGGTTATGGCCGTACCACAGGCCACCGGCCATCGCCACGATGGCCAGGCCCACCGAGACAGGCGCCACTTTCGCGCTGGCGAAGTTTGACAGCGCCCGCCAGAACGGGTGTTCCCGCACGGAGTCCTTTTTGCTGCGCTCGATGGCGCGCTTGCTGATGCCTACGTAGGAAATGGCCACCGGCAATAGAATCAGGTTGGTGAAGACGATCACCGCCACCCCGATCGACGCCCCCAGGGCGAGCTCGCGGATCACGCCGATGTCGATGATCAGCAGGGTAATGAAGCCCACGGCGTCGGCCAGAATCGCGATCATGCCCGGCAGGAACAGTTGCCGAAAGGTACGCCGCGCCGCCGTCAGGGCGTTGTCGGCGTCGCTGGACTGCAGGGCAATGCCATTGATCTTCTGCACGCCGTGGGAAATGCCGATGGCGAAGATCAGGAACGGCACCAGCATCGAGTACGGGTCCAGGCCAAAGCCGAAGGCGTGCATCAAGCCCAGTTGCCAGGTGACCGCCACCAGGGTGGTGACCAGCACGGCAATGGTGCTGCGGATGCACCAGGTGAAGAAATAGAGCAATACCAGGGTAATGACGAAGGCCACGCCGAAGAACATCACCACCATCAGCAACCCGTCGATCAGGTCGCCGACCTTCTTGGCGAAGCCGACGATGTGTACCTTCACGTTAGGGTTCTGGGCCTGGAATTTGTCGCGGATCTTCTCTTCCAGGCTGTGGGAAAACTGCTGGTAGTCGAGCTTGACCAGGGTGCCCTGGTCATTGGGGTCGGGGTAGGCCTCCAGCAGCGGAATATCGACGATGCTCGACTTGAAGTCGTTGGCCACCAGCCGCCCTACCTGGCCGGACTTGAGGATGTTGCTGCGCAGCAGTTCCAGGCTGTCGGGCGAACCATCGTAGCTCTGGGGAATCACCTCGCCACCGGCAAAGCCCTCCTCGGTCACTTCAGTCCAGCGCACGCTGGGGCTCCACAACGATTTCATGCCCGAGCGGTCGACACCGGGAATGTAGAAGGCCTCGTCGTGAATCTGGCGCAAGGTCTCCATGTAGTCCTTGTTGAAGATGTCACCGTTCACCGCCTCTACCGAGATGCGCACGGTGTTGCCCAGGTTGGCCAGGTCGTTGCGGTGCTCCAGCATGCGCTCGATGAACGGGTGCTTGAGCGGAATCATTTTCTCGAAGCTGGTGGAGGGGCGAATCAGCGTGGCCTGCCAGAACAGGAAAACGCTGACCAGCAGGCAGAGGATGATCACCGCGGGGCGGTGGTTGAAGATCAGGCGTTCAAGGAAGGTGGCCTTGTCCTGATGATGGCGGCTCATGGCAATCTGCTCCCGGACGGTCATGGTTGGCTCACCTGTTGTTGACTCAGGTCGGCGCCGGTGGCGGCTGCAACACGCACACCGCCTTGGCCGGCCAGTACGAGGGTGCCGTTGGCACCGGCGGTGACCGCCGAGAGCGACAGACGGTCTGGGCGGTTGAACAGGCTGAAGGTCTTGCCGTCATCGCTGCTGCGCAGCACCGTGCCGCTGTTGCCCACCAGCACCAGCGTGCCATCGGCCAGGCGGGTGGCCCCGGACAGCGCGAACTCCAGCGGGCCACGGGGGCCCTGCAAGGGGATGTTGGCCCAGGTGTCGCCGAAATCGGTGGAGCGGTACAGGTTGCCGCGCAAGCCGTACACCAGCAGGGTCTGCGGCTCGCCGGTGGGCAGCAGGCCAAACAACGAGCCTTCATAAGGTCCCTGGACCTTTTCCCAGCTGTGGCCCCAGTCCCGGGAGCGGAACAGGCTGCCCTGCTCGCCGACAATGAACAGGCCGCTGTCCTTCACCGCGCCGATGGCGTTGAAGTGAAACTGATCGGGGTTGTCGATGCGCTCGCTGACGTCTTCCCAGTGCTGCCCGCCATCGGTGGTCGCCAGGAAGGCGCCATAGGCGCCCACGGCGAAACCCGTGCTGGCATCCTTGAACCACAGGTCCAGCAGCGGCGCCTGACGCTTGAGGTCCTCGAACTGCTTGCTCCAGGTGACGCCACCATCGGTTGTGGCGAGGATCTGCGCGTCGTGGCCCACGGCCCAGCCATGCTGGGCGTCGACAAAGACCACGGCGGTCAGCAGTTGCCGGCTGGGGACCTTGGCCTGGGTCCAGTGCTGGCCCTGGTCGTCGGAGTAGAGGATATGCCCACGGTCACCCACCGCGACCAGCCGCGGGCCGGCCGCCACCACATCCAGCACCAGGCTGCGCACCGACTTGGCCGACACCACCGACCAGGCGCCGTCATCGGCAGCGGGCTCGCTGGCCAGGGCAGCAGACCCAAGGCCCGCCATGGCCAGCCCCAGAGCCAGCACCCAACACCCCGGCCACGCTCTTTTCCCTGTGGCGCACGTGCCGCCACCCCTGACCGGCTCGCTCATAGAGCACTCCCCATTATTGTTATTGGACGCGCCTGGGTTGGCGCCCCGCCCTGCAGTGGCTGAAACCTGCAGGCCAGAGGGCCGCGAAAGCTGTCCTATCCTAGCCAGCCTTGAATCGGGCTGACAACGCGCATGGCGTAATGAATTGTTACCCCGCCCCCGCCACCTGCTGCTCTCGAAACCCTAGCAGAACGCCGCGCACCTGCAGGCCAGAGCCTCGGCGAAGAACATCGCGAGCGCGGCGAGCCATGCCATCGCGTAAAAGCCGTGGCAAGGCTGAATGTCGGAGCATCATCGGCCCTGATGGCTAGCGGGTGCCTGTGCGCCGCAACGCTGCCGGGCTGAACTCAGCCACCCCTGGCACCGGCTGGCTGAAGTCGACTGTGCTGGCCTCTTCGCTGTCCAGGTTCTGCACGTGATATCGCCGGGCCTGCAGGTCGTGGAACACGTCCAGCGCCGACCAGGTGGTGGGCAGTTCGTAGAAGTTCTTCAGGTACGCCATCGACACCCGCCATAGCTCGCCCCGGCCGTCGTACTGGTCGACCACCGCCGCCTGCCAGCTGTCTTCGTCCAGGTACAACCTGCGCTTGGCGTACAGGTGCCGTGCGCCAGGCTTCAAGGTGCCCTCCACTACCCAGACCCGATGCAGTTCATAGCGCGCCAGGTCAGGGTTCAGGTGCCCGGGCTTGAGCAGGTCGGCGTATTTGACCGACGGCTGGCCCAGGCGGTAGTTGTTGTAGGGGATATAGACCTCCTGCTTGCCGACCAGCTTCCAGTCATAGCGGTCCGGGGCGCCGTTGAACATGTCGGTGTCATCGGCGGTGCGCAGGCCGTCGGCGGCAGTGATGGGCGTGTCATACGCCAGGCTCGGCGCACGCCGCACGCGCCGTTGGCCGGCGTTGTAGGCCCACGCCTGGCGCGGTTCACGCACCTGGTCGATGGTCTCGTGCACCAGCACCACCCCACCGGCCAGCCGGGCCGGGCTGCGGATCTGGTTCATGTAGTAGAACAGGATGTTGTCCTGCTGGGCATCGGTGGCCTGCTGGTCGTGGAAGCGAAACAGGCCGCGCTGCTGGGAAATGATCGGCAGGTAGCTGCCATTGCGTTGCACGGCCACCTCCGCGGCGCGCCGCTCCACATAGACGCCGCGGTAGCGGGCAATGTGGTTCCACACCGCTTCAACGCCACTGGCGGGCAGCGGGAATGGAATGCCGCCACGCGCGTTGCTGAAGCCGTTGCCATCCGCGACCAACCCGGTGTTGGCGGCATTGTAGCGAGTGTTGTCGTAGACCCACTGCGGCGCGGCGCCCGTGCGCCGGGTGGCGTAGACCGGCATGCGGAACGTGTCGGGGTAGGCCGCGAACAGCGCCATCTGCCCCGGGCTCAGGTGGTCGCGGTACTGGGCCAGGTTGGCGGCGGTGATGGTGAACAGCGGCGTGTCCGTGGGGAACGGGTCGACATGGTGGCGGCCAGGGCCGCCATACCCTGCCGGTGGCGTGACCAAGCCGCCGGTCCAGGCCGGGATGGTGCCAGCGGCATTCCCTGCCTGCTCGGCGCCCAGGGGCGTCAGTGCCTGGCCCAGCCTGGCAGCGCCAGCGGGGTCGGCGGCCAGCACGGGGGTGGCGAACAGCACCAGCAGCAAGGAAAGACCGGACAAACGGAAAACAGGTGGCATCGGACGCTTCCTTAGAACGAGTATTTGACGTTGAAACCGAGGTTGTCGCGGTCGCGCGTGGCATTTTTCTGGCCGGCGCCATAGAACTCGGTGTACTGCAATTCGCCTTCCAGGCGGTTCTGGTAGCTGGCCTTGAGGCCCACCGAATAGGCCTTGCGGCCCTCGATGAAATTGCCGGTCTGGTGCGAGTTGCCCTTGAAGTCATCCTTGTAGGTGACGAACGGCGTGACGTTCATGCCGCCCAGCACGTTGTTCCAGGTGCCCATCAGCATCAGCGTGGCGCCGTAGGCGTCGCGGGTGATCTGCGCGTCGTCACCGAAACCCACGGCATAAGCGGCGTTGGCACGGCTGGAGTAGTAGCGGCGGGTGCCATCGAAGGCGGTGTATTGCAGGCTGCTGCCACGCAGGTGCTCGGAGGCCACCTCGGCCACCGCCGTGACACCGTCGAAGCCCAGGCGCGGGCCGAAGTTGTAGAGCGTGCCCAGGGAGGCGTTGAACATCTGTACCCGCTCGCTGCTCTTGACCTCGTCGCCCAGGCGCACGTACTGGCCACCGATGTTCACCAGCTCGCCGTTCGCCAGCTTTCCGGCCTGGGTCAGCAGGTCGTCGAGCAGGTCGCCGGTGGTGCCGATGCCGATGGGCATGTTCGGCCGGTAGGCCAGCTCGCCGAATAGCGCCGCCTCGCCGACCCGGGTGTTGAAGCTGACGCCGAACATGCGGATGTCCTCGGCATACTCCCGGCGCCCGCTTACCTGGTTGGCCACGTCCAGCGCGGCAACGCCGTCGGCGGCCGATTGCAGGGTAGCCTGGTAGGTGCGGGCGACCTGCCCGGAGGGGTCGGCGGCCATGGCGGCCTGCAACTGCGCGACACTGACGCCCATGGCCTGCGCCACCTGCTGCTGCACGCCAGGGGCCGCGGCGCCCTTGATCTGCGCCATGTTCAGGCCTTTGTAGGCGCCCAGGTCAGCGTGGATGGTGGGCTCCTTGCTGTGGTAATTGACGAAGTAGAAGCCGAACTCGGTGTTGTTCAACTGTTCGGCGTTGTAGCGGAACGCTACGCCGAACTGGCCATCATCCCGGGCATTGATGTCGGGCCCGATTCTGGCTACCTTGAGGTTGCCATTGCCATCCAGCCCCGGACCGCCCTGCAACCCACCCACGCCCAAGGCGCTCAGCCCCTGATGCAGGGCACTCACGGCGCGCAGTTGCGGCACCGTGGCATAGGCGCTGTGGCCGCCCTTGGCGAACAGGTCGGTCTCGGCGAAATAGGTGCCCACCGGGTCGATGGCGGTTTCCTTCCAGTTGAACTGGTAGAAGCTTTCCATGGACAGGTTGTCCGTGAGGCCGACGCTGAAGTTCAGCGCCTCCACCGGCATCAGCACTTCCTTGAGCTCCGCGCCGGGCAGGCGGAACTGGGCTGCGTCGATGGGGTTGGTGGTGTTCACCCCACCGCGGTAGAACAGCCCCTCCCCCCAGTTGAACACCTGGCGGCCCAGGCGCCCGGCCACCGGTTTGCCCGCCACCTCCCAGTCGCCACGTACATAGGCGTCGAGGATCTGCACATCACTGCCAGCGTTGCGGCGGGTGGCACGGGTGAAGTGGCGGTTGTCAGGGGAACTCTGGCTGGGCTGCGCCGGAGCGTTGTTATGATTGTAATCCGTATGCTCATTCATGATACGGCGATCGTAAAAGCCGCTCGCCCTTAGGAACAATCCGTAGTTCCTGTAGGAAGTTTCCAGCTCACTTGTAATCTTATATACCGAAGAAACCAGACCAGGGTCGAAGTTGCGATTGCCGTCATTGGCATTTATATCGTCGTTGCTCTTGTCGCGACCTTGCACACGCCATAATTGGCCATAGGAAACCGTGGTATCGAAAGAGCCGTGCACTTCATCTTCGAGAAAACTGAACTCCACGGCCTCCGCGGGCACACAGGCCATGAAGGGCAGCAGCCCGGCCAAGGTATACCCGGCTCGCGCCGGTGCAGCGCCCTGGGGCGTGCGGCTGGTTTTGATGGGCATCGCGATGTTCTCCCTGAAAATATTATTATTTTTCGAACAGCCAAGCCTTATCCGTAGGAAGTTTCCCAAGTTTGACTGTTTTGTATGATTGGCAGATATGGATCAGGGAGCAAGAGTGCCAAGGGTTGGCGGGGATAGGAAGGTTTTTTTGGGGGGAAGCGTGTTCTTCTGAATAGGCTTACAGCGGTGGGTAATTATTCTTACAGAATGGGGTGATTGAATATGGGGCTTGAGAGGTGTAGTGCATGCAGGAGGCAAGACTTGGGGCTTTAGGCGTTCTCAAGATCGAGCGCCGCGCGGGCGGCGCTCGATCTTGTGAACAACCAAAAACTCAAGCCAAACTCTTGCTCACCACCTCATACACATCACTCGACAACGCCCCCGACGCCAGAATCCGCTCCAGCTCGCCGCGCATCAGCGCCTGGCGATGCGGGTCATACTTGCGCCAGCGGGTCAGCGGCGACAGTTGGCGCGAGGCGATCTGCGGGTTCAAGGCGTTCAGCTCGATCACCAGGTCCGCCAGGAAGCGGTAACCCGAACCATCCACGGCGTGGAAGTTGACCAGGTTCTGCTGGGCGAACGCGCCGATCAAGGCACGCACCTTGTTGGGGTTCTTCAGGGTGAAGGCCGGGTGCTGCATGAGCGCCTTGACCCGCGCCAGGCCGCCTGGCAGCGTGCTGCCGGCCTGGACGCTGAACCATTGGTCCATGACCAGCGGGTTGTCCTTGAAGTGCTCGGCGAACGCCGCCAACGCCTTTTCCTTCTCGGCGTCGAACCGCGAGTTCACCAGCACGGCGAGAGCGGTGAGGCGCTCGGTCATGTTGTCACAGGCTTCGTACTGCTCAAGCGTCGCTTCCAACACTTCGGGCTTGGCCGTGAGCATCAGGTACGACAGCGCAATGTTCTGCAGGGCGCGACGGGCGAAGTGCTCGGCCTCGGGGATGTAGGCAGTGTCGCGGGAAATCGCCCGGTTGGCCTGGTAGCGCTGCCACAGGGCGCCGTACAGGTGCTCGGCGATCTGTGCGCGGGCAAATTCACGGGCGGCGTGGATGGCATCCACTTCGGCGCGGTCGCTGAGTTCGGCCAGGTAGGCCTCGCTCGGCAACGAGAGCATTTCGGCGACCATGGCCTGGTCCAGGCTGTGGTCAGCCAATACCGTGCCCAGCGCCGTGATCAGCCGCGGGTCGAGCACCATGGGGCTGTTCTGCATGTATTGCTGGGTCAGGTCCTGCAAGCACTGCACGGCCAGGCGCTGGCCGGCGTCCCAACGGTTGAAGCCGTCGCTGTCGTGCTGCATCAGCACCATCAACTGGTCGCGGTCGTAGTCGAAGCTCAGCTTCACCGGCGCGCTGAAGCCGCGCAGCAGCGAGGGCAGCGGTTTGGCGTCGATGCCTTCGAAGACGAAGGTCTGGTCTTCTTCGGTGACCGAGATGACGCGGGTGGTGCCCACGGCCTCGGTTTCACCGGCCAGGCGCAGCGGCAGGTCGTTGCCATGGGCGTCGATCAGGCCCAGGGCCACGGGGATCACGAACGGCAACTTCTCGACCTTGTCCGGGGTGGCCGGGCAGGTCTGGTGGAAGTGCAGGCTGTAGGTTTTCGCCGCGGCATCGTAAGCCTCGGTCACTTGCAGCCGCGGTGTGCCGGCCTGGCTGTACCAGCGCTTGAACTGCGTCAGGTCGACACCGTTGGCATCTTCCATGGCCTTGACGAAGTCATCGCAGGTCACGGCCTGGCCGTCATGGCGCTCGAAGTACAGGTCACTACCCTTGCGGAAGCCCTCGGCGCCCAGCAGGGTGTGGAGCATACCCACCACTTCGGCGCCCTTCTCGTACACGGTCAGGGTGTAGAAGTTGGAGATTTCGATGAAGCTGTTCGGGCGCACGGCGTGGGCCATGGGGCCGGCGTCTTCGGCGAACTGGTGGGTGCGCAGGTACGCCACGTCCTGGATGCGCTTGACCGTGGCCGAGTTCATGTCCGAGGAGAAGCCGGCGTCGCGGTACACCGTGAAGCCTTCCTTGAGCGACAGCTGGAACCAGTCGCGGCAGGTGACGCGGTTACCCGACCAGTTGTGGAAATATTCGTGGGCGACGATGGCCTCCACGCGCTGGTGAGCGGCGTCGGTGGCGGTTTCGGCACGCGCCAGTACGGCGCTGGAGTTGAAGATGTTGAGGCCCTTGTTCTCCATGGCGCCCATGTTGAAGTCGTTGACCGCGACGATCATGAAGATGTCCAGGTCGTACTCGCGGCCATACACCTCTTCGTCCCAGCGCATGGACTTCTTCAGGCTGGTCATGGCGTGCTGGCATTTGTCGATGTTTTCCGGCTCGACGTAGATGCGCAGGGTCACTTCCCGGGCCGACATCGTGGTGAACTTGTCTTCCACGCACCACAGGTCACCGGCCACCAGCGCGAACAGGTAAGCCGGCTTCATGAACGGGTCTTCCCAGGTGGCCCAGTGGCGGCCGTCCTCGCCAGGGCCGCTGGCGATGGGGTTGCCGTTGGACAGCAGCACCGGGTAGCTGTGCTGTTGGGCACTGACCGTGGTGGTGAACTTGCTCATCACGTCCGGGCGGTCGAGGTAATAGGTGATCTTGCGAAAGCCCTCGGCCTCGCACTGGGTGCAGAACATCGTGCCGGACTTGTACAGGCCTTCAAGCGCCGTGTTGGTCTCGGGGTGGATGCGCACGCTGGTGTCGACCGTGAAGGCCTCGGCCGTGGGGTGCAGGGTCAGGTAGCTGTCGTCGACCTGGTAGTCGCTGGCGCCCAGTTCCACGTCGCCCAGGCTCACCGACAGCAGTTCCAGCTGCTGGCCGTCGAGCACCAGCGGTGGCAGACCGGCGCCACGGGCCGGGTTGCGGCGCATGACCAGTTGGGCGTGGACCAGGGTATGGTCGTCGTGCAGCTCGAAGGTCAGGTGCGTTTCGTCGATCAGGTACTCAGGCGCCTGGTAGTCCTTGAGGTAAATCATTTTTGGCTGTTCGGTGCGCATGCTGACGTCCCTCTACTGATGCACGGCGAGTTGATACGCCGTGTATTTGCGAATGTTGATCACGCCGGTATCGAAGATCAGGTACTGGCCCTTGATGCCCAGCAGCGTGCCTTCTGCCACGGGGTTCTTGTCCAGGTTGAAACTGGCGATCTTGGCCGGGTAGGCCTGCACGGGGTAGCGGATTTCAAGCACCGGGGTGTCATGAAGGGGTTGGATCGCCTGCAGGCCGAAGCGTTCCTGCAGCAGGGTCAGGCCCGCGCCGCAGGTGTCGAACAGCATGTCGCGCACTTCGCCAAGATCCACCGGCGCTGCGTCCCCCTTGAGCAACGCGCGCCAGTTGGTACGGTCGGCCACTTGCGAGCGAAACAGGTCTTCCACCAGCCCGGATTGCTGGCGAGTGGCAACGCGTACGATCGGCAGCGCCTGGCTGGCGCCCTGGTCGAGCCAGCGGGTAGGGAGTTGGGTGGCGCGGGTGATGCCCACCTTGATGCCCGAGGAGTTGGCCAGGTACACCACATGGTCGGTCATGCAGAACTGCTCGCCCCAGGACGGCTCGCGGCAGGTGCCGGCGTCGTAGTGGCAGCGCTCGGGGCTCATGATGCACACGTCGCACTGAGCCAGCTTGGTCATGCAGGGGTAGCAGTAGCCCTGGCTGAAGCTGGTCTTGGTCTTGCGGCCACAGTGGCTGCAGTGGATGGCGCCCAGGTATTCCAGGCGCACGGTCTTGCCGATCAGCGGGTTGACCGGTACTTCCACGTCACCGAGGCGAAAGCTGTACTGCACCACCGGGCCGTCGAGCCGGGTGGTCATCTTGCTGATGGAACCGCGGGCAATCTCGTTCAATGGACAGCATCCGATTTGAACAGAATGTTGGGCACCGGCGCCGATTTCGAGGCACATTCCTGCGGGCCCATGTAGCCGGTGCGCTGGTCTTCGGGCAGGTTCTGCATTTCCCAGGCGATCACCGCTTGCAGGGACAATTCCTTCTGCTCGGTGGTCAGCTTGCGGCCGTCGGACCACTTGCCGATTTCCACGGCCAGTTTGAGGCTTTCGTAGATTTCGGGGGTGATGTTTTCAATCATGTGAGCGAACGAAGTCATGGCGTCTCCAGAATTTATGCGCGTAGTTTACGGCGCGCGAAGGCGCCACCCAATAGCCCTGTCACACAACCGACCAACAGCCCGCCGACATGGGCGGCATTGGCGATCTGGCCGAACATGCTGATCAACGGGGTCATGCACACCAGCAGCCACACCAGCATCATCACCATCACGCTGCGGGGCATGCGGTAGACGTTGTTGGGCGCCAGCCACTGGTACACCCACACGTGCCCCAGCAGGCCGTAGAGCACACCCGACAGCCCGCCGAACAGCGTGGGCCCGCTGTACCAGTACTGCGCAGTGTTGGACAACAGGCCGAACAGCAGCGTCAGGCCCACCAGGTTGATGCGCCCCTGCAGGATTTCCACGCGCTTGCCCAGCTCCCAGTACCACAAGGCGTTCATGGCCAGGTGCAACACGCCGAAGTGCAGCAACATGGGGGTGAACAGCCGCCACCATTGGCCGGCGTCGAGGCTGGCGCCCAGGGGCAGAAAGTACAGGTGCTCGCTGTCGAAGCTGAAGTCCTGAAAGGTCAGCCAGTGCAAGGCGTCGAAGTTGTCACCCAGCAGGGTCACCGCCGCCACGATAAAACACAGCACCAGCACCAGGGCGGTAGCCGGGCAGGCGCGGACCTGCCAGGCCAGGCTTGGCCGGGTCAGGGCCGGGCGTGGCTGCAAATGGCTGAGGTCGATATCGTCGTTGCCCTCGGGAAAGCGCTGGTACAGCTCGCGGATATCGGCGGCCATGTGCTCGTCCAGCGCCCACAGCACCTGCTGGCCGCTTTCTTCACTGACCCGGTGCGGCACTTGCAGGCGCTCCAGCAGGCTGACGAAGCCGCTCAGGTCGGTGGTCAGCGGCAGGCGCATCACGCTGACCGGCTTCATGGCTGCACCTGCACCCGCTCGACATCGACCCACACGAACTTGTGCGGGTCGATGACGGCTTCCTGGTCCAGGCGGTAGGCCACCAGCTTGCCGTAGAGCACGGCGCTGTAGTCCAGGCAGGCCAGGTTGGGGCGGATGGCCGATGGCCGGCCGCTGCGCCAGTAATGGCCGACGAACAGCAGGGGTTCGTCGACGCCATAGCGCAGCAGGTTGTTTTTCTGGCTGCTGGACAGCGGCGTGCTGGCCACCTCTTCCGGCAGGGCGTCGGGCTGGAAGACGATGTCGCCGTAGGTCTGGGGGTCGTCTTCCCAGAATTTGGTGCGGAAGAACGCGCGGGTCAGGCCGTCACCGCCGGTCAGGGTCAGGCCGTCGGGCAGGCGCATGTCGGTGCCGCGCAGCAGGCGGTCGAACACGTTGCAGGCAAAGCTGCCGGGCACGGCCGCGGCCTGCAGGAAATGCTCGTCGATGCAGCCATCGGGGTACTGGCCGCGCAGCAGTTGGATCATGCTGGTGTCCCAGCAGGCATGCACCAGGCGGAAGCGCCCGGCGTCGATGAACAACGGCAGGTCATAGAACCACTGCACGAAGTCTTTCCAGTCCTGGGGGTGCTGTTCGAACTGGGCCAATGTATCGCCGATCAGGCGGGCATGGCGCGGCGTATGCTCGCGCACATGTTGTTTGCCGCTGCCAGGGGGCGCCGCCGTACACCAGCCCAGGGCGTTGAATTCATGGTTACCCATGATGCAGCGCGCCTGGCCGGCATCGACCATGTCGTGGACGATGTGCAGCGCCTCGCGGATGCGCGGGCCGCGGTCGATGATATCGCCCAGGAACAACGCCTGGCGCTGGGCATGGCGCCACACGCCGCCCTGTTTGCGGTAACCGAGGGTGTCGAGCAAGTGCTCAAGGGTATGAGCGCAACCGTGCACGTCACCGATAAGATCGTAGCTGCGTGCGGGATCGAGCATCAGTCTCCGTTACCCCCCAGCCGGCTGCCCCAGCCCAGTTTGGTGCGGCAGACTTCGTAGTAATTATGGTCCAGCGGGTGGATCAGGCGCAGCTTCTGGGCCTTTTTGCTGACCGTGACCGTGTCGCCGGGCGCGCAGGTGAAATGGTTCTGGCCGTCACAGGACACCTGCGGGTAGATGGTCATGTCCTTGGCCACGACGATTTTCAGCTCGCTGTTGCCATCCACCACGATGGGCCGCCCCGACAGGGTGTGCGGGTACATGGGCACGATGACGATGGCGTCGAGCTTGGGGTGCATGATCGGCCCGCCAGCCGACAGCGCATAGGCCGTGGAGCCGGTGGGCGTGGCGACGATCAGGCCGTCGGCCTTCTGGCTGCACACGAACTGGCCGTCGATGTAGATCTCGAACTCGATCATGCGCGTGGACTTGCCGGGGTGCAGCACCACGTCGTTGAGCGCGTCGCCCTGGCCGATGGTTTCGCCATGGCGGCGCACTTCGGCCTGAAGCAGGAAACGGTTCTCCACCAGGTAGTGACCGTCCAGCACCTCGGCGACCTTGACCTCCAGCTCGTCGGGGCGGATATCGGTGAGAAAGCCCAGGCTGCCGCGGTTGATACCCAGCACCGGCACATTGTGCCGGGCCAAGGCCCGGGCGGCGCCCAGCAGGCTGCCGTCGCCACCGACGACGATGACCATGTCGCATACCTCGCCCAGCATCTTGCGCGTGGATGTCTGCAGGCCGTGGCCCGGCAGCACCTCGGCGATGGTGTCTTCGAGGATGACGTGCAGGTGCCGGTCGAGCAGGAATTTTTTCAGGCGGCGAATGGTATCTAGCACCTGGGAACTGCCGAGGCGGCCGATGATACCGATATTGCGAAATTGCTCCATGGGGCTCCTGCGGGGGTCTGGCACGGGTGCGGCCACGGGGCGGCACCTTGGGAAACGTGGGGTCGATTATGGGCGAAAGCAACGGGCAGGACAAAAACCTTTGTGATTGCGGCCCACTTCGCACCCTGACCAATTGCCCGGCCTCACAACGCCGCGTTCGCGCCCAAGGGCACCGGCAACCCGCTATGCTCGCTGCATGAACCTGTTCCCGACTCTGGCCGACCTGCCCCGCCACCTGCGCCAGCCCCAGGTGCGCGACCTTGCCTGGGTGATTCTGGCCCCGCCGATGCTGGCCGAAACCCCGTGGCCCCAGCGCCACCCCCTGACCGCTAGCCACTGGGTGGCGCAGCCCTGGCGCCTGGAACAATGGCTGCGGGCCCTGGACGACGACCACCGCCCGCTGCTGGACTGGCTGGCGCGCGGCGCCGCTACCCGGCGACTGGGCCTCTATTACGAGCGGCTGTGGCAGTTTGCCTTGAGCCAGGCACCGGGGATCGAGCTGGTGGCCGCCAACCTGCCCATTCGCCGTGAAGGCCATACCCTCGGGGAATTGGATATCCTGCTGCGTGACGACGAAGGCGACCATCACCTGGAGCTGGCCATCAAGCTGTACCTGGGCCCGCAGGGCGGGGACGGCGCGGATGCGAGCCTTTGGCTGGGGCCCGGCAGCCATGACCGGCTGGACCGCAAACTGGCTCATCTGGCCCAGCACCAACTGCCCATCTCCGCCCGCGAAGAAAGCCGCGAAGCCCTGGCGCAATTGGGCATCCATGCCTTCAGTGCCCAGCTATGGCTGGGTGGATACCTGTTGTACCCCTGGCCCGCTGTCGCAGCCTCGCCGGCAGGTGCTCACCCCCGGCACCTGCGCGGGCGCTGGCTGCACCAGTGCCACTGGGCGGCCTTCCACGCCGACAGCCCACCGGGGCGCTGGCAGGTGCTGCCGCGCCATGCCTGGCTGGCGCCTGCTCGCTATGCTGGCAACGACACCTGGCTGCCGGAGCAATTGCAGGGCTGGCTGCATGCCCTGGACCCACTGGCCCCGGCACAATTGCTGGTGCGCCTGGTCGAAACCCGCGCCGGCGTGTGGGATGAGGCTGAACGGCTGTTCCTGGTCTCGGACCTGTGGCCCAATGTGCCCGGTAATGCTTGACCATAACAATCAGCAACGACCGTGAGGAACGCCCATGACCTGGAAGAATACCGAGGCCCGCTACGGCAGCCTGTCCATTGCACTGCACTGGCTGATGCTGATCCTGCTGGCCATCGTCTACGCCTGTATCGAACTGCGCGGCAATTTCGCCAAGGGCAGTGACGCACGAGTTTTGATCGTGCAATTGCACTTCATGACCGGCCTGACCGTATTCGTACTGGTGTGGATACGCCTGGCAGCGAAAATCGTCGGGGCCGCGCCCAGGATCGTGCCCAAGCCACCGGCCTGGCAGACCGGCGTGGCGCACCTGATGCACGCGTTGCTGTACGCCCTGATGGTCGCCATGCCGCTGCTGGGCTGGCTGACCCTGAGCGCAGCGGACAAGCCAGTGCCCTTCTGGGGCCTGGAACTGCCGCACCTGATCGGGCCGAACGAGGACGCCGCCAAGCAGATCAAGCATTGGCATGAACAGATTGGCGTGTGGGGTTACTGGTTGATTGGCCTCCATGCGCTGGCGGGGCTGTTCCACCACTACCTGGTGCGCGACAACACGCTGGTGCGGATGCTGCCGGGCAAAAGCTGAGCCGGCACCTACCGAAAGCCGGGCATGGCACGGCGCCCCTGCAGGCCACCGGTGTGCACGAACACCAGGCGGGTGCCCGGGGCGAAGCGGTGCAAGTTGTGACGCAAGGCCAGCAGTGCCTTGCCGGTGTACAGCGGCTCCAGGGGCACGCCGCTTTCTGCCTCGGCGGCCAGCATGAACTCCAGTAGTTCGTCATCCACCTTGGCAAAACCGCCACGGCTGGCGTCGACCAACTCATAGCCGCCCGCCTCGCCCACCAGCGCCGAAATATTATCCGCCACCCCATGCCCCTCAGGCACTGCCATGGCCCCGTACACCAGCGCCCCCCCGGCCTGCACCAACCCGGCCAAGGTGGTGCCGGTGCCCACGGCCAGCCACCAGCCATCGAAACCGTCCCAGCCCAAGGCCGGCAACTGCCCGCGCACCTGGTCGAGCAACACCTGGCAGCCGCGGGCGCCCGCTTCCCCGCCGCCCCCTTCCGGGACCGCCAGCAGGTGCGGGTAAAGGGCTTGCCAGGGCGCCCAGAAACCGGGGTCATGGCGCTGCCGGTAGCCACCATAGCCCAACCAGTGCAGGGCCATGCCAAAGGCTTGCAGGTCTGTGACGGTCGGGGTCACCTGCGGGTGCCCGCGCAGCAACCCGACCGTCTCGAAACCCAGGCGTTGCCCGGCCGCCGCCAGGGCATGCAGGTGGTTGGAATGGGCGCCGCCCAGGCTCATGACCCCGCTGGCGCCCAGGGCCTCCATGTGGTGCAGGTGTTCGCTGAGCTTGTACCACTTGTTGCCGCTGATCAGCGGGTCTATCAGGTCCAGGCGCAATACCGCTACCTGTACGCAGGCGGCACTCAGCCAGCCCAATGCCAGTGGCTGCAAAGGAGGAACAGCGGTGAACACGACGATGGCTACCTGAAGCGCTGAAAGGGCTCGCAGTCTAGCATTGTGCTCAGCGCCCCCAGAGCCAGCTGTGGGTACTGCCGCCCTGGACCACCCCTTCAAGCGGTGCCAGCCATGCCTGCAGCGTCAGCACGGTTCGGCGCACCTGCTCTTCGCAGAGCACGCCGCGCTCGTACAATTCGAACATGTACGCTCTCAACCGCCAGTATTCAGCATGACGCGGTTGCGCCAGACGTACCACGTCGTTGAACAGCCCCGGCCCCGTGGTGGTGGATATTCGGGTCATGTAGTCGCGCATGCCCGGGGCCAGGTCGAACGGCCGTGCGGCCAAGTGCTCGCGGGCGGTGGCGAAGCGCCGCAGCAGTTCCTGGGAAATGGCGTCGAGCAACGGGTTCTGCGCCAATGTCGCGAAATGGCTGTTGTTCGGCATCGCGTCCAGCCCCAGCAGCACATGGTTGACCGCTCCCCCCGTCATCACGTCGCCCGGCCTTATCCGCAGGATCGGCAGCGGTTTCAGCAGTTTGTCGTCCATGTCCAGGTACACGCCGCCCTTGGCGAACATCAGCCGGTAACGCAGCACGTCACAGGCAGCCGCGTAGTTGCGGCTGCCGGGCTGCAGAAAGAAGTTGAAGGGTTCGGCATGGGGACTGGCTAGAAACGCCTGGAAAAAGGCGTCATCTTCAAGGGCTTCGAACGCCACGCCTTTGAAACGCCGCTGCAGCACTTGCAGTTGCTGCGCCGTGTGGGTGTCACCGCCCCGGGCCAGAAAATGCACCGTGTGCGCAGTCGGTCGGCCGCGCAACTGCAGCATATTATTGACCAGCGCGGCCTGGTGGGTGTCGATCAAGGTTTTCGCATCGCCAATCCAGACCTGGTGGACATGGGCGGGCACGACATCGGTCCCCAAGGGGCGCGTGGCAGGTGAGAAGGCCGGGCGGTCGGGACAGCCCAGCGCACGCCGGGCGCGCTGTTGTTCGGCGGCATCGGCCAGCCGCGTGCCCTCGCGGCTGGCGATGAACTGCCCGGTATCGCGGTCCAGGCGGTAGTAGTAACCGTTGTCAGCGCAGTACCACTGATGACTGTCCAGGTCGTATTTGACCGACAGGCGCCCACCGGCCATGCGCAGGGTATAACTGACCTCGCCACTGTCGCGGATCGCCTGCTGGTCCAACTCCACGCCAGCGAGTACATATCGCGCTTCCTCCAGGGCTTGTTGAGCGTCCATGCCACCCTTGAGGCTTGGCTGCGGCGTCAGGCGCCAGCGCCCCCCACCCTCGTGGCGCAGCAGCGGGTCGGGGTTGGAAAAGTGCGATGCGTGCAAGGGCCCCTCACCCGCGCCAAGCCGGAAAGTGGACGGGCCGCCCAGCGGGTCACGCACCTCGTACACCCGGTGGTAGCGTCCATCGTCCAGCCGCGCGTGCAGCGCCCCATCGAACACGTACAACCCGTGCCGCGGGCCTTGCTTGAACTGAAAGGGCTGTGCCGAAGGCTGGGTGCCGAGCAGACGCTGAAGCTGGGGTGCCTTGCCCGCCACCGCACGGGCGGGCAAGGCGAGCCGCACCAAAGGCGCCCGTGTACCGGGCCGGGCATTCCAGGGACGCTTGGCATTGTGCAAACCGACGGCACTGCTCAGGGCTTCCAGGGTGTACTCGGCCGCCAGCTGCTTCTGGTCGTCCTGGTAGGCCTCGTAGCCCTTGAAGGCCAGAAAGCCCAGCTCGGCCACGTCCAGCACCGTCATCAAGCGCCCCGGCAGCACCAGGCTGGCGATACGAAACAGCGCCACGGCAATGGCCAGACCTTTGTCCACCGCCACCTCGGTATCGGACACCGCCTGGGCATCGGCATCGCTGCGCAGGTAGCGGCTACGGTAGTCGAACGCCACCTGGGGCAATGGCCTCTCCAGGGGCCGCATCGCCACGTCACTGCCACCGCGCCCGCCCGCCAATGCGCTGAGCAACCGCAACGCCGCGCCTTGCTGATGGGCACCGAAGCGGCCGAGCCAGTAGCGCGCAGGCGCACTGCTGGTTGGCGACGCGATCCCGGCCAGGTCGGCCTTGAACTGCCGAAGCATGTTGCGCACCGACGCAAAACGCTGGAATGCCGCACCACCGGGGTAACCGGGGCGGTACAGGATCAACGAAGGCTCGCCCTCCAGGTTGAACACAAAGACATCACGCAGGCTGTTGCCCGCCATCACCAGCCCCTGGACCTGCACCTTGTGGCCGTCCAGCAAGGGCCGCCCGTGCGCGGTGGGGTGGTCGAGCACCTGCAGCACCGTCCGCAGGCCTGCCTCGTCCAGATGCCCCGCGGCGCTGGCGACCCGCGCATCCAGGCGCAACTGGCCGTCGATCAGCCCTTCGGCGGCGGCTCGCGCTGTGTCATACGCCTTGCGCGCGACGGCCGCCTGCGGGCGCGCCAGGCGCGCCTCCAGCAGTGCTTCATAGCCCTCCTGCAATTTCAGCCGTTGGGCCAGCCGGTCGGCCTGGGCCAGGCTGAGCTGATCGGGGTGCAGGCCCACGGGCTCGATGCGACGCGCCTCCAGGCCAGTGCGGTCCAAGCGCAAGGCGATGTACTCCAGCAGCGAAACGTAATCGCTGCTGACTTCGTGGCTGGCTTGGCGCCCAGGGGTGGCAGGCACCAGCTCGCTGATCGGCGGGTCGGGGGCATAGGCCGCGGTGTAGATCATGAAACCGACAGCCGTCGGGTCCACCCCCGCCACCTCGGCACCGATGCGCTGGCGGGCGTAGTCATGAAAACTCGGCAGGTCGCCGAAATACTCATGAGCCTGGCGCTGGCGCTGCCATTGCAGGGCCAGGAGGCTATCCAACGCCGGCTCATCCGCCAGCAAGACCGCCGGCCACTGCGCACGAATCACCTGCCGAAAATGTGAGTAGCCCTTCCAGGCCTGGGCTTTGCCACTCATGGACACGTCCAGGCCAATCAACGCTTGCCACAGGTTGCCCTGGGCCTGTTCCTCGTTGCTTTTCCAAGCGGCGACCTGCTGGCTGACGGCGGCGCTAAACACGTTGTCACGCAACGGCACTGCTACCAGCGCAGGCACCCCGGCCGCCAGGGCCTTCAGCCACTGAGCCTGGTCCGGAACCGACAGGCGCGCCAGCATCAGGCAACGTTGCAAAGCGTCGTCATGAAACCGCCGAGCCAGCGTATCCAGGGCCTGCTGCAGATGGTCGAAGCCCTGCAGAAAACCGAAGGTGCCGGTGCAGTGAGCCAGGGTCGGACCTGTGGCCGTAGCGCGCGCCACCACTTGGCGGGTGCTGTAATCCACGCCAGCGGGCGTTTCGGTCAGGACGAACAGCCCAGGGAGGGGCGCGGTACGCTGCCCGGTGTCATCCACCAGGTGCAGGCCATACACCTCGCGGCCGCTGGCGCGGTCTTGCCAGCGCGGGTAGCGAACACATTCACGGGCCAGGTTGTAGGCCTCTTCCGATAGCCCGTCGAACAACCGATGCAGCCGGGCCTGTTCAAGGAAGTTGTCGCGCAGCCGCACCTCCTGCTGCAACTGGCGGGTGGTGTGATGCTGGTCGATGGGCAACTGCCAGTACGCCAGGGAAGCGCTGATGAACGTGGCGGGGTCAGCTGGGTCATGACGGGGCAACAGGGCAAGATCAGGCAGGCCGTCGGGCAACGGTGCGCGCCGGGGCACAGGGTCGGGAATCAGGGGCAACATGGTTTCTACTCCTTGGTCAGAAACCCGCAGCCTGCCAAGGCACCCGCCACCCGAGGTGTTAGATAATGAGAGTGCGCCATGCCGGGTGTTCGCGTTCGACAACCGGAACATCAGGTGCATGGCGCCCAGGCAACACTTGCAGCCGTCACACGGCTTACAACTGCGCCGCCAACCGCGAACCCTGATTGATCGCGCGCTTGGCATCCAGTTCGGCGGCTACATCGGCACCGCCGATCAGGTGCACCGACTGGCCAGCGCCAACAAGGCCATCGTGCAGTTCACGCAGCGGATCCTGACCCGCGCAGATCACCACGTTATCCACCGCCAGCAGCTGGGGCTCACCGCCAGCGATACTCACCCGCAGGCCCGCATCGTCGATGCTCAGGTAGTCGACGCTGTTGAGCATCTGCACCCCTTTGTTCTTCAGGCCCGTACGGTGAATCCAGCCGGTGGTCTTGCCCAGGCCATCACCCACTTTGCTGGCCTTGCGCTGCAACAGGTACACCTGGCGTGCCGGGGCGTGGGGCTGGGCCTTGATCCCGACGACGCCACCGCGGGCCTGAAGGGCGGTGTCGATACCCCATTCCTTCCAGAAAGCATCCCGATCCTGGCTGGTGGCCACGCCTTCGTGCACCAGGAATTCACTGACATCGAAGCCGATGCCACCGGCACCGATGACCGCTACCGACGGGCCCACCGGTCGACGTTGCAACAAGACGTCCAAATAACTCAGCACCTTGGGGTGGTCAATGCCGGGAATGGCCGGCGTGCGTGGCGCGATGCCCGTGGCGAGAATGATTTCATCGAACCGGCCTTCCACCAGTTGCGCCACGTCGACACGACGCTGCAAGCACACTTCCACGCCGGTGGTCTGCAACTTACGGTTGAAATAGCGCAGCGTCTCGTAGAACTCTTCCTTGCCCGGCACGCGCTTGGCGACGTTGAACTGCCCACCGATCTCGCTGGCGGAATCGAACAGCACCACCTGATGCCCGCGCTCGGCCGCCACCGTTGCCGCCGCCAGACCCGCCGGGCCGGCGCCGACCACGGCTATTTTCTTCACTTGCGGCGTGGGCAGGTAGTTGAGTTCGGTCTCGTGGCACGCCCGCGGGTTGACCAGGCAACTGGTGAGCTTGCCACCAAAAGTGTGGTCCAGGCAGGCCTGGTTGCAGCCGATGCAGGTATTGATTTCATCGGCACGGCCTTCGGCGGCCTTGTTGATGAAGTCGGGGTCGGCCAGGAACGGCCGGGCCATGGACACCATGTCGGCGTCCCCCTCGGCGAGGATCTGCTCGGCCACTTCCGGGGTGTTGATGCGGTTGGTGGTGATCAACGGTATCTGCACCGCGCCGCGCAACTTAGCCGTGACCTTGCTGAATGCGGCGCGCGGCACCTTGGTGGCGATGGTGGGAATACGCGCTTCATGCCAGCCGATACCGGTGTTGATCAGCGTCGCGCCGGCCTGCTCGATGGCCTTGGCCAGGGTGACGATTTCATCCCAGTCACTGCCGCCTTCCACAAGGTCAAGCATCGACAGGCGGAAGATGATGATGAACCGCAGGCCCACCGCCTCGCGCACGCGGCTGACGATGCTCACCGCCAGGCGCATGCGGTTCTCGTAACTGCCGCCCCAGCGGTCGGTGCGATGGTTGGTATGCGCGGCCAGGAACTGATTGATGAAATAGCCTTCGGAACCCATGATCTCGACGCCGTCGTAACCGGCCTGCTGGGCTAGCTGGGCGCAATTGACGAAGTCGGCGATCTGCTTCTCGATACCGGCCTCGTCCAGTTCATGGGGGGTGAACGGGTTGATCGGCGCTTTCAAGGCGCTGGGCGCCACTTGCTTGGGGCTGTAGGCATAGCGGCCCGCGTGCAGGATCTGCAGGCAGATCTTGCCGCCCGCCTGGTGCACGGCCTGGCTCACCACCCGATGCTTGTCTGCCTCCTCGACGGTGCTCAGTTTGGCCGCCCCGGCATACACCCCGCCCTCCTCGTTGGGCGCAATGCCGCCTGTCACCATCAGGCCCACGCCGCCCTGGGCACGCTCGGCGAAGTAGGCCGCCATGCGCTCGAAGCCGCCAGGCTTCTCTTCGAGGCCGGTGTGCATCGAGCCCATCAGGCTGCGGTTGCGCAAGGTGGTGAAGCCCAGATCCAGCGGGGCGAGCAGGTGCGGGTATTGAGCGGCGGCCATGGGTGTCACTCCATCAACAGGCAAATCACGGAATGCGGCGGCCTCAGCGGATCTGCACTGGGCCCCGTCGTTTATCTGTCGTTGAATCTACGGCCAAGGTGTACCGGTCTCAATGACCGAAAGTGACAAGTTATTGATCCAATTGCACAGCACGGGATTGGCTACCGGCCTGCGCCACCGCTTCGTGGGCGCACTCGGCCAATATCGCGAAGCTGGCGCGCACCGGCGCCGACAATGGCCTGCCCAGGCACAGGCGCAGGCCGGTGCTGGCGTGCTCGCTGGCAAAGAAGATGTCGCTGCTGGCCATGGGGCAGCCACGTTCGATGGCCAGGCGGCGCAACCTGGCCATGTCGGTATGGGGTGGCAGTTCTATCCAGTGGATGAAGCCCCCGCGCGGTGGCCGATAGACGCAACCGGCAGGCATCTGCAGGCGCACGAAGGATTCGACGAAGGCGGTCAGCGTTGCCAATTGCGCGCGCAACCGCGCGCAATGGTCCTCCAGATAACCACGCCCGATGAATTCATTGAGCACGTTCTGGGTCAGGCTGGCGACGGCCAGGTTGCGGGAGAACATCTGCGCCAGAATCGCATCGCGGTACCTGCCGGCCACGCACCAGCCCACCCGATACCCGGGAGCGACGGTTTTCGAAAACGACGAACAATAGATCGTCTGCCCGGTGGTGTCGTAGCTTTTGATCGCGCGCGGGCGCGCCTGCTCGGGGGCCAGGTCGAAAAAGATGTCGTCTTCGATGATGGGCACATCGGCGTCGCGGGCCAGGCTCACCAGCCGGGCGCGGCTGGCGTCGGGCATGATGAAGCCGCGCGGGTTCTGCAGCGTGGGGTTGAGAAATATCACCTCGACCGTTCGCTGTTGCAGTGCCTGCGCCAGGTGCTCGAGGTCCAGGCCGTGCTCGCCATCGGTGCGCAGGGGCAAGGCGCGCATGCCCAGGCGCTCGATGGTCTGCAGAATGCCGTAGTAGGTGGGCGTTTCGATGGCCACAGTGGCACCCCGACCCGCCACCGCTTCCAGCGCGAGTTCCAGGGCCACCGTGTCACCCGAGGTCACCAGAATATCGTCCGGCCCGCAGACCACGCTGCGCGTCAGCATCAAGCCGGCGATGCGACGCCGCAGGGCAACCAGGCCAGGCGGCGCCACCAGCCCGGCTTGGGCAGGGTCAGCCTTGCCGGCCACGACCCCGAGGCATTTGTTGAGCAGCACATGGGGCGTCAGTTCGCTGTGCAGCACGGCGGAACTCAGGGACACCGAGGTGCCACTGGCCGCCTGGGACAGCATGGAGACCACGGCATGATTGACGTTGACGGTCACCCCGGCCAGGTCGGGCCGGGCAAGGGTCCCTGCGCGCCCCGACGCCGAGACGAAATAGCCGACCCGGGGCACCGTCAGCACGTAGGCATTGGCTTCAAGATCAGTGAGGGCCCGTTGAACCGTGGTGATGCTGGTCTCGAATAACCGGGCCAGGGCCCGGATCGAAGGCAGCCTGGAGTCGGGGGGCCATTCACCACTGTCGATCTGGCAGATTACCCAGTCCTTGACGATCCGCCAGCGCTTGTCCGTTTTTTCAAACCTGTCCATGAGTGCTCTTTTGTCAAATCAGGAAACGCCTCCCGCAAGGTAAAGCAAAACAATGCCCGTTGCAGCCACAATGAGAATGTTGAGCAGCACCAGTGCGAAGGCAAACCTGATCAGGCCGTGCTCTTCTTCCCGATTCGCGCCGGCCAGGCCTGTGATCAGCGACAGGATCGACAAGGAGCCCAACGCGCCATGCCCCGCGGCGCTGTTGACCATGGCCGCCAGCCAAGGCCCGTACCCGGCACCCAGCGCCGCGATGGACGGCATGACCAGGGTGTTGCCGCCCACGTTGGAACCAGTGACGTAGCCAGCCAGCCCCGCCAATAGCGCCACCACGGGCGCCAGTGAGATGCCGGACAGCGATTGCAGGGTACGCTGCGCTTCGACCAGGAAACCGGCGTTGACCATCACCTGGGACAACAGCAGGAATAGGAAGATGGTCGCCACCGAGAACCTGGCACGGTTGTACAGCGTGCGCCACGGGAAGCCATCGGCCGCGGCCTGACGTACGGACATCAGCACCGTGACCATCAGCAACGCCAGGCCCGGCGACGCCAGGGGTTTCCAGGAAACATGCTCCCCCCGGATCACCCACAGGCCATCCCAGCCGGACAACACGAACACGCCACGCGAGGCGACGATCACCCCCAGCAACGCCAGGTACGGCCACGCAGCCCGGGGCCAGCGCACCAGCGTTCCGCGCTGCAGCAACGAGATGCCCAAACCCACACAGGCCACGGCAAGCCCGGCAAGCACCCCGGAAACCTCCGGCCCGACCCAACGGTTGATGGCAAACAGCACGCTGCTGAACAACGCCGACACCAGCACCAGGCCCAGCCATGGCATCACGCGGCGAATGCCTGCCTGCCACATGGCGACGCCGGCCAGGCACAGAAACACCGGGGCACTGATCAGTGCCGAGTGAGTGCCCAGGGTCTGCGCCGGCAGGTGAGCCAGTTGCGCGCCGATCACCGTCGCCAGCCCCAGCGTGCCCCACGGCATGACCACCATGCCCGCCAAGGCGATTTTCATGCCCGCCTGTCGGGAGAACAGGCTCATCAACAAGGGCACGGTGGCGATCAGCGACACGCCGAAGCCGGTCATGGCCTCCAACAGCGGCGCCAGCCCCAGCACGATGAAGGTGATTTGCGCGGGCGGCGCCCAGCCCAATTCCTTGACCCAGGCCCCAATCGCCTGGGGCGCGCCGCCGCGCTCCACCAGAATGACGAAAGCCAGCCCCGGTACGATCACGCAGGCGGTGCTGAGAAACAGAATCGTGGTGTCCTGCAGGATGGCCGCGGTAACGGCACCGGACAACGGTGCCGCGGCGCCCAGCCCCCATAGCAGGAATACCCCGGCGACCCCGGCCAGCGCCGCTTGCACTGGCGGACGACGGACCACCAGGATCAGGGCGATCACCAGGCCGATGGGCGACATTTGCAACAGAAGCGAATCCATGTGCTGCGTTCCTTCCTTAGTCGTGGGTCTGCCCGCTGTATTCGGTAGCGCGCACGGGCCTTGGCGGTGCGATACTCAGGCTTTTTGCCATCAACCGAGAGATACAGATTTTTCGTTTTTTCCAATACACCCTGCGTCGCCAGCCCGTTAACATCGCGTGTGCACACCAAGGCTGTGCTGCCTGGCAAAAAAAACCGTCCAGCCTTGGTTTTCCCGTACCCTTGTGCCACACCCCCGAGGAGCCCCACGCCACCCCATGGCCCGTTTGCTGCTAACCCTGTCATCCCTGGTCCTGCTCGTGGCCGTGGCCGCCTACGGCGTATGGACCCAGGACCGCCCCGCCGGCCATTACCTGTCCGACCTGCGCATCCAGGTGGCCGTGGACGAAGGCGTGCGCACCGGGCGCGGCAACCTGCTGGGGGTCCAGCCGGAGCTGTTCGCCACCGACTACCAGAGCCTGGAACGCCTGCACCGCAAGCTGGCGGCCTATCTGAGCCAGGCCCGGGACCTGGGCATGATCAGCGCCAGGACCGTGGTGGTGCTGCCTGAACATATCGGCACCCTGCTGTGGGCACGGGGCGAGAAGGATGAGCTGTACCAGGCGCCGCGCCTGGCCGAGGCCAACCAGTGGCTGGGCTACAGCAACCCCCTGCTGTTCGCCCGCGCCTGGCTGGACGCTACCAGCGACGACCGCGCCCAGGACACCCGCCTGCGCATGAAAGCTCGCAGCATGGCCAGTGACTACCAGCAGGTGTTTGGCGGCCTGGCCAAGGAGTTCGGCGTCACCCTGGTGGCGGGTTCCATCATCCTGCCCGATCCTCGGCTGCGCGACGGCACCCTGGTGACCGGCCGTGGCGGGCTTTACAACGTCAGCCTGGTGTTCGGTGCCGACGGCAAACCCCTGGGCGAACCGCAGCGCCAGCTGTACCCCGACTTCGTCCAGCGCCGCTACGTGCAGCCCAGTCCCGATTCGACCTTGCAGGTGCTGGATACCCCGGCCGGACGGCTGGGCGTGCTGATTGGCAACGACAGCTGGTACCCGGCCAACTATGCAAGGCTCGACGCCCAGGGCTGCGAGCTGATCGCCGTACCTGCGGCCCTCAATGGCAAGGACGTATGGCGTGAACCCTGGCGTGGCAACCCCGACCGCCGCGACGCCGAGCCATTGAGCATCAAGCCGGGAGAGGTCAGCGAGGGCGAAGCCTGGCACCGCCTCAGCCACGCCGACCGGGCCAGCGTCAGCGTGTTCCTGCGCGGGCAGTTCTGGGACCAGTTCAGCGGTGGCCAGAGCTTCGCCAACCACGACGGCCTGACCCACCCCACCGATGACGGCCGAGGTGCGCGGCTGATCAATGTGTGGTTGTAGCCCATGCCAAGCACACCAGTGAGGCTGGGCGACCTGTCCGTGGGTTTCATCCACAGCCTGGCCGATGCCGTGGCCAGCCACGGCCTGGACCCTGTCCCATTGCTGCTGCAATACGGCCTTGAGCCCTTGCGCCTGGCCGAAGCCGGCGCGCGGCTGTCGATTCCCCGCTACATGCGCCTGGGCCATGCGGCCATCCAGTTCACCGGCGACCCGGCCCTGGGGCTGCGCATGGGGCGGGCATCGCGCATGGCCCAGGCAGGCCTGGCCGGTGTCACCGCGGCCCAGGCGCCGACAGTGCGCGAAGCGGCGCGCACGCTGATCCGCTTCGCCCCGCTGAACCAATCCAACTACCGTGGCCAGGCCAGCCTGCACGAAGATTCGCGCGGGGCCTGGTTGCGCTTCTATTCCATCAGCCCGTACAACGCCTACAACTGCTTCGTGGTGGACTCGGTGCTGGCTGGGTGGCTGCAGCAACTGGGCACACTGTGCGGGCAGACCTTGCACGCCGAGCGCGTGGACGTCGAATACCAGACACCGCCCTATGCCGAGCAGTACCAGGCCCTGAGCAGCGGGCCAGTGACCTTCGGCGCGAGCCACAACCAGTTGCGCCTGAGCCTGACCAACCTGGCCTTGCGCAATCCGGACCACTGCCCCAGCACCTACCGCTACCTGCTGGGCCTGTGCGAGCAGGAACTGCAACAGCTGACCCGCACCCGCGGCCTGCGCGAGCGCATCACCCAATTGCTGGGGCCGCTACTCGATGGCGGGCGGGAGCCGGACCTGGAGGAAGTGGCGGCGCGGCTGAAACTGCCGACCTGGACCTTGCGGCGCAAACTGGCTGACGAGGGCACGCAGTTCCGCGCCATTCTCAATGACACGCGGCGTGACCTGGCCATGGCCTATATCCGCGACACGGAATTGGCGTTTGGCGAGATCGCCTACCTGCTGGGGTTTGCTTCGGCCGAAGCCTTTGCGCGCGCGTTCAAGCGCTGGAAGGGGCAGACACCGGGGGAATACCGGCGCCAGAGCATGCGGGCGCTATAGCTCGGTGGCGTCCTCGGCGGGTTCCAGCGGGTCCAGCTCCACGGCGCGCGATTCAAGCAGTTCTTCCTGGTACTCATCCATTGCTCATGTCCTCTGTTCGATGTCCGGGCAGGATAGCGCCTGCCCGTGAATATAAAATGACGTGGGTCAGGGGATGAACGCGCGAGGGCGATGGAAATTTAGCGGTGGCGGAGCACCGCGTGATGGTCGCGCGGCGCCAGCGCCTGCACAAGGAGGGCGCCGCGCGACATGGGGCTCAGCGCCTACGAGCCCTTACTGGCTGGCAGCCGGGGTGGTCGCCGCAGGGGCTGCTTCCGCTGGCGTACTGGCCGCCGGCGTGGTGGTCTCGGTGGTGGTCGAGGTTGGGGTAATCGGCGCGGCTTCAGCCGGTGGCGTCACCGGTTGCGAACCCTCGGCCGGCGTCGCAGCCGGTTCCGGAGTGGCCGCCGCTGGGGCTGGGGTCGCGGGCGCCGGGGCTGGCGTCGGCGTCGGCGTGGCTGCAGCCACCGGTTCCGCTGGCTTGACCGGTTCGGCCTTGGTTTGCGCCTTCGCCTCGGGCTTGGCTTCGGCCTTGGGCTCGGGCACGCCCAGGTCAGCCTTGGGCTTGTCGGCGATATGCGCGGCTTTCTTCACTTCGGCGGGCAGGTACACGTCCACGAGCGCGAAGTAGCGGTCGTAGAACTTGGCCGACGTCACGGTCTCGCTGGCCACCTTGACCATGGAATCGTCGGTGGACCCGATTGGCATCGACACCGAGCCCAACACACCCACGCCCAGGCTGGCGGAGTTGTTGACCTTCTTCAGCGCATACCGGTCCTGCAGGGCGTTGGCGAACATGGTCGACGACGTATTGCCGTTGCCGTCAGCGGCGCAGGTCACGCTGAAGCTGATCTCCATGTGGGTCTCGCCCGTCTGCTGGAAGCTCTTGTGGCCACTGAGCTGCTTGGGGTCGCTGCTGGTGATGATGTAGCCCTGGCTGAGCAGCGCCCGCCGGGCAGCCTCGCAGGACGAGGAGTCGCTGACCGGATAATTGCGCGAGTAGGTGCCCGAATCCGAGAATTCCTCGTGTTCGTACATGGCCGGTTTGTTCGACGAACAACCGCTCAGGGCGGCCAGCGAAAACGCCAAAGCACACCCCAACCGCGGGGCACTCAAGCTCGGTGACTTAGACATTGCGAATCCTGGGCAAACTATCAGCCCCTATTGTGCCTCACAACCGCAAGGCAAGGCGCATGAAATGAGTTTTAGACAACCTGTAACCCTACTACGGCTGCGCTCAGGAGAAAAGTCGAATTGACGCTTGGCCGATGGACGAAGGCAAATGACATCATCCCGCCAGCAATGCAGCGCCTGCCCGAGCACCGCTCGGACAGGCGCCCTTCACTCAAGCGCGCACATACACAGGATGGCTCTCGCACAGCGCCATGATGCGCTGACGCACACGCTCACGCACCTGGATGTCGGTGGGCGCCGACAACAGATCGGCCATCAGGTGCGCCACTTCCCTCGCCTCCTCCAGGCCAAAGCCCCGGCTGGTCAACGCCGGCGTACCCACGCGAATACCACTGGTGACGGCAGGCTTCTGCGGGTCATTGGGGATGGCATTCTTGTTCAGGGTGATGTGCGCGCTCTCCAGCAACGCCTCCGCATCCTTGCCAGTGATGTTCATGGCCTGCAGGTCGACCAGGAACATGTGGCAATCGGTGCCGCCGGAAATCACCCGTAGGCCACGCTCGGTCAGCACCTGGGCCATGGCCTGGGCATTGTCGATCACACACTGCTGGTAGTGCTTGAAGTCGTCGCCCAGGGCTTCATTGAACGCCACGGCCTTGGCCGCGATCACGTGCATCAGCGGCCCACCCTGGTACATCGGGAAAATGGTCTTGTCGAGCAGCGCGGCGTATTGCTCGCGCGCCAGAATCAGACCGCCCCGCGGCCCGCGAAGGGTCTTGTGGGTGGTAGAGGTGACGAAGTCGGCATAGGGCACCGGCGACGGGTAAAGGCCAGCCGCGATCAGGCCGGCATAGTGCGCCATATCCACCATCAGGTAGGCGCCTACCTCATCGCAGATCGCACGGAAGCGCTTGAAGTCGATTTGCCGGGCGTAGGCCGAGGCGCCGGCGATGATCAACCTGGGGCGATGCTGGCGGGCCAGGTGCTCGACCTGCTGGTAATCCAGGGTTTCGGTTTCGGGGTCCAGGCCATAGGTGTGTGCCTGGAACAGCTTGCCGGAAAAATTGACCTTGGCGCCATGGGTCAGGTGGCCGCCATCGGCCAGGGACATGCCCAGAATCACATCACCAGGATTGAGCACCGCCAGCAGCACCGCCTGGTTGGCCTGTGAGCCTGAGTGGGGCTGGACATTGGCATACTCGGCACCGAACACTTTTTTCAGCCGCTCGATGGCCAGGTTCTCGACCTCATCCACCACTGCGCAGCCGCCATAGTAACGGCGCCCCGGGTAGCCTTCGGCGTACTTGTTGGTGAGCACCGACCCCTGTGCTTCCAACACCGCTTGGCTTACGTAGTTTTCCGAAGCGATCAATTCCAGGTGGGTTTCCTGGCGGTTTTCTTCACGGCTGATCAAGCGGGCGATCAGCGGGTCCTGGTTGTGCAGACTCATGGGTGTGTCCTCAAAGTAGGGCGGCCGTGGGGCGCGCGGCTCGGGTTGCGGCCGCGGCAACGCTGGTGGCCGTGTTGGGCAAATAGATGGAAGTGTCCTTGAGGCCACTGCCGGTGATCAGGATGACCGCGGTCTGCGGCGTATGCGGGTGCAGCTCGGCGTACTTGCACAAGCCGGCGTAGGCACTGGCAGCACCGGCCTCGGCGAACACACCGGTACGCGCCGCCAGTTCGCTGGCCGCGCGCACGATGCTGTGGTCGTCCACGCAGAGGAATTCGCCACCACTGGCGGTGACCGCACGCATGGCCTTGAGGCGGTCACGGGGCAACGCCACGTTGATGCTGCTGGCCAGACTGCTGGGCGTGCGCCGCTCCACGATGTCCATGGACTGGCCGCTGTGCCAGGCGCGATGCATGAAATCGCTGTTCTGTGCCTGCACCCCGATCAGGCGGGGGATGCGCTCGATCCAGCCCAGTTGCAGCAGGTCGGCAAACCCCTTGTACACCGAGCCCAGAATGCAGCCGTTGCCAACAGGCACGAACATCAGGTCAGGTGTTTGCCAGTCCATCTGCTCGCAAATCTCGAAGGCCACGGTTTTCTTGCCTTCACTCATGTATGAATTGATGCCGGTGGTGCGGTTGTACCATCCGTTCTGCTCGCACGCCTGCAGGCACTGGTCGAAGGCCTCGTCATAGTGGCCGTCCACCAGCACGATCTCGGCGCCGTAGCCGATCATCTGGGCCATCTTTTCCCGCGGCGCCGTGCGTGGCAGGAAAATCACGTTGCGCAGGCCGCGGCTCGCGCTCATGCCTGCCAGCGCCGAGGCGGCGTTGCCGGTACTAGCCACCGCCACCGTGGTGGCCCCGCATTCCAGCGCATGGGCAACGGCCAAGGCACTGGCGCGATCTTTCAGCGAACCCGTGGGCTGGCGTGACTCGTCCTTGATCCAGACCTTCAGCGGCGAGCCCGGCCCCAGCAACTCCGGTTTGGCATACAGGGGCGTGTTGCCCACCATCAGGCTCGGCGCGAAGCGGGAGGATGCCAGCGGCATCAACCGGTCATACCGCCACATGCCCCGCTCGTGCTGCCCGGCCAGGCTGGCCCGGGACCAATCGCGCCGCAGCGTGTCGTAATCGTAAAGGGCGTCGAGCGCACCATCGACCCGGCATGCCGGGCACCAGGTGTGAACCTCATGGGGGCTGTAGCGGCCCCCGCAACGCAGGCATTGCAGTACGAATTCCCTGTACGAACCTTTCATTGGCAACCCTGTTATCGACAACTGGCGGGTAGCCGGGCGGCATGGCGATCGCTGATCGGTGCCTGCCCGGCCCGAGACGAAACCCGGCGGGTCAGACCACCATGATGGCGTCGATTGCCACCAGGGTACCGCGCGCCAGGGCACTGGCACCGGCGGTGGTACGTGCCGGATACGGCCGGGTGAAAAACTCTTCCATGACACGGTTCAGCGTCGGGAACTCGCTCAGGTCAGTGATGAATGCGGTGACCTTCACCACGTTGGCCAGGGAGCCACCACTGGCCTGGGCCATGACCTTGAGGTTTTCCAGGGTCTGGCGCAGTTGCCCCTCGAAATCACTGGCCCAGACTTCGTTGTCTTTGGGGTTGACCGGCGTCTGCGCCGACAGGTAGACGGTCTGGCCTACCTTGATGCCCTGGGAGTAAGTGCCCAGCGGCAGGGGCGCCTGGTCGGTGAAGATAACGTTGTCGCTGCCCAGGACGGTTTCGAAGGTTTCAGTGGCCTGACGTTGAGCATTGCTGTGCATGGGTACATTCCTTGTGGGGTGGTGGGGTCGGGTGAATCAATGCAGGTGGGCGACACGGGTGACCTGGCGCTTTAGAAACTCACCGTCGCGGCAACGCGCGGGGGCGAAATGCTCGTACTTCAGGCCCAGGCCCTGCAGGTCGACAGGCATGGCATGGCCCATCGCCGCCGCGGCACACAGGCGGGCAATGGCAGGCGCTGCCTGAATGCCATAACCGCCGACGGCCGCCAGCCAGACAAACCCTGGTGCCTGGTCATCACTGCCCAGCACTGGCGAGCGGTCGGCGACGAAGGTGCGCAGCCCCGCCCATTTGTTGACGATGGCCCGCGGCCGCAGGCGGGTCGTGCTCTCCAGGCGGTCCATGGTGATAGCCAGGTCAAGCTCCTCGGGCTGCGCATCGCAAGGTACGCTCGGGGTTTCGTCGCAAGGCGAGACGATGAGTCGGCCGGCCTCCGGCTTGATGAAAATGTCTTCGTCGAGCGTGCCCAGGTAAGGGGTGTGATGGACATCGCAGTGCGGATCGACCGCCAGCACCGTGCGCCGCAGGGCACGCACGCCCACAGTGGGCACCCCGCACAGGGCGGCCAGCTCATCGGCCCAGGCCCCTGCCGCGTTGACGACCACAGGTGCCTGCAACACATCGCCGTCCCGGCTGCGCAAGCGCCACTGGCCCTGGCTGCGCACAGCCTCCACTACCTCGGCTTCACGCCGCACCACGGCGGCGCGCTGGCGCATGCCGGCCAGGTAGCCCGCGTGAATGCCATGCACGTCCAGGTCGAAGGCGCTGGCTTCGTAAATGCCCGCATGCCAGCGGCCCTCGGCCAGGTACGGCACCAACTCGAGTACTTCACGGGCGTCGAGCAGCCGCGCCTGGGGCACCTGCTGCTGCACCACGTCATATCGGCTGCGCAGTTGCGCCTCGCGGTCCTGGCTGGCAACGATCAATGCCCCGCGGGGTGCCCACAACGGGTGTTCGGCCAGCCCTTCGGGAGGGGTTTCATAGAAGGCCCGCGATGCGCACGTCAGCGCGCGGATCTGCTGGTTGCCGTAGCTTTCCATGGAAATGGCGGCCGAACGTCCGGTGGTGTGAAAGGCCAATTGATGTTCACGCTCCAGCAGGCAGACACTGCCATGGGCCGCCAGCTCATAGGCTGCGCTTACCCCGGCGATACCGCCCCCCACCACGATGAAATCGAAGCACTGGCTCATTGCGCCACCCCCGCCGCGACGCTGCCCGTCACTTTGGGCTTGCGGGTCCAGGTGAGGACGAAGTGTGCCACCAGGCCAAAGATCAGCCCCCAGAACGCTGCCGCCAGGCCCAGGAAACTCATGCCCGACGCGGTCACCAGGAAAGTGATCAGTGCTGATTCACGCTGCTTGTCATCCGCCATGGCACCCGCCAGGCCGGTAGCAATGGCACCGAACAGGGCCAGGCCGGCCAATGCGGCGATCAACTCCTTGGGCAAGGCGGAGAACACGGAGGCCAAGGTGGCGCCGAAGGTTCCCATCACCAAGTAGAACATCCCGCAGGCGACCCCGGCCATGTACCGCTTGTCCTTGTCTTCGTGGGCTTCGCGGCCGGTACAGATGGCGGCGGTGATGGCAGCCAGGTTGAAACCGTGGGACCCGAACGGTGCAAGCAGCACCGAGCCGATGGCCGTCACCGAGATGATCGAACGCGCGGGCGTCTGGTACCCGGAAGTACGCAGCACGGCCATGCCCGGCACGTACTGACCGGTCAGCGTGACCAGGGCCAGGGGCAGGCCGATATTGATGATGGCGTGCCAGCTCCACTGCGGCGCGATGAAGATGGGTTGCGCCAGTTCGATCACGATCGAACCGCTGTTCAGCGACCCCATGGAAGCCGCCACCGCGCAGCCGACGATCAATACCGAAAGAATCGCGTAGCGCGGCGACAAGCGCTTGGACACCAGGTAGGCCGCCAGCATCGACAGGACCAGCCAAGGCTGGACACGCACTGAAGTGAACAGGTCGGCGCCGAAGCGGAACAGGATGCCCGCCAGCATGGCAGCAGCAATGGCTTTGGGCAGACGGCTCATGAGCTTGTCAAACGCCCCGCTGAGGCCCACCACGGCAATGATCACCGAGGCCACGACGTAGGCACCAATGGCTTGCGGCAGCGATACCGTGGGTAGCATGGACACCAGTAACGCGGCGCCCGGGGTGGACCAGGCGGTAATGACCGGGGTGCGCAGGCGCCAGCTCAGCAGCAGGCCTGTCAGGCCACTGCCGATGGAGATTGCCCAGATCCATGAGGACACTTCGGCATTGCTCAGCTGAGCCTCCCGAGCGGCCTGAAACACGATGATCAGGGGGCCTGCGTAAGAAATGATCACCGCAATGAAGCCGGCGATGACGGCCGATATCGAGAGGTCTCGCTTGAGTCTGTCCATGGTGTGCGCAACGTCCACTGGTTGATTTAATGACTCGATTGAGTCGATCATCTTCAGTGTATTCGAACAAATTGAACCGACTCAATAGGGCAAATTTACATTTCGAAGCATTTTCATGATGAAGGGCCATCATCTGGCCTTTACCAAAAATCAACCCATTGATTTATATGAATTAAATTCACTAACGCAAAAATCTGTCTTTTTCGTCCAATGCGCGTTATTCACAAATTGATCCGATTGATCAGTGGGTTTGATGCGATGTGATATGCTCGAAAGCTACCATTACTACGATCGGTAACCAAAAATGTGGGTTCCACAGCTCGATGATGCCAATCAACCGATGTACCTTTCGATCGCCGATGCGCTGAAACGCGATATTCACGGCGGTGCACTGAAACGTGGTGATCGGCTGCCGACGCTGCGGGAACTGGCCACTGCCCTGGACGTCACGCCCGGAACCATCAGCCGCGCGTACAGCGAAGCCCAGCGCCGCGGCCTTGTGCAGGGCGAAGTAGGCCGTGGTACCTACGTGTTGGACCAGGCACCCGACCGCGCCCTGGTGCGCAGCATTGCCGACTCGCAGATTGTCATGCCTGCAGCAGTGTCGAGCCCCTCACGGGAAACCCTGGACCTGTCGATCATCAAACCCCACGGGGAAACCCTGGAGTTCTGGCTGCGCGGGGCGTTGGTGAACCTGGCTCGCAGCACCGACTTCGAGCGGGCCCTAGATTATGCTCCCGACGGCGGCCACCCCGCGCACCGGGAAGCCGGCGCCCAGTGGCTGCGCCATTGGCTGCCTGGGGCCCAGTGGCAGCAAGTGGTCATCACCAGTGGCGCGCAGCATGGGCTGATGGTCGCGATCAGTGCACTGACCCAGAGCAACGACCTGATCCTCTGTGAATCGTTGTGCTACCCGGGGATCATTTCGGTCGCCCATAGCCTGCAGCGCCGTTTGCGCGGCATACCGATGGACGACGAAGGCATCATTCCCGAGGCGCTGCGCGAGATCTGCCAGCGCGAGCGTCCGGCAATGCTGGTGTGCGTGGCCAGCTGTCAGAACCCGACCACGGCAATCATGTCCAACGCCCGCCGCGAGCAAATCGCCGCCATCGCCGAAGAGTTCGACTTCATTCTGCTTGATGACGACATCTATGGCTTTCTGGCCACCGACCCCGCTACCCGCCCACTGGCGTCTTTCGCCCCTGACCGCTCGGTGTACCTGAGCAGCCTGTCCAAGGCGGTGTTACCCGCATTGCGCGTGGGTTACCTGTACAGCCCGCCGAAGATGCTGTCACGCCTCAGCTCCATGGTGCGCAGCAGCGTGTGGATGTCCTCGCCGCTGACCGCGCAATTGGCTACCAACGTCATCAGCGAAGGCCTGGACAACAAACTCATCCGCATCCAGCGTGCCGAGGCAGCCGCACGGCAAGCGATGGCCGCCGAAATTTTCCGAGGCTTGCAGATTCGTAGCCAGCCCCATAGTTACCACCTGTGGCTGACCCTGCCCGAGCCATGGAGCAGCGATGAATTCACTCAACTGGCGCGCAGCAATGGCGTGACGGTGAGCAGCGGCTCGCAGTTCCAGGCGGAGCGCTCCGGCAGCACCCGCGGGGTGCGGATTGTGCTGATGTCGCCTACCAGCCGGGAAGAGCTTCACTTTGCGCTGACCAAACTGGCCAGCCTGATCGAGTCCGGCGACCCGCGCCGGTTTTATTGAGGCAAGGGGCAGCCTGCGCGGCTGCCCTCTACCGGAGCCAAATCGCAGGCACAAAAAAAGCGACCCTGAGGTCGCTTTCTCTGTGCTTCAAGGAGTTCAAGGGCCTCGAAGCTTTGTATGGCGCAGCGGACGGGACTCGAACCCGCGACCCCCGGCGTGACAGGCCGGTATTCTAACCGACTGAACTACCGCTGCGTATCGCATGCACTTGCGTGCAGGTGAAACTGGTCTGACCGAGAACTTTCGAGCTTCTCGATCTCTGACACGGCATGGCCGAATCAGGTGAAAATGGCGCAGCGGACGGGACTCGAACCCGCGACCCCCGGCGTGACAGGCCGGTATTCTAACCGACTGAACTACCGCTGCGCAGTGCTGGATGCCTTCTCAGTAACAAGGCTTCCCCTCTTGGGAAGAAGAGGATCAGAGTGGTGGGTGATGACGGGATCGAACCGCCGACCCTCTGCTTGTAAGGCAGATGCTCTCCCGGCTGAGCTAATCACCCTCTTGCCTCTCCAATGACGCGAACTTTACGCAGCCATCGAAGGTAAGTCAATAACTTTATTGAAGTTTTTTCAAAAAAGTCAGTTGTGCGACGCCACCACCCTTTTCTGCCACGCCCCCATGGCCCGTGCAGCAGACCTGGCCGTGCCCCATACACCGCGTGTACCACGGACGCAGCCTGGCCCTGTTATTCCTGGTAGATCATCTTGCGGGTCATGCCGCCGTCCACCACGAACTCCTGCCCGGTGACAAACCCGGCATTGCGCGACAGCAGCCACGCCACCAACGCAGCAACGTCCTCTACCGTACCCACGCGCCCGGTGGGGTGCTGGGCATGGTCGGCGTCGCTCAGCGGGGCGTTGCGGCGCTCGGAGGGGTCTCGGGCATCGATCCAGCCAGGGCTCACGGCGTTGACCCGGATCTCCGGGCCAAGGCTGATGGCCAGGGCGTGGGTCAGGGCCACTAGGCCGCCCTTGCTGGCCGCGTAGGCCTCGGTGTCGGCTTCGGACTGACGCGCCCGTGTCGAGGCCAGGTTGACGATGGCCCCACAGTGGGCGCGCAGGTAGGGTGCGCAATGCTTGGCCAGCAACATCGGCCCGCCCAGGTTCACCGCCAGTACCCGGTTCCACTTCTCCAGCGCCAGCGTCTCCAGCGTGGAATTGTGCGGGTCAGTGATGGCTGCATTGCAGACCAGCGCGTCCAGCCGGCCGAACTGGCCCAGTACCTGGGCCACGCCGGCCTTCACCTGCGCCTCGTCGGCCACGTCCATGGCGATGAACACTGCGTTCTCGCCCAGGGCGCCGGCTACCTTCGGCCCGCGCACACGGTCAAGGTCGGTCAGCACCACCTGCCACCCCTCGGCGATCAGCCAGGCTGCGATGCCCAGGCCAATGCCCCGCGCCGCGCCGGTGACCAGCGCCACCCGCCCGTTGTGGCTGGCGCTTTTCGTGGACCAGTCGATCACAATGCCGCCAGGCCGCGCGCGAGGTCGGCTTGCAAGTCGGCCACGTCTTCCAGGCCTACCGCGACGCGAATCAGGCTGTCACGGATACCGGCCGCTTCGCGCTCGGCGGGCGACAGGCGACCGTGGGACGTGGTGCCGGGGTGGGTGATGGTGGTCTTGCTGTCACCCAGGTTGGCGGTGATGGAGATCAGACGCGTGGCATCGATGAAGCGCCAGGCGCCCTCCTTGCCCCCTTTGACCTCGAAGCTGACCACACCGCCGAAGCCGCCACGCATCTGGCGCTTGGCCAGTTCGTGCTGCGGGTGGCTGGGCAGGCCGGCGTAGTGAACCTTCTCGATGCCATCCTGCTGTTCCAGCCACTCGGCCAGGGCCTGGGCACTGGCGCAATGGGCACGCATGCGCAAGTTCAGGGTTTCGAGCCCCTTGAGGAAGATCCAGGCGTTGAACGGGCTCAGGGAAGCGCCGGCAGTACGCACCACGCCGACCATTTCCTTCATGTGCTCGGCGCGGCCAGCGACGACACCGCCCATGCAACGGCCCTGGCCATCGATGAACTTGGTGGCCGAGTGCACGACAATGTCGGCGCCCAGTTTCAACGGCTGTTGCAGCGCCGGGGTGCTGAAGCAGTTGTCCACCACCAGCAGGGTGCCCTTGGCGTGAGCGATCTCGGCCAGCGCGGTGATGTCTACCAGTTCAGCCAGCGGGTTGGACGGCGACTCGACGAACAGCAGCTTGGTGTTGGGCTTGATGGCCGCTTCCCAGCCCTTCAGGTCGGCCAGGGGCACGTACTCCACTTCGATGCCGAAGCGCTTGAAGTACTTGTCGAACAGGCTGATGGTGGAGCCGAACACGCTCTGGGAGATCAGCACGTGGTCGCCCGCGCTGCACAGGCCCATGGCCACGGCAGTGATCGCCGCCATGCCGGTGGCGAAGCCCACGGCCTGCTCTGCGCCTTCCAGGGCAGCGATGCGCTCTTCGAAGGAACGCACGGTCGGGTTGGTGTAGCGCGAATAGACGTTGCCTGGCACTTCCCCGGCAAAACGCGCCGCGGCATCCGCAGCGGTACGGAAAACATAGCTGGAGGTAAAGAACAGCGGGTCACTGTGCTCACCTTCCGGCGTGCGGTGCTGCCCAGCGCGTACGGCCAGGGTATCGAAGGCGACACCCTCCAGGTCACTGTCCAGACGCCCGGCGTCCCATTCCTGTGTCATGCCGCTACTCCTAAAGCTGATAGATAGAAAACGCAGGCTGAAGAGTCTACCAAATTCATGTGGGACCGGGCGAAGCTCGGGAAAAGGCCAGAGGGGGGGGGGCCTGTTGCACCGCGATGCGGCGCTCCCGTGCTTTGCCCGGTAGAACAAGCAAAAACGCCCGGGCTCTTTGCAGAGGCCCGGGCGCTTGAGCGAAGGCTATCGATCAGTTGTTGTACAGATCAATGATCGCGCTGACCGCCTGAGTCTTGAACTTGGAGGCATCGTTACGCGCCTGTTCGATCTTGTTCAGGTACTTGTCGTCGATGTCGCCGGTCACGTACTTGCCGTCGAACACTGCGCAGTCGAATTGCTCGATCTTCACCTTGCCACCGCCCACTGCATCGATCAGGTCCGGAAGGTCCTGGTAGATCAGCCAGTCGGCGCCGATCAGGTCGGCCACTTCCTGGGTGCTGCGGTTGTGGGCGATCAGCTCGTGGGCGCTTGGCATGTCGATGCCGTAGACGTTCGGGTAGCGAACGGCCGGCGCGGCGGAGCAGAAGTAGACATTCTTGGCGCCGGCTTCACGGGCCATCTGGATGATCTGCTTGCAGGTGGTGCCGCGCACGATCGAGTCGTCCACCAGCATCACGTTCTTGCCGCGGAATTCCAGTTCGATGGCGTTGAGCTTCTGGCGTACCGATTTCTTGCGCGCGGCCTGGCCGGGCATGATGAAGGTACGGCCGATGTAGCGGTTCTTGACGAAGCCTTCGCGGAATTTCACGCCCAGGTGGTTGGCCAGCTCCAGCGCCGCGGTGCGGCTGGTGTCCGGGATCGGGATGACCACGTCGATGTCGTGCTCGGGACGCTCGCGCAGGATCTTCTCGGCCAGCTTCTCGCCCATGCGCAGGCGCGCCTTGTACACCGAGATACCGTCGATGATCGAGTCCGGGCGGGCCAGGTACACGTGTTCGAAGATGCACGGCGCGTATTGCGGGTTCGGCGCGCACTGACGGGTGTGCAGCTTGCCGTCTTCGGTGATGTACACCGCTTCGCCCGGGGCCAGGTCACGGATCAGGGTGAAGCCCAGCACGTCCAGGGACACGCTTTCGGAGGCGATCATGTACTCGACGCCTTCGTCGGTGTGGCGCTGGCCGAAGACGATAGGGCGGATGGCGTTCGGGTCACGGAAACCGACGATGCCGTAGCCGGTGATCATGGCGACCACGGCGTAGCCGCCACGGCAGCGCTTGTGCACGTCGGCGACGGCGGCGAACACGTCTTCCTCGGTGGGCTGCAGCTTGCCACGCACGGCCAGCTCGTGGGCGAACACGTTGAGCAGCACTTCGGAGTCGGAGCTGGTGTTGACGTGGCGCAGGTCCGATTCGTAGATTTCCTTGGCCAACTGTTCAACGTTGGTCAGGTTACCGTTGTGCGCCAGGGTGATGCCATACGGCGAGTTGACGTAGAACGGCTGCGCCTCGGCGGAGGTCGAGCTACCCGCGGTCGGGTAACGGACGTGGCCGATCCCCATGCTGCCTACCAGCCGCTGCATATGGCGCTGCTGGAAGACGTCACGCACCAACCCGTTGTCCTTGCGCAGGAATAACCGGCCATCATGGCTGGTCACAATACCGGCAGCGTCCTGGCCGCGGTGCTGGAGGACGGTTAGCGCGTCATACAGCGCCTGATTGACGTTCGACTTACCGACGATACCGACGATGCCACACATGCGACGCAACCCCT